>Ga0105160_1000008_pt1 | contig 118366 bp, 110 predicted proteins | sample GXS110809BmetaG_FD_89591 | JGI IMG/M metagenome (GOLD analysis project Ga0105160, IMG submission 89591) | Hot spring microbial communities from Gongxiaoshe hot spring, China to study Microbial Dark Matter (Phase II) - GXS 110809B | ecosystem: Environmental > Aquatic > Thermal springs > Hot...
AAGCCCGTTTTTGCTAAGCACGCGGGTGATGGCGGCGGTGAGGCTGGTCTTGCCGTGGTCAACGTGCCCAATCGTACCAATGTTGACGTGCGGTTTCGTGCGCTCAAACTTCTGTCGTGCCATTGTTATTTACCTCCTCCTCTTAGCTTCGTGTAGGTTGTAAAGCGCGTTTGCGCTCGATAATCGCTTGCGCAACCTGCGCGGGTGCCTCCTCGTAGTGCGAGGGGTGCATAGTGTAAGTCGCGCGTCCCTGTGTCAGAGAGCGCAAGGTAGTTGCATATCCGAACATCTCGGCAAGCGGCACTACGGCTTTGATGACCTGAGTGCCGCCCACACCCGGTTCAATCATTTCGATGCGCGCACGACGCGCATTCAAATCGCCAATCACATCGCCCACATAGGCGTCGGGGGTAGTGACTTCCAGCGCCATGTAGGGCTCCAGTATCACAGGCTTAGCGCGCGTAACGGCGTCCTTGAAGGCGATGGAGCCCGCGATTTTGAACGCCATCTCGCTGGAGTCGACCTCGTGGAACGAGCCGTCTACCAGGCGCACCTTCACATCCACGACGGGGTAGCCTGCCAGTACGCCAGCGTCGGCGGCTTCGCGCACGCCCGCCTCCACTGCCGGGATGAACTCGCGCGGGATCGCGCCCCCGACGATTTTGTTCTCAAACTGGATGCCAGAGTTCGGCTCGCCCGGCTCGATTTCGATAACACAGTGCCCGTATTGACCGCGCCCGCCGGTTTGGCGGATGAACTTGCCTTCGGCTTTAGCAGGCATGCGGACGGTTTCCTTGTAGGCTACCTGCGGGCGGCCTTGGTTAGCTTCCACCTTGAACTCGCGCTGCAGGCGATCCAGAATAATCTCCAAGTGCAGTTCGCCCATGCCCGAGATGATGGTTTGCCCTGTTTCGGGGTCGGTGGAGATGCGGAAGGTTGGGTCTTCAGCGGCGAGCCGTTGCAGCGCGTTGGAAAGTTTGTCTTGGTCGGCTTTGGTTTTCGGCTCGATAGCCAGCGAAATCACGGGTTCGGGGAACTGCGGCGGTTCCAGCAGGATGGGGTGGTCGGGGTCGCACAGGGTATCACCGGTGATGGTCTGCTGGAAGCCAATGACACCGATGATGTCGCCCGCGAACGCCTCGTCGATGTCTTCGCGGCGATTGGCGTGCATTTGCAGGAGGCGCCCTACGCGCTCGCGCGCGTCTTTGGTGGCGTTGTACACATACGAGCCTTTAGTCAGTTTGCCCGAGTAAATGCGCACGTAGGTCAGCTTGCCCACGAACGGGTCGTTTTGGATTTTGAAGGCGAGCGCGCAGAACGGTTCATCATCGGAAGGCAAGCGCTCAATGGGTTCGTGCGTGTCGGGATGAATTCCTTTGACCGCGCCGATGTCCACGGGGGAGGGCAGGAAGTCCACCACCGCGTCGAGCAGCAGTTGTACGCCTTTGTTTTTGTAGGCGGAGCCGCACAGCACGGGCACGATTTTGAATTGCAGGGTGCCTATGCGCAGCGCACGCTTGATATCATCGGCGCTGATGGCCTCGCCCTCCAAGTAGCGCATCATCAGTTCGTCGTCGACCTCGGCAGCGGCTTCGAGCAGCTTTTCGCGCCACTCGTTGGCTTGGGCTTCCAGCTCGGGCGGGATGGGGCGATACTCGTACTGCGTGCCTTTCTCATCCAGCCAGTAGACCGCCTGCATCGTGATGAGGTCGACAACACCTTGGAAGTTTTCTTCTTGCCCCAGCGGGATTTGGATGGGCACCGCGTTGGCGTTGAGGCGCTCGCGAATGCGCTCGACAACGCGGAAAAAGTCTGCCCCGATGCGATCCATTTTGTTCACAAACGCGATGCGGGGCACTTTGTAGCGGTTTGCTTGACGCCACACCGTTTCCGACTGCGGCTGTACACCCCCCACCGCGCAGAAAATCGCGACAACACCGTCCAGCACGCGCAGCGAGCGCTCCACCTCCACCGTGAAGTCCACGTGTCCGGGCGTGTCGATGATGTTGATGCGGTGCCCTTTCCAGAAGCAGGTGGTGGCGGCGGAGGTAATGGTGATTCCGCGCTCCTGCTCTTGTTCCATCCAGTCCATCGTGGCGGCACCTTCGTGCACCTCGCCCATGCGATGGATGCGCCCAGTGTAGTACAGGATACGCTCGGTGGTGGTGGTTTTGCCCGCGTCGATGTGCGCGGCGATACCAATGTTGCGTGTTTTCTCTAACGGATGTTGTCGCGCCATGGCTTATTTACCTCCCTACCATCGATAGTGTGCAAATGCGCGGTTGGCTTCTGCCATGCGATGGGTCTCCTCGCGCTTTTTGTAGGCATTGCCAGTTTTGTTGTAGGCGTCGATAATCTCTTGGGCGAGCCGTTCGTGGGCGGGGCGTCCTGATTTTTTGCGTTGCACGCTTTGCACAATCCAGCGGATTGCCAGCGAGCGGCGGCGGAAGGCGTTTACTTCCATCGGCACTTGGTAGGTTTGTCCGCCAACGCGGCGTGGACGCACCTCTACCTGGGGTGCGACATTCTCAATCGCCTGCTCGAACACCTCCAGAGCAGGTTTGCCCGTTTTGTTCTCGATGAGTTCCATCGCTTTGTAGAAGATGCGTTCCGCCACCGACTTTTTGCCGTTTTTCATCAGGCGGTTGATAAACCGAGCGACCAGCTCGCTATCGTATACTGGATCGGGCAGTACAACGCGCTTTGGTACCGGACCCTTGCGTGGCATAGGTTGCTCGCCTCCTTACTTGCTCGCTTTGGCTTCTTTGGGACGCTTGGAGCCGTATTTGGAGCGTCCCTGCATGCGACGGTCTTGGTTGCGGGTCGTGGGTTGGATCTCGACGCCCGCGCAGTCTAAGGTGCCGCGAATGATGTGGTAGCGCACGCCGGGCAGGTCTTTCACGCGCCCGCCGCGCACCAGCACCAGTGAGTGCTCCTGCAGGTTGTGCCCAATACCAGGGATGTAGGCGGTGACTTCCACGCCGTTGCTCAGGCGCACGCGGGCGACTTTGCGTTGCGCCGAGTTCGGCTTCTTAGGCGACATCACGCGCACAATCAAGCAGGTGCCCCGCTTTTGCGGACACCCCTGCAGCGCAGGCGACTTCGTTTTGCGTATCTTCGGTTTTCGACCCTTGCGTACTAGTTGGTTGATAGTCGGCATGCGTGTAGCCTCCTGTGCGTGGGGCGTAAAAGAAAGCCTCTCACACGCGGGGTGGAGAGGCTCCCGTTCGTATTGGGCGCGTTTCAGCTTTGCTGACGACGCCAGTGCCTGCGTCGCTCTCCAAATCGCCCGCGTGGACAGCCACGCAACTGCGTTGTTCGGTTCATAGGCGTACAATGAACCTCCAGCGCGTGCCGTAGGTGGCTACGCCCCAGCGGGTTATATTATAGCCGATAGCATCCGCGAAAGTCAAGAGGGTGGTTGTAACGAGCTTGTCATTTCGAGCAAAGGCGAGCAATCTCACAGTGGCAACTTGGGGATAGAATCAACTCAGGAGGGTACCTTACTGGTCGCTCGGGTTTCCTTGCTGCAAGCGCGACAAATAGCGCAGCCCCCTTGACAAGCCCGTATGTCGTGTGGTATAATTGCGCTGCGTTTCGCAGCGGGCGAATAGCTCAGCTGGGAGAGCGCTTCCCTTACAAGGAAGAGGTCGCAGGTTCGAGTCCTGCTTCGCCCACCAGAGGGGAGCGCCACTGTGCGGGGCTGTAGCTCAGCCAGGTCAGAGCGCTAGCCTGTCACGCTAGAGGTCGCGGGTTCAAGTCCCGTCAGCCCCGCCATAACCCCGCCGAGGTAGCTCAGTGGTAGAGCACCGGACTGAAAATCCGGGTGTCGGCGGTTCGAATCCGCCCCTCGGCACCACCACACAACGGGCGAGTGGTGGAATCGGTAGACACGCCAGACTTAGGATCTGGTGGGCTTTGCCCGTGGGAGTTCGAGTCTCCCCTCGCCCACCAAACAACCATCGGGTATAATTAAGCGCACACGCGGGAGTAGCTCAGTGGTAGAGCATCTCGTTGCCAACGAGAGGGTCGCGGGTTCGAGTCCCGTCTCCCGCTCCATTTTATTTTGAGGCACCAGCGATGCAAGCACGAGCCACCCAACCCTTTCAAATCATCAGTCGCGAGGAGCCTGCGCCTGCGACCGTTCAACTGACCATCGAAGTCAACGCCGACACCACGCAACGAATGTTCGAACGCGCTCTACGCCTCTTAGGTAAAGGCGTGCGCGTGCCCGGCTTCCGCCCTGGACAAGCCCCCACCAGCATGCTGCGCCGCCTTATCCCCGACGAACAACTTCGCCGCGCCGCAGGCGAACTGATGATGGATGAGTTTATCCCGCGTGCCCTGCAACAAGAACAACTCGTCCCTTACCGCACCCCGCGCGTGGACATTGAACTGCTGCAGGAAGGCGAGCCGTTCCGCTTCAAAGTCACCGTGCCCCTGCGCCCACGCGTGGAAGCCTTGGGCGACTACCGCAGCCTGCGGTTTCCTATCCCACCCCAAGAAACCAGCGACGAAGAAGTAGACCAAGCCATTGAATCCATCCGCGAAAGCTCAATGCGCCTTCAACACATCCCCGAGCGCGAGGCGCAACCCAATGATCGCTTGGTTATCGCCATCAAGTCGCTGGAACAAGAGGATGCCAAACCCAACCGCTACATGGTGGTGCTGGGCAAAACTTTCGGCGAGTTAGACAACCTACTGGCGGGCATGCGCGAGGGCGAGGCAAAACAAGCCACACTCACTTTCCCCGAAAGCTTCGACGATCCCGACTTGGCAGGCAAAACCATGCAGGTGGAAATAGCCGTACAACGCATCAATGTGCCCGTCTATCCCGAAATCGACGACGAATTAGCCCGCGCTGCTGGCTATCACAACCTTCAGGAACTGCGCGAATCCCTGCGCCAACGCATCACCGAACAGAAAATCCGCTACCTGCAAGATCAAGCGCAAGACCAAGCCCTCGCCGCCCTGCGCGAAAGCAGCACCATCCATATGCCCGACGTTCTCATCGAAGAACAACTTCAAGAAGAGTGGCGCGATTTCGCGGATGAGCTGCGTCGCCAGGGACTCACGCTTGAGATGTTTCTGCAGCAAACGGGCATGACCCAACAACAACTGATGGAACAACTGCGCGCTCGCGCCCTCGCCCGCTTGCAGAACACCTTTATTTTGATGGAAATCGCCGAGCGTGAAGGCATTCAAGTAGACGAAGCAGAGGTGGATGCCGCACTACGGGAAATGGCCAGCGTAATGCGCCGCCCCACCACGCGCGTGCGTATCTTGGAAAGTGAAGACCTGCGCCAACGCGTGCGCAACGAACTGCGCCTCGAGCGCGCACTCCAAAAACTGCTCGAAATCGTCCAAAATACAGAGGAGGGAAGCTGACAATGTTGTACTATCCGCGCAACCAACTGATACCGATGGTGGTGGAGCAGACAGCGCGCGGCGAACGCGCCTACGATATCTACTCGCGCCTCCTGAAAGACCGAATCGTGTTCGTGGGCACGCCCATCACCGACGAAGTGGCGAACCTCGTGGTAGCGTCGCTGCTGTTTCTGGAAAAAGAAGATCCTGACAAAGACATCGATATGTACATCAACTCGCCCGGTGGCATCGTCAGCGCGGGCTTAGCCATCTACGATACGATGCAGATGATCAAACCCGATGTGGCGACCATCTGCATCGGGCAAGCCGCTAGCATGGGCGCAGTGCTGCTTGCTGGCGGCGCCCCTGGCAAACGCTACGCCCTGCCACACGCGCGCATCATGATCCACCAAGTCCACGCGGGCTTCCAAGGCACGGCTATTGACATCGAAATCCAAGCACGCGAGGTGCTGCGCTACAAAGATATCCTCAACAACATCCTCCACAAGCACACCGGGCAACCTATTGAGCGCGTAGAACAAGACACCGCCCGCGACTACTTCATGTCCGCCCAAGAGGCGAAAGAGTATGGAATAATCGACCATGTGTTAGACCGCAGCGGTCGGTAAAGCAAGGAGGCATCTGGTGGCACGAATGAACGAACCGCGTTTGATGGATCGTTGCGTGTTGTGTGGAAAGCCGCGTGAGCATGTACGCAAGCTGATTTTGGGCGTGTACGGGGGCGTCTGCGCCGACTGTGTCAAGCTCGCTAGCGATATCCTCAGGTCCGACACTACACTCGACACGCCTTCACGCCACCCAATCGGCTCGGTGGATACCTTGCCCAAGCCCAAAGATATCTACCGCGTGCTCAACCAGTATGTGGTAGGGCAAGACCGCGCCAAACGCGTGCTGTCAGTAGCGGTGTACAACCACTACAAACGCCTCAAGGTGGGCAACACGGGCGATGTAGAACTGCAAAAAAGCAACATCCTGCTCATCGGTCCCACGGGCAGCGGCAAGACACTGTTGGCGCAGACGCTGGCACGCATCTTGAACGTGCCGTTTGCTATTGCCGACGCTACCGCGCTCACCGAAGCGGGCTATGTGGGCGAGGATGTAGAAAACATCCTCCTGCGCCTCATTCAAGCCGCCGACATGGACATCAAAGCCGCGGAACGCGGCATCGTCTACATTGACGAGATCGACAAAATCGCCCGCAAGTCGGATAACCCCTCCATCACGCGCGATGTGTCGGGCGAGGGCGTGCAACAAGCCCTGCTGAAAATCTTGGAGGGCACCATCGCTAATGTGCCTCCCCAAGGCGGACGAAAACACCCTCACCAAGAGTTCATCCAGATTGACACCACCAATATCTTGTTCATCTGCGGGGGCGCGTTTGATGGACTGGAAAAGATTATCGAACGGCGCCTCTCGGAGCAAACGATGGGCTTCCGCTCCAGCCCCGAAAGCCGCCGCAAACGCCAAGTGGGCGAGCTACTGCAACATGTGATGCCCGAAGACCTGCTCAAGTTTGGGCTGATTCCCGAATTCATTGGGCGACTGCCCGTGATTGCCACCTTAGACGCGCTGGATGAGGACACCTTAGTGCGCATTTTGGTGGAACCGAAAAATGCCCTTGTGCGCCAATACCAAAAGTTTTTCGAGCTGGATGGCGTGGAGCTGGTGGTGCAGGAAGATGCGCTCCGCGCGATTGCCCGCGAAGCCATTCGGCGGGGCACCGGCGCACGCGCCTTGCGCGCGATTATGGAAGAAATCATGCTGAATGTAATGTACGAAGCCCCCTCTAACCCCAACATCAAGCGCGTGGTGATTACGGAAGAGACCGTCACCCAGCGCAAAGAGCCAGAAATCTACACCCAAGAAGATATTCAGCAAGCCTCGTAACGAGCAGGTACAATTCGGCGCGTGGCAACCCAACCACGCGCCGCCAACGCGCTGTTTGAACGGCTACGACTCAGGCAAGTAGACCTACCACTGCTGCTGAGCACCCTGATGCTACTTGCAGCAGGGTTGGCAACACTATACAGCGCCACCTACCAATGGGCGCCGACCATTTTTCAGCGGCAGCTACTCTGGCTGGGCGTGGGCACTTTCGGCGCGGTCGTATTGGCAGCCATCAAACCCGCTTTTTGGGCGCGCTACTACAAACTGCTTTACGCTCTGAACATCGTTTTGTTGCTGAGTGTGTTGCTGTTTGGCGCGGAACGCAAAGGCGCCCAACGCTGGCTGGAACTGCCCGGCGGCTTCCAACTGCAGCCTTCCGAGTTTGCCAAACTCCTACTCATCCTCACGCTTGCCAGCTGGCTAACCCACAACCGCGACTCGCTTCCAACCTTAAGGGGTTTTTTTCTATCCGCACTGCATATGGCACTTCCAGCCCTGCTGGTGTTCAAACAACCCGACTTAGGTACTTCCATTGTGTTTGGCATGCTGTGGTTTGTGATGGTTTATCTGGCAGGGGCAAAGACGCGTTGGCTTGTGCTGACAGTAATCGTCGGCGTGTTAGGTTTCGCGGGGCTGTGGCACTTCGACCTGCTAAAGGATTACCAAAAGGCACGCCTAATCTCATTTTTGAATCCCGAAGCGGACCCGCAGCAGAGCGGCTACCACATTTTGCAAGCGCGAATTGCGGTCGGCAGTGGGCAACTCACTGGTAAGGGCTACCTGCACGGCACCCAAAAGAACCTACGCTACATCCCCGAACAGCATACCGACTTTATTTTTGTCGTCATCGCAGAGGAGCTGGGTTTTGTGGGGGCGGTAGGCACGCTGGGGCTGTATGGGCTGTTTTTGTACCACATCTGGCGCGTGATGACCCGCACGCGCGAGGAGTTCCACCGCCTGCTGGCAGGGGGCATTCTCACGCTGTTCACTTTTCACCTGCTCACTAATGTGGGAATGACGATTGGGCTGTTTCCAGTAGTTGGTATCCCGCTACCGTTTTTTAGCTACGGGGGCAGCATTTTGATTACCGCCTTAGCCGCGGTGGGGCTGTTGCAGGCAATCTCGCTGCACGAGGCACCCGTACGGTTGTAATGATGCGCTCCAAGTCGCTATCTATATGAGATTCCTCGCTGCGCTCGGAATGACAAGACTCCTACGCAAATATGCTTGTCATGCCGAGCCGGAGGCGCAGATAGATAGCGACTTGGGTTATGCAAGCTTGCATCAGCCCCGCGCAGCGAGCTGGCTTTCCACACGCTGGAGAACGCGCATGGCAGTTTCAGGCGTGAGCTTGGGGTCTTGTAGGGCGCGATGGGCATCGGCGAGCGCCTCGCGCAGCGGCGAGTCAGTGGGCAGGGCTTGGATTAGTTGCAAGAGTGTTGCCCCCGCAGGTAGCCCTAACTGACGGCATAAGCGTCGGCGTATATCGTCCATGATAATCGCCAATGCCGGCTGCGTGGCACGAGCGCGTTCATAGACGCCAGCCAATGCATCTACATATTCGCCCAGTGCAGGGGCACGGGGCGGGGTAGGGCGGGGCAGCCCGAATCGCTTGCCCACCGAATACATCACCACCACCGCCAGCACCAACAAATGCGCAAACGCAATCCGTACTCCCGCCGGCGTAATGCTCCAAAAGCCGCGTGCCCCCCGCTCCTGTTCCAAGTCGCCTTGACCCGCATCGTCAAAGTAAATCACGCCCCCCTTCGGCAACATCTGACGCACCACCGCCATAATAAACGCCCCATTATCTGCCTCGCGCAAATGTTCGTTACTCAGCCACTGCCAATCGGTGCATTCGAACACCATGCCTTTCTTGTAGTACCAAAACGCTGCCTCAACAGTGCCGCCCGTGTGGAGCAAAGGCACCCATCGCTCGGGGCGCGGGGACAGATTTGCCTGCTGGTCGCCCATCCGAACGGTTCGGATATCGCGCAGCCACACGGCGGGCAGCGCAGGGTGTGCTTCGAAAAATCGGTTGGTAGGGCTGAACAGCGGAGGCAGGCGTATATTCCTAAGAGAGCCAATTGTGCTTTCCTCGCCGCGCAGGGCTTCAGGCAGCCGTGCATCGCTGCTGAACAACAGCAATCGCCCCCCATCCGCAAGCCAACGCTCCAGTGCCTCCGCGTCCTCGGCGCTCGTAGCCGCAAGCGTAGCAAACGGCGGCGGGAAAATCACCACCATGTCGGCGTCTTTGGGCAGATTGCGGAAAGTGCGCCGCAGCGAACGCACGGTATAGCCATTGCGCTCCAGCAAGCGAGTAAGCCCCTTCATGCCGTACCGATGCTGACTGTAGCTGAGGGGCAGGGGAGTAAAGCGGGGGTCTCGCGCTCGCTCTGCCAAGTGGAGGGAGTAGAGCAACAGTCCCACCACCACACCCACTAGCACAGTCAGCCCAAGTTGGTCACGCAGCCACCGCATAGGGCTTGAGTTTGGCGTGTAGGGTCTCGAAAGCGCGCTCGAACTCGGCAAAAAGGTCTGGAGTAGGCGAGCGGTTGCCGTACCAGAGGGCATCGAAGTGCAGGGTCAGCGGGCGCAGCAGCCGATACGCCTCTTCACGCAGCGAGGCGGCGAGGGCAGGGGTGTTCGTAAGGGCAGGGGGCAGGGCAAGGGGTGGGCGACGCAACTGCTCCAGATGCTCCCAGTTGGTTTGGGTAGGGTCATAGTCCAACAGTTTCGCCTCATGCAGCAAGCGCAGCAGCGCCAAATAGTAGGCACGAATGGCTAACCGCCAATCGCCCGACTGTGCCAGCTGCTGCGCCAACGCCTGCCACTCCAACGCGCTCATCGCCCGCGCATCGCCCACCAGTGCATCCAACACGCCTGTCGTGCGCGTCCTCCGTCGAGGCAGCTCAATGCGCCCGACTACATACGAAATTGCTAACGCAATCGCCACCACTAACAGCACGATAATCAGCCACTGCAGGAACGGCGCAGCGCCCACAACGCCTGAACCGCCCAACGAGCCAAGGAACCGACTGAGCCACCGCACGAAGTTGTCTAACGCCTGCTGAAATACCTCACTTAGCCGTTCCAGCCATGACTTCGGGGGCACGAACATATCTGGCTCGGCAAAAATTTTGTCCAACTGCTGGCGCACCTGCGCTGGTGGCGGAGCAGGGGAGGGGGAGCGACTGCGCAAAGTATTCAAGTATGCCTCTACAGTGGCTTGTGCCGCGTGCAGCTTGTCGAGGTCGTTGCTGGCTTGGGCGTCGGCGATTTGGCGTTCCAAAGGATCGCGCAGCTCGTAGGGCAGGGGAGCCAGCGCGCCTTTTGCTCGCTGAAGCAGGGCAGGGCGATGCTCAGGGCGGGCTTGGGCTGCCTTTTGCAACGCATCGCGCGCCTGCTCCAACGCCGCGCGGATGTCTGCTGCTGCCCACGCAAAGCCCGCCACCAACGCTAACAGAAGCGCCAAAACCGCCCATGCGCGATCAACCCGCCTCGCGTCCTTGCAGCACCGCATAAATGTCCAGCCCCTCTAAGCGATAGCGTAAGTCAAAATAAAGCAGCACGCTGGTCAAGTACATCGCGGGCATTACCAGCATATAAGCAAGGTAGGTTCCCGCCTCGTAAATCTGCCCCAGCGGCGCAATCCAGCGGGTTAGAAGTGCCTCCAAGTCCGTATAAATCGCAATAATCCAACCTGCAATCACCAACAGCAAGCCGACCAAAATCGTCAGGGCAATAGAAATCACGGCATACACGCCCCAGAAGGTCAAGCAGCTTAGCACAGCGTGCTTATAGTTCGCGCTAATAAGCCGATATGCCCGCGAGAACGCCGAAAAAGCACCCACATTAGGCTCCAACACGATTATCTGGGGCAAAATAATGAACCACACCAACACCATCGCCGCAATCACCAAAAAAGCGAGGCTTCCACCCACCAACAGCGCCATAAACAGAATCACCGAGAGGGTGGGGCTGCCACTAGCGGCAATTCCAGCAAAAGTCGCAGCCACAAAGAAAAACACAAGATAGCCAAGCCCCAATACTAAAACAATCAGCGCGTAGAGAGGGTTTGCCAATAGGAGTTGGTTCACCAGTAAAGTGCCTAGGCGTGGCTTGAGCCGTTGCCAAAGCCCCTGCCAGGTAATCGGCTCGCCTTCGGCAATCATCCGAAAGGCTAAAGTTGTCAGCGCCGCGTGCACAGGCGTTGCAATCATCAGATAGGGCAGGTAGAACAGAATCAGTAACACAAAGTCTAACAAGTTGAATAGTGCAACGCTTTCAGGGCTACGGCTCATTACCAACGCGGGGACTGTCAGCACTATTGAAGCCACTAGCGGAACTATATAAATCCATAACGAAATGCGCAGCAGCGGTTGAAAGTTTTCGCGATAGTAGCTGATGGCGTCATCCATTAACTCAAACGGCGTGGCAGGACGTTGCAACACGCGGAATCGCGATTGCAAAACCGCCGTGCCCAGCGTGCTAATGCGCCAATCGCTTGTGCGTGTTTGCGTTTCCATTACACTCGCAGCCCCTCTGAGCCAACAAGGCGTGTGCCCATTTTAACTTCTGCAAGGGCAGGGGAACAGAGCAGTTAGCCGCGTAATCAACCACTTGGGCATAATGCCCTTCCTCATACGCCTCGTTGAGCACCGCTTGTAAGTGTACCTCGAGGGTACGGAGGGTTAGTCGTCATCGCAAGGCGATTGTACCTGGGCGCGTTGTCGCTTTTGCCCCGAGAGGCGTGCCACTCGCTCCTCCAGAAACTCCAGTTGCGCTTCGGGCGTTGGGAGCCTAAGTATCTGCTCGGCGGGAATCGGCTCACCAAAGCGCACCACTACCACACCGAATGCAGGCTTGGGCACCAGCTTGCCGTAAGGCAAGATCTTGTCCGTGCCGATAATGCCCACGGGCAGCACGGGAGCGCGGGTTTGGCGCAGAATCAGCAACACGCCAGGCAGAAACGGCTGCAAATCGCGCGATTCCGATAGTTCGCCTTCAGGGAAGATAGCCAACGCCTCGCCGCGCTGTACGGTTTCAATCGCCAGTCGCAGACCTTGGCGGTCGGGGGAACGCTGTTTGATGGGCACGGTCTTGGCAAGGCGGGCTATCGCGCCGATGAGGGGGATGTTGGGGATGTCCGCGCGCCCGACGAAGCATAGGTGGCGGGGGCTGGCGTACCACAACACGGGTGGGTCTGCCAGCGACAAGTGGTTGGCGACCACAATCAGCCCGCCGCGGCGCGGCACGCGCGAGCGCCCTTCAATCCGCAGCCACACAAACAGCGGGAACCGAAAAGTTATCGCAAAAAACAGCTTGAAAAACGCATAGGCAAGGTGGAAGAGCAGTCGGTGCCACAGGGCGCGCATGAGAGTCTGATAAGTGGTATTATGTTAACTATAGTCCTCCGACTGACCTTCTATCTCCAGCACCGACTCCGCCATATAAATCGGGGCGCGGAAGCGCAGTGCCAAGGCAATCGCGTCGCTGGGGCGCGCGTCGACTTCAATTTCCTCATCGCCGTGAATGAGGTAGATTTTGGCGTAGAAAGTGCCTTGCCATAGGTCGTCAATCACCACGCGGTCAATGCTCACGCCCAAGCGCGTGAGGATGTTGCGTGTGAGGTCGTGGGTCATCGGGCGCGGGGGCGTTTCTTCGTTGAGGGCGCTGGCGATGGCGTGTGCTTCACACGGCCCGATGACGATAGGCACCACGCGCCCGTAGTTGTCGCGCAGTTGCACCAGCAGGGCGCGCGGTTGTCCGTATTCGAAGCGCTCGTACACGCCCATCACGCGCACTTCCAGTTCGCGCCCTTTGTCGAAGCGGGCGGCGCGCTCAGCGAATTCGCTACTGGGCGGCTCGCCAAATAATCGCTGGAGGCGCGCCTCCAGCTCCTCCTCCCCCAACTCTTCACTACTTTCCTCAAATAGCCCCTCCAGCGGGTTCTCCTCCTCGTCGTACTCTTCGTCGATGTCTTCGAAGAGGTCTTCGAACTCGTCGTCGGGGTCTTCGTCGAATGGTTGTCGGCGTTCGTCGTCGCGCATAGTTCGTGCCTCCTTAGCTGACGCGTGTGCGCGCCACCACTTCGGTGAGGAACTCGCGGTTTGACTTGGTGCGCTGCAGCAGTCGGATGAGTTGCTCGGTAGCCTCCACCAAGTCGTCTTGGTTGGCAAGCAGCCGCCGCAGCTGCCAGATTGCCGCCAGCTCCTCTTTTGAATACAGCAGTTCTTCGTGGCGGGTTCCTGAGCGTTTCACATCAATGGCGGGAAAGATGCGTCGTTCGGCGAGTTCGCGCGAGAGCACGATTTCCATGTTGCCAGTGCCCTTGAACTCCTCGAAGATGTGTTCGTCCATTCGCGAGCCTGTGTCAATCAGGCAGGTGGCGACGACGGTGAGGCTGCCGCCCTCTTCGAGGTTGCGCGCTGCACCGAAGAAGCGTTTCGGGCGGTAGAGCGCGGCAGGGTCTAATCCGCCCGATAGCGTGCGCCCGCTGGGGCTGGTGGTGAGGTTTGATGCTCGCCCGAAGCGTGTGAGGCTATCCAGCAGCACCACTACATCCTTGCCCTGCTCCACCAGTCGTTTCGCGCGTTCCAACACGAGGTCCGCCACGCGCATATGGTTCTCGGGTGGCTCGTCGAAAGTGGAGCTAATCACCTGCCCTTTGACCGAACGGCGCATATCAGTGACTTCTTCAGGGCGCTCATCCAGCAGTAGCACCATCAACACCACTTCGGAGTGATTGGTGGTGATGCTGTTGGCGATGTTTTTGAGCAGAGTGGTCTTCCCTGCTTTGGGGGGCGCTACGATCAGTGCGCGTTGCCCTTTGCCAATTGGTGCGATGAGGTCAATGATGCGCCCTGAAATGTTTTCGGGGGTGGTTTCCATCACCAGCCGCTGGTTAGGGTACAGCGGGGTGAGATGTTCAAACTCGCGCCGGCGGCGCGCTTCCTCAGCAGGTTGCCCGTTGATGGCTTCCACGCGCAGCAAGCCATAGTACTTTTCGCCCTCCTTGGGTGGGCGTGCCACTCCGAACACCAAATCCCCTGTGCGCAGGGCGAACCGTTTGATTTGCGATTGCGAGACATACACATCTTCGTTGGTGTTTTGCAGGTTCGGGTGGCGGCGCAAGAAGCCCCAGCCATCAGGCAGAATTTCCAAAATGCCCCAAGCGTACTCGCTACCTGGCTCTTGGGCAGCAACGCGCAAAATGTAGTAAATCAGCTCCGCTTTGTCTTCTATCTCATCGGTAGCGATGCCTAAGCGCTTGGCGCGGCGCCTGAGATCACTCATCGGCTCCTGCCAGAGGGTTTTGAAGTCCATGCCCTCGCGCACGACCGTGGCAGTAGCCGCCTTCGGGCGCATTTCGACCTCGAGAATCTCGCCGTCGCCCGCGCCGTTGGGTGCCGACTCCTCTGGGGTAGCAGTAAGAACCTCAGGTGTTGCCGATTCTTCTACGGTGGTTGTGCGTGTTCGTTTCCTCATCGTGTGTCCCGTCCGATTGCGATTACTTGTCAGCGTTCCTGCGCAGCAGCGCAGGCTGGGGAAATGGCGCACTCGGTAGTACGCTGCAATTATACCTCGAATGCCACATGCAAGGGGCTTGGGGGTTCCCAAGCCCCAGAAGGTTTAGCGCCCGCCCCCGGGCGAGATGCCACCGCGCGGAATATCAACGGCGCCCCCGCCTAAAGGTCCGGGCACGTTCTCAATCGCGTACAGGTACCGGTTAGATGCTGCCACTATCAACAGGGGGTCCGGAATGTTATCAAAGTTAAGGTCAACCGGTATCAGGACAGGCGCCACTGAGATGGGACCACCCAGTGTTAGGCGCCAGCGCAGGGTGCCGTTAGGCGCAATGCTGAACAGTGTGCCCCGATCATTGCCGATGTAGAGGTTACCATCGGCGTCGATGGTAGGCGTGCAGCGGCTGATGCCTTCCAGGTTGAAGCTCCATTTGATGCTGCCCGTTGCTAAGTCAAGCGCATACAGGCGGCTCTGGCTGGCGTTGAAGCGCCCCACGACATATACGGTTTCGTTGCCCGAGGCGTCGGGCCCAATGGAAGGACCGCCCATGATCGGGATGCGGCGAGTGTTATCCAGTTTCACGCCCCAGATGCGGTTGCCGTTGGCGGTATTGACAGCGTAGATGCGCCCGTAGTTGGAGGCACACACGATTGCCACGGAACCGTCGGCGTTGATGGCAATCGGTCGGTCAATAGCGTCGCTGGGAATAGGATCGGGCGGGCTGTTCGGGTTGTTTGGATCCACGCGGTCTTGAAGGCTGAGGCGTTGGACTGTATTCGTCCAAACAGGGCGATAGCGTGATGCGGGTAGGGTTGGATCAAACGCGCGCAGCGTGCCAGCGTGGTCGGCAATCAGAACGCGTGTGCTCAGCCCCTCGGTGTTGGTCGCAGTTGCGCCCAACACGGCGCCCGCTGCGCCTGTAAAGCCCGAGAAATCGTCCATAGCGAAAAATTGTGAATTTGTTACCACGATTTCACCAGCTTGGAGCGCAGCTGCACTAAGGGTCACAATCCACATCCCACCCACAGCGCTAATGGCACCGAAGTTATCGCCGAAAAAGGCAAACCCCAAAGCGCCGTCCGTGTACGCTCCTATCGTACCCCGGTACGACGGACGAACATTGACCGTCTGGAAGTAATCTTGAGGAAAGTAGAGGGGATCAAGGAGTGGTCCAGGATCAGGCGCGTAAAGGAACGAGTCATACTGTCCACCGGCGCCAAAAAAGGCAGGCCAGTCAAACACAAAGCCTAAAAAGAGGTTATTGTCAGCAACTACATAGACGGGCACGGTAAACGCTGCGGGAGTGGCTGCCTGCCCCCAGTAAGGACCTAACGCTCCCGCAGAGCCACCACTGAATGCATCCAAAAAATTGTACTGCACAAAGCGCGCAAACCCTGGTGAAAGCGCGGGCATTTGAGGCGTCCAAAGAAATGCCAAGTCAAACAGCGGTTCGTCGAGGGCGCCACCAAGCGCAACCCATCGCACGCGTGGGCGGTCAATCCCACTAATCTGTGCCTGATAATGGCTGCGATTATGGTCACGCCCCCATGTAGCCCATGGAATAAAGTCAGGCGACACTACACGATCTACCGCTTGGGCAGCGACAACTGCCCAAATTAGCCCCAAAGTGGCAATCGTCCCAATTGCTCGCATGGTCTTCCTCCTTAGCGTACAGCGCGGCGATGAGCAAACAGCTCGCCCTGAGACACAATCGCTGCATAGTCAAAACGATAGGTCGCATTGTCCAGAGAGCTGCCCTCGTAGTAAGTAATGCTTACGCGGTCAGGTTGAGACCCATCGCGGTACTCTACAATGTCTATGATGACATTCCCCTGCTGGATGGTGGGGCGTCCGCTGTCATCGGTGCGCAATGCGCGTACGCGCATCTGTATTTGAGCGATGCGCCGATTGGCACCCTGTGCTGTCACACCCGTGATAACGCGGTTCTGCTGGTTGGTGCCCAGCTGGCTGAGGTCCACTGCCATTGCGATCATCGTGCGTGGCGTGTTGGGAAAATTGGGCCAATCCAACTCAAAATAAAAGTCGGATGCGCGACGCACCTGCTGCTGAGTCCCCGCCTGGAAAAATAGCTCCATCGTGTTCACTGACAACGTTGCATTAAGCCCAGGACCAGTTGGGGTGAGCTGCACTTCTAAGTTTGTTCCATCACGCGATGTAATCACTGCCAGGTCGTATCGGAACTGCCCAAAGGCTGTGGCTCCAAGCATGCTCAGCCACGCCACTGCAATCCATTTCCATCGCCTCATAGGATGCCTCCGTAGATGCAATTATGGGCTGTTGCGTCAAAATCCTGCTGATTATACCTGCCAATCTGTTACATTTTAGACGCGCGGGGCGCGGTTGCATCCCGTTCTCCTCTGCGGATTTCCCAGTTCTATCTCCATCCCGTTGGGCTTCCCCCGTTTCGCAAGGGGAACGGCGATTGGCTCGGTTCCCCCTCCCCAGGGGAACCTTACGGAGGGGGGTTGGGAAAAATCAACCAACCGCTTGGGCAGTTGAGGCAGTACCCCGACCCTTATTAGGTCCCCTCCCCTGCCCCGTCAAGGATAACAGCGCTGTAGGGCGAAACAAATGGATATGCTACGGATTGGCTTTGTTGGAAGTGGTTTTGTGGCGCGGTTCCACGCGCAAGCGTTCGCATCGGTACGCAACGCCACGATCACGGCGATCGCAACCCGCAATGCCTCTACAGGCGCCGAACTGGCGGAGTTCTGCCGAAGTTTAGGAGTTGGCACCCCGAAAGTATATAGCGATGTGCGTGAGCTTGTGCGCGACCCCGAAGTAGACGCCGTGTGGTTCCTTGCGCCCAACTATGTGCGGGTGGAGTACATTGAGGCGATTGCCGACGAGGTCAAATCAGGTCGTGCTCAATTGAAGGGCTTAGCCGTGGAAAAGCCTCTCGCCCGCAATCTCAAAGAGGCGCGCCGCATTCTACAAGCGGTTTCGGAAGCAGGCATTCCGCACGGCTATCTGGAGAACCAGCTGTTCGCCCCTGCCCTTACGCGCGGCAAGGAGTTGCTCTGGCGACGCGGGGCGGCTGTCGCAGGTGAGCCTTATTTGGCGCGCTGCGCCGAAGAGCACAGTGGGCCGCATCGGGCATGGTTTTGGCGCGGCGATTTGCAAGGCGGGGGCGTGCTCAACGATATGATGTGCCACAGTGTCGCCGCGGGCTGGTATGCCCTCACCCCGCCCGACCAGCCGCTAAGCGCGCTGGAGCCACGCACTGTCTCAGCGCAAATCGCCTGCCTCAAATGGGCACGCCCTGAATACGCCCAAAAACTGCGCGATACCTACGCCCACGAACTGGAGGTTGACTACACCAAAGCCCCCGCCGAGGATTATGCAGCGGCCCGCATTGAATTCCGAACGCCCTCAGGCAACAAAGCCATTGTGGAAGCCACCACCTCGTGGTGCTTCGTCGGTCCCGGACTGCGCCTCACCTTCGAGGTACTGGGGCCAGAATACATGCTGGCAATCAACACCTTGCGGGGCGAAGGCGAAATCTTTTTCAGCCGCGCGGTGCACGGTGAGGCGGGCGAAGACTTGGTGGAAAAGCAAAACGCCGAGCAGGGCTTGATGCCCTACCTCGCTGACGAAGCACACGCCTACGGCTACATCGCGGAGAATCGCTATTTCACCGAGTGCTTCCTCACAGGCACCAAGCCTTTCTGCGACTTGGAGTTTGGCGTGCGCATCACGGAGCTGCTGATGGCGGCTTATCTCAGCGCGGAGCGCGGCGCCACAGTTGCCCTGCCCTGCCCCGAACTGGAAGAGTTCATCCCCGCGGTGGCGCAAGGCACTTGGCGCGGCTAATCCCCTGCCCCGCCCCGAACAGGTACAATTCGGGGCGTGGCATATGTCAGCTTGTACCGAAAATATCGTGCCCAGCGATTTGATGAACTGATGGGGCAATCGCATGTGACCACCACCTTGCGCAACGCCATTCAGCAAGGGCGGTTGGCACATGCGTACCTGTTTTACGGACCGCGCGGCACGGGCAAAACCTCTACGGCGCGCCTGCTGGCAAAAGCACTCAATTGCGAGCGCGGTCCCACGCCCGACCCCTGCAACGAGTGCCGCTTCTGCCGCGCCATCCAAGCGGGCACTAGCGTGGATGTTATCGAAATGGACGCCGCCTCCGAAACCAGCATCGAAGATGTGCGCACCTCCATCATCGAAAACGCCAAGTACCCCCCGATGGAAGCGCGCTACAAAGTCTACATCATTGACGAGGTGCATGACCTCTCTGCCAAAGCGTTCGATGCGCTGCTGAAAACCATCGAAGAGCCACCTCCGCATGTGATTTTCGTGCTGGCAACTACCGAGCTACATCGCGTGCCGCCCACTATTCGCTCGCGCTGCCAGCGTTTTGACTTCCATCGCGGCACCATCGCCGAGATTGCCAAGCGGCTGCAGCAAGTGATTGAGGCGGAGGGGTTGCAGGCGGAACCCGCCGCTATCCACCTGATTGCCCGCGCAGCCGATGGCTCGTGGCGGGATGCGCTGACCGCTTTGGAGCAAGTAATCGCCTTCAGCGAGGAAGGCACGATCACCCCGCAAACAGTATATAATGCGCTGGGCATGCTGGAGGACGAGACGCTGATGCAGCTGACCGATGCCCTGCTGGAGCGTGATGCTGGCAAGGTGCTGAATCTGCTGGAGACGCAGATGCTGCTGGGGCGCGAGCCGCGCGTGCTTGCCGAGTCGCTGATTCAGCACTGGCGCGCGCTGGTGCAAGCGGCGTTGCACGCGCAAGACCGCGCGGACATATACGACCCCACACTCTGGAGCGCGATGGTGGAACAGGCGCGTCGCGCAGGCATTCCGCGCTTGGTGCGCTGGTGGGAGCAGATGGCAGGCGCGCTTGGCGAAATGCGCACCTCAGGCTCACCTCGCACCGTGCTGGAGCTCTACCTGTTGCGTTTCGCTACTGAGCCACCCGCAGGCGTGGTGGTCTCCCCTGCCCCGCCCGCAGCACCACGCGCGGTTGCGCCCCCAACGGGCGACGCCGCCTCAGCTACTGCAACGCCCTCCCCTGCCCCTTCTGCCGTGAGCCAATCCCCTGCTCCGCCTACCACCACACCGCCGCCCTCCCCTACCCCATCAGCTTCGGAAGCAGCCATTGACACCGCTTACGCGAACCAACTATGGCACCAGCGGCTGGAAGACCTCAAACGGCGTAGCCCTCTGGGCAGTGCGCATCTGCGCGACTCGCGCATCGTGGTGGAAGGCAACACCGTTCGGCTGATTCTTGCCAGCCAGTTGGCATACGAGTTTTTCAAGCAAACGGCGCAACGCGAACGGAACCTGATTCACGAAGTACGTGCTGCGTTGGGCATGCCAAATGCTCCGGTGAAGCTGGAGGTATCTAGCGAGCCACGGCCGGCAGAACCTCCCCCAGCCCCTCCCACCGTCGAGCCGCCGATGCTGGAGGATGAAGCACTGTTGGACGCTATTCGCCAAACCTTCAACGGCTACGAGGTGGAACTCGAACAGGATTAGCCGGCGGCTTCCGCAACGGACGGCGATGTAGCGGCACTTCCCTGCCCCTCCTCCAACTCGCGCACGGCTTGCAACGCTGCCACCGCCACCTCAATCTGGTCGTCAGTCGGCTCGCGCGTGGTTAGGTATTGCGTCCACAACCCGGGCGCCAGTAGCACCCGCGCCAGAAAACCGTGCTTGAACATCCCCGCGAGGCGAATCACTTCGTAAGTGATGCTGGCAATCACAGGCAGCAACGCCAAATGCATCGGAATGCGGATGTACGCAGGCGGGCGCCCCAACAACGCAAACACAAAAATACTCACAATCAGCACCAGCAGCACGAAGCTGGTACCACAGCGCGGATGTAGACGCGTTTGTGCCCGTGCCGCCTCCAGCGACACCACGCCCTCTTCCTCCAGCGCGTTGATTGCTTTGTGCTCCGCCCCGTGATATTGGAATACGCGCCGAATATCGGGCAGCAGCCCAATCAGCCCCACATATAGCAGAAAAATCGCAATCCGCAGCGTGCCATCCACCAAGTTGCGCGCCACGCTGCCCCACCCTTCCCGCGCCAGCCAGTCGGTAAGCAGCGTGGGCAACACAAAAAACAGAAAAATGCCAATCGCAAAGCCTCCCGCTGCCGATGCGCCAATCGCGATATCTTGCACGGGCTTCGACAGCGGCTTGATGGAGGGGTCATTCTGCATCTGCACTCGGCTGGAAAAGTGCAGCGCTTTGATGCCCAACGCCAGCGCGTCAATGAGCATAAAAATCCCGCGCAGCAACGGGCGGTTCAGAAACTGCAGTCTGCCCAAAATCGTCTTAGCGATGGGTTCGGTATGTACAATCAGCTCGCCGTTAGGCTTACGGCATGCGATAGCAAAATAGCGGGGGCTGCGCATCATCACGCCCTCGATGACCGCCTGCCCCCCATAACGCCAGTATGCAGGTCGGGTTTGACTCATTTGCGTTGCTGGTACTTCTGGTACTTGCGCAGGAAGCGTTCCACGCGCCCTTCAGTGTCAATCACGCGCTGCGTCACCTCGCCCGTGAACGCAGGATGGCACGCTGCGCACACCTCCACCCGAATCTCGGGCTTGGTGGAGAGCGTCTCAAAAGTGTTACCACACGCGCAGTGCACCACTGAAAGCACATACTTTGGATGGATACCTGTCTTCATAACGCTTGCCTCCGTATCGTGGTATATTATACCGTACCTACCAAACGGAGGGTGGCAATGCGGGTCGCACGCTGTGTTGGTTGTGGGTTGCTCGCACTCCTAATCGTGTTTGAGGGCTGTGGCGGTGGGGGCACACAAGTGGCAGAACAGCGTGTCTGCTCTGCCGACACTTTCGTGCCCAACTATGTGCCCCAACTTAACCGACTATTGTACTGGGCGCAGTTCCCCGTGCGCGTCTACTTCGAGCGTGATGAGCACTATTCCGACTACTATCGTGCCCTCGCCCTCCAAGGCTTTGACCAGTGGGTAGAAGCCACAAGCCGCGTTGTGCGCTACGTGGAAGTCAACACCCGCGAGGAAGCCCAGATTGTGGTCTATTTCAAACCGAACACCACCAACGGGCTAACAACTTTCACCTACTATCCGCGCAGCGGGCTGCTGGAGAGTGCGAAAATGGAAATCGGCACGCGGGGCAACAACCCTATAGACATCCGCAGCGTCGCAGCACACGAGTTCGGGCACGCCTTGGGCATCTATGGACATAGCACCGACCCCAGCGATATGATGTATGCCACGTTCGTCTCCAACGTGCCCTTGCGGATTAGCCCCCGCGACCTCAACACGCTGAAAACTGCTTACTGCACACTATTTCTGGAGCGCACGCGCAGTGTGCCTCGCCCTGACCCCGACGAAAAGCCCGTGCAGGTTACCATTGTTTGCAATCACGAGCATCCACACTAACGCAGGGGCACACCGTCTGCTTGGGCACGCTCTAACAGATAGGCGCGCAGGACATCCCCGACGGCTTCCACCTGCGGCGGGGGCACCTTGCCGCGAATGCGGAAGAGATAGCGCGTGGGATCAAGCGTCACTGGTCCGTGCAGCTCCAGCGAGCTATGTAAGGAAGAGTGGCTGAAGGTCGTGCAAGCCTCTTCAAGCCACTGCCGCGCTTGAGTCAGCCCATACTCCGCTGCGATGCCCACCTCCAACTGCAGCGTCGCCTGCCCCCGACTGTGGTTGATGACGCGGCTTATGCTGCTGTTTGACAGGGTGATGAGCCTGCCCTCGTCGTCGCGTAGGCGTGTGATACGCATGCCCATCGTCTCTACCACGCCGTGAATGCCGTCAATGGTTACTTCCTCCCCAACTGTGAACTGATCTTCCACTAAAATAAAAAAGCCGTTGATGACATCGCGCACAATCTGCTGTGCGCCAAAGCTGATCGCCAGCCCCGTGACGCCCGCAGTCGCTAAAATCGGTCCCAAGTTCACGCCCAGCGCGCCCAAAATGCTCAGAATGCCCACAAATAGCAACACATAACTAAGCACGCTGTTGAGCAGTCCGCTAATCGTGCGAATTTGGGCTTGGCGACGCTCGGAAAGTTCCATCTTGCGTGTGAGCGCGCGCACTACCAGTTGTATCACGCGCCCGCCAATCCAGCGCGCCACCACCAACAGCGCGATGATAAGGGCAACCTGGAGTGCGTTGAGCAGAATCGCGTCGGCACGCTGTTCCCAAAACCGTACCATCCACTGTTGCATCGGTGTGGGTTATACCTAAAGGCTACTTGCGCAGCCCAACGCGCCACGCCTTCTGCAGCAGCGGGTAGCCCTCCGCTTCGCGAATCTCCAGATACTTCAAGCAACAGGCGCGTGCCAGCGCGCGAATCCGCTGAATGTAGCTTGCCCGCTCCGTCACAGAGATACTGCCACGCGCATCCAGCAGATTGAAAATATGCGAGCACTTGAGGGCAAGGTCAAACGCGGGGTGGACATAGCCCAGCTCAGCTATGCGCGCGCTCTCCTTCTCGTACATCTCAAACAGCTGGAACAGCATCTCGGTGTCTGCGTGCTCAAAGTTGTAGTAGTTATGCTCCAACTCCGCTTGGTAGTCCACATCGGCATAGGTGATGCCGCGGCTCCATTCCAGCTCCCATACGCTGTTTTTCTTTTGCAGCAGCATCGCCAAGCGTTCGGGACCGTAGGTGATTTCGGCGCACACAGGGTCGCACTCAATGCCGCCCACCTGTTGGAAGTAGGTGAACTGCGTGATTTCGGTGCCGTTGAGCCACACTTCCCAGCCCACGCCCGATGCGCCCAGAGTGGGGGCTTCCCAGTCGTCTTCCACGAAGCGGATATCGTGCTCGCGGGGGTCAATCCCGATTGCCTTTAGGCTCTCTAAATAGACATCCACCACATCGTCGGGTGAGGGCTTGAGGATAACTTGATACTGATAGTAATGCTGCAGGCGCATCGGATTGCGGGCGTAGCGTCCGTCGGCGGGGCGGCGTGTGGGCTGCACATACGCCACATACCATGGCTCAGGTCCCAGCGCTCGCAAGGTGGTGGCGGGCGCCATCGTGCCTGCACCTACCTCTAAGTCATACGGCTGCAAAATCAAGCAGCCGTAGTCTGCCCAAAACTGCTCCAGCCGAAACAGTAACTCTTGGAAGGTCATAGGTGGTGCTTAGTATACCTGTTGCAGGAATGCGCACGGCAGACCCGAAACCTCCTTTCTGATGGCACCGCTGTTCGAAACCAACCTACCCCTGCCGCTCTATGCGCGGGGCAAGGTGCGCGATACCTACCAAGTGGGCGACCACCTGCTGATGATTGCCACCGATCGCCTGTCGGCGTTCGATGTGGTGCTGCCCACGCCCATCCCCAACAAAGGGCGCGTGCTCACGCAGCTGAGCGTGTTTTGGTTCCGCAAGTTCGAAGCGTGGATGCCTCACCACCTCATCAGCGCCGAGTGGCACGATGTCGCACAGGCGCTTCGCGAAGCGGGCATCGCCGCGCCAGAGCAATACCGTGAGCAGCTGGAAGGACGTAGCATGCTGGTCAAACGCGCCGAGCCGTTCCCTATTGAGTGCGTAGCGCGGGGCTACCTCGCTGGCTCGCTTTGGAGGGAATATCGCGCCGCAGGCGGCGAGCACGCCGAGGCGCCCGTAGTGCTGCATGGCATTTCGCTGCCTCCTCGCTTGCGCGAGTCGGATGCCCTGCCCGAGCCGATTTTCACACCCGCCACCAAAGCCCGCACAGGGCACGACGAGAATATTAGTTTTGAGCAAGCGACTGCTCTTGTGGGCGCAGAGGTGGCGACGCTGCTACGCGACTATACCCTCCGCCTCTACCGCGAAGCACACGAATACGCCCGCACACGCGGCATCTTACTTGCCGACACCAAGTTCGAGTTCGGCAAAGACGCCCGCGGGCAAATCATCCTCATCGACGAAGCACTTACACCCGACTCCTCGCGCTTTTGGGATGCTACCCACTACGCGCCAGGACGCCCGCAGCCCAGCTTTGATAAGCAGTTTGTACGCGATTACTTGGAATCCATCGGCTGGAACAAACAACCACCTGCCCCCGCCCTGCCCCCAGAGATTGTGGAACAGACAGCCGCTCGCTACCGCGAGGCGCTACGGCGACTTACAGGGCAGCCACAGGTGTAATCCGCGCGGGTGAGAACGATGCGCTCGACGCTACCACCGCCGGATCTGGAATACCCAGAGACAGACGGTCAGCCGATTGCAAACAACACCATCCAAGCGGAAGTGATGATGACCCTCAAGGAAAACCTTGAGGCGATGTTCCGCCACCGTGACGATGTGTTCATCGCGGTTGACCTGTTCTGGTACCCTGTCAAGGGCAGACCCGACATTCGCCATGCGCCCGATGTGATGGTGGCGTTCGGGCGTCCCAAAGGGCATCGCCGTGCTTACAAGCAATGGGAGGAAGGCAGCATCGCCCCCAAGTGGTGTTCGAGGTCGTTTCCGAAGGCAACAGCGAACACGAGCTGGAGCACGAGAAGAAAAACTTCTACGAGCAATACGGAGTAGAGGAGTACTACATTTACAACCCCGACACGGGGCGATGGAAGGGCTTTATTCGCGAGGGCGGTGTGCTGCGCCCTATCGAGACGATGGAAGGCTGGATCAGCCCGCGCTTGGGCATACGATTTGGCGTTGGGCGTGAAGCTGACCCTGGTGTGTACGATACGGAGGGCAACCGCTTCCGATCTTACTTGGAGTTGCGCGAGGCGTTGGAACGCGCAATTGAACAAGAACGCCAGCGGGCAGAGGAGGCGCGTCGCCGCGCTGAACAAGAACGCCAGCGCGCCGAACAAGCCGAAGCCGAACTGCAACGCCTGCGTCAACTCCTGTGCGAGCGCGGCATCGAACTTGAGTAAGCGACCCCTACCCCACTTGCAGGGTACAATCAAACTTGATGAAAACCGCCACTTATCGCGGTACCACGATAGAGGTGCTGGAAGCCGACATTACCGAACAAGCGGTCGACGCAATCGTCAACGCCGCCAACAGCGAGCTAGTTTTGGGCGGCGGCGTGGCAGGCGCAATCGCCCGCAAGGGCGGTCCTAGCATCCAAGAGGAGTGCAACCGCCACGGTCCTATTCAAGTGGGCGAAGCGGCGATGACTGGCGCAGGCAACTTGCCCGCACGCAATGTGATCCACGCTGCCAGCATGCGCCTAGGGGGCAAAGCCACCGCTGAGTCTATCCGCAGCAGTGTGGCGCACAGCTTGCGCCTTGCCGAGCAACACGGCGTGCGCACCATCGCATTCCCTGCCGTGGGTATGGGCATCGCGGGCTTCCCGCTGCAGGAAGGCGCACGCCTGATGATGGAAACCCTAAAAGCCCACTTAGACGCCGGCTCGAACTTGCAGCTCGTGCGGTTCTGTCTGTTTGGGCGTGAGGCAACCGAAGCGTTCGAGCAAGCCCTACAGGAGGTGTTCGGTGGCTGAGGCTGCCCCACGCCTATCGGTGGTGATTCCCGCCTACAACGAGGAGCAGCGCATTGAACGCACCCTCCAACGCATTGTGGAGTACCTCGATGCGCGGGGCGACAGCTACGAAATCCTCGTGGTTAGCGATGGCAGCACCGACGCCACCGAAGCTATCGTGCAACGCTTTGCCCAAACCCATCCCCAAGTGCACCTGCTGGCATACCAGCCCAATCGCGGCAAGGGGCACGCAGTGCGCTACGGCATCCTGCGGGCGCGCGGCGAACGCATCTTATTCAGCGATGCCGACCTCGCCACGCCCATTGAGGAACTGGAAAAACTGGAACCGTACTTAGACCAGGGCTACGCAATCGCCATCGGCTCACGCCCGCTGCGCGAATCGCAGCTGATTGTGCGTCAGCCGTTTTACCGTGAGATGGCAGGGCGTGCCTTCAATAAAGTCGTGCAACTGCTGGCGGTGCGCGGTATTCACGACACCCAGTGTGGGTTCAAACTCTTTACGCGCGAGGCAGCCCACGACATCTTCGCCCGCTGCCAACTCAACGGCTTCAGCTTCGATTTTGAGGCGCTCTACTACGCCCAGCGACTAGGCTACCCGATTGCGGAAGTGCCCATCCGCTGGAGGCACCAAGAAGGCTCTAAGGTGCGCCTGCTGCGCGACGGGTTACGCATGCTGCGCGACTTGGTGTGGTTGCGACTAAGCGCGTGGCGCAGCGCGCCCCTCAACGCCAAAGCGTTGCCTCGCAAGTAGCTTTACGCCTCATCGCTTGACGCCTCGCCGGCGAGTTCCTCCTCAAACATCTCTTCCATCTCGTGCGGGTCTTCATCCATCGCCGCGCTCATCTCCCGTAGGAAATGGCGCATTGTCTTCGGGTCGTCGGGATCGCCCGCAAACTCCATCGCGTCGGCGAGGTCGTCCAGCATCTGGTCTTCCGTGCGCAGCCGCGCCACACGCGACACCAACCGCTTGGCGTTCGTGGCGCCACAGTGCGGGCACACCTGGGGGTCGTCACGATGGGCGACCCCCAGCAGCTTGGTGAACCGCCTCCGACAACTCAGACAGCGATACTCGTAGATCGGCATTACTGCATCACCTTCTGCAGTGTCTCTTTGAGCACGCTTGCGGAAGTCTGCAGGGCTATGCGCTCCTCGTCCGACACGCTGATTTCGATTACGGCTTCCACGCCTTTGCGTCCCACGCGCGTCGGCAGCGAGAAGCACACATCGCTAATGCCCAACGCGCCTGTTTGCAAGGTGGACACGGGCAAAATCTGGTGCTTGTCCAACGCGATGGCATTCACCACCTGCGCAATTGAGACACCTACCGCGTAGCCCGCACCACCTTTGAGCCGAATCGCCTCTGCGCCCGACTGCTTTGTGCGCTCAAACACGGCGTCCATCGCTTCCTTGCTGTAGCCGGGATAGTCGCGGATGGGCACACCCGCAATCGTCGCACTGCTCCAGATGGGCACCATTGAATCGCCGTGCTCGCCCAAAATCAACGCGTCCACATCGGTAGCCGCCACGCCAAAGTGCTCCGCCAAGAACGAGCGGAACCGACAGGTGTCCAGCACGGTGCCCAAGCCCAGCACGCGCTCCTGCGGCAAGCCCGATTCCTTCACCGCGATGTAGGTAAGAATGTCCACAGGGTTAGACACCACCAGAATGATCGCGTCCTCCGCCAGCGACACGCTCTTGAGATTGTTTAGGATTTCGCGGAAAAGTCCCACATTGCGGTTGATAAGTTCCAATCGGCTTTCGTCGGGGCGTCGGCGCAGTCCTGCCGTGATGATGACCAGATGCGCGCCTGCCAAGTCTGCATAATCGCCCGCGCGGAATCGGATGGGCTGCGCATAGGCTGCCCCATGGCGCAGATCTAACGCCTCGCCTTCCGCTGCCTCGCGATTGACATCCAAAAGCACCACTTCAGAAACCGCACCAACCATCTGCAGGGCGAACGCCGCATTAGAACCGACGCGCCCGCCACCACCTATAATGCCTACTTTCATCGCTAACCTCCCTTATTGTGCACAGTGGACGCCACGCGTCCACGATTTATCATACCTGAACGCGCTCCTCCCCTACAGGGTATACTCCAAACGGAGGTGGGCTATGAATCCCGTACTCGTTTCTACCGAATGGGTCCAGCAACATCTGAACGATCCAAGTGTCCGCATCGTGGAGGTGGATGTGGACACAACGGCGTATGAGCAAGGGCATATTCCCGGCGCCATCGGGCTGAACTGGCAAACGCAACTGCAAGACCCTATCCGACGCGACATTCCCTCCAAGGAGCGGTTAGAGCAACTGCTCGGCTCGCTGGGCATCAGCCACAGCCACACAATTGTGCTGTACGGCGACAACAACAACTGGTTCGCGGCCTTCGCGTTCTGGGTACTGAAACTTTATGGGCACGAAGATGTGCGCATTATGGATGGCGGTCGCAAAAAGTGGTTAGCCGAAGGTCGGCCCGTTACCGCGGAAGTGCCGCAGTATCCGCCCACTGAGTACCGAGCAAAGGAGCCTGACTTCGCGCTACGCGCATACTTCCCACAGGTGCTGGAGAGTTTGGGTCGCCCTGACTATGCGCTGGTGGATGTGCGCTCGCCCCAAGAGTTCACGGGCGAGTTGATCGCCCCGCCAGGAATGATGGAAACCGCACAGCGCGGCGGGCACATTCCAGGCGCGCGCAACATCCCATGGGCACAAGCGGTGCGCGAGGACGGCACCTTCAAGTCGCCTGAGGAGTTGCGTGCCCTTTACGAGTCGCAAGGAATCACCCCCGACAAGCATGTGATTGTGTACTGCCGTATCGGCGAGCGCTCCTCGCACACTTGGTTTGTACTGAAATACCTGTTGGGCTATCCCGATGTGCGGAACTACGACGGCAGCTGGACGGAGTGGGGCAACCTCGTGGGTGCGCCCATTGAGCGCGAAGTGCCTACCGAAGTGCACGGTGGCGTTAGCAACGCCCCCTGCCCTGAGTGATGGGCACCCCACCTCTTGATAGGGGTGTGGACACCAGCCCCGCAAGTTGAGGCTAGTGCTTGGTTGATCCAAGTGCTACCTATCCGTTTTGAGCAGGCGAGATTCCTCGCTTCGCTCGGAATGGCAGGGTTGTTTCTGCAAAAGTGAACCTGCGTTCCGAGCGGTTTTTTCTTGGTTCCCCCCGCAGAGCGGGGGGAACTTGTAGAAGGGGGTACTCTAGCGAACTCCCTCCGTGAGGTCTGGCAAGGGCACAGGGTACTGCCTCAACTGCCGAAGCCATCGCCCGATTTTTCCAGAACCCCCTCCTTTAGGTTCCCCCTACTTGTAGGGGGAACCGATAAGATTTTCGGTGCCTCTCGCGCAGCGGGGGGGGAACCTACAGGGGGGAGGGCAGGATTGGAAAACCCTCTTGCGCGAGCAGGAAAATCCGCTGCGAGAAGCGCGCGGGAACCCAAGCGATGTACCCTTGCGGGGGCTAAGGCCGCCCCTACACCGAACTATCTTCCGTAATCGTGATTGGCAAGCGCACGCGAAAAGTGCTACCCACGCGATACTCGCTTTCTACCTCCACTTGCCCGCCGTGCGCCTCCACGATGTGCTTGACAATCGCCAACCCCAGCCCTGTGCCTCCCTGCTCGCGCGAGCGCGTCTTGTCCACGCGATAGAACCGCTCAAATATGCGCGGCAATGCCTCACTCGGAATCCCAATTCCCGTATCCGCAACCTCAATCACGGCGTTGCCGTCTTCCTGATAGGTGCGCACCACAACGCTGCCCTGCGGCTTGTTGTAGCGAATGGCGTTGCTGAGCAAGTTCAGCACCACCTGCAGAATCTGGTCGCGGTTGGCAAACAACTTCAAGTCGGGTTGGAGTTCAGCACGCACATGCACCTGATGGCGTTGCGCCTCAGCCTCCATCTCCTGCATTGCCTGTTGGATGACTGGCTCGAGGGCAAACACCTCTTTTACTGGCTGCAGTGACTCCACACGCGTGAGGGTCAGCAAGTCGTCTGCGATCCGCGTGAGACGGTCTGCCTCCTGAATGATAAGGTTCAGAAACCGCTGGCGCGTCTCGAGCGGCATTTGAGGGTCATTGTGGATGGTTTCTGCCAGTGAGCGAATCGAAGCCAGTGGGGTACGAAACTCGTGCGACACGTTAGCCACGAAGTCGCGCCGTACTTGCTCTAAGTGCAACAACTCGGTTTTGTCTAGTAGCGCGATGGCGAACAGGTGGTGGGAGTCGGCCTCGCCCAGGTACCAAATGGTGGCTTCCACGTGGCGCTCGCGTGGGAAACTGAGCGTGACTTCGCTGGAGACCGTGCCCATTCGCCGCGCCGCTTTTAGCATCAGCAAATACAAATCATAGCAAAAAGTCAACGCAAGCAGCGACTTGCCCGTCATGTAGCGGAAACCGAACCACTCCAAGGCGACGCGATTGGCGTAGCGCAGCATGGCATCCTCATCGCAGATGAGGAGTGGAATAGGCATACCGTCTATCAGCGCAAGGCGACGCCGTTGCTGGCGCGTGAGCTCCAAGTTGAGTGTTTCAACTTGCTCGTTGAGGTCGTGTAGTTGTTGGCGCAGCGCGCTGTAGCGGATGTATAGGCGTCGCGCAAAATAGAGTGCCAGCAGTATTCCTCCCAACGTCACTGCCAGAAACGCCTCACGCCATGCGCGAGGCAAGTTGGGCAGCGCGGTGAGTGCAATCAGCCCTGCGCTGACAGCCAGCGACGCGGGCAACCAGCGAAAGCTCATCCCTCAAATCGGTAGCCGCTGCCACGCACGGTTTGAATATAGCGTGGCTGGCGCGGGTCAGGCTCGATCTTGGCGCGCAACCAGCGGATGTGCACATCCACCGTGCGTGGGCTTACATAAGTGCCCAGCCCCCACACATGGTCCAGTAGCTGGTCGCGCGTGAACACCTTGCCAGGGTGGGTTGCCAGTAGGGCGAGCAGCGCGTACTCTTTAGGGGTCATAGCGACTTCGACACCGTTTTTGTAGACGCGGCGTGCCTCTAAGTCAATCGTCACATCACCGAACTGGATACGCGGCGGCGCAGGGGGCTGCACGCGCCGTAAAATTGAGCGTATGCGTGCCACAAGCTCCGCCACGCTGAATGGTTTGACCAGGTAGTCATCCGCACCCAACTCGAACCCGCGGATTTTGTCCTCCTCTGCGGCGCGTGCCGTCAGAAATAGCACAGGCGTTTGGCTGTGCTGCCGAATGATTCGGCAAAAGTCGAAGCCGCTGCGCCCAGGCAGCATCACATCCAAGATGATCAGCTGGGGCTGGTGTTGGTGGAACAGGTGGAGTGCCTCTTCCGCGCTGTGCGCAACGAGCACTTGCAGTTGCTCGCGTTGCAGGTTGTACTGAAGCGTTTCGCACAAAACGGGGTCATCCTCCACCAGCAGCACGCGCACGGGTTCGGTGGAGCTCAGGCGCGCTGCTTCCGCTTGCATTTGCACGCTCATGGCTACTCCTCCACGATAATCTCCACATTTGCGCGTGGCACGGTAGCAATTGTACCGTCTTCGAGGCGTGCTTTCAGCACACGCGCGTGCGTGCCCGATTCCAACTCCACCAGTTCTGGGGGTAGCTCTACCACCGTGCCTAACCGCCCGAAGTACGGCTCACGAATAATGCGCACCTGACTGCCCACCTCTAAGGTTTGCGCTTCGCGCGCGGGCGGCGATTCGGGCAGGTGACTAACATCTTCCAGCGGCACCACAATCTCGGGGCGGATGACCCCAGCGCGGATTTGCGTGGCGCCGTTGATGGATGCAGTTTTGCCTTCCAAGCTCTTGAGTAGGCGGAAGGTGCGGGTTGCCATGCGGATAGTGCCGAAACCCTCGGTGAGGATGAGCGTCAGCGGAATGTCTTCCGAGCCAGTGATAGCCACGCCGATGTCGTGCCCCAAGTAGCGGATGAGGTCGGTATCGCGGATACCGCCGGCGACGATGCCTATAGCGCCGCGCTCGGCAGCGCGCTGCAAAGCATCGGCTTCCACCGCTGCGCCGCCTACCAGAATCTGCCCAGCCACATCGTCAGGAATATGCGCGGCGGTCAGGGTCTCGTCGGGGCTATTCACCAACACGCGCAAAGTGCCCCGTCGCTCGCCCCCTACGCCAAAGATGCCCTGTATCAGCGCACCTTGCGTTTCTATCACCGCACCCTCTTGAGGCAGCACCTTCACCACGCGCCCCTGCACATAGGCGTTCACATCAATCACGGTCGGGGGTTGGCGCACCCCCACATGCCCTGTCACTTCCGAAATCAACTCCACCGTGCCCACCACAGGCGACTTACACACGCCCCGAAACAGCCCAAACAAGCCCTTTGTCTCAGCAATCACTTGGTCTTTCTCGACGGTGTCGCCTTCTTTGACCTTGAGCACGCTGTGGATTTGTCTTGGCTCAATGCCCAGCATTTGCGCCACACGCACCGTCTGTAAAATGCCGGGCAACAGCGCGCGTGCCACCACCGTATCTGGCTGTACCACATCGCCCTCTTGCACCAGCACCTCGCCTTTGATGGGCAAACGGCGCGTCTTAAGGATAATCGTGTTCGCGCTTACCGTCAGTCCGGGTGTGTAGGCGGTTCCCATGGGTTCCTCTCCGCAGGTTATGTTTGACGGGTTTCCACGCGCAAGGCGTGTTTTCGGCGACGCTTGGCTATCCGCGCCACCAGAAAGATACTCAAAAAGTATAAAAACACCATCGGCAGCCCGATAGCCAGCATTGAGAAGGCATCGCCCGACGGGGTCAGCAAGGCTGCCAGCAGCCCAATAATCAAAATCGCGTAGCGCCAGTGGCGCCACATCGCTTCAGGCGTAGCTAAACCTACCGACGCCAAAAACATCAACACCACCGGCATCTGGAACCCCAGCCCAAACGCAAACATCATCTTCACCACAAACATAATGTATTGGGCGGGGTTCTGCAACAGCTGTGCGTCGGGGTAGTCGTCCAAGTAGCCCAAAAAGAAATTGAACGCCGCTGGCAAAATGTAGTAGCCCAGTGCCACACCACTAAAAAACAAAAACAGGCTAAACGGCGCGATCAGTTTAACAGCGCGCCGCTCTTGGCGGGTTAGCCCCGGCCCAATGAAGCCCCACACCTCGCGCATAATCAGGGGCATCACTAGGATTAGCCCCAAAATCAGCGCGAGCTTGAACTTGAGAAAGAACGGTTCAGTAGCGTGGGTGAACACGAATTTGGTGCTTTCGGGTTTGATGCGCAGCAGTGGGGCAGCTAAAAAGTGATACACATACGGGGTGATGGCGAAAGCGACGATCCAGCCCAGCATGATGTAGACGAGCACCCGGAAGATGCGTCGTCGCAGCTCTTCCAAGTGCTCCATAAAGGTCGCCTTCGGCCCCTCATCGTAGGGTTCGGGCGTCGGAGGCACACTCGCTGGGCTGGTCATCGTTTAGAATATGCCAATCAGGCGCATATCAACTTCGCGCACGAAACGGTTGATGATGTTGCGTGCACCCGTTTGCACACCACCACCGCGGAACCCGCCGCGTGGTGCGCCGCCCCCACCGGGCGCGCCAGGAATGCCTACGCCACCGATGCCGGGCCCGCGCATCCCGCGCGGACCACGCATGCCGCCCTCGTCATCCGCGCCGACACCGCCACGCCCGCCAAAGCCGGGCGGCGCAGGTGCCCCAGGGGCGCTCGGCGTGCCAAAACCACCGCCAAACTGCTCCTGGCGCGCAATCCCTTCCAGTTGCAGCGTGGTCGTGACGCGAATCACCTGCCCGATGTCGTAGGCAAAATAAACGACGCGGCGGATCGTGCTTTTGGGCTTGTCCAGTTCCACGCCGCCCAAGTTAATACTGCGCGGGAGGTTACCCGTGAACTCATACACGATTTTGGCGCACTTGTAGCCCTGCTCCCACTCAAACCGCTCCAAGTGTGCCGCCACGGGGATTTTGAGGCCAATTTCGTTCGGGTCGCCCGACTCCAGCGGGTTGCTAAGCGTGATGGTGGCGCCCCAGCGGTCACCCGGCTTGTAGCGGCGCGGGGGCAACAAAGGTAAATCGGCAGTCCACACATAGAACACATCTTGCTGTACGGCATCGGCACCGCGCGACACCTGATACAGCACACGCCCCGTGGTCTCCACCTCCTGATACACCGGAATCATGCGATCGGAGGTGATGGTTTCCACTTGTCCACTGCCCGTAATTGCAATCGCGGGGGGCATCGGCGTCCACGAGATCAGCCCCAGATTGTTGCGAAAGTCCATTACATTCAACTCGCCGCGGAACGATACATCGTAAATCAGGGTCTCCTCAGGGGCTAAGCCCGAATATTGCACCTCGTTGATTTCCTTGACAGTGCCCTTGACTTGGTAACGATAGGTTCTGCCAGGAACCCAGCGGTAGCGCAGGGGTATACCCTCGGCGGGCACTTTGATTTCGTTTTCCACTTGCACGCGCACCGCACTGCGGGCTAAAATGCGTGCACTGCCGCCCTCGGGCGACTGGTAAAGTGTCAGCTCAATCGTGTGTTCACCGTCGGGCACATTGAGCTTTTTGGTATCCCAGCGGTAGATATAGTGTCCACGTTCGCGGTCGGTCTCCAGCGCGGCGGGGGCGACCGCTTCCACAAACTTGCCGTTGATGGTCACGCCAATAAAACCGCCCTGAGGTACGCTGCGGATGGGGAAGCGGATTTGCACCACCTCGCGTACCCGTGCCCCATCTTGCGGGCGCACAATAGTAAAGGGCGCTTGCGCCAGCGCCACCGCACTGCAGAGCATCAACAACCCTATCGCCACACGCTTCATAGTTGCCTCCAGCCCCTGATTGTACCCCATCGGTGGGCGAATTCCTGCCGAGTGGGGTATAATGGCGCGTCGTGTGGCGGCGCGGGTGGCTTGGGCTACTGCTACTATTTGGCATCCCGTGGGGGCAAGCACAATCGGCTGCGCCCGACCTTACGCGCACACCCGATGTGGTTGTGCTGATTGCACCCCAGCCCAACGGCACGCACATAGTTTCGTGGACGTACGCACGACGCGTTCCCCACACCGCCGTGCGCCAACAACTGGAACGCCTCAGCCAGTGGAACGGGCACGCAATTAGCCAACTCAGCATCGCCGACGATACCCTCAAACAAAATCCCAAGCCCAACGAGCTGTTTACCGTCGCCAGTTTTGTCTCCAGCGGGCTGGTAGACCTCAAGGAGGGCACGCTCAACCTCACGCCCATTGCCCGCGCCTGCGCCGATTTGCGCGTACTGCATGTGTATGTACTGTTGCCACAGCCAGTCAAATATGCTGGCTATTTTCAGTACGCCACGCCCCACCTCGAGATGTGGACGGAAGCGCAACCGACGATGTGGCGCAGCATCCTCTACATCCACACGGCAGACCCCGCCGTGCTGGAAATCCCGCTCAAGCGTCCTGAGCCAAAACCGCGAGCGGCTGTCCCCCCTCAACCATCGCGCCCCAGCAGCGGGCTGATTGCCTTGATTATATTTACCGCGTTGCTCGTGGGCGTAGGAGTCTATTTCGCAGCCACGAAACTGCTTAAGCGACAAACCCCACCCACATCCGTCCAACCAGAGACAGAACCCTGATAGGAGGTTGCCCTATGCTGAACTATACTTTGGAAGACCTGCTCAAGACCGCCTTTGAGCTGCGAGCATCCGATGTGTTTATCAAAGCAGGCTCGCCCCCCGTCATGCGCCTGCACGGCAAAATCGCACCGTTTGAACAACACCTCGAGCCGCTCACGCCCAGCCAAGCCCGCGATTTGTGCTTTTCTAACATGAGCCACGAACAGGTCGCCAAGTTCGAGCACCGCTTGGCTATCGACTTGGCGTTCACTGTTACGGGCGTGTGTCGCGTGCGTGCCAATGTTTATATGCAACGCCAAACGGTGGCGGGCGTGTTCCGCCTTATCCCGCTCCAACACTGGAAACTTGAGGAACTGTGGCCCGAAGAACCCGAAATCGCGCGCGTACTGGCAGGGCTTACTCAATACCGCCAAGGGCTGGTGCTGGTAACAGGTCCCACCGGTAGCGGTAAGTCCACAACCCTCGCCGCGATGATTGACCTTATCAACGAAACCCGCCGCGGGCACATCGTAACCATTGAAGACCCCATCGAGTTTGTACACACCGACAAACAGTGCATCGTTAGCCAGCGCGAGGTGGGTATTGATACCGAGTCGTTCATTGACGCCATGCGCTCGGTAGTGCGCGAAAGCCCTGATGTGATTTTGATTGGCGAGATGCGCGATGTGGAGACAATGCACGCCTGTATGCAAGCTGCCGAAACGGGGCACTTGGTCTTCTCCACTGTACACACTCCCAGCGCGTATGAAACGATGGATCGTATCGTGAACATGTTCCCACCTGAAGAGAAAAAGCACATTCTGCAGCGGTTGGCAAACACTTTGCGTGGCATTGTAGCGCAGAAGCTGGTGCCGCGTGCAGGTGGGCGCGGACGCATCGCAGCCGTGGAAATCCTCATCAACACGCCCACCGTTGAGAAAATGATTGAAGACGGGCATATTGGCGAAATCTACAATGCCATCCGTGAGGGTGAACACTGGGGCATGCGCACGATGAACCAGTGCCTCTATCGGTATGTGCAAAAGCAACTTATCACGCCCGAAGAGGCGCTCAACTACGCAGGTGTCTACTCCGAGCTGCGCCAAATGCTGCGTCGTTTGTAGTGCTGGAGGGGCGTAACCTGCGGCCAAGGGTCCGGGGGGCAGCCTCAACTGCCAAATTCTCCAGCACCCCCTCCTTGAGGTTCCCCCTACGCCGTAGGGGGAACCGAGCCGGTTGTGGTTCCCCTTGAAAGGTACCTACGCTACTCGCCGCAGCAGGCACCGTGTTAGGTATCTTTACGATATGTCCGAACTGCGTTGGCATCCGCTGCTGGAAGAGTGGGTGATTACCGCCACGCATCGGCAAGAACGCACTTTCCACCCCCCACCTGAATATTGTCCACTCTGCCCCACGCAGCCGGGTGGCATCCCAACCGAAGTTCCTGAACCAACTTACGAAATCGTGGTGTTCGAGAATCGCTTTCCGTCGCTCATGCGCGAGCCACCTGCGCCTGTCGTCGCGCCCACACCCTTTTCGCCCGTGCTGCCGGCACACGGCGTGTGCGAAGTGGTGCTTTACACACCCGACCACTACACCACACTCGCGGAACTATCCCTTGAGCGCATCGAGCAGCTGATCTATGTCTGGCGCGATCGGTATGCCGAACTCAGCGCGCGCCCTGAGGTGCAATATGTGTTCATTTTCGAAAACAAGGGGCGCGAAATCGGCGTGACGCTGAGCCATCCGCACGGGCAAATTTATGCCTACCCGTTTATCCCACCAAAGCTCCAACGCGAGTTAGACGCGATGCAGCGTCACTACACCACAACAGGCGAAAACTTGCTGCTTGCCATCGCCCGCTATGAGCAGGCAGAAGGTACCCGCGTTGTAAACCAAATTGGCAACTGGCTGGCATTCGTGCCGTTTTTCGCACGCTACCCGTATGAGGTGTACTTGGTGCCGTTGGAACCGCGTCGCGACTTACTGGATTTGAACGAAGGCGAAATAGAGTCGTTAGCAGCCCTGCTCAAAGACACGCTGCAGCGCTACGACGCCCTGTGGGGCTTCTCGCTGCCCTACATTATGGTGCAACACCCGCGCCCCACCGACGGCGCAGAACACCCCTACTGGCAGTTCCACATTGAGTTCTACCCGCCCCATCGGGCACCCGATAAACTCAAATACTTAGCAGGCTCAGAGTCGGGTGCAGGCGTATTCATCAACGATACTTTGCCTGAGCACACTGCGGCTGCCCTTCGTGCCGCACAGCCTCCTACGGAGCGACAATAGTATTGTCAATCAGGCGCGCCTTGCCAAAAAACGCCGCCACCGCCACTAGCGTAGGGCGCCCAATCCGCTCCACAGGCTGTAAGGTATCGGCGTCCACCACTTCCACATAGTCAATCCGCGCCAGCGGTTCAGCAGCGATGCGCTGGTAAACCCCTTCCCGCAGCACGTGGGCGTCGCGCTCGCCAGCTGCCACTTGCGCCTGCGCCCACTGTAAACTGCGATAGAGCACCGTCGCCGCCACCCGCTCCTCAGGTGAGAGATACACATTGCGCGACGACATCGCTAGCCCATCTGGTTCGCGCACAATCGGGCACGCCACTATCTCTATCGGCAAGTTCAAGTCGCGCACCAGCTGCTGAATAATACGCAGCTGCTGGTAATCTTTCATGCCAAAATAAGCACGGTCAGGCGTGGTGATGTTGAACAACTTCAACACCACCGTTGCTACTCCCTCAAAATGCCCTGGACGCGACCGCCCGCATAGTGGTTTCGAGAGTTCCTTTACGCGCACCTCGGTTTGAAACCCTTCAGGGTACATCTCGTGCACTTCGGGGTAAAAGATGGCGTCCACCCCCACCGATTCTGCCATGTGGCGGTCGCGCTCGAAATCGCGGGGGTAGCGGGCATAGTCCTCATTAGGACCAAACTGCAGCGGGTTCACGAAAATGCTTACCAGCACCGCGCCGCCGTCGGCTTTGGCACGGCGCATGAGGCTGAGGTGCCCTTCGTGAAAGTAGCCCATCGTGGGCACAAAATGGATGGCCCGCCCCACCTCGCGCTGTGCCCACACCCACTGCCGAACCGAGTCAACGGTGCGTAAGATTTCCATAGGCGTGTTGATTTTACCCGCCCCCTTGACTTTCTCCCTAAAGTGTGCTATAATGTACGCAGACTGCGTAAACGCTTACGCAACGGAGCGCAGGAATGGCGACGCAGCAAGGCAACGGCAAACGCCTAACAATACGCGAGGTTGCACGGGCATTAGGGGTCTCCACAGCGACGGTTTCCCGTGCCATTCATGGGCGCGGGCGGATTAGTCCCGAAACGCGTACCCGTATCCTGCGCCAGCTGGAGCGATTGGGCTACACTCCCAACCTCCACGCGCAAAGCTTGGCAGGCAAGCGCAGCATGGCGGTCGCGCTAGAGTATCTGGGTGCGGTGGAAGTGCTTGCCGACAGCTTTCTGGTGGAGTTGGCGCGGGGTGTGCAACAAAGCCTTGTGACACACCGCTATCGCCTACTCATCAACCTCTCCGGCGACCAAGAGTACCGTCGCAGCGTGCTCCGCCAGTGGATTCGCGGGCGCGTGGTTGACGGCGTGATTGTTGTGGCGAACCCCCGAATTGACCTCGAGTGGCAAAGTGCGCTGACTGCAGAAGGGATTCCTATCGTCTGGATTGCGTATGATGTGCCCGAGCCGATACCCAAGCGCACCGCTGTCGTGCAACTGGACATCGCCTTTGGCTGGGCGGAAGCTTTCGCATACCTCTATCAACTCGGGCATCGCCAAGTGGGCTTCATCAGCGCGTACCCCTCCGACCCCGCGCTGGAGATTGTCCACAACGCCGCCCGCCAGTATGGGCTAACCCTTTCCCCAATTGTGCACGCAAACGGCGAAACGCCTGCCGATGGCTACACCGCTGCGCAGCAACTGCTTGCCACAGAGCCGTTGCCCACAGCCCTGCTCGCGCGCACCGACCTGCTGGCGTTTGGTGCAATGCAGGCACTGCAGCAACAAGGGCTGCGCATTCCCGATGATATCGCCCTTGTCGGGCACGACGACCTCCCGATGGCACAGTGGATGAACCCACCCCTCAGCAGTATTCGTATCGACTATGCACAGCTGGGGCATAGTGCAGTGGAGCTGCTGATGCGCCTCATTAGCAGCCCCGATGCCATACCCGCGCCCGTTTGCGTCGCGACACGCTTTATCCCGCGGCTCAGCGCCGCACCCCACCCCCAACGAAGGAGGTAAGTTCCCATGAGAACCACACTGCTGACACTGGCATTGGCAACGACGCTCTGCGTAAACGCTTTCGCGCAAACCGTCTATGTAGACGAGTTCGAGGGCGGCTTCAATCCCGCCCTGCCCTGGTCGTGGCTAGTGGTTGTCCCGAACCCAGATACTGAGTGCGATTATGTGAACACCCAAAACAACGACTTCCCCTACCGATTCGAAGGCGGTAGGTTGGTCATCGTTATGCACCCGTGGAACTCCACCTATGAACAGTGGAACTACGCCGCCAACTTCCCGAATCTCCCCGTGTTGGGCTTTGGCCCAGGATGGGCAATTGAGACCGAAGTCAAACTCGACCTGCGCGGCAATATCCCCACCGTCTTCACCCAAGCGGGGCTAATGGTGATGCGCGACATGGACAACTACTACCAAACGATGCTTATCGTGATGCCCAACGACGGCAACAACCCGCACAAGTTCTGGCTCAGCACCGCGCACGAGGTGAACCGCAACTACGCTTATGGCGGAGCGTCGGCGGGCTTCTGGGGCGAAAACGAACCAAGCTTCTCCCTCAAGCTGCGCCTTGAAGATGGCGGTGTAAACGAAAACAATCAGCCCCTCGTCAAAGTGCGTGTGCAACTGGAGGGCTGGACGGACTTTGTGGATGTGTGGCCCTCGCCGTTTGTGCGCCCGCAAGTACTAAGCGAGGTCGCCCAGAATGGGGGGCGGATTGCCCCTTACCATATCGTCGGCTTCTACGGCGATCCACAGCCAGAAGTTTCGTTTGGCTACATTCGCCTTGAAAACATCCGCCTTGCTGGCATACGCGAAGGCGATGTGAACGGCGATGGCTGTGTCAACGACACCGACCTTTTGACCGTGCTGTTTAGCTTCGGCAACACAGGCGAAGAACTTCCCGCTGATGTCAATCACGACTGCACGGTCAACGACACTGATCTGCTGACGATCCTGTTCAACTTCGGGAGCGGGTGCTAAAATCAGGGGTTCCTCGCCTTCGGCTCGGATGACAGTACCTGCCGCTTCTCACCCGTGTCATCCCGAGCGAAGCGAGGAATCCCCGCACCACTTCAACAACCATAGGAGGTGAGCTGACAATGCGACAGAAGGGCTTCACACTGATTGAGTTATTGGTCGTCATCGCGATTATCGCCATCTTAGCGGCGATACTGTTCCCAGTGTTTGCGCAGGCGCGTGAAAGCGCACGCAAAACTACCTGCATCAGCAACATGAAGCAAATCGGACTTGCCATTACGATGTACCTAAACGACTACGACGAGAAGTTCTTCATCCAGCCTTGGCCCGGTGGCTGTCCTACGAACGAGACTGAGTATTTCACGCACAACCCAGCACATCCGCGTCAACACTGGGCGACCCTTGTGTTCCCCTACATCAAGAATGCGGGCATTTTCGACTGCCCCAGCTACGAGGGCGAGTGGTACTACGCCTCTTATGCCCTATGGAACTGTGGTCAAGGGCGCCCGGCCGACCCGCGTCAGTGGATAGTGCCCAAAGTGGAGTACGGGTTGAACCAGGTGCTGATCAACCGCACGCAGACCTTGTCGCCTGTATCGCTGGCACAGCTGCAGCGTCCCGCCGAGATTGCCGTAGTGATGGACAACAACTACATCTACAGCGAGTACACCTGCTTGCGGGGTCCAGCGAACCCGAACGCCTTTATGAAGTATGTGCCGTATGACCGCGAGTGGTCGTGGGTGCAGGGCATTGTGCGCCACCAAGAGGGGTTGGTGTTTACCTATGCGGACGGGCACGCGAAGTGGGCACGGCGCTCGCAGCGCGGTGCACCCTACTTTGAGTGGCGCGGTGACAACTTCTCGCACTATTACCCTGTGCTGCTGGGGGATCGCGAGTTCGCCACAGGCACCGAGTGCGCCAGCACCTACGATTACGGGCAATAGGGAGGCGTCCATGCGTGCTGAAGTGCCGCCCTATGTGGTTTGGGGCGTGATTGCAGCAGTGGTGTTGTTGGCGGGCTTCCTGCTCTATCGGGCATGGACGGGCGGTGTGCATACTTACGGCGAGAGTGTGCCTAAACCCGCACCTGGCATGCCCGGTGGGCAGGTGCCTGGTCCACCCGGCGGTAGCCCGATGGGCGTGCCGATGCCACAAGGGCAGTGAAAACGATTACCGCCACACCTCCACGGCAGGCAACGGCGGGGGCGACGCCCCAAGCATCCTCGCTAAGCTTGCGGGCGCGCGCCCCGCTGGTGGCCACCCTACTCGCTATCCCCAACGCCTACTGGATTATCCAGATTGAGAAAGTGCGCGAGGGTCCTTACCCCACCAGCATCTCGCTACTGATGAACGCGTTGCTGTGGCTGGGGCTGTTGCTGGTGGGCAACGCGCTGCTGGGACGCCTGCGCCCCACTTGGCGATTCAGCCCTGCAGAGCTACTGCTTATCTACGCGATGCTCTGCGTCTCCAGCGCGATGGCAGGGCATGACTTCACTCCTGTGCTGGTGCAGCTGGTTGCTCATCCTGCCTACTATGTGCGCGAGGGCGTGCTGCCCGAAACCGTGCTGGAAGCCGTGCCCGCGCCACTGATTGTGCAAGATTACGCGGCTCTGCGCCCCTACTTCGTTGGCAACTCCACGCTTTATCGCTGGGAGCACATTACGGCGTGGCTGGTGCCGATCGCGGTGTGGATGGTGTTCATTGCCCTGCTGTGGTGGACGATGCTCTGCCTGGTCTCACTGGTGCGCCGCCAGTGGATGGACGCCGAGCGACTGGCATTTCCACTAGTAGAGCTGCCCCTGCAGATGGTGGAACCCGGTGGCACACTCTGGCGCACGCGCCTATTTTGGGGCGGCTTCGCCCTCGCAGGCGGGATCAACCTCATCAACGGGCTACATCACTGGTTCCCTACCATCCCCGAAATCCCTGTGAAGCACCAAGACATGGCGGTCTACCTCACTGATCGCCCATGGAATGCGGTAGGCTGGCTACCAATCTCGTTTTACCCCTTTGTGATTGGTATTGCCTACCTGATGCCCACTGATTTGGCGTTCTCAATTTGGTTTTTCTACCTATTTTGGAAAGCGCAACTGGTAATCTCTGCGTGGCTGGGCTGGGACATTACCCCTGAATTTCCCTACATTCGCGAGCAGGGCATCGGTGCCTATCTGGGGATTGGGCTGTTTTTGCTGATCGGCAGTCGGGGGCTGGTGCAACAGATTTGGCGCCATTTGCGTAATCCCGAGCAAAGCGAATTGCGCGACGCTGGTGAGGCGTTGCCCTATCGCACGGCAGTCTACGGACTGCTTGCCGGGCTGGCGGGGCTAACAGGTTTCTTTTGGCTATTTGGGTTGCGCGGGCACATCGCGCTGCTGGCGGTTGCCCTTTATCTGCTGATGGCGTTGGTGATTACCCGCATTCGCGCCGAGTTCGGCTCGCCCGTACACGATCAGCACTTTTCAGGACCCGACCATGTGTTCACGCGCCTGACAGGTGCGCAGGGCTACACGGCGCGTGAGCTGGCAACGCTGAACTTTTTCTACTGGTTCAACCGCGCCTACCGCTCACACCCGATGCCGTTTGCGCTGGAGGGGCTGAAACTGGCGCAGCGTGTGGGCGCTTCATTCTCAACCTATTGGCTGTGGATGCTGTGGGCGGGTTTGTGGGGCGCTTTGCTGGCGTTCTGGGCATACCTCCACAACGCTTACCGCTATGGCGCAGGCGCAGAGTTCTTCCAAGGGCAACTGTTTGGAATAGAGGCGTATAACCGTCTGTCGAACTGGCTTGCAATGCCCCCTGAAGCGCACCGTGGAGCACAGGCAGCCACCGCGCTGGGCTTCGCGCTGGCGTGGGGCATGATGTGGCTGCGTAGCAAGTTCATGGGCTTTCCGTTCCATCCGATAGGTTTCGCGATTTCGGGCAGCTGGGCGATGAACCTCGTCTGGCTCCCGATTGCTATCGCGTGGCTTATCAAGCTCCTCGTGGTGCGCTACGGTGGCTTACCGATGTATCGGCGTCTGTTGCCCTTCTTCTTGGGGCTTATCTTAGGCGAAGCCATCGTAGGCATGGGCTGGAGCCTGGTGGGCGTGATGTTCAACATCCCCGCCTATAGCTTCTGGGGGCAATAAGGAGGTGAACCATGCAAATCCAACGACGCATACGAACCCTACCAAGTGCCTTAGGACCGTTGGATAACCCACTCAAGGGCTGGGCTGCCTATTGGTTCCCTTGGACAACAGAATACTATCAACCCGTGAGCATGAACTTCTGGTATGTGTCGTGGCGCGAGCTGGAACCCAACCCCCAAGACTATCGCTTCCAGCAGTTCGAGCAAAAGTGGGACAGCTCGCCATTGACTCGGAACAACCATGTGGTGTTCCGTGTTTACCTTGACTATCCGGGGCTACCCACAGGTGTGCCTCAATGGCTGATTGACATGGGCGTGGAGATGCGCCCTTACACGGAGTATGGTGGCGGTTTATCGCCCGACTACGACGACCCACGCTTAGTACAGGCATTGGTGCGTTTGATCCGCGCGCTGGGGCAACACTTCAACAACCACCCACGCGTCGCGTTTATCCAGCTGGGCTTTTTGGGCTTCTGGGGTGAATGGCACACCTATCCGCGCACTGAGCTGTTTGCCAGCCCTGCCACGCAGCAGATAGTGGTAGACGAGATGCGCGCCGCCTTCCCCAACAAAATCCTACAGGCACGCACGGCAAACGGCTATCTGGGGCAACACCCGTGGATGGGCTACCATGACGACATGTTTCCCGAAGACACCGACGGGGGCGAAGAGTGGCATTTTCTACCTACCCTGCGCCGCGCAGGGCGCGACCAGAACTGGAAAGTCGCCTGCATCGGCGGTGAGATGGTGCCCAACGAAGCTCTGCGCCTACTCACGACCGACTGGAACCTCACCCGCACGATGTTGGAACGCGGACACTTCACCTACCTCGGTCCTTACTGTCCCGCGCTGGAAAACCATAACAGCAACAGCGCGTACCTCAACCACAGCCGTTGGATGGTGCGTCGCATGGGCTACGAGTATCGGCTTGACAGGTTGCAGTGGACCCCCAAAGTGCGCCGGGGGCAACGAGTGGAGTTGACACTTTCTGGCGAAAATCAAGGCGTTGCACCATTCTACTACCCTTGGGAAGTGAAAGTGGCGCTGCTCAATGGTTCAAACCAGCCCGTACTTCAGTGGAGGGTGCCCGTCGATATTCGGCGATGGCTGCCCGGGGCGTTTAGCTTTACCACTGTATCGCCCGCTATCACCCTGCCGCGAGGGCAGTATCGCTTAGCGATTGGTATCATTGACCCGTGGTGCAACCGCCCGCGTGTCAAATTCGCCAACGATCTCCCTGTCGTAAGTGGCTGGACCGTGTTGGAACAAGTGCATATCACCTAATGTCGCTTTTCGGTGGAACGCCTTCGCACGAAGGGGCTGGCTTTGAGCCTGCCCCTTTAGTTTTGGCAACGCTTGCGGTTAAAGGAAGGGCGCGGGATGTCCGCGCCCTACAAGTGGGTAGGCGATTTCGCTCGCCTTGGGTCAGCCCAGTGTAAGCCTACGAGCCGCAGCCGAAGTTGAACAGCACGATCAGCAGGTCAGCGTCGTTGACCGTGCCATCGTTGTTCACATCGCCCTGCAGCCCGAAGCCCGACTGCCCAAACTGGAACAGCACGATTAGCAGGTCGGCGTCGTTCACCACGCCATCGCGGTTAGCATCGCCATCGCAACTAGGTGTCTGCTGGCACCCGCCTTGGCTCACGAAGTAGGCTCCGCGCAGGGTGATGGTATACGGACCCCCTGCCGAGGTGGTGCCAGTCCAGCCCGCAACAGGGTTTGCTGCGCCGGGACCATCGGGACAACGCACGCCCGTGAACGGCGTGTTGTTCCACAGCAGCTGCCCGTTTGCGTCCACGGCGTCGCGGTTGTAGCGACTGATGCCGAGAATGTAGATGCCCGGCTCAGTAATACAACCGGGCGTATTGTCAATACGTGATTGCGCGCCATCCGTGTCATCGTTGTGTACAACGCCCGTACCATCGCAGCGGAACAGCCACAACTGCGTGTCCCAAGTAGCCCCACCAATGGTGGACGCTACGAAATTCGCAGGGTCGGTAATACAAATGACGAACAAGTCCACATCATCAGCATCGTTATAGCCCGTGATGGGGTTCACACGCGTCTCGCAGGCGGTGGCCGTAGGCGAGTAAACGATTTGAGCAGTGCTTACGAGGTCGCCCGCGTCACCGCCGCCGTTGGCGTTCTCATCCCACGGTTGGGTGGGGGGTCCCGAAGGACAATCGTCAGGGTCGCCGCGCGTGGCTCCACGCGCTCCAGTCAGGAAGATGCGATACTGACCCGCAGCGGGTGTGCTACCAGTCCACCCATTCACGCGCGAGGTCGACTCCGGGCCGTCAGGACAGCGGATGGTACTGAACGGTGAGTTATTCCAAATCAGACCGCTATCACAGCCCACGGCGTCGCGGTTATACCGCGAGATTGCCAGATAGTACACGCCCGGCTGGGTGATACAACCCGTGGAGTTATCAATGCGCGATTGGAAACCACCAGAGTCGTCGTTGAATACAACCCCTTTGCCATTGGAATCAAATAGCCACAGCTGCGTGTCAAAATCTGCACCGCCGACTGTGGTCGCGGAAAAGGCTGCCGGGTCATCAATCTGGATGGCAAACATGTCCACATCATCTACATCCAGCTGCCCTATTATCACCTGCAGCACCTGGTTCCCCGTGCTCTGGGCGGTTTCGGGTAAATCCCCTGCGTCTCCCCCGCCATCCGCGAACTCGTCCCAGCCTTGCAATGGCGGACAATCGTCAGGGTCGCCTGGTGTGGCACCTACGGCACCTGTGAGCTCAATAATATAGGTACCTGTCGCCGCTGTGCTACCCGTCCAGCCGCTCACGCGCGAGGCTGCTTCGTCACCATCAGGGCAACGAATCGCGTTAAACGGCGTGTCCGCCCATATTTGTGCTCCCATGCAGCCTACGGCGTCGCGGTTGTACACCGAAATGGCTAAGTAGTACAGCCCAGGGCCAGGGATACAGCCCGCCGCATTGTCAATCAGCGACTGGGGCGCTCCACCATTGTCATCGTTGAACACGATACCTCGGCCGTTGGCGTCAAACAGCCACAGTTGTGTGTCCAACGCTGTGTTGCAGGTGCCAACGGTGCGCGCTGAGAACTGCTGAGGATCGGTAATGAAAATAGCATACATGTCTACATCGTTGGGCCCAATGCGCCCGCGAATGGCATGCAGCGGACCTGCAGGAGTTGCCTGGGCAGTTTCAGGCAGGTCGCCTGCATCCCCTACTTCCGTATGTCCGTCAAAAGGCGCCGCATTGGTAAACGCAAAAGTGAGCGTCCCACTGTCCCAGTTACCATCTTGACCACAGCCGGTCGCGTCATCGAATGTCTCGAAGAACTCCAGATAGAGATTGCCGTCAGGCAGGTCAATCGGGGGCACACGATAGAAAGAGCAAAGTTCGCGGATCCCGCCGCTGGAGTACGCACCACTGCCAGCGCGCCCATCGCCTGCGCCAGGACGAATCACATATCCCTCGCCGTTCACATTCGTAACAGCCACAGCAATCTCAGACAGGTAGCTGGGCGAGAACGCACTGAGGCGCACCCGCCAGCCCACGCCCGACCACTGATTTTTTCCGCCAGGCACAGGCACTACCACGCGCACATTGCAGGCAGCGCCGAAACCGTCATAGCTGGGCGTGTTCGAAACATCAACCGTGGCAGTGCTGCCAGAAGCGGGGAAAAACCCAGAATACGGGGTGTACTGGCTCGGATCGCGAGGACCCAAGTACACGGGGCTGACATATAGCTCAGGCTCAGCGCCCTTCAACGAAATAGGGGGCTTTGCCGAGGGGTCAGGTTTGTCGGTTGCCTGCCCTTTCTGCGCGAAACCAACAGAACCAAGTGCCAGTACGCTTGCAAGCACTACAACTGTGATACACCTCATCGTATGCCTCCTTCCTGTCGCCCAAAAAACTCTCGGGGTCAATCTGTGCTATTATAGCCCATCTTCGTCATCGACGCCAACATTCCTTTCGGATATAATCAGGGAGCGTAGGAGCGAGCCGCCCATGCACGGACCCATTAGCAGTAGCGGGACAAATGGTTCGTGGGACGGGCGCGAACCCGTCTTTCGCGATGTACCCTTCGAGCAGAGCGAGTGGGCAACGCTCTACGAAGCGCTGCGCCGCGTGAGCCTCCCTAAGGCAGAACTGGTACGCGTGCAATACGAAACGGTGCGCACGGCATATCAGAACTACGTCAGTGCCCGCGAGCAAGAACTGAGCCGCTATGCCCAGCAACGGGCTCAAGACGAGGAATACAACGAGACAGTCCTTAAGCGGCGCGACCATCTGCTGGAAGCCATCGAGGCAATCCGCCAACAGTGGCAGCCCGAGCTCGAGCGGCTCCGCCAAGCAATGACTGAAGCGCAAGTTGAGGCGCACGAACAGGCAGCGCGCGCGGGGCTGCGGTTGCGCTCTAACGCTGAAGGCTACTTGGAGTTTGAACCAACCAATTCCACCCCCGCGCCCAGCGCTGGGAGTCTCACCCCCGAGCCGTCGCCTCAAAGCACACCCCCACCCCGACGCCACGCGCTATCACTACTATTCACTGCGCCCGAAACGCCTGAGCAGCCAACCAAACCGCTCGAGCCACTTACTCGTGCCGAAGCCGCCCAAGCCTTACGCCTGCCACGCGACCAAACTCCTGTGCTGCCGTGGTGGCTCTATCGGGGCGCGCCCGTGATGTTGGGGCTGGCGCTTGGACAGATCCTGCTAACTGCGCTGGGCGAACCGCTGGGAGCATGGTACACCTTGCCGTTCTGGATTGCCAGTCTCGCAGGGATTATGCTCGGGCTAGCATGGTTTCGCGCGGTGTGGAGCCTCAGCCGTGCCGTCAGCGAACTATATTATTTGTTCGACTGGGATGCGACAAAAGCAAAACGCGCTGCGTGGCTGGGCGGTGGTATACTGATGGTAACCATCCTTGTACCTATCGCCTTGATATTAGTTGCGATTGGGCTACTGCCCGCTGCGTGGGCAAAAGATGCCCAGCTCTTGGCACTGGCAACAATCCTTGTGAGCGTTCCACTTATCGCCGCAGCACTGGTTGGGGGCTACTTGCGCGGACGCCAGGTCGTTATCCAAGACGCCATTGAAAGCAGCGTGCTCAAAGCCCAGCGCGAGCAGCACGCCGCATGCGAGAACATACCTTCCGCCCCGCAGGCGGCTCCCTGCCCCGAACCAACGGACACCTATCCCAACGGCGAGAGCAACGGCACTACTGCCTTGCATCCCGATAGCACCGATGGGCGTTCTGCCGCTGCGCCCACTGGGGTAAGTCGCGCTCCTATGGAGCCGCCCGACACAACAGAGTCGCTTCGTCCAGCAGTGCAAGCGGCGATTGCTCGCGCAAATGCACTCGTGCAAGCCTACCACTTGGCACGCGCCACAATGCAAGAAGCACTGCTCTCCCACGAACATGAGCTCCACGAACTGCAATTGCGCCCTATCTATCCCTACCTACCTCCCGAAGCAGAGCGCCGATTAGCCACGCTCTACCGCCAGTGGGCACACGCTTACGCCGCGTTCCTTGACTACGTGAACGAGGCACTACGCGAAGTCAAAGGAGGACCACAATTGCAGCAGCACATTCAGGCGTTCAAGGAAACACTGCTACGCTAACTATCGCATCACTGCTTGCAGCGCTGCCCGCACCCCTTGCATAATCACCTCGCCTGCATCGGGACCATTGAACGAAATCGTCGCCTCGTAGTTGCCCTTGAAGTACTCGTGTCGTGTCAGAATGTAGCCGATCCAGTCATTCACAAGGGCGACAGGTGTGGCATATCGTGTGCCAAACTCACGCCCGATTTCGCGCGTGCGCAGCCCCAGCGAGCTAATCGGTTCTCCCGGAAAGCCCACCAGCACCAACTCACCAATGCGCACCGCACTCACAGGAGCAGTTTCGGGCATAAGTCGCTTAACTAACTGTTGCAGAAGCGATTCGGGCACTTTGTACTCCCGTCCTGTGGTTTCCAACAACGCAGGATGCGGGCGCGCTTCGGGCAGTGGCACCTGCACTTGGTATGCGCGCAACACTGGAAGCATCGGCGTCCCGTTGCGCAACAGATGCAAAGCGTGGTCGGCTAACTTTGTGCCATAGCGTTGCACGCGCTCGTGAGCGTCGCGCCCTTCGTCAGCCACAGGCGACACATCGCCTAAGGCACCGTTGAGAAACAGCGCCACTGCTCCATGCCCTAATGCGCGCTCTATGCGCGTTTGCACCACGCCCGGAAACTCCGCCGACACCTCCATCATCGTATGCGGGTAAATCGTCGGGTGTGCAGCATAAACAATCAACGCGGCAAAAGGCGTACCATCGGCACGCGCAACACGCAACGCAGTCATTGTGGGGTCAACCAGCGGTCGCCCGCGCCGATTGCGATTGAGATTCGGCAATCGAGCCGCGTTCAACGAAACTTGCGCGGGCTTGAGCCTTTCCAGAGCCTGCTGCACTGCACGCGCCACACGCTCCGTTGTGAACTCCAAAAATTCTGGCGTAAAAGTGCCCACCCCTGGCAACGGAAAGCGCATCCGCTCGTTCAGCCCCATCGAGTCGGGCGCACAGTGGGTGTGCGTGGCGCCCATAAATAGCTGCTCAGGAGCAAGTTCAGTCGCCTGCAGCACACTGCGCGTGAGGCTCCATGGCACCAACAAATGGTCCAGCGAGACAATCACCACACGACTGCCGCCCCACTCCAACGCGAGCACACGCGCAAAAATCGGATCATGCACGCCCCGTGGGGGCATGTTCAACCGCGCGTTATAACCACCTAACTGAATCCTAATCCGGTGAATGTCGGGCGTAATATCGATTTTCGCAATGCCTGCCCGCAGCCGATGCCTCCCCATCACTCCGATTTTACCATTTCTGGTACTTTTTATGGCAGGAACAATCATAGCAAACGATGAATCTAATTCGCACTATGCGAAGGAGCGGGTTTACGCTGATTGAGCTGTTGGTCGTGATTGCGATTATCGCCATTTTGGCGGCGATTCTGTTCCCAGTGTTTGCGCAGGCGCGCGAAAAAGCGCGTCAGACCCAATGCCTCAACAACCTCAAGCAAATCGGCTTGGCAGTGATGCAATACATCAACGACTACGATGAGCGGTTCCCCATGAGCATTTACTTAGCTGCCGAGCCAAACGGGTCGCCTTGTCTGTACACGCTCTATCACGCGCTGTTCCCCTATATCAAAAACATTGACCTCGTCTTTTGCCCTTCAGATCGTCCGGGTTTAGACCTTCAAACGGGCTTTGCGCCACTGGGGCGACCGCTGTGCTCCCTGCAGGGCTTCCGCTACACGGGCTACATCTTCAACTGGTGCGTGTTGGAGAACGGCTCGATCCCAAGCGTGTTGGCACCGAACCCTGTGGTGTCGCAGGCACAGCTGGAGTTCCCTGCAAACACTTCAATGGTATACGACGGCACATTGGGACCATTGCCTTCGCTGAACTCGTACTTACAGGCACGCCATAACGACTTAGCGAATGCCAACTTCGCCGATGGGCATGCCCGCGCCGTAAAAGGACGCCCCGTGCCCCCGCCCAACAACACCGTCACCACACTGGACAACAAGACCGTACGCACTTTCGAAGTGGGCGAGGTGGGCCCCTACCAAGGGCAGCGCAGCCTGTGGGGCGTGGCACGCCAGCGCGCCAACGGCACTTGGTGTTACGAATGCATCAATCGGCGCGATTCACAAGGGCGTGCGCCTGGCAACTGCAGCCAGTAAAGCCCCAGCACCGCGCCTAACGTCGCGATTCCTCGCCTTCGGCTCGGAATAAACATCACGCTCAGACACTATCCGCCATTCCGAGCGGGGCGGGGAATCTTTCCCAGCGACGCCCGCGTGGGTCAATTCGCGCTGCACTACATCGCCTGCGCATGCGAGCGAAACAACGCATAAGTTCGGGCGATCTCAAAGTACAGAAGTGGGATCAGGTAAACAGTACCCGCTCTCACATGGCCACGTACTCTTTCACCGTGCCGAACCTCAGATACGGGTACAGCACATCCCAGGTTTTGCGTACCCAGCTTGGTATTCCGAGCGGAGCGAGGAATCTCTGACGCGGTACAGTCGAGCCCCCTCACTGCACTCGGGATGACCAAACAGAGCAGCACCGACAAACCCTAGTCATTCCGACCGCAGGCGAGGAATCTCGTAGAGAGAATAACTGGTGTAAAGTGGTAAAACCTTGGGCAATCGCCCGCGTTTTAGCTAGGTCGCCCAGCTGCAAGCTGCTCGCAAACACGCGCTGCTGCTTGCAAGTGCTATAATCTTACAGCGTTGCAAACTAACCCTCGCGGTTATAGGTTCGGTGTGCGTATGAAAACAGCGTTGACATCTACGCGTGTGGAGCTACTTCGGGAAGACCGAGTAGCGCAGACCGTATGGCGCCTCGCTCTGCCGACGATGGCTGCCTCGGTAGTGCAAACCCTCAACAGCTTCTTGGATCGGATTTTCGTGGGGCGGCTGGGACCTGAGGCGTTGGCGGCGGTAGGCGTGGGCAGCCAGATGTTGTTCCTCACGATGGCGTTGGCAATGGCGGTCTCGACGGGGGCAACCGCGATTGTGGCGCGCATGGCAGGTGCAAACGATCAAGCGAGCTTGCGCGCGGCTGCTCGCCAAGCGTTGGGGTTGGCGTTTGCGTTGGGGATAGGTTTCACGCTATTGGGCTATCTCCTGCTGCCACAGATTATCCGCTGGTATGGGTTGGAACCGGGCGCGGATGCACAGGCACGCCAGTTTCTGTGGCTGGCGCTGCTGGGCGCGCCTGGGAGTTTCCTGATGATGGGGCTGAGCGGCACCTTCCGCGGGCTGGGTGACACACGCTCTCCGATGTATGCCAGTATCGTGGCAACTGCGGTGCATATCGTGGGCGACTACCTGCTGATTTTCGGCAACTTTGGCTTTCCCCGCTTGGGCATTCAAGGTGCGGGAATCGCAATGGCGCTCTCGCTATGGGCAGGTGCGTTCATGCTGTGGGCTCAGCAGTGGCTCGGCACCCGCCGCGAGTTAGCCCTCCCCGCCCTGCCGGATTGGCACTGGTGGCGCCGAATCTTGCGCATCGGGCTACCTGCTTCCGCGCGCACTTTCATCTACACCACCAGCTCGGTGATGTTCACAGGCATTTTGGCAGCCACTGCAGCTGGCACAGCTGCCGTCGCCGCGCTACCGATCGGGCTGACCGCTGAGTCGATCGCGTTTATGCCGGGCTTTGCGTTTGCAATCGCTGCCTCGGCGCTGGTTGGTCAAGCATTAGGCGCAAAAAACGAACGGCTTGCCGAACGCTTCGGCTGGGCAGCTGCTTGGCAATCGTGCGCAGTAATGACCACGATGGCAATCGTGTTCTACCTCTTTGCCGAGCAGTTTGCAGGGCTATTTACCAGCGACCCACAGGTCAAGGCGCTGGCGGTTGCCTATCTGCGCATCAACGCGCTTACCGAACCGCTGCTGGCGTTTGGCATGACTTTGGCTGGCGCGCTGCAGGGCGCGGGCGACTCGCTCAAGGCGATGATGGCAACCTTCATCACGCAGTGGGTGGTGCGCATCCCGCTGGCGTACCTGCTGGCGTTGGGCTTCGGGTGGGATGCCGTCGGCGCATGGTGGGCGATGGCGCTCAGCTCAGGCTTCAGCGGACTGCTGATGATTGCTCTGTTCAAACATGGCGGCTGGAAAAAAGTCAAAGTATAGCCAGCCCTCTGCTTAGCCCTACCAACAACGCTTGCAATTTGCACACGCAATAGGTTATAATATACCAGCAATGCTCACGCACGGACTGAACGGCTTCGACGGGTCGCGATGGAGCACAGGCTCCTGGTTCGGCACGCGCGGGCGCTACCGGTACCGCGTGCTTTTCTTGCGTCACGAATTGGGGAGCCTGCGCCAGTCGGTGCGTGTGGCTCCCCTGTTTATTTTGGGGCTGAGGAGGCTGCGCCACTATGGCTGAGGTATTGGTCTTGAACCAGAACTACGAGCCGTTGAACATCTGCACGATGCGCCGCGCTGTGAACATGGTTCTCACAGGCAAGGCGGAAGTGGTGCTGACCAACGGGCACTACATTCGCACGGTCTCGGGCGGGTTCGAAGCACCGTCGGTGGTGCGCTTGCGCTACATGGTCAAGCGCCCCATGCCGAAGGTGCGCGTGAGCCGCCGTGCTATCCTGGCACGCGACAACTACACCTGCCAATACTGTGGGCATACTTCGCGCGACCTGACGATTGACCACGTAATCCCGCGCAGTATGGGCGGCGGCGACACCTGGGAAAACTTGGTCGCATGCTGCCGCCGTTGCAACCTGATGAAGGGCGACCGCACGCCGCAGCAAGCTGGGATGAAACTGCTGCGCAAGCCCCGTCGTCCACACTTCGTGCCATACCTCAGCCTCACGCAATACGCGAAGGCGATGTCCCGCGAAGCGTGGCGACAATTCTTACCCGTTTACGACGGGTACATCTCCGACAGCCACGAATAGCCGAACCTTAAGCGGCTCCTGAAAGCGTATGGAGGAAGTGTTGCTTGAGGTTTGTGCAACTCGTGAGTCTGTTGTGTGAACCCTCTGACGGCTGAAGCCGTTCGTATGCAAGCCAAGCCCGCCAGTGCGGGCTACAGCATCGCGTCGGCATCCCTTCCAACAACCACGATTGGTGCAATGGCATTCGTGCCGTTGCACCAACGCACGACGCCACGAATGGCGTCGCACCAAACCTGGAGCATCAACGTCTCCACCGACAACCACTGGTGCAACGGCTTTCCTGCCGTTGCATCAACGTGCGATGCCACGAATGGCGTCGCACCAAATAAGGATAGAACGTTCTGCTAAACGCTACTGTGTCACAAACTGCGTGAAGTAAACTTCCAGTACGCTCTCTTTTTCGTGGGTTTTGCGTTCCAGCACCTCGTTGACACGTTCTCGAATCTCCTCTTTGACTTTGTACTTCCCTTCCAGCGAGTTGAGTTGAGAGGCGGTCTTGCCAGCGAACGCCATCAGCGCCGCATCGCGCAAGGCAGGAGTCTCCTCCTCCAGTTTTTTGGGGTCGATTCCCTCTTTGAGACCAAGCGCGACGCCTGCCTTTAGGTACGCCTCATCGCCTATGTTCACAACAAACTCGCCAAGATCCAGCGTTTTGCCCACGGTGGGTGGTTTGGGGGGCGGCGGCGCTTTGGGCGCCATAAAGTTCTTGCCTGCAAACACACCGCCCGCTAACCCTGCCACCAACACAATAATCATCATCAGCATCGGGCTTTTGCCCTGCTTGCCATCTTCGCCACCTGCTTCTTGCTTTTTCGCTTTGCCAGCCATCGCTATCCCCAAGAGGGTTGTTCCATATTTCTCCTCTTACTGGAGGTAGCGCCAGCATCCTATTGCTAGCAACGCCAATACAACAACTAACCCGCCCTGTGCCAGCGGGCGACGCGCCTCTGGAAAAAGTCGCTCCCAGCCAAGCGCCAAAAACGCGCTAATCGGCATCAGCGCAGGATAGAAGTATCTTCCCTGCGCTTGGAAGAACACTCGAATAAACAGCGCAAAGCCCACCAGCACCAACGCGAATACCAACGCACTCAGTCCAAGCCAGGCGCGTACCCCTACGGGCATCCGTTCGCGCAAGCGCAGCACCAAGCCCACCAGCGACACCAACATCCACGCGCCCAAGCCCCAATAAACGCTGTCGGGCAGGAAGTTGGGCAAACCTGTTCTTGCAGTGGCAGGTGTGCCGTAAGCAAACCAAAAGCTGCGAAAAGTCCAGTCGGCGACCAACTGCAGATATTGTCCCCAAGTAGCGCCCTGCTGCAGAAAATCTTCCGCCTTCGCCGTACCCTTGAACACCTCAAGAAAAGTGCGCTGCAGCAACGGGTCGCCATACAGCACGGCGTTTCGCACAAACCACCAGCCGCTCAGCAGCGCCGCCACCGCCAGCGCAATGCCAGCATCGCGCAGTGCCCCACCCCACGACTGCCCTTGCAAACGCACACCCCACACCAGCCCTAGCAGAACCACGGGCACTAACATCACGGCGGTGGCTTTGGTCAACAACGCTAGCCCCAGCAGCCCACCCAAAAAAAGCGCGTGGAGCGGCGTTTTGGGCGCACCATGCGTGAACTGCACCAGCAAAGCATACAACACGCCCGCAAACAACAGATTTGTTAGCGCATCGTTGCCCACCGCACTACCGATGGCGATGTGCATCGGCAGAAACGCCGCAAAGCCCATGCCGCTAAGCGCCAGCAGTGGGCGTTCGGGGGCAATCCGACGCAAACTCAGCCACACCAGCCATACCACGCCTGCACTGCACAGCGTGGAAAGCAACCGCACGCCCTTGCCCGCGCCCCCAAACAGGTGATAAAACACCGCCGCCAAAAAGTAGTACAGCGGTGGCTGGTGTGCTTCATAGCCCACGCCTTCGTAGCCCTCAAAGCGCGGCAACTGCCACGCGCGCGCAACGAACGCTACATATTGAAAATGCGCGCCCTCGTCGGGCGTGTTTGCGTAGCCGTTGTTGCCAAACGGCGTGGCAAGGTTGTATGCCAGCGCCAGCAGTAGGTGCGCCGTGAGGATACCCCACGGCGCATACCGCAGCCACGCGGAGCCTAATACCCCTTGCTGGCGATGTACTTCGCGAGGTCGGCGACGCGACACGAGTAGCCCCACTCGTTATCGTACCACGCCATCACCTTTGCCAAACGGTCGCCCATCACAATGGTGGAGGGCAAGTCCACAATCGCGCTGCGATTATCGCCGCGAAAGTCCATCGACACCAGCGGCTCGTCTGTCACGCCCAAAATACCCCTGAGCGAACCCTCAGCGGCTTGGCGAAAAGCGTTATTAATCTCGTCCACTGTCGCCGGGCGTGCCAGCGTCACCGTAAGGTCAACAACTGACACGGTCAGCGTGGGCACACGTAGCGCAATCCCGTGCATGCGCCCCTTCAGCTCAGGCAATACCAAGTGGATAGCCTTCGCTGCGCCTGTAGAAGTCGGGATGATGTTCGCGGCAGCTGCGCGGGCACGACGCAGGTCTTTGTGCACCTGGTCTTGAATACGCTGGTCGTTGGTGTAGGCGTGCACGGTGGTCATAATGCCATGCTCAATCCCAAAGCTTTCGTGGAGCACCTTGCTCACGGGCGCAAGGCAATTGGTAGTGCACGAAGCGTTCGAGATAATGTGATGGCGGCTGGGGTCATACGCCTCGTGATTGACGCCCATCACGATAGTGATGTCCTCGTCCTTTGCAGGAGCGGTGATGATGACCTTCTTGGCACCGCCACGCAGGTGCGCAGCCGCCTTCTCCGCCTCAGTGAACACACCGGTGGCTTCCACCACGATATCCGCGCCCACATCGCCCCACGGAATGTTAGCGGGGTTTTTCTCGGCAAACACGCGGATGCGGTCGCCATCAATAATAATCGCGTTTTCCTCCGCTTTCACCTCGCCCTTGTAGATGCCGTAAGTCGTGTCATACTTGAACAAGTGGGCGTTGCTGTGGGCGTCGGTGAGGTCGTTGATAGCCACCACATCGAAATCGTTGGGGTACAGCTCGCGAATCGCGCGCAGCGTGAGGCGTCCGATGCGACCAAAGCCATTAATGCCGATTCGGATAGGCATAGTCAACCTCCCTACGCTTTGGATTGTACCTAACGCGTGGTCAGGGTTCTATGCCATGCGTGCGCAACTTCGCCTTGAGGCATTCCAACCCCGTCTCGAGCTGTTCACGCCGCTGGCGTTCCTGCGTTGCCACCTGCATGGCTTGCTCGGCAATCTGCTGGGTCTGTTCCGCGCGTTCGGAATAGGTAAGCACTAAGTTGCCCGCGTGGTCGCACAAGCGCAGCCACTGGCGCTCACGCTGGCGCCGTATCCATTTCCACACGCCCGAAAAGGCTTGAAGTACTTTGCTCTACAGCCAGCCGTGCTCGTTCGGTTCTATCGGCTGGTAGCTGCTTCCGACCAACCGATAGCCACGCACCTCGCCTGTGTCGGGGTCGTGCCAGAAATACTCAGGGGTACGAAACACAACGGCTCACCATCCTCCTCAGGCGAGTCTAAGCGGCACAAGTTTTCAAGAGAATCTTCCACTTCCTGCAAGTCGGGTGGAGAGGGGCGCGGGGCGGTCTGGGGCTTCGCCGTGCGCGAGCGCGATTGCACCGGTGCACGGCGTATTGCCATAGCAACTGGGATTATACCTATGGGATGGTTGCCCACACGACACGCAGGTGCCCGCTGTAGTCCTGCTCCAAGTGAGGGTTCGGATAGCCCCAGCGTTGCAATGCCTCAGCGAGCGTCAGTGCCAAGCGCGGGCTGGTCTCAACCGCCAGCAAGCCGGGCGGGCAAAGCACTTGCAACGCTGCCAGCGCGATAGTTCGGTACGGCTGCAGCGGGTCTTCGGCAGGCACCAGCAACGCCTCACGTGGCTCATAGCGCCGAATTTCAGGCGCAAGGCTGTCCCATTCGTCAGGCAGCACATAGGGTGGGTTCGCCAATATTGCGTGCGCTGAATGCGGGCGAATGCCACGGAGCCAGTCGCCCTGCATTAGCAGCAGGCGCGGCTCCAGACCGAGCTGGCGTCGGTTGTGCGCAGCGATGCGCAGCGCAGCGTGGCTCCGATCAATGCCTACGCCCAGCCACTGCGGCGCGCGCGTGAGGCACGCTATCGCGATTGCTCCCGTGCCCGTGCCCGCGTCAATCAAAATAGGGGCTTCCTTGAAGGTCTGCTGGCGTGCCCAACTGAGAAAACGCTCCACCAGTAGCTCCGTTTCGGGACGTGGGATGAGCGCCCCGCGCCCCACACACAATTCTAAGCCGTAGAACCACACGCGGTGCGTGATGTACGGCAACGGCTCGCGCGCTGCACGCCGACGCGCCCAACCGCGCACACGCTGCAGTTGCTCGGTAGCCAGCGTTTGCTCGGCGTGGGCAATCAAATAGGCGCGTTCCACGCGCAACGCGGCTGCCACCAGCACCTCCGCCTCGCGCCGCGCCTCCGCAATGCCCGCCTCAGCAAGGGCTTCCGCCACCACTTGCACCGCTTGCGCGATGGTCATCAGCACGGTATAATACCGCCACCTTTGGCTAACGAGTTCGCGGCGGCTGGATGCACGGGAAGTCGGTGCAAATCCGACGCTGACGCGCAGCGGTAACTGGGGACGAACGCGGCACAAATGCCACTGGCGAACGCTGGGAAGGCGCCGCAAGTAGGACGATCCAGAAGCCCGAAGACCAATCCAGCCGTGTCTCGCTCGTTCGCCTCGCGGGTTGGGCGAAAGAGCGCGCGCAGGGCGTAGCAGTTCGCGGTAGGGGGCTTTCTCCTTCCCCTCGCTTGCTCGCGACTGCCCCTGAGTGCAATTTCGTCCCGCCCACATAGCGCAACACCTATGTGGAGGGAAGAACGATGCTGCAGCGAACCGACATTCGGTGCCGCACATGCGGCTTCACACTGATTGAGCTGTTGGTGGTCATCGCGATTATCGCCATCTTGGCGGCGATTTTGTTCCCCGTGTTTGCCCAAGCGCGCGAAAAAGCGCGCCAAACCTCGTGCCTTAGCAACCTGCGCCAAATCGGCTTAGCCGGGCTGATGTATGTCCAAGACTACGACGGCTACCTGTTCCCCTTCGCCTATGACGATTGGACACACTACTGGTGGGGCTATGTCGACTACGCAAACCAGCGTGTGGATACCACGCGCAGTTTCCTTTATCCTTACATGCGTAACGCGGAAATCAAGGCGTGCCCCTCATTCCGCGAGAACCGCTCGTTCCAGTATTGGCTATTAGGCTACGGCTATAACTATGCCTACCTCAGCCCGATGCAAGGACCGCCACGCTACACACCGATTGGCATCTCTACCGCGCGTATCAACGCCCCTGCCGAGACCGCGTGGATAGCTGATGTGGCGCAGTGGCGCACTTGGGGCGCAGGTGCACCCGTGTTTGAAGGCACAGGCTACCTCGAACCGCCCTCCTATAACAATCCCACCTTCCACGGCAGGCACAACGGGATGGGCAATGTGCTCTGGTGCGATGGGCACGCCAAAGCGTTCAAACCCGTGTTGCGCACTGAAGAACAGTTCGCTCCTCACCGCCAGCGCAACTTGGGCAACATCGACCGCGACGGCAACCCACAAACCGACGAGCTGATGGACTTAGACTGACCTAACCCAAGTGGCTACTTACGAGGTTCCTCGCCTTCGGCTCGGAATGACAAGTTCACTTGTACCAAGCCGACTTTATCATTCCAAGCGCGGCGAGGAATCTCCCCCCTTCCAAACCCCGCGCCTGTTCTCCTGCGGCTCATCCACGCCGTCTAAGCTTACAGCTCAAACAACTCGCCCACGCGCAGCTGCAGGTTCGGAACCAGCGGCGTCGTGAGAATGTCCTCCCCGTGCAACACAACCGTATCAAACGGCGAGTTGTACACAATCACCCACCGATCTTCTGGAAACACCAACCACACCTGCTGCGCCCCCGACTCAAAGTACTCCCCGATTTTGCGCATCAGGTCGGGCATATCCTCGTGGGGCGAGACGATTTCACAATCGCGATATCAGGGGCACGGTCGCCAAAGCCCTCAGGCAGTTTGCCCTCGGGCAGGCTCTGCTTGAAAATCACCGACACATCGGGCGAGCGAATGTTGCCCGACACCATCCGAAAACCCGCCTTAGAACCCGCCACAGACGCGATATCCGCCACTAACGGTTTGAGCCGAGTGGCAATTTCCACCCCGATTACATCGTGTTTTACGCTGGCTGGCACTTCCTTTGCCTCCCCGTCTACCAGCTCGTATTTACGCCCGTCGTCAGGTAGGCGCATAAACTCCTCCTTCGTGAGCTTGCGCTTCCCTCGCTTGGGATGTGGCAACACTTTCGCCATTAGGAACACCTCACGCATTTAGGATGAACGAGTTTGTTTCCCGTCTGAAACTCTGCAACCTGAAAGAAGGATACCTTACCCAAGTTGCTGCCTATCCGTTTTGCGTGGGCGAGACTCCCTGCTGCGCTCAGAATGATGGGCGTTTCGTGCTTGCCATTCCGAGCCGAAGGCGAGGAGTCTCACCCACGGAGCAACTGGAGGTTATCTTATCCTCTACTCTGCCCGCTCCAAGAGGAAGGAGCAGGTTCGGAACCTGCTCCAGCGATTGTGTCCACAGTCGAGAGTGCCGTCTCATTGAGTGGGCGGATGTGTCTCGGCGCGGATGGTGCGCCCCAGCACCTCCAACGCTTTTTCCAGCTGTGGATCGCGCCCGCTGAGCCAGTCTTCAGGCGAAAGCCACACGGCGATGTCGGGTTTCTCGCCGTTGTTTTCCATGTTGGAACCGTCGATGCGATACGCGCCTTGCTGAGGCATCCGTGCCTCCGTGCCATCCACCAAGCTGAGGCTCCAAGTCCAAATCACATAGCCAGGCGTTTCCCAGCCAATCAGCGTAGCCAGTTTGCGTGCGCGCATCGCATACGGAAACATCTCGCCGTTAGAGAGACTGCGTTCGTTCATCAGCACCACCATCGGCATATCGATTGCCAGGGGCGGTCCAACATTCGGCAGCCCATCACGCGGCACATAGTAGGCGTAGGGCTTGCGTTCCAGCCAGTCCACCAGCGAGTCGGCAATATTGCCTCCGCCGTTGAAGCGCACATCTATAATCATCGCCTTTTTGCCTTGCGCGTACTCGTAGAACTCGCGTTCGAAGCGTTCGCGGTCGCTGGCGCCCATCGCGCGGATATGCACATAGCCCACCTGCCCGTTCGTGCGCTCCTCGACCAGTTTACGGAGGCGGTTCACGCGGTTGCGATAATGCAGCTCACCCCACTCCGCTGAACTGAGGGGCTTGTAGCGCACCACGCGCGCTCCTTCCTCGCTGGGAATGCGGTTTACCAGAAACTCAAAAGTGCGGTCGCCCTTGTCGTTGATGAGTTGCCACAGCCGCTGGTTGGCTTGCACAGGTTCGCCGTTGATTTTGAGCACATACTCGCCTGGGTAGATGCGCGTGTCAGGGAACGACGCGGGCGAGCCTTCAGGCACATCGGCAACCTTCAAGCCGCGCCCCCGGTGGCTGTAGTCAATCGTAAAGCCCAGATGCGGCGTGTTGGGACTACGCACGGTCGCGCTGGAGCGCGGCGAAACCTCCGTGTGCGAGCCTTCCAACTCGCCCACCATCATCGAAAGCACCATTCCAAGCTCCTCAGGCACGCCCACGCCCGAAAGCAGCGGACGATACCGCTCGCGTATCGCCACCCAGTCGCGCCCATGCATGCTGGGGTCGTAGAAACCGCGCTCGTAGGCACGCCAAAACTGCACAAACGCTGCCTCCCGCAATGCCATCGCATCAAACTCAAAGTCCGCCTTGAACTCCACCTTTTCGATGCGGTTATTCGCCGCAAGATTCATCACAAACAGCTCACCGTTGCGGATGAAATAGAGCTTTTTAGCATCTTCGGAGACGCGCAGCGCGCTGTGTCCGCCTCCCGAAGTGAGCCGCTTGCTTTCACTGCCGTCAAACGACACCTGCCAAATGTCGCCCTCCGAGATAAAGTAAATCTTGCCGTCACTGGCAACCGTTAGGTCAGCCTGCGGCGCTTGGTTGTTCCACCGTCGAATGCGCTGGTCAATATCTTCAAAGTCGATCTTCACCTCCAGCGGCTCACCCTCTTTCGGCTTCTCAAACTGGATATCTTTGTCGTCACGACGGGCGGTTTCGCGCGTGAGCGGCAGCGCGTACAATGCGCTCCCCGCGCGGTTGCTGAAAAAGAACAGGTACTTCCCGTCGGGCGACCACGCTGGTTGCCCGTGAAAGGCGTTCAAGCGCGTGATGTTCACAGGCGTCCCCGAACCGTCCGCGGGCAAAATCCACAGGTTCCACGCACCGTACGGCGCACGCCGCTGCACACACAACCAGCGCATATCGGGCGACCACGCAAAATCGCCCCCACCCAAGCCGTACCAGTGCGTGCCAGGCTCATGCAGCACCTTCTTCACTTCGCCAGTTTCAAGGCTAAGCGTAAACAGCCCACCGTCTGAACCAGAGACCCAAAAGCCCAACTGCTTGCCATCAGGTGAGAGCTTAAGGCGGGTAACATCCGCGGGGCGATCAAACAGGCGTTTGACCTCTAATGTGTCTAAGTTTAGTGCGTAAACCTGCTGATAGTAGTTGCGGTCGGAGGTGAAGTACAGTGTTTTGCCGTCTTTTGACCACACGAAGTCGGAGTCGTTACCTGCCCAGTCTGTGAGGCGTTTGGCAAACTCTGCATTGCGCTTGTCAGGCGTGGCTTTGGGCTTTTCCACATCAATCAACCAGATATCGCCGCGCAAGCGAAAGGCGTACTGCTTATCGTTTGGCGACGGCTCGGCTTCTTCCACTCCAGAAGTGAGCAGTTCGCGTTGGCGCATGGATTGTGCATCGTCTTGGCTGGCAAAAAAGCTCAACTTTTGGGGCTGTCGCTGTCTCGCTTTCAGCAGATACAGATGCCCCTCATATTCAAATGCGATATCGCCCGTGGTATACGCCACGCTTGGAAAACGCACTGCCCCGCCCACAAACTGCGTGAGCTGTCGCTTGCGCCCTGTGGCCACATCAATTAGCCACAGGTTCGGCGTGCGTCGTGCATTGTCTTGAAACACAGGCAACCGCTCGCCAAGACGCGGCGAGTCGGGTGTCTTCTCGGCGACAGTAACCGTCAATAATGTTTTTCCGTCTGGCAGCCACTGTGTCCACAAATGTTGGAATTGATCGTTTGTGAGGCGTCGCCGTTCATTAGTTTGCAAGTTTATCGCCCAAACTTGCATTGCCGCAGAGCCAGTGTAGCGTGGACGCCACCACGGAAAACCATACCTGCCATAGATAAGCGTCTTGCCGTCAGGCGAAATCTGTGGGCTGTTTATGGCATTGTAATCCTCTGCCACCCGCCGAAATTTGCCGGTAGCAACTTCCAGTTCCACAACGGCGGGGTTGTTCGAATCGTAGGACGCGCTGTAGTAGATGAATCTCCCATCTCGGCTCCAACTGCTGGGGATCTCGTTTTGGGCATGGAAAGTCAGTTGAATCGGGGCACCCCCTTGTACAGGTATCGCAAAAATATCCCAGTTGCCGTTGCGCACGCTTGCGAAGGCAATCCATTTGCCGTCTGGCGACCATAACGGATAGGCATCATAGGCTACATGGCGTGTAAGAGGCACCGCGTGTCCACCTGCGCTAGGCGCAATCCAAATGTCGCCACGATATACAAAGGCGATCCGGCTACCGTCGGGGCTGAGGGCGGGCATACGCGCCCCCACAATCGGTTCTAAACGGGGTTCGGGCAACTGTGCACTCAGAGGAACACCACTCAGAAACACGCAGAAAACCGAAGTGAGAAATACCTTCCCTCGCATGGCGAGCTGGTTCGACGCACCCTCACAAATTCCTACCTCAGCACGGAGTTAGTACCAACCTGAGTCGCAACCTATTAGGTTACTCAGCGCACGACCACGTAGGCGCGCAGTTGTTCCAACCGCTTCGGTCCGATGCCGCGCACCTCCAACAGCTCGTCCACCGAGTTGAACCGTCCATTGGCTTGACGATATTCAATAATCCGCTGCGCCAGCACGGGGCCAACCCCAGGAATTGCTTCCAGCTGTTCGGCAGTTGCTCGATTGAGATCAATGGGGAACTGTACCAACGCGCGGGCGGTTGCGCGCGGCGATGTCTGCATTGTGCGCGGTGTGGGCGGTGCCATAGTTGCCGCAGCGGCAAGAGGGGGTGTTTCACCCTTGCGAGGGACATGCACCTTCTGCCCATCAGTAAGCGGTTCCGCCAAATTGAGGGACTCTAAGTCGGCGTTTGCCGTTGCTCCCCCTGCTTGCTCGATGGCGTCCGCTACGCGACTGCCTGCTGCCAAGCGATACACTCCTGCCTGTTTCACCGCGCCCGACACATGCACCACTACCTCTTCTGCAGGGGGAGGGGTTGTGGGTTCGGTCGGTGTTGTCTGCACGGCTTCTGGCGCAGGCGAAGGCTGCGTCAAATCTACAACTTCCGTGGTTGAAGCTGCTGTTTGGTTGTCCTGCGGCACTGACACCGCGTGGCGTCCCCAGCCAAAGCCCAAGAGCCACGCCAGCGTAATTGAGGCGAGATAGAGTATCGCTAGTCGCAGTCGTTCACGAGGAGTGAGCTTTTCCCATGCCGTATACATCGGAACGCCTCCCACGAGGTGATAGTTCGCCAGCGCAGGAGGCGTTCCTGCTTCTTGAAGGCACAGGTGCCTATGCGTTCGGGTCTTCTGCTTCTGGGTCTTGGTTGAGGCGCATACGGAAGCCAGCCCAGCCGCTTCCTGCTGCGCGCGGGTGCTGGTCAATGAACTGGCGGAAGTTCAGTGTCTTGGCATGCCCGTCCATAAACACCACATTCACGGTGTAAGGGCGGTCTAAGTCATCGCGTCCGTGCCAGCCACCGTAGGACTCGAAGAACGCGATAATCTCAGCAGGACGGGCAATTGCGCCCATCGTGCGCGGTTTCAGTGTCCACTGCATATAGTTGCCGCCACGCAACACATCAGTGTAGTTGTAGATAAGCCAAGTGTTGTACAGATACGAGGGTCCCAAGAATAGGTAGTGCGACGCAGAGGTCAACTCGCAGATGCTCCCAGCCGAATTGGCGTAGACGACGGTTTGGTCGGCAGGGCAGCGCCAAACCCCGCGATAATCCAGAGTGCGCCGCTGGATTATTTCGGGTGGGAACTTGCTCTTGATGTAGGGGTCAAAGGCGTCCACCGTCAGTGGCAAGGGAAAGCGCGCCTGCCCGATTTGAATCCAAGAGTTGCTATTCTGCCCGCCTACCGCGTGCTGCCCAATCGGTACAAACAGCAGGCTTTGAACAGTTCCACTGGTAGCGCAAGCAATGGGTCGAGTGCAATTAGGAATAGCCCGAGTCAGGAAGCACGCGGTCGTGCGCAGCCATGGATTCTGCTCGAAACCGCCTCCCAGCGCGTAGTTGGGATAGCTGAGACTACCTTGCACAGGGTTGATGGCGGCGGGCATCGTCTCGCTGTAGTCTTGGATGTACATTTGCACCGCATGTCCCAGCTGCTTCATGTTGCTGAGGCACGAGGTACGCACCGCCGACTCGCGTGCCCGCGCAAACACCGGGAACAGGATCGCCGCCAAGATTGCGATAATAGCGATAACGACCAACAACTCAATCAGTGTGAATGCCTGCTTGTGTCGCATCTGGCTCACCCTCCTAAAGAATGGTTGTGGCTTCGCGGTCTTGGGATGGTGGTTCTACGGGCTGCGTGGGCTGGGGCGAGCTGACAGGAGCATCCTCAAACGGCGAGGCTGCGCGCCGCCCAAAGGTGAAGTACAAGCTTGCGCCCAGCACCAGCAGTGCCAACACGAGCAACGCCCAAGCAACCGCTGGTTTCTCTCGAAAGACCTGCACGCCTTGCACCCTCCTCAGAAGCAGTCGTTGAACAGAACCCAGCGCAAACCAGCCGCGTTGGCATCGCGAATCAGGTTCGCGTCACCTGCGCACTGTTGGGGCAGCTGAGCAGGAGTTCGGTTCGGCACTACCGCCTTCACAGGGAACCATTTCGCGTGCCCATCCACGAAGGCAATCGTCACCCCCTCAAACTTGGGGTGGCGCGGTCCCAGCGAAACGTAAGTAGCCCCCACAAGCCCCGCTTGCACCGCTGCAGGCGCACACGGTGGGTTCGGTCCTTGCCCCAAGCGCGGGTCTGTACCAGAGCACCCATGCACGCACAGGTTGTCCACCACATAGCCACGGCAGTTGTACGGGGCTGCTGTGGGACCCGAATATGAGTCGGCAAGCAGCACCATCCGCGCTGGTTCTTTAATCATTGCGGTGTTGGGCACCATCCGAGCAATGGTCTCGCCGCCGCGACGCCAGAACCAGTTGCCCGCAACACCCATGTTCATCCCATAGGGTAGCCAGCCACGCCCATAAATGCCCTGCGCAGGGTTGTCCGCCCACGCTTCCACATAACGCGCATCCGACTCAGTCACATTCGGGCAGAGGAAAACCTCCTTATTTTTCACATACGGCTGCACCACAACCGTCCAGATGCGCGTGTTGTCGTTGGTGAGCGGCGTCGTAAACGGATCCCACACGCTGGTCACAAATGAAGGCACAATATAGTTGTCATAGTCGGTCATGTAGGCAAGGATGCCTTTAGAAAGCTGGTTCAGGTTCGAAAGGCACGAGGTTTGGCGAGCTTTCTCACGCGCCTGCGCAAACACCGGGAACAAAATCGCCGCTAAGATGGCGATTATTGCGATCACTACCAGCAACTCAATCAGCGTAAACCCTCTGCCGACGCGCATATGGCTGACCTCCTCTGATCTCTGTGAGTAGCTCAATAGGCACACCCACACGAGAATAAGGCAGTATCGGCAATTATAGCACAACTTTCTCGATTCCTGCAACCAATCCCCCACAAGAAGCCAAGATTTTTCGGTGATTCTCTGTTCCAGCGTTTTCAGTTCTGGGATGTGCGCGCTCCGAATCTCTTACCAGCGTGAAGTCCTCTAACCGTAATGAGGAGGCATGACGATGCGATACACGCGCTGGTTAGCTCTCGCGTTGTTGGCTGTTGTCGTCGGTGCACTGTGGTTAGGTGCGCAAACGCAGAAGCGTCCTGGCACCTTTTATGTGTATATCATCAGCGATGACCCGCGGCGCGTGGAAACAGGTGTGAATATGGCTGCTCGCGCACGTGAGCGTGGGTATGAAGTGGTTATTCACCTGACTGCGCGTGGCGTCAAATTGGCGAGCAAGAAAACCCCTCAGGATGAGCTGGCAAACGCGCGAAAAACACTTCAGCAGCTCATCAAGGAAGGCGTGACTGTGTACGTATGCCCGCGTAACAGCGCGCGTGCAGGCATGAAGGTGCCTGACGACTGGATTGAAGGCGTGGTGCGCGGCGAGCCGCACGTCATAGACATTCAAATGGCGCCAAACACAGAGGCGGTCTCTTTCTAATCAGATACTCGCCAGTAGAGGTATGCCGCCTCCAGCAACGCTGCCAGTTGAAAGGCACTGACTGCCACCGCCAGCGAGCCGCTGGGTGCCTGCACGCTCGCCATCTGCGCCAGTTGCACGCCCAGCGCCAGCCCCAGTGCGTTCACGACGAGGTTGATTGCCATTCCGTAGTACACAGCGGGCGTGCGCTGCATCGCGATGAGCCGCCCGCGCAAGTAGGAGGCATAGGCTGTGAGCGCAGGCAGCAGCAGGCATAGCTGCAATCCCTGTTGCACAGGCACCGCCAACTCTGCGCGCAGCGCCAGCACTTGCCTCGTGAACACCGTCACAAGGGGGGTGAAAGCTAGTGCACTCAGCGCTAGCGTCGTGCCCAGCGCTACCTTGTGTGCAAAGTTGACCAGCGCGCGGTGCTCCACTGACTGCTGGAGCGCCGCCACGCTGGCTTCCTGCAACGCCAAGCCCCAGCTGCGCAACGCCAGCAACGAACCAAACACCACCTGCCACGCCGCGATTGACAACTCAGGCTGTGGCAAACGGGCTAATGCGGCTGCCGTAAGCGGCTGCACCAACAGCGTCATCAAAGTCGTGCCCGCCAGCGGCAGATGGAACTTCCAAATCGCACGCTGCGTGAGAGGCGCCCCTTTCTCGTGATGAAGCAACACGCGCTCGCGCAGCACCGGCAGCGCAAACAGCGTGGCGGCGACTGCCTCCACGACCACTCCTGCCATCACCATACATGCACCAACTACGGCACCCGGCAACCTATGCCACCACAACAGCCCGATGCCTACTCCCAAAATGCTTGTCAAGCGGATTGCCGTACCCCAACTGACAAACTTCGCGCCCCCGTAGCGCACCAATACCCCTTGTAAAAATCGTCGCCAGCCAATTGCCGCCGTCCACAGCAACATCACCTGCATCGCGGCGCGCCCCGCTGCTGCCACCCGCTCGGGCAGCCCCAGCAGGCGAAACGCGATCCAGTCATATACAGGCGTGAACGCCACCAGAGCGGTCAACAGCGTGAGGCTAACCATCAGCGTCAACACAAAGCGCAGCACCGCAAAGAACGACTCGCGCCCGCTCACCAGCGCAATCGCCGTCGCTAACAACATAATCACAGGACTTTCAATCAGCAGCGACAATCCCAACGCCACCCCAAACCCTGCAATCTGCACCGACGGCTCCTCAAACCGTGCCAAAATCGCGTTGGTAGTGGGCGCCTCCAGCATCATCAAGGTGAAACTCAACGCCAGCGGAAACCAGATCCAAAACAGTGTACGCTGGGCAACGCTCGTAGTCATACGCGACAGTAGGATACCTTGCCCAAGGGCATGCCGTCCGTTCACCCCAAGCCGCAGGTGCGGAATCTCATCCAGCGACAACTCCAGTCATACAATCAACTGCGAATCACCAGCTGGAGACTGCTCCACCCACCAATGCGCTCGTAGCCGGGCAAATCCAGCGGCGTTGACTCCGCCACGCCTTGCCCCTCCAATGGAACCTGTGCCACACAACACGCCAACCCACATAAAGCGCCCCATTCCCCCTGTGCTGCCACAGCGAGGCGGCTCGCTTTCGTCTTGAGATGCAGCAACAATCCCACAAGGGCGCGGGCGCGTGCTGTATCAGGCGTCAGATTGTAGGTAGTTGCGTAGGCGTAGGTTGTGCGTGCCTCTGGGCGTGGCAGCTCCGGTAAGCGCAACACACGATAGCCCTTGCGTTCGTGGCGCGAAGTGCTGGCGCCCCCAAACACCACAACGCAGCGCGTTGCCTTCGGCATCTCCAGCGCACCCCGCCACACCTCTGGAATCGCATCGTTGAGGGCATCCTGCACCTGCTCCAACCCCAACATACTGAGAACTGCTTCACGCAACTCGGATTCATAGCGGCGTGAGCGCCTCCAGCGGGCAACCGCCTCGCGTGCGTGTTTCTGATAGAGACTAAACACCGCATCGTTAGTAGGAGCGTCAGCCGGCTGAGGTATTTCATCGCCCCAGACACGCAACGCAGGCGAAAGCACCTCCAGCGATACAGACGGGTCTTTCGGCACACGCGGCAATCGCCATAGATGGGCAATCCACGCATAGTATGCTTGCCGTGCTGCCGTGCCCCACTCGTGCCCCTCGCTGTAATGAGCAAACTGAAACTGCGCCTCCGCCCCCAACCGGCGATAAACGCGCAGCAGATACGGAGCCACCACTTCAGGGTTATCGCGCGTCCAATCTTCCGAATCGGAAATGAGCAGCAACGGGCGCGGCGCAGTGAGTGCAACAATCTCTGGGTTGCCAGCAAACAAGCGTAGCAGCGGCGCGTTCTCACAGATACACCCCCCTTGCATTGTGCTGGAGACCATTTTTACGGGCACTGCGCAGCTCAGGCGTGGCTCCACCGCGCTTAGCAGAAAGGTCTGCGTCCCCCCGCCTGATATGCCGCTGCAACCAATACGCTCAGCGTCTATCTCGGGCTGGCAGCGCAACCACTGAAAGGCACAGAGACTGTTCCAAGTCTGTAGCCCTGCGCGGCTGAAGCTCCAGCGTCGCCATGCCAACGGCTCCTCGCCCTGATGTGAAAGCTGAAACTGGTCATTGTAGCCCACCATGTCATAGCTCAGCACAAAAACGCCTGCTTGGGCTAATGCGATTGCCCGCAAGAAGTCGGGCTTGTTGAGCCGACCACCCGACATGTGCCCGTGAGGCTGCAACATTGCCGGAGCACGCTTGCCCGCAGGGGTTTCTGGCACAAAGAGATCACCAGTGAGGTAGAAGCCGGGTAGAGTTTCCAGTGCGAATCGCTCAATCCGAAAACCCGCCCCCCGGTATGATTCGGCGCGAAGCGCGCGTAAGGGCGCAGGCGTGAGTTCAGGCATCAGCCCTAACGCAAAACGCAAGTGCGCCCGCAATCGCTGCGCAAACGCCTCCCAACGCGCCCGCGTAACAACACGCCCTTCCTGTGGCAGATACGGCGTATCATGCGTGCGTTCCTGTACCAACATCGATTAGGATTTTTTCTCTTCGCTTGCTCCATCCTGCCGAGCCTACTCTAATCACTTCTGAGCGCACAAGTTGACCCGTCTCTACGTGCACCGAGCCCAATCGCACACGCGGTAGCCAGTGCAGACTTGCTTTATGTGCCAAAAACTGGCGCGACGACATTCTCCGCCATCGTGCGGGTTTCGTGAGGTGTACGAGTTCCATAAGGGGTATAATCTGTGCCACACTCGCGTCATCATAGGAGGTAGTAATGAGCGATTTAGCCATCAAAACCGTGAATCTGACGAAACGCTACTCGGGGCTGTGGAGCAAACACCCCGTAGAGGCGGTCAAAAACCTCAACTTGGAGGTCTATCGGGGCGAGATTTTCGGCTTTTTGGGTCCCAACGGAGCAGGCAAGACCACAACCATCAAAATCTTGCTAGGCATTATCTACCCCACAGAAGGCGAAGCGTATGTGCTGGGGCAGCCTGCAGGCGACCCCAAAAACCACTACAAAATCAGCTACTTGCCCGAGAACCCCTACTTCTATGACTACATGACGGGGCGCGAAATCCTAACCTTCTACGCCAGACTGTTTGGCATCACCGAGCCAGAGCGCAGCAAGCGTGTCAACGAGTTGCTTGACCGCGTGGGGCTATCGCGCGCGGCCGACCAACCACTGCGCACCTACTCTAAAGGTATGCTGCAGCGCATTGGGCTGGCGCAGTGCCTTATCAACGACCCTGAGCTGCTCATCTTGGACGAGCCGACTGCCGGCTTAGACCCCATCGCGCACATTGACATCCGCGACCTGATTCTGGAGCTGCGCAATCAAGGCAAAACGCTGTTTATCAGTTCACACCAGCTCTCTGATGTAGAGCGAGTGTGCGACCGTGTGGCAATCCTGAACAAGGGCATGTTAGTGCGCTTGGGCAAAATTGAGGAGTTGCTCGCCGGCGGCTATGTGGAAATTATCGCCGACAAAGTTACCAACAATGTGTTGGAGCCAATTCGTCAATTAGGCGGCAAAGCCAGCCTGCACGACGGACGCCTGATTGTGGAACAGCCCGACGATGGCTCCGTGGATCGCGTAATTGATATTGTGCGCGCCGCGGGTGGGCACATTGTGAGCGTCAAACCCTATCGCCGCACGCTGGAAGACCTGTTTGTGGAGACCATCCAAGGAGGCAAAAGCGTATGAATGCAACATTGGCAATCGCGGGGGCAACTTTTGGCGAGGCAGTGCGCAAACGCATCCTCATCGTGATTTTGCTAATTGCGCTGCTGATTATCCTCATCAGCCCTGCATTCGGACCGTTCGCAGGTGGGCGTGGCGCCCGCACGCTGATTATTAGCTTCGGCTTTGGGGTGATTCAGCTGGCAGGTACTTTTATCGCCATCATCATGTGCACGGGGCTCATCCCCACCGAAATTGAGCGACGCACAATTTACACCATCCTCTCCAAGCCTGTGCAACGCTATCAGTTCGTGCTGGGCAAGTTTTTTGGGGCGGTTGGCACGCTCGGCTTTATGTACCTGATGATGGGCATCGTGTTTCTAATCGCCACGCGCCTTGCTTTAGGCGAGTTTGATGGGCGCATTATTCCGGGGCTGTTGATGTTCTTTTTCCAAAGCTCGCTGCTGGCAGCAGTAGTAATCTTCTTCTCAACCTTCGTCTCGCCCCTGGTGAACTACTTCCTTTCGGGCGGGGTATTCCTGCTGGGCAACCTGCTCAGCAGCTTTTTGGAGACCATCCAACGCAATCCTGAAGTCACTCCAATAACGCGCATTCCCGTGCAACTTCTCACGATTATCCTGCCTAACTTCGCGAATTTCAACGTGCAAAACCCCATCATCAACCCTGAACAAGTCATCACTGACCCTGTGGCATACACAGTGCAAACTATCGCGTATGCGATTGTCTACATCGTGATGCTGCTGGTGCTTAGTATGTTGATCTTTAACCAGCGCGAGATGTAGGCATACAGCGAGGTGAGGAAGAATGAAGCGCAATAATACGGCTCTCAAAATCGCTGTACTGGCGCTGTTTATCGTTCAAGCACTTTTGCAGTTGCGGATTTATCCGCTATGGGTGCGCAACTACGCGCCCAAGCAAGCCACACCGATTGGTCTCTCGCCCGACCAACTGCTAGTGGCGGTGGCGGGTTTTCGTGAATTTTTGGCAGCCATCCTGTGGGTGCGTGCCGACGGCTTTTTCCACTCGGGCAACTACGACGCGATTTTGCCCATGCTGCGCTTGGTGACTTGGTTAGATCCCCACAACTTGGATGTTTACTCCACGGGCGCGTGGCACATGGGCTACAACTTCACCGACGAGTCGCAACGCTCTGACCGCCGCTACATCCCGCTCGCGCTCAAGTTCCTCGAAGAAGGCATCCAGAACAACCCCACCGTATGGGATCTTTACTTTGAGATGGGCTGGATGTACTACCACAAAATCCAAGATCCCACCAACGCTGCGCCGTGGATGCGCCTTGCAAACGAGTATCCCGATATGATCCCCGCCCGGCGCCACCTGCTGGCACACGCCTACTTCAAGTCTGGGCGCTTTGACGACGCTGTGGATTGGTGGGCAAAGCTCTTCCTCGATGCCGAAAAGAATCGCCACAAAGACTGGGAGTCGTCGCAACTCTACGATGTGCGCCAAAACAACCTTGAGGACACTATCTTAGACATTCTGCGTCGCTACGGCCCCAACCCCGAGACACAACCCCCAGTTGACTTGGGCTTCGACGCGACAGTGAAAGTCATCCGCCCACGCGTGTTGTTGGTGGAAGGCAGGCTGGGCATTCCCACGATTGGCGCACGCGTAACGGTCATCCTGCGCGACAAAGGGCGCACCATCGACTATACCCCTAAAGCCCTCAAGACCTTCACCTTTGAGGTAGACCCGAAATTCACCTACATGCAAGACTCCTTGGCGGTGCGCGATGAGAAGTTCCGTCGCGAAATCGACATGAGCAAAGACCCCAAAATGTATCCGTTCAAGGCGCCAGAGTATGAGGTGGAGTTTATCTTTGAGCCGCGCTATGCCTCGCCCAATGTGCAGGCACGCATCGGCTCAGACGGCGTGGGGATGTATGACGCTCGCTACTTAGAGGAAGTACGTGAGAAGCCTTCGCCGATTGAGGTGCCCAAGTACGCTAAAGTGTCGGATGAAGTGCGGCGTGAGGTGGAGAACCCAACGCGCGAGGTCTCTTATTGGCGCGTACGCAAGGTGATCACCCTCACGCGCGAAGAAATCTTGATGTTGGGGAAACGCGGCGAATGAACTTTCCACTGGTGGGCGAGGAGCGGTTAGAAGACCCGGGGACACGGTTGCGCTTGTTGTGGGAGCAGCGCAATATTGTGGTGATGCCGGGCGTGTTCAACGCCGCCCTCGCCCGTCTGGTGCAATTTCACGGCTTCGATGCGCTTTACATCTCAGGGGCAGGCGTGACGAACAGCCTGTTGGGGCTGCCTGACCATGCCTTCATTAGCCTGCCTGAAATGGCGCAGGTGTGTAACTACATCACTTCCGTTATCAGCATCCCTGCCGTCGCTGATGCCGATACAGGCTACGGCGAGCCACTCCAAGTGGCACGCGCGATTCAACAGCTGGAGCGTGCTGGATTGGCAGGCGTGCATATTGAAGACCAAGTCAGTCCCAAGCGGTGCGGGCACTTGGAAGGCAAGGAGGTCATCCCCACCGAGGCAATGGTCGCTAAAATCAAAGCAGCGGTGCGCGCCCGCAGCAATCCTAACTTCGTGATTATCGCCCGCACAGATGCCCGCGCCCTTGAGGGGCTGGAAGGCGCGATTGAACGCGCCAAACGGTATGTGGAGGCGGGCGCTGACGCTATCTTCCCTGAGGCGTTACAATCGCCGGATGAGTTCGACCGCTTCGCACGCGCGATTCCCGTGCCTCTGATGGCGAACATGACGGAGTTCGGCAAGACACCCTACCTCACCGTACAAGAGTTCGCCCAACTGGGCTATAAAATGGTGATTTTTCCAATGAGTTGCTTCCGCGCGATGATGAAAGCCGCCGAGCAGGTGTTGACCGCACTCAAACAGCTAGGCACCCAAACCCCCCTGCTGGAGGCGATGCAAACCCGCGCGGAGCTGTATGAGTTGCTGGAATACGATCGGTATTTGCAGTATGACCGCGAGTTGGCACAAGCATGAACCAGAAAATCTTTGTGGCAGATAAGCTGCAGCGCGTACCCCCTGCCTACCCCGACGACAGCCTGCTGCGAGCGGCAGAGCTGATGACGCAGGGAGGTGCAAGCGCGGTGCCAATCATCGAGTTTGGCATGCCCGTGGGTGTGCTGACTGAAACACGCTTGCGTGAGGCACTCCAGCGTGGCGCCAACTGGCTTGAACCCGTTGCCCCCTGGATGGAGACCGACTTTCTACGCATTCCGATTGACACGCCTGTTGAAGAAGCTGCCGAAACACTCGCCTACACCGACCAACCCGCTATTGGTGTAGACCCGTGGGGGCGTTATGTGGGTGTGATCACTTTGGCAGGGCTAGTGGCGCGCCCTATCAGCCTGCCCCAGGTGGGCATGATCGGTGGTATGGCGACCCCGCTGGGCGTCTATCTGACCAACGGTGTGGTGAGCGCGGGCGCAGGCACACTGGGACTGATGCTCACAGGTGCCCTACTGTTTGCACTGTTCCTTGCGGCGCATTGGCTGGTAATCGGCGGCATGTGGTGGGCGCAGCAGCAGTTTGGCATACCGTTGTATAGCTACTACAACTCGCCTTTCGCAGGTCAGTGGTTTCTTTTTTCGGATGTGATGGGGCTGGTGCTGCGCAGTTCGATTTTTGTGATTTTCCTGTTGCTGATGCGCATGCTGCCGATTGCAGGTACGCATGCCGCCGAGCACATGGTGGTGCACGCCATTGAGCGAGGTGAGCCGTTGACCCTAGAAGTCGTGCGGCGAATGCCCCGCGTGCATCCGCGCTGTGGCACGAACCTTGTGGCGGGCATCGCGCTGTTTTTGGGCTTGGCGAAGGTGTTTCAGTTTGCTGCGCCCGAAGGCGACGCTCGCGACTTCGGGCTACTAATGGCGCTGCTGCTCACTCTGCTATTTTGGCGTTCGTTTGGCGGTTTTTTGCAATGGGTTGCCACCACCAAGCCCCCCACCGACAAGCAGCTGCTGAACGCCATTCGCGTGGGCGAGGAGTTGTTGCGGAAGGCGCGCCCCTACAGCGGAGCCACGCCTTCCTTCGGCTTGCGCTTACTCAACAGTGGCATTCTGCAGATCCTGATCGGGGCGTGGGGGCTGATGGCGCTGCTGTACCTGCTAGAGGCGTTGCTGGGCGTGACTTTGATTATAGAGTAGACGTCTGGTCTGCCCTACCGAAGCGGCTGTAAAGCCACGCCACACCAATCAGCGTTAGCCCCAGTCCTGCAAAGCTGAACACTCGATACGGCATCTGCAGAAAGCTCAGATCATACAAGAACAACTTGAACACAGTAAAGCCAAGGATGGACAGCCCCATCAGGCGCAAGGCGCGGATGGCTTGGCGCACACCGCCCAACAATAGCCCCGCGCCGATAACTGTCCACTCCAGCGAGACCAGCATGTGCGTCTGTGGCGCGCCCCGCTGCCCCGCCAGCTCAAAAGCGTACAAGGTCTGCTCTGCACTGAGCCACAGCAGCCCCACCAAGATACCGAGCGCGGTCGTCGCGCCCAGCACCTCGCGCGGAAACATGCCATCCAGCGGCATCGTCGGCTCGACGCGGATGGAACGATGCAACGCCCATAGCGACACGCCCATCCCCACCAGCCACGCCAGCAGCGCAACGCCGTGCTCGTTCAGAAGCACAAGCGCGGTTCTAATCGGCTCCAGCAGCGTGACAAACACCACCACCGCTGTGATAAGCGCCAGCATCACGCCGTAGCCGTACACCAGTCGCAGCTGATAGCGCAGGCTAACAACCAACAATCCCGCTGTAAGCAGGCTGTAGACCACAGCCTGCACCGCGCGCTGGAGCTCCACTGCGATCGCCCCGAGCAAGCACACCCCCCCCAGCGTAAGCAGCGTGGCAGCCGCATAGGCATCCTGCAGGCGGTATTTGAGCACACTCAAGACCAAGTAAATCACGCCCGCCACCGCAAGCAACGCGCCTGGCGACGCCTGCCACAACTCGCGAGCAAGCAGATACGCATAGGGCAAATAGATCAGTGATGCGATGGTAAACTGCGCGAGGTCTATTTCCCCTGTGGGCTCGCGACGAATGGAGGCGGGTAGCAAGTACGCAATGCTAAACAACACATAGTACACAGTGAGAAAGCTCAAGGTCATCCGGTTGAACTCAGGTTTGTAGCTCTCCAGCGCCCAGCCGACCAACAACACAACCGTTGCTACCAGACAGGTGGCTTGCTGCACGCGCCATTCACGGGCAGTGGCGACTGCCAGCATACCTGCGTTTAGCACTGTCAGGTAGCCGAAGAAGTTCAGGGGGCTGTTGCTACTGCCGTCGCCGCGCAGCCAGACGGGGGCACTGAAGCCGCCCAGCGTTGCTACAATTGCCAGCGTCTCTGAGTTGCGCCACAGTGCCAGCCCCACCCCGACTCCAGTGGTTAGCGCGGCAACCCCAAACGCCTCCGCAAAGCCCAGCAAGGCGTAGCGCCCCCAGCCCGCCCATGTGCTGAGATAGAGCGTGGCTAAGCCCGCGCCCATCAACCCGTCTATGAACCACTCATCCGAGCGATGGCGTGCGGCGACGCCCAAGCCAATCAGCGCAAACCCGCCCAGGTAGCCCATCGCCAAGCGTCCTTCGGGTGTCAGGCGTGTCCACGCCCAGCCTAAAAAGAACGCCGTCGCGATAAACAACAATACGATGCCTGTGTACAGCGCGACCTTACTGCCTAGCACTTGCTCCAGCGCCCCCACCGCATTGGATGTCGCTGATTCGGTTATCTCAACAGAAGGTGTGGGCAGCACAGGGCGTGCCTCGCGGCGGGGCGTAGGAATGGGCTGAGCAGGCGTCGCAGGCGGTGGCGCGACACTTGGTGTTTTCAGGGATGCTGGTTGTGCAGATGCTGCTTGCGTCTTCGCCTCTATTCGCCGCTCTAAGCGCTGCAGGCGCTGTGTCAACTGCTCTAGCTGCTGCTTAATTTGCTGCAGCTCTTGGCGCATCTCGTCATTCATTTGCAGCACCTCCACCTATCTTTACGCAGCGCACATCCCCTCGCATATAGGACATATGTCCCAAACCCGCAGCCCAACCTCGTAGCGTCGGCGTCCCCGCCGACGAAAAGCCGACGCCGGTCGGCTTCGTTTGCACAAGAACGGCTTCAGCCGTAGGAGCCACTGGGTTGCTACAGCCCCTTGCTTTAGCCGTCGTGCCGAAGCAGCTGGGCTGGCTCGCCATAACGGCGCAAGCTGGCATGCTTCGCTTGCACCACCCACGGCAGGAACGCGGCGTCGCCCAGGCTGGATAGCTGCTGCAACTCAGGATCCCAAAAGCGCACAGCGGTAGCAATTACCAGCGGCACTAAGCGGTAGTCTAAAGTGGTTATAAGGTGCTCCAAGTCCACTTGTTGGAACACTGGTGGCTCGATAAGCAGTTGCGTGGCGCGCTCGTGGGGCACAGCGGCAAGCAGATTCCAGTAGTCGGTTTCTCCGCGTGCCATGCGTTGGACAACAACCAACAACTGTTCAATTGCGGGCGAATCGGGCGGTTGAAGCATAATCTGCGCATCCGCGTGACGCAACAATTGGCGGAGCTGCTCGCGCGTTTGCACGCCTTCCAGTTGCTGTTCAAGGGGAGCGGCATCTACTTTGACGAAGATTCCGTGCAGATGCGGATGAGCACGCAACTTCTGAAACAGCGGCAGGGCGCGTGGAGCCAGTGGCAGCGCCCCGCGCAACGCTGCCTCCACTTGCCTGCCCGTGTGGTCTAACAGCAATTCGCACGCGCGTAGGCGCGTCATGGGGCTTTTGCTATTGGCGAGCCGAATCAGCAACGGCACAGCATCTGCGCCCATCGCCCGCAGGCGCTCAATAGCTAGGTAAGCGGTGCCGCTGTGCGCCAGCGTCAGTTGCAACAGCAAGAGCGGCTCGCTGGGCTGCCACGCCGCCACGCGCGCGTGGAGAGTGGGGAGCACCTCTATCAGCGACCACTCACCTCGAAACAGCTTACGGAACAACTGCTTATCACTTAGGCGGGGCGCAGCCACCTGACGCTTTGGCTCGGTAGCCAAGTCGGATGCGCGGTGGGGCAACGCGCGTGCGTGCAGATGTGCTAAGCACTGCTCAGCCGCCAAGTAGAGGCTTGCCAACTCATTGAGTCGGGCGCGCGTGTCGGTATGGCTCAGCAGGCGTTGCAGGCTCTCAGCAAGCGGGGCAAGGGCATCATATGCCTGAATTGCGCTTAGAGCTTCGCGCAGCGGCTCCAAGCCGCCCGAACGCGCCAGCCCTAACGCCAGCGCGTGCTGGATTGCTTGCCGCAGCTGTTCCAAAGCCTGTTGCATAATGGGCTCCGTGCGAAAGCGATTATACCGCGTTCATCACGCGGATACGTTTTGGCACAAAAGTTGCTGCACTTGCCCATGCAATACGGAAGGGGTTCACAAATGACGCCGACCTATCTTGAGTCCGCTGGCTATCCAGAAACGGAGTTGTGCGGAGGCGACCTTGGAGAGTTGGAAGCCGAGTGGGAGCAAGGCGCCAGCACGGCGCTGATTGACGCAATGTTCGGCGACATCCTGCGCCGTCCCCTGCTCAGCCCCGAAGAAGAGCTAGAACTGCTCAAGCGCGCGCAACAGGGCGACGAGAATGCCCAGACGCGCCTAATTGAGTCGAACCTGCGTTTGGTGATTAGCGTGGCGCGTCGCTATGTGCGCCCTGGCATGCCGTTAGAAGACTTGGTGCAAGAGGGGGCGATTGGGCTGATACGCGCCATCCGCAACTTCGATGTGACTCGTGGGTTGCGGTTCAGCACTTATGCCATTCACTGGATTCGCCAAAGTGTAGGGCGGGCAGCCGATGCACAAACCAACATGATTCGGCTACCCAACCACGCTATTGACTCTCTGCGCAAGATAGAGCGTGCCCGCAACGAGCTGCGCGCGCTTATGGGCAAAGAGCCGACCGAAGAGCAGATTGCCGAGCACTTGGGCATGCCAGTAAGCAAAGTAACACGCCTATTGCGTTATACCCGCTCGAACTACTCGCTGGAGTACAAAGTGGGCGATGACCAGGGCTCGCCGTTGGGCGCACTGTTAGCCAGCCCCGAAGAGCAAGATCCCGAAACCGTTGCTATTGAGCGCGTGTGGCTGTCGGAGATTTTCGCGATTATTGACACCCGCCTCACCCCCAACGAACGCTGGGCAATCTACCGCCATCTGGGCTTGGATGTGAGCGACATTCCACCGGGGCACACGAAACGGCTCTCGCGGGAGCGCGTGCGCCAACTGGAAAAGCAAGCGCTAACAAAACTGCGCGCCTTAGCACGCGAGTATTTTGCAGAGAAATAACGCTACGGTTGCACCTCCACAATCACGGCGGGGAACCCTTTACTTTGCAGAGCTGACCTCTGGCTTTCGGCTTTGGCGCGGTCGCGAGTCACCAAAGTCTGCACGCGATAGAGCGTCGTGCCGTTGCGTTGGAACGGCACGATGCTTGCCTCGAAGCCGTTGGCGAGCAGCTCCTGAGCTACGCGGTTGGCGTTCTCGCGGCTGCCATAAACGCCCACCTGCACGCGATAGAGTGCACCAGAGTTTGTTGCGTGCGTTGGCTCTGCGGGGGTCGGCTCGCTGGGCGCGGGAGGCGTTGGCCCAGCAGGTGCGGGTATGGCAGGCTCCGAGGGCAGCTCAGGCGTCTGTGCCGACTCTGGTGAGGCCGGCTCGCTTGTTATAGGCTCGTCAGGCACGAAGTAATCGTCCTCCAGCGCAGGCGGCGCTTCAGATGACTCCTGAGGTGTCGGCTCAGCTTGTTTTTCTTTACGCGCCTTGCGTTTCTGCTGATAGCGTTCATAGTCAAATGGGGCAACCTCGCGCGCACCAATAAACAGCCCTGTACCTGCTGTGATGTCAGGGGGCAGCTTCTCGTAAATCTCCACTTTGGGCATCGGCGCTTGCTGAGGCGTTGAAACCGCCACCTCCTGAGAGGCTGCGGGCGTGCCCAGCCGAAGGCGCGGTCTGCCCGACTCGTCCACCACCAGGCGCGGACCAATCACATACGCGCCAATCGCCATAAACACGAGGAAAACCGCGATCCCGGCTACGAAAGTCTTCAAGAACTGCCGCAGCGAGAACCGCTCCTCATCACGCGTGCCAAAATCCAACCCCATGCCGACCTCCGTTTGAATTATACTCCGCGCCCCCTCGCCTTCGGCACGACAGAACACAGTCATTTTCGGAACGAGTCTGTCATTCCAAGCGGAGCAAGGAATCCCGAAGGCTGCTATCCGAGCTACTATAACCCAAGTTGCTACCTAAACTCCCCGACTGCGGCGCGGGCTGACGAAACTTTTGCTTGCAAAAATATCGTGTTGCCCCGAGCGCAGCGAGAGGGCTCGGCTGTAGCTTGCCTGAAATTCCTCGCCTACGGTTCGGAATGACAAGCTCGCTCTTGCAAAAATAAACAGCCCTGTCATTCCGAACAGCACAAGGAATCTCGCCCGTTCGAAACGGATGGGTGGCAACTTGGGTTATCGTAGCATGCGCTAAGCAGGTATAATCCCCGCAGCGAGGTGGTATTTATGGTGACGACGCCCACGAAACGATTGAGCTTGAGCGACATGACACACCTGAACACGGGCAAGCGCACCCGCCTTTACCGGATGATGTACATGTACGGGCTGCGCAACGGCACGCTGATGGTGCTACCCTATGACCAAGGCTTAGAGCACGGACCCCGCGATTTCTTCCCCTACCCGCCTTCAGGTGACCCCGACTACATCTGCCGACTGGCGATTGACTTGGGCTTTTCGGCAGTGGCGTTCCAATATGGCATCGCGGAGAAGTACATCGCGAAGTTCGCAGGCAGAATCCCGCTGATTTTGAAGCTGAACGGCAAGACCGAGATTCCCTCGGATGCGCAGGCGTTGTCGCCGCTGAACTCGCGCGTGGAGGACGCCGTGCGCCTGGGCGCAGATGCGGTGGGCTACACACTGTATGTCGGCTCGCCGCGCCAAGACGAAGACTTTCGGCAGTTTATGGAGGTGCGCGAAGCGGCGGAAGCCTACGGCATGCCGCTGATTGTATGGGCGTATCCGCGGGGTGAAGCGGTACAAGCCAAAGGTGGTCGCGACAGCCTGTGGGCGGTAGATTACGCCGCGCGCGTGGCTGCCGAACTAGGCGCAGACATCGTGAAAATCAACTTCCCCAAACTCGCCCCGCCCGAAGAACGCGCCAAGCACCCTAAACCCTACAACGAACTGGAAGAAGACGACGAGCAGCGCATTCGGCGCGTGATCAACTCGGCGGTGAACACCTTCGTGCTCCTGTCAGGCGGCGAGAAGGGCAACGACGCTGATGTGCTCCATAAAGTGCGCCTCTCTATGGAAGCAGGCGCGATCGGCTTGATTTTCGGGCGCAACATCTGGCAACGCCCCTATGAGGAAGCCGCCCGTCTGGTGGAGCAAATCCAAAACATCATGCGCGAATATAGCCGCCCCGAGCCTGAGTACTAACGCCGTAGCGTCGGCGTCCTCGCCGATGAGGCATCAGCGAGGCGCTGACGCTACGAGACACAGCGTCCCCGCCAACGAAACCGTGCATCATCCGATGATAATCTTAGGCGTGGACCCCGGTGTAGCCACGATGGGCTACGGCGTTATTGAGCAAGTGGGCAACCGTTATCGCGCGCTTGCCTACGGCAGCTTGGAAACGCCAAAAACCTTGCCCGCTCACCAACGCCTGCAGATGCTCTATCACAGCCTGCGCGAACTGGTGGCTCACTATCAGCCCGAAGTGTTGGCAACCGAGCAACTGTTGTTCAGCACGAACCGTCGCACAGCGTTTCAAGTGGCTCGCGCGGCGGGCATCGCCCTGCTGGTGGCTGCCGAGGCAGGTCTGAAGTGGCACGAATACACGCCTTTGCAAGTCAAGCAAGCTGTGACGGGCTACGGCGGCGCCGACAAGAAGCAAGTGCAGGCGATGGTGCAACGCCTGCTGCACTTGGAGAGCTCACCCAAACCCGATGATGCCGCCGACGCACTGGCGATTGCCATTTGCCATGCCCATCACGCCGCCCTGAGTGCACGGATATCCCGATGAATGTGCCATTTGTTATCACGTGCTTGGTGATTATCGCGCTACTGATATACACGGCGTATCGGCAGACGCAGCGCATCAACCAGCGCATTGCCGAGCTGGATGAGGAACGCCAGCGCAATCCACTGGATCCGTTCTCCGCGCTTATGGAACTTTACCGATTGCAAGAGGACCATCGGCATGGTAAACGCGAGTAGGCGACGCGGTTGGCTGTGGATAGGCTTCCTAGCGTGGCTGGCAGCCCAAAGCGTGGGCGCAGGTGCGCTGTTTTGGGGACTGTTTCCGCTGTGGCTTGCGCTGTTTTGGAGCCTGCAGGGCTACCCCCCTGTGTGGGCGGATATCGTGCGCTGGTACGCGCTGGGGGCATTCAACGCCGCGCCCATTCTGGCAACGCTGCTGCTTAGCCCGCTGACAATCATCGCGGCGCTGCTTATTTCGCGTCGGGGCAATCGGCGACACCGCATGGTGCTCAGCGCGTTTATGTACGCTCTGCTTACGCCACCCCTCGCCTACGCTCTCTTGCTCACCTATGCCCAGATGTGGCAATATCGCGCGCTCGATGCGATGATACCTACCCTCGCACGAGCTTACCTAATGCTTGCACCCGCCAGTGCGCTGGTAGGCGCATTACTTGGGGGACTTCCGCCACCAGTGGCTGAATTGTCTACCCGCCTCTCCGCCTCTAAATAGGCGGGCAACGCTCAATGATAGGAGGTACCGAATGCGAGTCGCCAAATGGTTCGTCGGGATTTTGCTGGTCGGCGTTCTAGCAGGATGCGAAGTTGACCAACCGCAAGGGAAAAAGACCTCGCTCACACCGCGCGAAGTGTACGAAATGCGCGAAGACAAGGACGTGCTCATTATTGATGTCCGCACACCTGCGGAGTTCCAGCACGAGCGCATCAGGGAGGCCGTTAACAAACCGTTGGACGAAATCAACGAGTGGCTGAAAGAGTTGCCCAAAGACAAAAAGATTGTGTTCGTTTGCCGTAGTGGCACTCGCAGTGGGCACGCGCAGCGCCTTGCCCAACGCGAGGGCTACGAGAACACTTACAACATGGCGGGCGGTATGCTTGCGTGGCGCCGCGAGGGGCTACCTGTAGCTTCAGGTGAGTAGCCACTCACTGCAGACGACTTACCGCCTCGGCAATACGCTCTATGCCCGCCTGAATAATCGCGTCGGAGGTGGCGTACGAGAGGCGCAGGTAGCCCGGAGCGCAAAAGCCCTCGCCCGGCACCGTTGCCACCCGCGCCACCTCCAGTAGAAACTCTGCCACATCCGCCGAGCTATTGAGCACGCGCCCGTTGTAGGCACGCCCAATCAGCCCGCGCACATTCGCAAACACGTAGAACGCCCCGCGCGGCACCCAGCACTCAATGCCCCCAATCGCCCGAAGCCCTGCTACCATCAAGCGTCGGCGACGGTCAAAAGTCGTGCGCATCGTGGCATACCACTCGTCGGAGGCGTTTTGCAATGCCGCCAGCGCGGCATACTGCGAAATCGTGCTGGCGTTGGAGGTCATCTGGTCTTGCAAGCGGCTAACGGCTTGCGCCACCGCGCGGGGCGCGCCCAAGTAGCCCAATCGCCACCCCGTCATCGCGAAACTCTTAGACATGCCGTTGACCGTAATCGTGCGCGCGAGTACCTCTTTGCCCAACGCACCAATGCTCTCATGCCGATAGCCGTCGTAGATTAGGTGCTCGTAGATTTCGTCGGCGACAATCCACAAGTCGTGCGTGAGCGCCAGCGAGGCGATGGCTTTCAAATGCTGGCGGTCAAACACAGCCCCCGTGGGATTGCACGGCGTGTTGAGCACAATCGCTTTCGTGCGCGCGGTAATCGCGCGGCGCAGCGCATCGTAGTCGGGCAAAAAGTCGGTCGATTCATCAGCGGGCACAAACACGGGCGTTGCGCTCATCAGCCGCACCTGCTCGGGGTATGACACCCAGCAGGGCGTGGGAATAATCACCTCATCGCCTGGGTCTAACAGCGCCATGAAGGTGCAAAACAGCGAATGCTTCGCCCCGCAGGAGACCACGATTTGGTCAGGGGCGTATTGGAGGCGGTTTTCGCGCTCGAACTTCGCACTGAGGGCTTCGCGCAGGGGCAAGATGCCGGGCGTGGGGGTGTACTTAGTGTAGCCCGCGTGGATGGCTTCCAACCCCCCTGCTTTGGCGAAGTCGGGCGTGTCGAAGTCGGGCTCGCCTGCGGTAAAGCTCAACACATCCACGCCCTGACGGCGCAACTCCTGTGCGCGCGCGGTGAGGGCAAGCGTTGGGGAAGGCTGCACTTGCTGTGCCCGCTGCGACAATCGGCTCTCCATCGCCTATAGGATACCCCGATGGGGCAGGAAGCGCGTGCAGCACGCAGAATCGAATCCACGGAGGCGCGACGATGCGAATCATCAACATCAAGCTGCAGCTGCTGGAGTACCCGCTGGAGACGCCGTTTTACCCCTCGTGGCTGCCGGGCTATCCTCAAACCGCCCATCGCGTGCATCTGCTGACCTTAGAAACCGACGAGGGCATCAAGGGCTATGCTGCAGGGGTGGCGTTCCTGCGTGAGGGCGCAGGGCTGGAATCGCTGCTGATGCCGTTTTTGTTTGGGCGCGACCCGATGAATGTGGAAGAGGTGCTCCAAATCGCACGGTCGGCAACCTTCTTGGGGCTGCGCCTGTGGTGGATTGAGATGGCGTTTTGGGATATCATCGGCAAGGCATTGGGGCAGCCCGTGTACCGCCTGTTGGGAGGTTATCAGGAGCGTGTGAAAGCTTACGCCAGCACGGGCGAGCTGCGCAGCCCCGAAGAGCGACTGGATTATGTGGCGCAGGTGCGCGAGATGGGCATCCGCGCGGTCAAAATCCGCTTCCACAGCTGGGATTGGCGCGAAGATATGAAGGTCGTGCGCGCTATCCGTGAACATTATCCTGAGATGGAGATTATGGTAGACGCCAACATGGGCTGGCGCGTGGCGGGGATGGCGCCCGCGCCCAAGTGGGATGTGCCCACTGCCCTGCGCGTGGCGCAAGAGCTGGGCGAGCTGGGCGCGCGCTGGCTGGAAGAGCCGTTAGACAAGCACGACTACGAGGGCTATCGGCGCCTGCGCGAGAAGTCGCCCGTCGCGCTCGCCAGTGGCGAGATGAACCAAGACCTGCACGAGTTCCGCGAGTACTTGGTGCGCGATGCGCTGGATGTGCTCCAGCCCGATGTGTCGCTTTCTGGCGGAATCCTCACAGGCAAAAAGATTGCAGGTATGGCTGAGGCATTCGGCAAGCAGATTGCCCCCCACACTTGGACAAACGGGCTGGGCTTAGCGGCTAACCTACAACTGATGGGAGCATGCCCCAACTGCGAATGGGCAGAGTTTCCCTATGAACCACCCGGCTGGAGCCCAAAGGCACGCGACTTTTTCCTCACCGAACCGATTATGCCCGATGCAGAGGGCTACGTGCCCGTACCAAGCAAGCCTGGCTTGGGCGTGGAAATTGACGAGGCAGCGGTGCAACATTACGCCGTCGGTGGATAGATAAAACACCTCAAGCAAGGGCTGTTCAGGAAATAGATGGCTGAAACCGTTGCTGAACCAGCAAAGCCAACTTGCCTCGGCTTTGGTTCGTCGGCACGGACGCCGAGGTGCAGCCTGATGACATTCCTGTCGTCGTCGCTTGGCCGCGGCAAGAACACCGTTGCATCTACGCGGGTAGGCTGCGACGGCACTTTGTTGTCGCACGCCTCTCAACGGCAAGAATACCGTTGCGACCTGCTCTGCCTTGCCCTTGAGCCCTCCCTTAGGAACAGGTACAATCCTTCCGTGCCGCCGTTGCAAGTGGTGTGGTTCAAGCGCGACTTGCGCGTATACGACCACGCGCCGCTGTACGAAGCCAGTCAGCGCGGGTGGGTGGTGCCCCTATATATCTTTGAACCAGAGCTGTGGCGGCAGCCCGACACTTCCAACCGACAGTGGCGATTTATTCGCGAGTGTTTGCTGGAGTTAGACCGCGAGTTAGGCAAGTTGGCAGGGCGTCAGAGTGGGCTAATCACGCGCGTGGGCAACGCCGTTGAGGTACTGGAGCAGATTTATCAAGCGCACGGTATCGCCGCGCTGTGGGTGCATCAAGAGGTAGGCAACGGCTGGACCTTCGAGCGCGACAAGGCGGTGCGTCGCTGGGCGAAGGCGCGCGGGATTCCGTTCCACGAGTTGCCCCAAGATGGGATTGTTCGCGGGCTGAAATCGCGCGAGGGCTGGCGCGAGCACTGGGAGTCGGTAATGGCGCAGCCGTGTGTGCCCGTGCCCGCCCGATTGCAGATCGCGCCGTTGCGTTCCGACAGGCTGCCGACTGCTGTGGACGACGACGAGTGCCCCGGGGCGCAGATGGGTGGACGCTCGCACGGGCTGGCTCTGCTGCAGAGTTTCTTAGCGCACCGGGTGCGTCGCTACACGCGCGGGTTATCCTCGCCGCTGACGGCGCCCCACGCCTGCTCGCGCTTGTCGCCGTACTTGGCGTATGGGGCACTGTCGCTGCGTGAGGTGGTGCAAGCCACGCGCCAACGCCTTACAGAGCTGCGCGAGCAACCAAACGCCGCACGCCTCGTCAGCGCGCTGGAAGCGTTCGAATCGCGCCTGCGCTGGCGCAGCCACTTCATGCAACGCTTGGAGAGCCTGCCCAGCATCGAGTTCGAGCCGATGCATCCTGCGTTAGCTCACGAACGCACGGAAGTGGATCCTGTGTTGTTTGAAGCGTGGGCGCAGGGGCGCACGGGCTATCCGTTCGTGGATGCCTGCATGCGCATGCTGCACGCTACGGGCTGGCTCAACTTCCGCATGCGAGCGATGCTCACAGCATTTGCCTGTTATCACTTGTGGCAGCCGTGGCGCGCAGTGGGGCTGCATCTCGCGCGCCTGTATGTGGATTACGAGCCGGGCATCCACTGGAGCCAAATCCAAATGCAAGCGGGCACAACAGGCATTAGCGCGTTTCGAATATACAATGTCGTCAAGCAATCCTACGACCAAGATCCAACAGGGGCGTTTATTCGCCGCTGGGTGCCGGAGCTCCGTCGCGTGCCCACTGTGTGGATTCACGAGCCGTATCGGATGCCGCTGGAGCTGCAGCGCGAGTATGGTTGCATAATCGGCGTGGATTATCCAGCGCCAATTGTAGACCAGGAGACAGCTGCCCGCGCCGCCCGCCAAAAGCTTATGCAAGCCTACCGAACGCCCGAGGCAAAGGCAATTAGCGAGCAGATCCTGCAGCAGCACAGCAGTCGTACCCGCCGCGAACCACGCCCTGCCCCGAAACGCACACAGCAACTGGAACTGTTTGAGTTATAGCAGCTTCGGACACGGCGATGCGTTGGTTGCTTTGGCTATTGGTAGTTTTGGCGCTGGTAGACATTCGCGCGTTCGGATTGACCGACTTAGATGAAGGGTTCTACGCCTCAGTTGCGTGGGAAATGCGCCACTCGGGTGACTGGCGTACGCCCACTTTTATGGGTCAGCCGTGGTTTGAAAAGCCGCCACTGATTTACTGGTTGATGGTGCTAAGCATGCACTGGCTGGGTGAACACGAGTTTGCGCTACGGCTGCCGTCCGTGCTCTTGTACGCGCTTACTTTGACCCTCCTTTCGTGGTGGGGCAATCGGCGGTTGGGCGCGGGTGCCGGCAGTTGGGCTGCGCTGCTGTGGGGGGTCGCCCCGCTGAGCTTGCTCTTAGCACGATTGGCGATTACCGATATGGCGCTGAGCTTTTTCCTAACGCTGAGTTTGATTGCACTGTGGGAAGTGTCGCAGGCGCAAGGCACACTGCGCCCGTTGGGGTGGAGTTTGGTCGGCGGTGTTGCGCTGGGGCTGGCAGTGCTGACCAAAGGTCCGTTGGGGCTGGGGCTGATGGCACTGCTGTACCTATGGAACGCCTCTGTGCTTCACGGGCAGGGGTTGCGCTTCCGTTGGGTGGTGCTGGCACTGCTGACAGCGGTAGGCACCGCGCTGCCGTGGTATGTCGGGGTCTACCTGCAGCACGGGGCGGAATTTTTCAACGAGTTTGTGGTGCGCCAAAACTTGTTGCGGTTTGCGGGGGGCGATACAGCGCACTCAGTGCTACCGCTGATACAGCGCGGCGACTTAGGAGGCATTGCGGCAGGTGTGGCGGTGTATCTGCTGTTTTATGTAGTAGTGCTGTGGTTGGGTGGTCTGCCGATGGGGGCATACTTGAGCGTGCTGTGGGGGCGCGAGGATACGCCTCTGCTGCGCTACCTGCGTCGGTGGGCGTGGCTGGTGTTCGGGCTGTTTACACTGAGCTTTACCAAACTGCCCGCCTACATTTTTCCGATGTTTTCGGCGTTAGCGTTGCTGGCGGGGCATCGGATTGTAGCGGTGCGCACGATGGAAACGCCCGCAGTAGTGCCTTATCGCGTGGGGGTAGGCAATATGCTGGCGGTGGGTGTAGGCGCTGCTGTGTGGGCGTCGCTGGCTTTGTTCGCGCCCCTGTGGCAACACGCGCCCTGGGTAGTGGCGATGGCGTGGGGCGTGCCGCTAGTGGCGTTCGCCTGTGCAAAGCCCGCTGCTCCGCCTTTGGCGCGTTGGGCAGGCGTGCTTACCCTGCTTATCGGTTGGAACGGCGCACTTACGGGCTACGACCGCATCGCGTTGCAACCAGTGCGTGCGCTCGCGCTCAAGCCCCCGCCTTATCGCACGCTAGTGCTCTACCGGGTCAATCCGGGCTACCCAAGCTTGCAGTTTTATCGCAAAGGCAAATACGCCACCGCGTCGCAGCCAGACTCGGTACTGAATCAAATGCAGCAGACGGGGGCTTACTGCCTTACAACCGATGCAGCGTTCGCTCAGCGCCCCGAAGTGTTTATAGTGGCGCAGGCAACAGTTATGGGGCGGTCGTTCTACTTGACCGCCCCCAAATACGCGCCTATAGATTGACCTGGCGCACCTTACCTCAATCGCCCTGCTGCCCGAAGCCAAAGAGCACGATGAGCAAGTCGGCGTCATTCACGACGCCGTCACCGTTGAGGTCGGCAGGCGCGGCAGTAGACTGCCCAAACGCGAAGAGCACCTCCAGTAGGTCGGCGTCATTGATCACATTATCGCCGTTCACATCGCCAAGCACGAGGTTGAGATCCAGCGTGGTGGTGCCCAGCAGACGGCGCAGTCCGGGAACGGCACGCGCCAGACAGCGCGGTGCGGTAATCCGCAGCCCGTCGTACAAGCCGGGCGTCACGGCGATGCTGTAGCTATAGCCGCTGCCGAGGTTGCCCGTGTGCGTGGCTGCTACTGCGCCCGTGTAGGGGTCAAACTGTTGTATGGTCAGCACGATTTGCGAGGGGTTGCCCACAAAGCCCGGAATGTTCACCGTGCCCTGCAGGCGGGTTGGCACATTCGGCGTAGAGAGATACACCTCGTAGCGTGTGCCATCCGCTGACTGTACCGCCCACAGCACCTGCTCCGCGCTATTGTGCGCCAAGTAAATAGCATCCACAGGGCGGTTGACCGCCTCCTGCACAAGGTTCGTGCTATTGTTGGTATCCCAACGATAGTGGAACAGGTGTAGGCGATTGCCTGTGGAGCTGTGCTTACCGCTCCAAAAAGCGTTGCCGTTGGCAAACACGCCCAGACCGTAACCTTCGCGTATGCCCACAGTGGTACCGCCACCGAACTGCTGTTGGCTAATATTGCGCGTCACGCTCGGCCGGGAGACGAACACATCGAAGTTGTTTGTGTTGGCACCAATGCCCGCCCACAGTACAGAGGCACCTTCAATATCAATAGGCAAGCTGTCGCGCCCGCTACCCAGCACAGGTTGGCTCAGATTCTGCGTACCACCGCTAATGGTCGTAGCGAAAGTGTCAAACAGTTGCCCAGTTGCGGCGGAACGTCCCTGCCAAAGCACATTGTTGCCGCTGACATCAAACGCTACGGCATCGCGTGGGTTGGTGATATTGCCCCCACCGATTTGCGGAAAGCTTATATTTGTGGTGTTGAAAAACACATCGTTGTAGTCGCCGTTGGCAGAGCCACTGCCGTACCATACTGCATCATTCGTGGCGTTGAGGCGCACAGCAATCGCGTAGCGGTTGTTGCCCAGTACCGACTGCGACAGGTTCGTGTGGGCTTGGGTGGCTAAGTTCGTGCGGAACACATCGCGGTTCACACCCAGGGTTGTGCCCGCACCGTCCCACAGCAGGAAGTCGTTCGTGTTAAGTGAGGCGGGCACTGCATCGCGCCCACTGCCTAACACGGATGCTGTGAGGTTCGTCGAGCCGATGAAGATGTCCAACTGGTTGCCGTTTGCCGAACCAGAGCCATACCACACGGGCTGTCCTGACGAGGTGAAGCCGAAACCGAACGCCACACGCCCACTGCCCAGCACAGACTGGCTCAGGTTCGTGGCTTCCACGAACACATCGGTGTTGCCTATACCAAGCGCCGTGCCACTACCTTCCCACATCAACCCTGCAATGGGGTGGTAGGCAATCGGGTCTGCCACGCGGTTGTTGCCCAAACGCGACGCAGTGAAGTTATTGTTGCCCGTGATGCGGAAAATGTCAATGTTGCCCGCAATCGCTTCCGCTGACCAAAACGGTAAGCCGCTTTCGGTCAGTAGCCCCAAGCCAATCTGGGTATAGTTTTCACCGATTTTTTGGTGGATAAACGCCTGCCCATAGGCAATCACTACCAAGCTCAAAACCCCAAAAACTCCGCTCCACGCTCGCATGGTAGACTCCTTTCGTAGTCCGCGCTATTATACCACACTTTTGGGAAGATGCGAGAGGCACTGCGTCCAGTGCTCCCCATCTGTTAGGTGGGCGTGCCCTTCACAGCACCTGGAATGACGGCTTACGAAAAGTGGACTTGTCATTTCGAACCTTGTGCAGGGGGCTTAGTGCCCACTTCGCTACCACCTCAAGGGCAGAATGCCCAACGCCCCCCTCCTGAAAGACAGGAGAGGGGCGCGGAGGTGAGGGCTTAGCAGCCTTGACCGAAGTTGAAGAGCACCACCAGCAGGTCGGAGTCGTTGACCACCCCGTCGCCATTCACATCGCCCTGAACGCCAGAGCCACTATTGCCGAAGTTGAACAGCACAATCAGTAGGTCGGAGTCGTTCACGCAGCCGTCGCCGTTCACATCACCTTCGGGTCCCAACGAAATCACGACATAATGGTCGCCGGGCAGCTGCGTGAAGTCGAATGGGAAGAAGTCGAATGGCGGGTTGGGGCAGCGTGCCCATGCCGCGTTTGGGTATTGCTGGCTTGGGTCTGCCACATTCAACGCGGGCAGCGACTGGTTCGACAGATATGTGCCGCGGCAGGGGTCGTCCAGATCGGCACCACCTGTGAGGATAACGAAGAGGCGGATTTGACCGCGCGGATTCCCCAGCAGGCTTAGCGGAATTGCGACTTCCAGCCCGTTCACGGCTGTAGCAGGATCACCCACATTGTTCGGGTTGTCGGTCACGCCTTGCACATTCGAGTTGTCAAACCCTGCCTTCACCCCTTGATCAACCGTGCCCTCGCCCGAACCGACGCTCACAGCGCCTAAGTAAGTGGATTGGTTGCCCACCAAGTCGTGCCAGTCGATGTAGATGTTGTCGTTGCCCTGACCATCGTCAAAGCGGTTTACTCCCAGCGCATAGTCAGGGTTCAGGTCGAACACCACGCCACTCATGCCCTGCACGGAGCAGTTGATACAACCTGTGGTAAGGTTGAAAGTGTTGCTTTGGCTGCGCCCCGTGTCAAAGTAGAAGTGAATGGCGTTGCCGTTGCCCTCTAAGTTGCCTGTGACGCCGATATACAGCATGTTGCCCTGCCGGCGTGCGAATAATTGGTTCAACTCCGAGCCGTAGGCAACGTCTTGAACACGGTTGCCAAAACCGGTGTAGTTGGTTTGCGAGGCGAGAGGGGCAGGATATTTGCTGGGAATGTTTCTACCATCAGCCGCTTGCGCATGCAGCAGCGCCGCCGTAGCCACTATCGCGCTTAGCACCGTCATTGGTCGCATCGTCGTATACCTCCTTTCCCCCAGCAGGGGTACCCTCTTATTATACCCCATTTTGAGAAATCGTATTCTCGGAGGCTATTCACAAAGAGATCGTGGCGAGGGTTCTCAGTCAACACATCGTACGCTTTTGAGTAGACGGCTCAAGCCGTTCCGTACCAACGAAGCCGACCAGCGTGTGCTTGTTCTCGTCGGCGCGGACGCCGACGCTACGAAGCTTTCCATCGGCGCGGATGCTGACGCCACGCCTTAGCCCGCGTAGGCGGGCTTAGCTTGCACAGCAACGGCTTGAGCCGTTCACTTCATAGCCTTTGGCTCGGAATGACAGGGGGTTATGGGAGCCGCCCAGTTTGTCACCCCGAGCGCCGCGAGGGGGCTCACGCCTGCACGAGCGCATAGGTTATAATATTCGCTGGAGGGTGCAACGATGCGTTTGTGGAGCGCGTTATGGGCACTTGCATGCGTGGCGTTGTTGCAAGCGCAAAACGCCCCTAAAGCGCCCAACTTACCTGAAAATGTTGTCAAAAGTGAACAAGAGCAACTGACGAAAGCCATCAATCTGCTCTCCAAGGGCGAGTTTGCGGAAGCAGAGCGGCTCATCAAGCCCACCCTGATACCGAATGTTATTCGGATTTATGGTAGCTGGGCAACGATTCCGATTGATTTGCGCGAGAGCTTTCGCAAAGCCGCCGAAGAGGCGGTCGCGCAGTGGAACCGTGCGCTGGGGGGCACCCCCCGTATAGAGTGGACCGATGACGAGCGCGCTGCCGATGTGCAAATCGTGTTCGAGGAAGATGTGGCGGAGATTATGGCGGGGCAGTTCCGCTTGATGCATGGCAAGGCGAAGCTATTTTTGCCCCCTGCGCAAGGCGACCGACGGCGCGTGCGCGCCCGAATCGCCACCTACATTCCTTACACTGAGTTAGCACAGCCAACACGCTCAGTGAGCCGCTTGGTGGCTCAAGCAATTGGCACCTATCTAGGGCTGGGCGACAGCCAAAGCGACAGCGACTTGATGGGACCCATTTGGAACAACGAAGACCAACCGATTGCCCCCACCCCTGCTGAGCTGGAGCGTGTGCGCGCCTTATTACAAGTGCGTGCCACCCTTGCTGACTATGCAGCGCGCCGCGTGGCGGTGTACCTGCCCAAGCCGCGCATCCGAATCGAGCCGATGGAATATGACTTCGGCGAGATTGTGCAAGGCGCGGTGGTCAAGCACACTTTCATCGTCAAAAACGAGGGCGATGCGCCCCTTACCATTGAAGCGCGCCCCAGCTGCGGCTGTGTGACACCCTACTACGATAAAGTGCTCCAACCCGGGCAACAAGGCAGAATAGAAGCCGAACTGCGTTCGGCGGGCTTTCGCGGCATGCAAATCAAAACCATCCAAGTGACCACCAACGATCCTGATAACCCCAGCCTCACCTTGCGCCTGTCAACCTTTATCCGCACGGCTGTGGAGGTGCGTCCCAGCGAGCAGATTCCGATCACGCTCAACTCCGACGGACCTACCGTGCAGGAGGTGGAGCTTGTCTCCAACACCGACGAGCCGCTGGAAGTGCAGGAAGTGCGCGTGAATGTGCCGTTTGCTAGCGCGAAAGCCGAAAAAATCGACGCAAAGCGCGCGAAGGTCATTATCACCATCAGCCCAGAGGCGCCTCCAGGGCGCAACACGATTTTGGCAGTGGCACGCCTCAACTCCACTGCTACCCCGCAAGTGAACATCGCGCTGAGCTATGAAAAGGGCATTATCGTGGTGCCCACGACCGTGTTCTTCGGAGCCATCAACTCGGCAACGCCCTTGCCCATCGAGCGCGTCGTGACGGTTAGCCGTAGCGATAAGCCCATTCAAATCAAACGCTTCGAGGTGGACGACCCCAATATCGAGGTGCGCCACGAGGTTTCGGAAGACGGCAAGCTGCACCGATTCACCCTGCGCTACAAGGGCGGCTGGCAAACGGGCACGGTGCGACGCAACTTGACGATTGAAACCGATGACCCGCAGCAGCCCACGCTGCGCGTGTCGCTAATGGCAACCGTGCTGTCTGCAGGTCTGCAGTAGGCACGGAGGCTGCATCCTGAAGCGTTTCGGCGTCGCAGGCGTCTGACCTGCGGAGCAACACGGAGGTGGTTATGTACAAACGAGTATTGCAGCTGGCAATATTGGTTGGGATCGTTGGGCTGTTCGGTTTCTTGAGCGGTATGGCGGTAACGGAGTTGCGCGAGAAGCAGCGACGCCCGCGCATTCCAGAGGTTGTGGAAGCGCGCAACTTCCGCGTAGTGGACGAAAACGGCACTACTCGGGCGGAGCTGGGCATGGCGTTCGGCGCGCCCGCACTGTTCCTCTATGATGCCAACGGCAAGGCACGCGCGTGGATTTTGTTGGACCGCGACGGCAATGCACGCATTATGTTTGTAAACGCCGAGGACCAAATTCAATGGACGGCACCCCCGCTGCCCAACGAATCGCCGAAGCCCTCGCCGCAAACCCCGCAATAACGCCACTGCGCGCGGTACGCGGCGTGGGCATTGACTTGGTAGAACTGGAACGCATCGCGCGGGCATGGGCGCGCCAGCCCCGCTTCATCGAGCGCATCCTAACGCCTGCAGAGCGCGACTATTGCCTAAGTCGTCGGGCAAACGCGGTGCAACACATCGCGGGCAGGTGGTGCGCCAAAGAAGCCATCGCCAAAGCTGTCGGACGCCCCCTGTGCTGGCAAGAGGTGGAAATCTTGCCCAACCCCCTTGGTAAACCTGTGGTATATCTGCACGGCACCAGTGCCCAAATCGTCGGCGAGGGCGAGCTGTTGGTGAGCATCACCCACACGCGCACCCTCGCTCAAGCAATCGCCCTCTGGGTGGTGAACCGATGAAACGAATCGTAGTACTGGTCTCTGGACCCGCGCGCGGCACCAACATGCAGGCGATCATCGAAGCGTGCCGCGAGGGACGCATTCCAAACAGCCAAGTGGTGGCAGTGATCGGCACGCGCGACGACGCCCCTGCCCTGCAAAAGGCACGCGACTTCGGCATCGCCACCGCCGTCGTCAACCCGAAAGAGTTTCCTGAACCCGAAATGTACAGCGACGCGCTGCTGTGGACTTTGCAAAAAGCTCAACCCGACCTAATCTGCCTGGCGGGCTATATGCGCTTGCTGCCTGCCCGAATCGTGCACGCCTACCCGATGCAGATCATGAATATCCACCCTGCCCTACTGCCCCTGTTTGGGGGCAAGGGGATGTATGGGTTGCGCGTGCACCAAGCTGTGTTGGAAAGCGGGATGAAGGTCACGGGGTGCACTGTGCACTTCGTTGATGAGCACTACGATACGGGTCCGATTATTTTGCAGCGGTGCATCCCGGTGCGCGAGGATGATACGCCTGAGTCATTGGCGGCACGCCTGTTGCCCATAGAGCACGAAACTTACATCGAGGCGATACGGCTGTTTGTGTTGGACAAGCTGCGCGTGGAGGGGCGGCGCGTACGGATTTTGGAGTAGAGCGCTTCGCTACACCTGTATCGCCTCGATAATCGCCAAGCGGTAAAGCATGGTCGTGCCCACATAGAACTCCAGCGTGTACAGCACGCGATAGCGGGCGTTGCGCCAGCTAAGTGTCGTTTGCGGGAAGACCGCTACATCGGGCGTGGCGAGCAGCGCCCACAGCGGGCGCGCCAGTTCGGCAAGGGCTTCGGAGCTAAACAGCCAGCGCAGTAGCCCTGCTGGGGGCTGCATGAAGAAGCCGTAGGCAGTTTGAGCGCCAATCCAGAACGGTTCGCCGTAGCGGCGCAGCCACTGCTCCAAGCACTCGCGAACAATCACGGTTGGGGTTCCTCCTCACGCGGGCGGTAGATAAAGAGCAGCTGGGCATCGCGTTTGAGGAACGGCTTGAGGCGAGCATAGCCCTGTGCTTTCAGCCCTGTGGGGTCGGCGGGGTCGCGGGGCGCAGGCGGCAACACCTGCAGCCATCCAATCCGAAAGCCCGCCCACATCCCTAGGTCGCGATAAAACGCGGCTGCCATCTCGCCCGCCACTATCTCCAACGCGCCCAAGTTCAGCGTCGCCAGCAGGTCGGGGTCGGTCGTGTTGAGATAACTCGGCTCAATTGCGTAGCGCAACGCAGGCACCATCTCGGCAATCAGCGCGTCAGTCTCGGCATCATAGAGGGTGCTGGTCAGGCGCAGCTTGCGTTTCACATCCGCGCGGGAAACGGTCAACATGGGGCACCTCCGTTAGGGGGCTACGGCTTGTGCGCTTCTTGCCACTGCACGATAGCATGACGCAAACTTAGCAACGCATCGCGTACATCATCCAGTGCCAGCTCCAGCCGCTCGTAAGTGGCTTCTGTACGGGCGATGCTTTCGCGTAGGTAGGCAATAAACTCGTCGGTAATTGCTTGCTCTTGGCGTTGGGCAGTTTCCACCAGCTTGTCCATCCGCTGTAGAATCTGGCGGGTGAGCACAAACGCCCAGCCCACCAGTGCGCTCACGACAGGGATGAGTTGCGTCCACTCCATCGGTGTGCCTCCGTTATGGGTTCCAGCGCTCCAGTTGGTGCAGCGTGATCTGGCGCAGCAGGGTCGCTATTTGCTCCACGGTTTGCGGCGGCACGCCCAGCCGATGGGCGAGCGCGTCGCGCTGATGGGCGGGCAGTCGCAGCGCGCGTTCGTCCAGCCACTCTCGCAGGCTCGGCTTGACCACTCGCCATGCCCAACGCAAAATCGCGTGTCGCATCGGGGTCTACCTCCTCGATCTGCAATAATGCTGAATGGAGAATGGCGTCGGTGAGGGCATTTTCGTCCAGCTCCACGAACCCAGGCGCGTTGGGAAACCAGATGCCCGCTTTGCGATAGCCCTGAAATATCGGGTGCGGCTTGGCAGAAACACGGTAGCGTCGCATGAACCTCACCATAGCCTATGGGATACCAACGGGAACGCGCGTCAACGCCCGAAGGTATAATCTATTGGGTATGGAGCCAACAACGCCCAGCATCGTAGAGCGCGACCCAGAGGTGTTCGCTACCGTTGAGGAAGCGATTGAGATTATCCGCGCGGGGGGGATGCTCATCGTGGTCGACGATGAAGACCGCGAAAACGAGGGCGACTTCCTAATGGCCGCGGAGAAGGCGACGCCCGAAGCGGTGAATTTTATGTTAGTGCACGGGCGGGGGCTGTTGTGTTTGCCCACCGATGGTAAACGCCTCGACGAGCTGGGCATTCCAATGATGACCAAAGCCAACACGGCACAGTTCGGCACGCCGATGGCAGAGGCAATTGACGCCCGCGAGGGCATCACCACGGGCATCTCGGCGTTTGACCGTGCGCTCACCATCAAAAAGTTTTGCGACCCTAACGCCAAGCCCGATGATTTTGTGCGCCCGGGGCATGTGTTTCCGCTGCGGGCAGCGCCTGGGGGCGTGCTGCGGCGCGCGGGGCACACCGAAGCCGCCGTAGATTTAGCGCGCATGGCTGGGTTGTTCCCAGCTGGGGTAATCTGCGAAATCCTGAACGAGGACGGCTCGATGGCGCGTCTGCCCCAATTGGTGGAAATCGCCCGCAAGCACGGCTTGAAGATTCTGACCATCGCTGACTTGATTGCCTACCGCCGTCGGCACGAGAAGCTCATCCGTCGCGCTGCCCCGCCTGTGTCGCTGCCCACTCGCTATGGCAACTTCACGGTATATGTGTACGAGTCGGATGTGGATCCTAACCCATACTTGGCGCTGGTGATGGGCAAGGTAGATGATGGCGAGCCAGTGCTGGTGCGGATGCATTCCAGCTGCCTAACCGGCGATTTGCTCGGCTCGCTGCGTTGCGACTGCGGCTCGCAGCTGGAGCTTGCCCTGCGCAAAATCAGTGAGGAGGGGCGCGGCGTGCTGGTCTATATCCTCCAAGAGGGGCGTGGCATCGGCATCGTCAACAAGCTGCGTGCCTACCACCTGCAAGAAAACGGGCTAGACACCGTGGAAGCCAACCAAGCACTCGGCTTCAAGCCCGACCTGCGCGACTACGGATTGGGCGCACAAGTGCTGGTGGATTTGGGCGTGCGCAAAATCCGCCTGATGACCAACAACCCCAAGAAAATCGCAGGCTTAGAGGGCTACGGGCTGGAAATTGTGGAGCACGTGCCCCTCATCACTCGCCCCACGCCCTACAACATCCGCTACTTGCGCACTAAAGCCGAGAAGCTGGGGCACCTACTGCCGCTGAGCGCGCTGCAAGAGCCTGAAGCGCGAGAATGACCCTCTCTGCAAGCAAGAGGTTTTGAACTCTGGTGGCGTACCCTTGCCAGACACTCCTGCCCCCCGCAAGGTATACTCTCGCACGATGTTTAACCTAAACCACCTCATCGAAGCAGTGATGTGGATCCTGGCGGTGATAATCAGCCTTACCGTGCACGAATTCGCACACGCGGCTTATGCCGACTGGGCTGGTGATCCGACCCCCCGCCGTCAAGGGCGCGTGACCCTCAACCCGTTAGCGCACTTAGACCCGCTGGGCACCGCGCTGATTGTGTTCGTGGCGCTTTTCGGCTACGGCTTTGGCTGGGGCAAGCCCGTGCCCGTCAACCCCGCCTACTTTCGCCACCTACGCCGCGACTGGATGCTCACCGCCTTTGTGGGACCGCTTTCCAACATCGTTTTAGCAGTGATTTTCGCATTTTTGCTGCGTGCACTGATTGCTGCGGGAGTGTCTATCAGAGGCAACATCTTTGTGGAGTTTTTATTCATGCTGGTGCTTACGAATGTCACCTTAGCCGTGTTCAACATGATACCGCTGCATCCGTTGGATGGCTCTAAGGTGCTATCGGGCTTTCTGCCAGATGTGTTTGATCGTCGGTATTGGAATTTTCAGACGGTTTATGGGCAAGTCATCTTGTTGGTGTCGTTGCTGGCGTTGCCGTTGCTGAACCTGCCGAACCCGCTATTTATGGCGATTGCCGCGATGAGCGAGGTGATTTTACGCCTGTTGTTTCGGTAGGTATACTGAGGGGGCTATGGCGCGCGCGTTGTATAAAGGGCTGCTGCTAATCGCTGACGGTTTGGGCGACCGCCCCGTGCCTGCGATGGGCAACAAGACCCCGTTGGAGTACGCCGCCACGCCTACGCTGGATTGCTTGGCGCGCGAGGGTGAATGTGGGCTGATGGATCCAATCGCCCCTGGCATCCGCGCTGGTTCCGACACGGCGCACTTGGCGATTTTAGGCTACGACCCTTACAAGGTGTATCAGGGGCGCGGGCCGTTTGAGGCGATGGGCATCGGCATGGAAGTGCGCGGAGGCGACGTCGCCCTGCGGTGCAACTTCAGCACAGTGGACGAGTCAATGCGCGTGATTGACCGTCGCGCAGGGCGCATTACCGAAGGCACTGCCGAATTGGCAAAGGCACTGGACGGCGTGGAGATTGAAGGCGTGCGGTGCTTTTTCAAGGAATCAGTGGCGCACCGAGGAGCGCTGGTGCTGCGCGGCGAGGGCTTGAGCGCACGCATCACCGATGTAGACCCCCATGTGGAAGGTGAACCGATTCACGAGGCGCGCCCGATAGACCCCGACGACGCCGCTGCAGCGCGCACTGCCCGCGTCGTGAACGCCTTCGTGCGCCTCTCTTACGAGCGACTCAAAGACCACCCCATCAACCGCGAGCGCGTGGCACACGGGCTACCACCCGCGAACATCATCCTGCCGCGCGGCGCAGGTGTCGCCCCCCACCTGGAACCGTTTCCGCAGAAACACGGAATGACCGCTGTCGCCGTCGTGGAAACGGGCTTGATACGCGGCATTGCCCGCTTCGTGGGCATGGACACACTGGACGCGCCCGGCGCCACTGGTGGCGTTGATACCAACTACGCAAGCATTGCCGACACGCTTGCCCAAGCCCTGCGCCAATACGACTTCGTGCTTTGCAACGTAAAAGCCCCCGACCTGTGCGGGCACGACCGCAACCCCCATCTCAAAGCGCAAGTGATTGAACAAATTGACGGACTGATAGCGCGCTTGCTGGAACAATACACCGAGCCGTTTTACCTGATATTCACGGGCGACCACTCCACGCCGTGCTCGGTGGGCGACCACTCAGGCGACCCCGTGCCCGTGTTGCTACACGGACCCGACTTGCGGGGCGACGAAGTGCTGCGCTTCCATGAATACGCCTGCGCCAAAGGCGCACTTGGACGGCTGCGCGGACACGACTTGGTGCCCATCCTCACCCAACTGATGGGTGTTCAAGAAAAGTTTGGCGCGTAGGGAGCGCCTTTCATGAAGCCTGTGGGCGCAACAAAACGCGGCGTTCCTGCAAACGGAAGTCGTAGCGTCGGCGTGCCCGCCGCCGAGGCACCTGCCAGACGCGGGCGCAATGAAAGAGGGCGTCCTCAAAGTGCTGTCGGACAGTAGGAGGTTCCTATGCACCTAATCTATGGCGCACCTGTGTACACTTTTTGGAACGAGTTGCCAATCGCGGAAGCATTTGTGGTGCACAACGGGCGGATTTTGGCAGTGGGCACAAAGGATGATCTCGCTGCTCGCTACCCCGATGCCAAGCGTATCGCGGTTGATGGTAAGGCTATCGTGCCCGCCTTCAACGACTGCCATATGCACATCCTGCCGCTGGGGATTGATTTGGGCAAAGCCGACTTGCGTGGCTGCACTAGCGTCGCCGAGATTCAGCAACGCCTGCGCCAGTGGATGGATACCAACCCCCACGCGGAATGGATTTTGGGGCGCGCCTATGACCAGAACTTGCTGCCCGATGGCAAACATCTCACGCGCCACGACTTGGACGCGGTATCCGCCGACAAGCCGATTTTCCTCAACCACGTAAGCAAACACGGCGCGGTAGCGAACACGCGCGCTCTCCAAATGGCAGGTATCACGCGCGATACGCCTGACCCCACCGACGGCATCATCGTGCGCGACGAGTCGGGCGAGCCGACGGGTGTGTTGTTGGAAAGCGCCGCGACACTAGTTGCAAAGCACATCCCCAAGCCACAGGGCGCGGAGCTCGTGCAGGCGGTGCATCGCGCGTGCAACGATCTGGCGCGGCGCGGCATTTTGGCAGCCAGCGACGCCTCCACAGGCTGGCACGACTTGGAAGCAGAAGTGAACGCCTATGCGCAGGCACTTGCCGAAGGCACGCCCGTACGAATTACGCTCATGCCCCTCTACGGCGCAGCGCAGCGGGCAGGCTGGCTTGACATCCCAGAGCAGGCCGGCGAAGCCACAGGCAGCAGCCCCTACCCGCCCACACCACACCCCGAACTGCGCTGGGGTGCGATCAAACTGTTTGCCGACGGCGCGTTCACTACGCGCACTGCTGCCCTCCGCCAGTCCTACGCCGACACGCCCACCACTGGCGTGCTAATGTACGAACCCGAAGAACTGATAGAGCGCATCCTCACTGTACATCGCGCAGGCTGGCAGTGCGCCGTACACGCAATCGGCGACCGTGCTATTGAGTTGGTGTTGCAAGGCTATCGCCGCGCGCTAGAAACGCACCCACGCCCCCACCACCGCCATCGCATTGAGCACGCGATGCTAATGGCAGACGACCTGCTTGCCGAAATGCAAGCGTTGGGTGTGGTCGTGGTCCCCCAACCAGAGTTTTTGTGGTGGCTCACACGCGCCTATCTGCAGGGCTTGGGTGAGCGTGCCGTATGGCTTATGCCGTTCCGCAGTTGGCTGCGTGCGGGCGTTCCAATGGGTTTCAGCTCCGACCAGCCTGTGGTGCCCGGCGACCCCATCATCGGCTGGCGAGCTGCCGTAACGCGCACCAGCCGTGACGGTACTTGCCTCAACCCTGAAGAGGGCTTAGACCCACTGACCGCCCTGCAAATGTTCACCGTCGGCGCCGCCTACGCCACAGGCGACGACGAAATCGGCACCCTTGCACCCGGCAAGCAGGCACGCTTCGTCGTGCTTTCGCACCCGCCCGAACACATCGCCGACGCAGACATGCAGGTAGTAGCCACCAGTGCAGAACTGCTGCCAGCATGAGGCGCTTTGCACAAACGGCGTAGCAGGCTCACAACCTGCCCCTACCCACACACTCACTCCGCTGGGTTCCCCCTGCTTGCAGGGGGAACCCAGTGTTCTTTTTCGGTTCCCCTCGCGTGCGGGGGGAACCTACAGGAGGGGGGCAGTTTCACGAACCCCCTCCGCTCAGTTCCCCCTACCAGTAGGGGGAACCGAGTAGGTTTTGGTTCCCCTCTCAAATGCGTATCACTCCCCGCTCGCTAGGCAGCCACAACGCACTGCTACAGGCAAGCCCCTCGCATAGCGTCAGCGCCACGCTGACGAGTAGTTCTCACAAAGGCAACATCGTGCGTTTAGAGCGAATGCCTGCACAGCGGGGTCATGGGCACGGTCGCCAATAAATGTCGCGTGTTTCGATAATCGTGAACGGGTCGTGGCACTGGATGGCGATGCGCCCTTCGGCAAACTGGCTATCCCGAGTATCCACCACCTTCTGCCCATTGACGAAGATTTGGATGTGGTCGCCGCAGGCGCGGATACGCATCGAGAACCACGCCCCATCGCGCGTGAGTAGTCGGCTTGCCATCACGCGCCCATATAGCGAGCCTGTGATGTAGTTGCCGCGTTCAATATGGTTGAACACCTGCGCCTCGTAGCCCACGGGCCAGTTGTTGGGGTTTTCGGGGTTGGGCTGCGCGCGGAAATAGATGCCGTTGTTGGGCTTGATAGGTGAATCGGGCTTGAAGGGGCGAATGCGCACCATCGCCCGCAACTCGAAATCTCTGAAAGTGCGTTCGGTGAACAGGTGCCCCATACCGCCCTCCCCAATGAGCACGCCCTCTTGCACGCGCCAGCGTGCCAGCCCCGTGCTGAACCAGCCTGTAAGGTCTTTGCCGTTGAAAAGCGGTTGCCACCTCTCGGCGGCGCATTCGCGCGGGCTGAGCTGTTTTAGGCGCAGGTTGCGAAACTTCACCACCATGCCTGGATGGTGTTGCTGCAGCCCAATCACGCCGCGCGTATGCTCGTGGAGGGTGCAATCTTGTACCATCTCGCCATTAATGGTGATCTGGATGTGCGGTCCGCAGGCGCGGATTTCAAAGGTGTTCCACTGGCGTTCAGGAGCGATTTCGCGCATGTGCTCCAAGTGGGTGGGCACGCGGTCGTAAATGCTGCCTGTGGGGTTGCGCGGGTCTTGCAGGCTGATTTGCATCTCGTAGCCATCGCGCCACGGAGTTGATGTAGGCTTGGCACGGAAAAACACGCCGCTGTTCCCCTCGTCTGTGCTGCCTTTATCCACCCAGAACTCGCCTCGCAAGATAAAGTTGTCATACTCCGCGACGGTGCCAATCCAGCCCGCGCTGTCGCTGGGTCCCACCAGTTCGCCGTTTTGCACACGCCAGTTCGCTCCTGCGTACACTTTCCAGCCCCGCAGGTTGCGCCCGTTGAACAGCGAGCGGAAGCCCTCTCGTCGCTCTTGAGGGGTGAGGTGTTGGGCATATAACCCGACACATAGTCCAAGCGCCAACATGCTCGCAAGAAGTTGCCTGCCCATAGAAGGAGAGTTCGCGCAGGAGGGGGTAGTTTCCTACATCTGGGTCGATCCCCATCGCTCGTGAAAAACTGTTTTTGAAAGACGACGGGCTGAAGCCGTTCCTGTGGAAACAAAGCCAACCTGCGTCGGCTTATGGGCGGGGTGTGTTTGTGTAGGAACGGCTTCGGCGGGCTTCCCGAAAGCCACGGTTTGCCCGTCTGTGCCCCCACGCCCTTTTGCTCAGGGCGGTCGTTGAGTGCGTGGGGGCTCCTCGTTTTGCTCGGTCGGGACCTATTCCTAACAACTTGGGCTATCTTAGGGGGTGCGTTCGCATGCCCCTGCGTATTGCGCCGACTCTGGGAAAGGCGTCTTGGGGCAGAAGTAGTGTTTGGGCACGGTGTGCGGGCACTGGTTGAGCCGCGCGCGCTCGCGCGGATGGATGGCACGCACCCATTTCGTGTGCCCGTCAAAAAACTGGAAGTTGCCCCCGCCGTTATGCACGATGGAGGGGCAGTCATTGAGTTCGTTGGTGCCGTTGCGCACCGTGAGCGCCCAGAAATAGCCGTCGTTGAGCGTTTCACCTTCGTCTACCAGCTCCACGAACTCGCCAGGGCGCTCCACCACAGCCTCGTAAATAAAGCCCGCTACCGCGTTCATCGAGTAGCTCAATTTCTTCTCGTGCCCGCGCCGGTCGGAGGGGCAAATGTATACATCGGGGTTCTTGAGATAAGGGTAGATTGCCCCACGCGTCACATGCCCCCACAACAACCAGATTTGGTTGACAGGTGCGTCGGGATCGTCCACCCGCGTAAGCACTGGAAAGCATGGCACCCACTGCGCCTCTAAGTAGACGCGAAAACCCGTCATCCACGAGGGCCAATCAGGTGCGCGCCACTCGCCCGGACACCGCCCTGCATCGCCTGGGCCTGGGTTGCGTCCCTCCCAGTCGTTGCGATACATCGCTAGCGCGAGCCCCAACTGCCGCATGTTCGCCAAACAAGTTGTCTGACGCCCTTTCTCGCGCGCTTGCGCCAACACAGGGAACAAAATCGCCGCCAAAATCGCGATAATCGCAATTACCACCAGTAACTCAATCAGCGTAAAGCCCGTTCGCCGCATTCTAATGCCTCCTGCTGCGACGTGGATTATATGCTACACCGCAATTGTAGCCCATTCCTGCAACTTTCGGACGGATAATGGCGAATTTGTGCCCGTATTTTGTGTCGAATCTCACGTAGCGCTGCCCAGCCGGTACAGAAGCAACTCGAGATTGGACATCTCCTGAACAAACCTCACGCGATTCCTTTCCCCTGTCTGCGTGGGGTACCCTTGTGTGAGACAGCCCGCATGAATAGCACAGCCGCTCTCACGCGATGGATCAAGCTATACGCCCAAGCGCTTGGGTTCGAGTTGGTGGGGGTTGCACCTGCGCAACCGCCACCTCACGCCGATTCGTTTCTACTCTGGTTGGCGCAGGGCTATGGGGGCACGATGGACTATTTAGAGCGCACAGCACACCTGCGCATCAACCCCGCCGCGCTGTTGGAAGGCGCACGCAGCGCGGTTGTCGTGGGGTTGAACTACGCCCCCGCTGAATTGCCTGACACCGACTATCGCATCGCCCGCTACGCCTTGGGCGATGATTACCACCTTGTCATCCGCGAAAAGCTGGAAATGCTGCTGAGCGCGCTCCAAGCGCTCGTGCCCGAGGTGCATGGGCGTATCTGCGTCGATTCTGCCCCTGTGCTGGAACGCGACCTTGCTATGCTGGCGGGCTTGGGCTGGTACGGCAAGAACACTTGCCTTATCAACACGCCGCGCGGCTCCTACTTTTTTATCGGAGTGCTGCTGCTAACGCTGGAGCTGGAGTACGACACGCCTGCACAGGGCGGTTGTGGCACTTGTCGGCTGTGCTTAGATGCCTGCCCCACAGGCGCGCTGGTAGCCCCTTACCAACTGGATGCCCGCAAGTGCATCAGCTACCTGACAATTGAGTTGCGCGGTTCGATTCCCGAAGAGTATCGGGCGCCGATGGGCAAATGGCTGTTTGGCTGCGACATTTGCCAAGAGGTGTGCCCCTTCAATCGCCCGCGTGCCCATCAGCCGCTGCGAGCTCAGCCCACGACCGAGCCACGCCTGCAGCCGCGCTCGTTGCCGACCCTCGCTGAGATTTTGCAGATGAGCGAAACTGAGTTTGCGGAACGGTTTCGGGGCAGTGCCATCAAACGTACCAAATGGCGCGGGCTCATCCGCAACGCGCTGATTGTGGCAGGCAACAAGCGCGACCCCACACTGCGCCCGCTTGTTGAGCAATACCTACACCACGACGATCCTGTTTTGCGTGAGACTGCAGCGTGGGCGTTAGCGCAGTTGGAGCTGGTAGAGCCTGCCCCCGCTGAATATCGGGTCGCCCAATAACAAGGTGGAGGTGTGCTTTTCAACGCGTTCAAATGGCTCGATGTAGTCCTCGGCGCGCAGGGGCGGTATATCGCCTCGCTCCGCGCGCGAGGCAAGCGACTGTGCGACATCCTCCAGCAAACGCTCGTAGGCGGTGCTGAGCACCAACGGCTCGTCCAGCACCAGCCAGCCGCTTTTGGGCAAGTAATCCAGCAGGCAAGCGCGCTCGTTCAACAGCCACGGCAGGTAAAGCTCTAAGCGATCAAAGGGCGCGCCCTGCATCAGGGGGCGTAGGTCGTCTTCCAAGCGCTGGCGTAGTTCGGGCTGGAGGTGGGGCGGCTGGGCAGCAATCATCTGTTCCCACTCGGTGCGAATGCGGGCAGCCATCGCCTCGTTGCCCATCGGTACCTCGCGGGCAGGTGGAATCGCCACCGTGCTCACTTGGCGGATCGAGCGCTGCGACGCCGGCTCAAATAGGCGCAAGCTGGTAATCTCGTCGCCCCAAAACTCGATGCGCACAGGCAACTCCGCGCCCATCGGAAATACATCCACAATCCCGCCTCGCCGCGCAAACTGCCCCGGAATGCGCACTGGTTCCTGGTACTCATAACCATCCTCGGTAATCCGATGGAGCAGCACCTGGGGTTCGATGTGGAACAGCCACTCGTGGTCGTCTGGAGGTGGCGCATCGGGCACGCGCAAGCGCACCAGTTCGGCTTCAAATGTCGCTTCAGGCATCGTGCGCTGCAGCGCGGCAGCAATCGGCGCGATCAGACACACCGCGTCGCCGCGATGGAGCGCGCTGAGAGCGCGAATCCGCTCGTGTAGAGTTTCTTGCTCCACGCCGGTTGGCTCCAGCAGGGGCGTGAGCGCGCTGGGCACGCGCAACAGGCGACTTTCGGGCACCCCCAAACGTAGCAACACCGCCAGCCATTGCTCCGCGCGCTCCAGCGAGGGCGTAAGCACCAACACGGGCGATGACTGATGCAGCAGCCACGGCGCCAACAACACAGGGCGCGACTCGGGGCATACCTCGCGCCATACAATAGGGGCACCAGGCACTAGCGCGGGCATCGCACCGCTTAGCTGTTCCAGCCACGCGGGTAGCATCTTCTACTTTGGAAGCTCCACTTGCCGACGGCTAATCCGCCGCGGCTTGAGATATTGCCGATTCCACGCGAACACCAGCGTTAGTACTAGCGCAATTGCCGTAAGTGGCAACACAAAGTACTTCATCGCCAGCATGTACTCATCCAGCGCGTCGTGTTGACTGGAGTTGAGGAACAGGTACACCGTATAGGCGATGTAGTAGCCTACAAACAGCGCACCCTCCCACCGCTTGATTTGAAAGCCGTTGAAGAACACTGGAAAGCACGCCAACGAGACGGCAATCATCACAGGTGCGTCAAAGCGCAGCACCGCAGGGGCAACTGCGATTCCCTCGGGCGCTGCCAGACTGCTGAAACCCAGCACCGACAGGATGTTGAAAATGTTGCTGCCCACCACATTGCCCACCGAAATGTCGCGTTCGCCACGCAGACTGGCAATCACCGAAGTTGCCAGCTCGGGCAGCGAAGTGCCTATCGCCACGATCGTTAGCCCAATCACCAGCTCGCTGACCCCCAGCGCGCGTGCTGCTGCTACCGCGCCTTGGATCAGCCACTCAGACCCCAGCACCAACCCGCCCAACCCAAAGCCGATTAGCCCCAGCAACTTGAGATAAGTCCAGCCGTTGCGCGGAATCGCGCCCACCTCTTCCAGCTCGGTTTCCAACACCGGCTCGGAACGCGCCGTGCGCGCCATCCAAATCAGATAAGCCGTAAAGATTGCCACCAAAACTGCCCCGTCGAAGCGTGTCAACTTGCCATCGTAGCTCAGCGCAAAAAAGAGCAAGGCCGTGCCAATCATCATGGGCACTTCAATCTTGATAAGGCGGACGCTTACTGCCAGCGGCGCAACCACCGCCGACAGCCCCAAAATCAGCAAAATGTTGACGATATTGCTGCCTACCACATTGCCGACGGCGATGTCGGGCTGCCCGCGATACGCCGAGAGCACCGAGACAGCCAACTCAGGCGCGCTGGTACCAAACGCCACCACGCTTAGCCCAATCACCACGGGGGGCACGCCCAGCAACGCAGCCAAGCGCGACGCTCCACGCACCAACCACTCGCCACCGCCAATCAGCAGCAGCAACCCCGGCAGAATAAGCCACGCTTTTTCCAACAGTCTGATTCCCTCCTACCGCGTGCTGTAGACAAACGCTGCGATAAGCAACAGCAAAGCGCCTGCCATCATCACCAGCGCATACGAGCGCACATACCCGCTCTGCAGCGGGCGCAGCAGGTTGCCCAACGCGCGCGCCGACGCACCAACGAGGTTCACCACGGTATCAATTACGCTTTCCACAATAACCGCTAAAACGAGCGCGAGAGCTCCACCCAAGTTTACGCCCAGTGCACGCATTAGCCCATCGTAGCCCCACTGCTTGTGAGCTGCGCCCCATATGCCTTGCAGTTGCGCTTCCGCTTTAGGCATACCGCGCCGATAGCGCACTATTGCGAACGCTGCTCCAAGCACCGCCGCTCCCAAGGCAATCCCGAACACGATGCCCTTGCCCGCCGTTTCGCTGAAGAAGAGATTCTCTTGCCCCAAAATGCTCGGCTCAGCAACGGGCTTGAGGAACTCGTGGAACGCTTTCTCGCTGGGCAATACCCACCCAAACAGCACCGACCCCAACGCCAAAATGCCCAACACGCTAAGCACCGTAGCGTATCGCTCGCGTGGCAGCTCGTGAGAATGCCCTTCCGAAGGGGCATGCGCTGCAGGCGGCACCACAAACACCAGCCACACCAAGCGCGTCATATACGCCGCCGTAAGCCCTGCCGTCAGCACCCCTACCCCAAACAGGAACGGCGCAAAGTACACCAACTTTGCATTGTAGACGCTTAGCAGAATCGCCTCTTTCGACCAGAAGCCCGACAGCGGCGGAATGCCCATAATCGCCAGCCACCCCACCACCATCGTGGCGAAGGTAACTGGCAACGCCCGCGCCAAGCCCCCCATCTTGCGAATGTCGCCCTGATGATGCAGCGCAATCAGCACCGAGCCAGCCGCCAAGAACAACAACGCTTTGAAAAAGGCGTGCGTTGCCACATGGAACATCCCCGCCCAAAACGCGCCCACGCCACACGCCAGAAACATATAGCCCAGTTGGCTGACGGTAGAGTATGCCAACACGCGCTTGATGTCAGTTTGGGCAATCGCGATGGTTGCCGCCCACAGTGCGGTAAGCGCACCCACCCCTGCGATAATGCCCATCGCCATCGGCGCCATCTCCAAAATCGGATGCACGCGCACCAGCAGATAGACACCTGCTGTCACCATCGTGGCAGCGTGTATGAGTGCGGAAACGGGCGTTGGGCCCGCCATCGCGTCGGGCAGCCAGAAGTAAAGCGGCAACTGCGCCGACTTACCCGCCGCCGCCAAGAACAACAGCAGCGCCACGGCTGTCGCCACCCAGCCTACCTCACGCAACACTGTGAACGCCAACGTGTTTACCTGCGCAAACGAGAGCGTGTCAAATACTGCCCAGATGATGAACATCGCCAGTAGATAGCCGGCATCGCCGATGCGGTTCACGATGAACGCTTTGTTCGCGGCGTCGGTGTTCGCCTTCCATTCCGCGTTGCGGTAAAAAAAGCCAATCAGTAAGTAGCTGCATAGCCCCACGCCCTCCCATCCAACAAACATCACCAAAAAGTTGCCCGCCAGCACCAGCACCAGCATGAAAAAGATAAACAAGTTGAAGTAGGTGAAAAAGCGCGGATAATCGTCATCGTCTGCCATATAGCCCGTGGCGTAGAGGTGGATTAGCCCACCGATGCCTGTGACGACCAACGCCATCAACACCGAGAGTGGGTCTATCAGGAACTCAAGGGGCACAGTCAAGCGCGTCGTTTGAATCCACTCAGTAATGCCATATACTATGGTGCGCTCTTGTGGGGGTAGGCGAAGCATCGCCTGCAGCAGCTGCCAACTGAGAGCAAACGCGCTCAGCACTACGCCTGTGCCCACCGCGCCGACGAGCCACTTGCCCGTCCGCGTGCCCAACGTGCGCACAAGCCAGCCGCCCAATAGCGCGTGAAACAGACTGCCAACCAAAGGCAGTAACACTATCCAAAGTGTCAGTTGCGCGGGCAATCCGTCCATCATGCCGTGCTCCTACACGCGAGATTATACCTGCGCCACACGGCTCAGGTACAATTCCGCGCACACATGGCACACACCCACGCGGCTTCCCTTGCAGAGAGCATCCTGCTTGTCATCGGCGCCAGCATCGTGATTGTGGCGCTGTTCCAGCGTTTGCGTCTCCCCTCAATCGTCGGTTTTATCCTCACAGGAGCGTTGATGGGGCCTTACGGCTTGGGCTGGATTGGTGAGGCGGAAGCCATCAAGCTGCTGGCAGAGATGGGCGTGGTGCTGCTACTATTCTCGCTGGGGGTGGAGTTCTCGATTGACCGTTTGCTGCAGTTGCGCCACTATGTGTTGCGGGCAGGCATTGCACAAGTGGGGCTGACGGTAGTGCTGTGTGCAATAGGCGCGTTCCTGCTGGGCTATAACTTAGCGCAGGCACTGGCGCTCGGTATGATCATTAGCCTCAGCAGCACGGCTGTTGGGGTCAAACTGCTTAAGCAGCGCGAGGAGCTGGATAGCACCCATGGACGGTTTGCAGTAGGCGTGTTGTTGTTTCAAGATGTGATGGCGCCGATTTTTATGGCGGTGCTGCCCTTTTTGATGCAGCTGGAAGAGCGTGGGCTGTCGGTGGTGGGGCTGAAGTTGGTGTTGACAGTAGTGGGCGTGGCAGCGGTATATTTCGCAGCGCGCGTTGTGGTGCCAATGCTACTCCGCTGGATGGTTGCTTCCGATACGCGCGAGATCCCCGTGTTGGGGTCGCTGTTTCTGGCGTTGCTGATGAGCTATATCACGCAGCAGTTGGGGCTCTCGCCCGCGCTGGGGGCGTTCATCGCGGGTATTATCATCTCCGAGACGCCCTACAGCCACCAAATCACCGCCAACATCACCCCCTTCCGCGACAGCTTCCTTGCGCTGTTTTTCATTTCGGTGGGCTTGCTGGTAGACTTGCCTTACCTCCATGAAAATTGGACGCAAGTGCTGCTGTGGACGGTCGGGCTGATGGCGTTCAAGATGCTGATTGTGCTAGGCACGGCGTTGGCGATTCGGCGCCCGCTGCGCGTGGGGCTGCTGGCAGGCACGGTGCTGGCGAATATCGGCGAGTTCTCGTTCGTGCTGATGGAGCAGGCACGCGCCACGCGCTTGCTCCCGCCTGAGTTAGTCAATGGGTTGGTGGCGGGCACCTCGCTGAGCATCCTGCTGACACCCATCGTATTAGCAACTGCCTATCAGCTGCTGGCGCGTGCCACGCGCCGTGCCCCGTGGCTTTCGCGAGTACGCGCCGCCCACGAGAGCCATCCTGAGCTGCGCGACCACATCATCATTGTGGGCTTCGGGCTGAACGGGCGCAACTTAGCAAACATGCTGCACGAACTGAACGAACCGTTCGTGGTCGTGGAGATGAACGGGGCGCTGGTGCGCGAGGCGCAAAAGCAGGGCATTCCGGTGGTTTATGGCGATGCTGCCCATCCTGAAATCATGCTCGCTGCGGGTGTTCAGCGCGCCCGCGCGGTAGTCATCGCGATTTCCGACCCCATCAGCACTCGCTATGCGGTGCGCACGATCCGCGAACTGAACCCTGATGTGTATATTGTTGTGCGCACACGCTATGTGTCGGAGATTGAACCGCTGTATGCCGCCGGAGCTACCGATGTCGTGCCTGAGGAGTTTGAGACCTTTATTGAAATCGCGGGTAGGATTATGCGCCTGCTGGGCGTGGATACGGAAAAGCGGCTGCAGGTGATGAACCAGTGTCGCGCCCGCCACTATCAGATGCTGCAGGAGACCAAAGAAGGCGTGTTTGCCAACTGAGAGGTACACTTTGAGGCGATGTTGGCTGCTTGGTTACCCGCCCCGCGTGTGTTGGAATTGCGCGAGTTACCCGCTCCAGAGCCAGCTCCCGGCGAGGTGGTGGTGCGCGTACGCATCGCGCTTACTTGTGGCACCGATTTGAAAACCTATCGCCGCGGGCACGCCAAATTGCCGTTCGGTGCGTTTGGGCACGAGGGGGTAGGCGAAATCGTTGCCGTTGGTGAAGGCGTGGAGCATCTCCGTGTGGGGCAACGCGTCACTTGGTTGCCCACAGCGCCCTGTGGTACATGCTTTACCTGCCGACGCCAACGGTATAACCTTTGTCGCAACCTTTTTGACGCTGTCGTGGTGGGCACTTATGCTGAGTATCTCAAAATCAACGCGCGTGTGGCACGCGTGCATGTGTTTCCGTTGGAGACACTGAGCGACTTGCGTGGCGCGTTTGTGGAACCGTTGGCATGCGTGCTGCACGCATGGCGCATGCTGGAGCCGCTGCCCGGGGCGCGCGTGTGCATCGTCGGCACAGGCGCGATGGGTTATCTGCATCTAATGGAAGCCCGCGCCCGTCACTGCGAAACGATAGTAGTCGGCAGACGCCCCGAACGCTTGCAGCTGGCACGCACGCTGGGAGCCACTGAAACCGTTTTGGCGACGCCCGACCCTCAGCACTGGATGGAAACGGTTCGCACGCTTACCGACGGCGGAGCCGATGTGGTGATTGAAGCCACAGGTGCCAAAGAAATCTGGCAGCTCGCCCCCGATTTGGCTGCCCCCGGTGGCAAGGTGTTGCTGTACAGTGGTTTGGCAAAAGGCGAAACCGTGAGCATCCTAGCCGAGCGGTGGCATTACGATGAGTTGACCATCTTGGGTAGCTTCCACTTCACCACGCCGGACGCCCTACAGGCACTGGAACGACTGCACCAAAGCGAGTTTGCCGTTGAGCAGCTCATCACCGACACGTGCCCCCTGCGCGAGATTGTGCAAGTGTTCGAACAGCTGGATCGGGGCGAAGGCATCAAGTACGCGATTGTGCCATAGAGCGTGCCTGCTCAAACAACTTGCCCATGCGGTAGCGGCGCCCAAGGTTTGTAAGGGGGTGAGTCCACTGCAAGCATCGCGACACCCGGGGGGCGGATTCCCACAAGAGGTCAGAACATTTATCCACCGTTCCTATCTGGCATACCCACCCTCAGTGGATGTTTTCGTAAGCAGTCTGTCCACCTACGGTTCTTTGATAGTCCCTGAGCCAACCGGCACGATTGCGCGGAGCGGCAAGTCTGGTGAGTTTGCGCGCGCTGCGCCGCCGTAAGAGGTAGAATCGTTTAGCTGGATCGCCCCTGATGCCTCAGGGTTGGCTTTTCTGCAGTTTACAGCCACGCCCGAATGTTTCGCGGCGTTTGCTGTTTTTGGGTGTTGAGGTTCCTCTTATACCACTTGGGGTTTCAAATGTGGTGAGTCCCTCGTCGGAGGCGTGCCCGCCGGCTTTCGCCCTTCACCCCCAGCTCTTCCTGATAAAGGGTCCATCGTTTGGGTTCCACTGCGCGCTCTTCGCAGGGGGATTCTGCTCCTCTGATAAGGGTACAACGCCTAGGTTCAACTCGGCTGTCTTGCCCCCCTTCGTAAGGCTCTCCCTGCCCTGCGCGGGGAACCGCCCCCGACCCAGTTCCCCAAACCGCCAAACCGCGTCGTAATCAACTACCTGCCCTGCGAGGGGAACCGAAAAAACGCCCTCGGTTCCCCCTACGGCGTAGGGGGAACCTGCAGGAGGGGGTTCGAGAAAAATCCATCTCTGCTCTCGGCTTAAGGGGCTGCAAGTGGGAAAAATGCGCCCGCGGCACCCGAATTTGGGGTAGAACCGTGTACCCTCATCAGCTCCTGTAGGTTCCCCTCGCGCAGTGGGGGAACCAAATCCCCAGCGGTTCCCCCTGCCTGTAGGGGGGAACCTCAAGGAGGGGGTTTGGTCAAAATCACGCAACAGCTCTGGCAACGGGCAAGGGTGTCCGTGCTTACGGTTTGGGTAAGCCGAGCGCGCTCATCCACTCGATGAGCTTTTGGCGGCGCTGCGTGTTGTCTTGGGGCAGTTGCAACGGGCGTCCGCGCGTGTCGACGACGATGCCCACTACGCCACCTTCCAAAGTTGCCTCCACGGGTTTACCCTTGCCCGCGCCCACATCGAAGCCGCGCGCGGGCTTGAGCGTCGCCTCGATAGTTTCGCCCACGCCCAGCGGCAACACGCGCAGTTCGCCGTAGCGGAAGGTTTCGCTCTTGCCGTTGAACTCAATGGTTAGGCACGGCTCGCCCTCTTTGCCTTGCCCTACAGGTGCCACACACGAGCCAAGCCGTATCAGGCAGTCGCGGTCAAACACTTGCGCAGCAGCCTCGGGGTGCACGGTGGAGAGCACGCCCAACTGCGGCATCATAAAGATCGAGTCCACCGCGAGCATTGTGACGCCTTCGGGCTGGTAGGCATCCATCATCATCAGCGCGGCTTGGGCGCGTCGGGGCGCGTGACTTAGCACACCGCCACTGCCCACAATCATGTTCAGCTTCATCATATCCACCAGCGTTCTGCCAGTTTCGGTTTGTTCCAGCGCCTCACCGATGGTGCGCTGCTGTTGAACACCTTTCAAGCCGCGCGCCAGCTGCTTGTGATGGATGAATGCCAATCGCAGTGCCTCGCGAGCAACCGCTTGCTCCAGCAGCAAATCTTCGTAGGTTTGCGGGATGGTAGTGGGACGGATCATTTTGTTGCGCAGGCGGTTGCGCACCTCGTACTCCTCGATATCAAACGGGAGCCAGCGGTAGATATTGGGAATGCCTGCCTCCAGCATCACATTGCAGATTGAGTAGCTCATGCCTAAGTTCGCGCTAACAGTGCGCGTGTAGTTACCATCAAACACTGAGAACACATCGGTGGTCGCGCCGCCGATGTCCACACCCAAGATGTTGATGCCGCGCTGCTCGGCGATGGTCACCATAATCTTGCCCACGGCGTTGGGCGTGGACATGATGTCGGCAGAGGTCCAAGTCATGAGCTTGGAGTAGCCGGGCGCTTGCTGCATCACGTGCTCTAAGAACAGTTCGTGGATGGCTTCGCGGGCGGGACCGAGGTTTTCACGCTCTAGCGTGGGGCGGATGTTGTCCACGATGCGCAGGTCAAACCGCTCGCCCAGTAGGTTTTTGATTTCCTCGCGAGCGTCTTTGTTGCCTGCGAAGATGACAGGCAGTCTCATCGTGCCGAAGCGTGGGCGCGGGTCAGCGGCAATCAATAACTCGCCCAGCTCTACCAAGTGCGTAACGGTACCGCCGTCGGTGCCACCTGAGAGCAGCACAATGTCGGGGCGCAACTCACGCAGCCGTTGGATTTTTTGGTAGTCTTTGCGCCCATCATCAATGGCTATGACATCCATAATGATGGCACCTGCGCCCAGGGCAGCGCGTTGGGCACTTTCGGCAGACATTTGGCGCACCACGCCCATCACCATCATTTGTAGCCCACCACCTGCGCTAGAGGTAGACAGATACAAATCTACACCACGCTTGTCGTCAATTTGGGGAGTGAGGATTTTGCCATCTTGAATCAGTTGTCTGCCAGTGAGATCTTCCAGCTCGCGCGTGGCGTTGAGCACACCGATGGTTACATCGTCGAAGGGGGCTTCGACGGTGGTGGGCGCCTCACCGCGGTTGATGAGGCGATACTCATCGCCGCGTTTCTCAATCAATATCGCTTTGGTGGTTGTGCTGCCACAGTCGGTTGCTAAAATTGATCGCACTTCCGCCATAACCTCTCTCTCCTGCCCTGCGGTGGGCACGATAGAGTATACCTCTTGGGTTGCGTTGGTATAATAGGTGCGATGATGCGCTACTTGGGATGGCTATTTGCCCTCTGGTTGCTGGTTCTTCACGGTTGTGCCCCTTCGTCGCAGTCGCCTGTTTCGGCAGAGTCGCGCACGGTCTTGCAGCCTGCGCCGCGGGGCGTGTTGCAAGTGGTGTTTCTTGATGTGGGGCAGGGCGATAGCGCGCTCATCACTTTTCCAAACGGCAAGACGATGCTAATTGATGGGGGCGAGGTGGAGCAGGGGCGCGTGTTAGTACGCAAGCTGCAGCAGTTGGGTGTGCGCCAACTGGATTGGGTGGTTGCCAGTCACCCGCACAGCGACCATATCGGAGGCTTGATCGAGGTGTTGCGCACGGTGCCCGTGAGCGAGGTATGGGACATCGGCAGTCCGTATGAGTCGCCCGTCTATCGCGACTTTTTGCGGGCAGTGCGGCAGGCGCGTGCACCAAGTGGAGGTCGCCCCAAGTTTCGTGTGGTGCGCAGCGGGCTAACGCTGGAGGCTGCGCCGAATGTGCGCGTAAGCGTGCTTGCGCCCCGTGAGCCATTGTTGCAGGGCACGCGCTCGGATCCCAATAACAACAGTATCGTGTTGCGCCTGGATGCGCCTGGTGGAAGCTTCCTGTTCACGGGCGATATTGAGCGCGAGGGCAGACAACGCCTGTACGCAGCGCGGGCGAACCTGCGCGCAGATGTGCTGAAAGTCTCGCACCATGGCGCGGCAAATGGCACCGACCGCGCGTTCTTGAGCCGCGTGCAGCCGCGCGTGGCGGTGATTTCGGTGGGGGCAGGCAATCGGTATGGGCATCCACATCGCGAAACGCTGGCGCTGCTGCGCGGGGTGCGCCTCTACCGCACTGATTTGAACGGCGACATCGTGATGCGTCTGGGAAGCGAACGCAAGCTCCAGATTGCCACCACACGCACGGCGACTGCTGGGTCTACGCGTCCCGTCGCGCGCCCCGCACCTGCGTTTGCAGTGATTGGCAACCACCGCAGCAAGGTGTATCACGCGCCTGATTGCCCCAGCTTGCCCAAGCCCGAAAACCAAGTGCGGTTTCGCTCGTCGCAGGAGGCAGAGGCAGCAGGCTATCGCCCGCACACCTGTGTGGAGGGCGAGTAGTAGGTGAGGCGCGGGCAGTGCGCCCGCGCCAGTAGAGACTCTTACGGCTCGCCCTGCTGACCGAAGTTGAATAGCACGACGAGCAGATCTGCGTCGTCTACGACGCCGTCGTAGTTTAGGTCAGAGGCGAGGTTGTTGCCTGTCTGCCCGAAGTTGAACAGTAC
>Ga0105160_1000011_pt1 | contig 103974 bp, 86 predicted proteins | sample GXS110809BmetaG_FD_89591 | JGI IMG/M metagenome (GOLD analysis project Ga0105160, IMG submission 89591) | Hot spring microbial communities from Gongxiaoshe hot spring, China to study Microbial Dark Matter (Phase II) - GXS 110809B | ecosystem: Environmental > Aquatic > Thermal springs > Hot...
CGCGGGCGAGTTGCAGGTGGAGGTAAGCCTTGCGCCGGGGCGCAAGTGCGCGCGCTGCTGGCTGACGCTGCCCGATGTCGACGAATCGACCGAGCTGTGCGGGCGATGTCGGGCGGTGGTGGGAGGTTAGCCCATCACGGTTGCCATGGCGGAAATAGTTGGGCGGGGGCATATGTAGACATTTACAGTAGCGGTTTGGGGCACAAGCAAATGAATTCGCGACCGTACACTCGAGAAACCCCGCCTTCGCGGGGTTCGAGAACCCGCGTAGGCGGGTTTTTCGAGTGTGTGGGTACGCGAATTCATTCGCCAGAGGCTATCTCGGCGTAGGCACAACGGTCAACTATTGATTCAAACCCCTTAAGGTCGTTCCTGTGCAAACAAAGCCGATCTGCGTCGGCTATAGCCCGCGGAGGCGGGCTTGGGTTGCACAGGAACGACCTGAGGTTTGAATCAATAGTTGATCAGACGGGCGCTCACCCCCTCCTTCAGGTTCCCCCTCCTGCGTAGGGGGAACCGAGTGCGTTTTTCGGTTCCCCTCGCTTCGCGAGGGGAACCTTACGGAGGGGGTAAGGGGTTTGAGGAAGCCGAGTTGGTTGTCGGCACAGCCGAGTTGAACCTACGCGTTGTACCCTTATTAGGCCGAAAGGAGGGGGTTAGGCGTTTCTCTGGAAGGTTCTCTATGTGCGAGTGGAGAAACTTGGCGCATGGTATACTCACCTCCAATGCAAAGCCCGTTGCGGATTGGCTTGATTGGCGCAGGCGGTATCGGACGCCACTTAGCGTGGCAACTGCGCCCCTTGAGCGAAGCGGTACTGGTAGGCGTGTACGACGCGAACGCAGAATTAACCCAACGCGCCGCCCAAGAGCTGGAAGTCGCCCCCTACAACACGCTGGATGCTCTGCTGAAGGACGCCCAAGTAGATGCGGTTATCCTTGCCACACCGCCACACACGCACTACGAACTCGGCTTACAAGTGCTGCAGCACGGCAAGCACCTGTTTTGCGAGAAACCTCTTGCACTCACGGTGGAGCACTGCGATGCGCTGCTGGAGGCGGCACGCGCTGCACAACGAGTCTTGATGGTGGGGCAAGTGTTACGCCTGTTTCCGCTGTTTTGGCAGTCGAAGCAGTGGCTACAGGAGGGCGTCATCGGCGAGCCGATAGCGGTGAACCTGCAGCGGCGGGGCTACGAGATTAACCTGTTCCGCGAGGGCTGGCGCGCAGATCCTGCCCAAAGTGGGGGCGTGCTGCTGGAGATGAACGTGCACGAGCTGGACTATCTGCGCTGGCTGCTGGGCGACTTTGAAGTGGTGGCTGCCCAAGGGCATCAACCGTTTGCCGAGCCGAACTTCGTGCAGCAGTGGAGCGCGCTCCTGCGCTTCCAAAATGGAGCGACCGCCACCGTGGAAGCGAGCATCATAGATCCGCTGGGAGGCTACACGGTGCGAATCGTGGGCACTGAAGGCGCGTTGGAACACACAGGCTTTAGCGGCACCATCCGCTACAAGCGCACCGACGGACAGGAGATGAGCCTAACCCCCGAGGAAATCGGCACGCCTGAACCATTCCTGTGGGAGTTGCGCTTTTTTGTGCGGGCGGTGCTCTATGGCGAGACGCCCCCATTTGACGGCTACGACGGACGGATGGCGGTGGCAAACGCCCACGCGGTGCTGAGCAAGATGAGTTTATAACGCCTGCGGGGGGCGAATGCGTCGCCTCAGGTTGCGTTCGTCGGTGGGGACGCCGACGCTACGCTTTAGCCTGCGCAGGCGGGCTTGGCTTACAAACGAACTGCTTCTGCTGTTGATTGCAGTTGTAAAATCATTCGTGGTATCATGCTGCTAATGCGCCGTTTGGGGTTGCTGGTGTGGGCGCTATGGTTGATGCTGGCGCCGTTGGGGGCGGCGTGGGCATACACTTGCATTTGCGCAGCGTCGCTCGCTGTCAAGTGCTGCGCGGAAGCCACTCCAGCGGCATGCTGCCAACCTGAAACCTTAGCTTGCGGCGTGGAGACAAACGTTCCATGCCCCAACTGCCCCGCCTGCACGCTGGAGGAGGCGAAACCTGCGCCAGCGGCGCAGCTCACGCGCTTCCTGCTGGAGTGGGCAGATTGGGTGATAGACGCACCCGCCCCCAATCCCGCCCTTGAGGCAGGCACAGCAACCCAATCGCGCGGGCTACCCACTGTTCGGAACCACTCACCCCCACTCGTGGCGCACACGCCCCGTGCGCCGCCCCTGTGTTGAGCCAATGCACGCGAGTTGCCCACAGGCGCTCGCGACTTTCTCCATAGCTGACGCAGCAGCTCGTTGCTGCCGCGCACAAGCTTCCCAAAAAACCAAGCTGTGAGCAACCTGCTCACACACAGATTTTAGGCTCAACACAGGAGGTAAACAATGCAATACGGCAAGGTTATCGCAAGTTTGGCGATTCTGTTCAGCGGGGTGCTTGTTTATGCGCAAGAAGGCTCGGGTGGTTGCCCCGCCTGCATTGTGATTCAATCGCAGCAGCGCAGCGATGTAGAAGTGGGCTTCGCTGAGCTAACCGTGCCTAAAGGCAAACTTAGCTGGTTCACCATTGGCTCGCCCACCTCAGAAGAGAACCGCTTCCGCTCCTTCATCAAGACGGGCATTACTAATCGGTTCGACATCGGTATCGGCTACTCGCAGTTCGGCAACCGCACCACCTTACAGACCACCTATCAGCTGGCGCGTCAAGACGAGGAGTTGCCGTTTAGCTTGCTGGTGGGCTACGGTTTCTCGTCTACCTATTCGCGCGTGCAGGAAGGCGGCTATCTGATGGGTGTGCGCACCGAGGGCAACCTTTCGGTGATGGCAGGCTGGCAGCGACTCCGCAACGGACGCGACATCGGTTTTGTTGCTGCCAACTATCGGCTGGACAGCAACACCTCGCTGATGTTCTACTCGCATCAGGGCGTAATGCCTGGCGAGCTAACGCTGTACAACCTCGCGCTTGTGCGACGCATTGGCGCGTGGAATGTCGGCGTGTGGTGGTTCCACCCAACCGCCGAAAGCAATGTGGGCATCTCGCTGTCGCGCAGCTTCACGCTGGGGCGATAGCACCACCTGAGAGGGGGCCGTGCCTTCCACCGCGCGCCCCTTGTGGTGGATTTTCCCGCCCTGTGCAAGAGGCATTCTGATTCTTTCCCCCTCCTGTAGGTTCCACCCGCTTCGCGATGGGAACCGAACTCTGAAAGGTTCCCCCTACACAGTAGGGGGAACCTCATGGAGGGGGTTCTTCGAGAAAAATCAGGCAATCGCGTCCTTGGTTTGGGCAGGGTCTTGTACCCTTGCCATAAGGGCGCGTAGCGTCAGCGCTCCCGCCGATGAACCTAAAACCATAGCGGCACCCTCGCCAAACATTCCAAAGTCTCGGTATAATCAGCGGGGGTGATACCAATGGCAACTCCTGCCATGCTGCCCGACCCACTGGTCGCTTGTGCAAAGTACAGGGTGCAAAAGCACCGTGTTTGCGAGCCTGACGCAGGTAAGTGTGGGATGCCACCGCGAGAAACGATTGGCGCAAAAACTGCGCGAACTGGGCGTAGACCCGACACCCTCGAGCCATGGTAGACAAACGGCTTCTTTGGGCAGGCGTAGCACTGATGGGCGCACTTGTGGGGGGTGTGGTCTTATTCTGGCGACTGACCCCACGCCCCGAAACCGGTTTTCGCGAGCTGACTGTTAGCAGTCGTGTGCTTACGCGGCTCCCTATGAGCGGGGCAGCTGCGTCAATCTTCGGATCGTTCAGCCTTCCTACAGATTTGGATGGCGACGGCATGCCCGAACGGGTACTGGATGCGGGGCGACCTTTTCCTACGGCAACGACTGTCAGGGGTGGTAGGCTTCCCTACGCCATATCCCTCTGGATTCAGGCTGATGGCACGGTAGACACCATCCCGGAAGAAGTTATCTACCCTCTCGATAGCCTCTATGACCCTGGGCTGCCTCCCTTGCGCGAACTAATCGTTCAGAAGCCCAGAAGCACGACCTACCTGCGCCTGACCCGTCGCAACAACCGCTGGCACACCGAGCTGTTGCGCAGCCCCCAGAACACGACTATCTTTTCCGTCTACTGGGTGGACCGCGATGGGAACGGTTTTTGCGACGCATTAGCTGTGATCGACGGTCGTAGCACTTATTATCTCGTCCCCAACGCCAAAGGGCAGCTGGAGTGGGTAGCTTTGTCGTACTTTCCTGCGTTCAACAGCCTCTTGCTGCCCCAATTTCCAGGAAGCGTCTCGCCTACATTCGCATTTCTCCACCGCGTGTGGCTGGGCGATCTGGATGGCGATGGTAACCCCGAACAGTTCGATACGCACAGACGCATTGTGCTGCTCTCGCGCGGGCACGCAGTCGCTCTGCCCCACCCAAAGAGCACCGTGGAACAAGTGTTCGCGGCCGAAATGGACGGGCAAGCGCCGCGCGAGTTGGTATGTGTAGCCGCCGAACCCCACAAAACCACCGTGTATATGTATCATCCTACGGGCAAGAAACTAACCTTACAGGCCGCTTGGTCGGGCAATCCGCTTGTGGATGTCTACTTGCGCGATTTCGATGGCGACGGACAGGATGAATTGCTAATAGGCACCGACAACCCCAGCAAAGGCGAATTGCGATTACATCACATTCGCCTTTTTGCGGGAAAGCTGCAGGTTCGACAACGCTCAATCCATGCTCAGCGCAGCAGCTTGGGAGGCATATCCTTCGACAGATTTCGGTTGCAAACCAAGCTGCCGGCGTTTTCGGTATATGTGCCTCGTCAAAACTTTCTGTTAGCATCTCAGACAAACGCCCTTTGCGTGGCGGGTATTCCAAAAGGGGCAACGGATATCCAGCAGTGGCAAGTCGTAACCCTGCGTGGAATGCTGCTGTGGGCAGGCGATTACGATGGCGACGGCGCTGAGGAGTTTGTACTGACAGCCGAAGACGCTCGTGGGGGCTGCCAGATCGCGCAGTTTCGGGATGGCGTGTGGTATCTTGCACGGCTCAAACATCGCGCGCCCGCCACGACTGCTACTGCAGCCCACATTCAAGGCAAGCCCCATCTTGTGATTCTGTATGCGGACGGCACTGTGGAAGCGGTACAACTGCACCCTACACAACCGTGAAGCCTGAAGTGATCCTAACAACCGTTGCTTTTGAGCAGCCCGAGCGCGCGATGCGCTTGTGGCAACGCTGGCGCGGCAGCGGTCCCCAAGCGGAGCTGTTCGACCAATTTGCCCCCACGCTGCAGGATGCCCTCCACCACGCCCCCGACCCCGACCGCCTGCTGCTGAACATCGACCGCTGGCTGGAATCGCTGGGCGCAACACTAACTTACTATCGCCTCTTTGCGGAAGCGCCCGTCGTGCTCAAACCCGTGTTGACCTTGCTCGCCGCCTCGCAATACATGGCAGATACGCTGCTGCAAAACCCCGAACTGAGCGAGTTGTTGCTGGATGTGCGCTTGCTGAGCCGCCCACGCCCTCGCGCTGAGCTGCGTCGCGACCTCAACCGTTTGCTCAAACCCTGCACCACCTATTGGATGAAGCTAGACCGCTTGCGGGCGTTCAAACAGCAAGAGTTTGTGCGCATCACTGCACTGGACTTGCTGGGCAGGGCGTCGCTGCCCGAAGTCGCCCGCGCGCTATCCGACCTTGCAGATGTGTGCGTTGGCGCAGCGCTGGAGGTATGCCATCAGGAACTGAGCGCACAACTCGGAGTCTCGGGCGAACACGGGCTATGCGTGCTGGGCATGGGCAAATGGGGCGGGCGCGAACTCAACTATAGCTCCGACATCGACCCGATTCTGATTTGCGCTGATAACCCGCCCCTACAAGGGGCACGCCAGCCCATGAACTACTTGACTAAACTCGCTGAGATGCTGGTCAAAGCGCTTTCCGAGCCGATGCGGCGTGGGATTGTGTTCCGCGTGGATTTGCGTCTGCGCCCCGAAGGGCGGTTTGGACCCTTAGTGCGCACGCTGAGTGCCGCCCTGCATTACTACGAGAACTGGGCAGAGCTGTGGGAGCGTCAGGCGATGATCAAAGCGCGTGCGTGCGCTGGCGATGTGCGCGTGGGCGAGGCGTTTTTGGAGCGGATACGCGCGTGGGTCTACCGCCCCGCCTTTACCGATGCCGATCTAACCCAAATCGCCGACCAACGCGCACGCCTCGAGGCGCAGGCGCAGGCGCGCGGCACGCTGGAAGCCGATATCAAAAACGGCTGGGGCGGCATTCGCGATCTTGAATTCGCCACACAAGCGTTGCAGCTAATCCACGGGGGCAAACACCCGCGCCTGCGCACCCCCAACACGCTGGACGCCCTTCAACGGCTCAAAGCCGCGCGCTTGCTAACCCCTGCCGAAGCCGATGCCTTGCGCGACGCCTACTGCTACCTGCGCACCGTTGAGCACCGCTTGCAAATGCAGTACGGGCACCAAACGCATACCCTACCTACGAACCCCACTGAGCAGACGCGCTTTGCCAAGCTGATGGGCTTTGACACTTGGCAGGCGTTTGAGCAAACCCTGAACCACCACCGCACCGTTGCCCGTCGCTATCGTGAGCGTGTGTTGCACCCTGACGCCCACACGCATGCGTCCTTGCCCACCTACCCCGTGCCGTTGCTGGGCACGCCTGAGGGCGAATCGGCATGGCTGCCTTTGCTAGCCGAGTTGGGCTTTTCCGAGCCGCGGCGCGCCTATCAAGTGCTGGTTGCCAACCTTGTCGGCAACGAATATGGCGCGCCTCTACCCGAAGCGCGGCGCGCGTTTGAAGCCGTTCTGTCCGAGCTGCTAACCGCCTGCGCTCGCACCCCCGACCCCGACCGCGCCCTCATCGGCTTGGAACGACTTGCAGACGCCTACCCCAACCGCGCCTCGTTATTCGCCACCTACGCCCAGTCGCCCGAAGTGCTGATTCGCTTGGCGGAGCTGGCGCAGTCGCCCGTGCTCTGGAATCGCCTGCTGGCACACTTGGAGCTGTTGGACATGCTCTTCGGCGAGGAGATTGTGGCACAAGGGGCGAAATCGCGCCAACAGCACGCTAGTGCCCTCCGTCAACGCTTACAAGGCTGTCGCACGCCCTCCGCGCGTTTGGCAAACCTTGCTGCGTACGCGCGCCGCGAACTGTTGCGCATCGGTGCACGCGACCTATGGGGCGAAACTACCCTCGAACAGACCGCCGCTGACCTCACGGCGTTAGCCGAAGTGCTGCTCACCGAACTGTGGCACGTCGTTGCCCCCGATGTGCCGATTCTACTGATCGGTTGGGGCAGTTTGGGCGCAGGCGACCTCAGTTACCGCAGCGATTGGGATCTCGCCTTCGCCTGTGCCGATACAGCCGACTTGCCGCGTGTGCAATTGCTCGCCCAAGAGTTCCTACAGCACTGCCAGCGGCTTGCCGAGCAGGGTGCATTCCGCCCGGTAGACACGCAGCTGCGCCCCGAAGGCAAAGCGGGCGCGTTAGTGCGCACCCTCGCAGGCTGGCAGGAATACTTCGCGCACCACGCCGAGCCGTGGGAGCGGTTGGCGGCACTTCGTGCCCGCCCGATAAACCACGAATCGCCCCTTGCAGAGCCGTTTCAGCAGCTACTAAACGCCTTTCGGTATGGCGCACTGCCCGAACCGAACGCCCTTGAGGCAATGCGCCACCTTATCCGTCGCGCCATCACCGAGCGTGTGCCACCCGCCCAGCAAAACACCCACCTCAAACTGGGTACGGCGGGGCAAGCCACGATAGATTTCCTCACCCACTGGCTCGTCGTGCAGCATGCCACCCCTGACAATCACCCAGAGTCGCTGCAGACTCTTGCGCAGCTGGAGTGGCTGCGGCGTCGGGGCGTGCTGGAGCGCGCCGATTTTGACGCACTGCGCGAGGCGTGGTTGTTGCTGTACCAGCTGCGCAACCGTCTCGCGCTACTATTTGACCCTGCCCCTGAGGTGCTACCACAAGGCAACGAGGGCGCGGTTATCGCTCGCAGCCTCAACTGGGACACCCCCGATGCCTTGCATGCACAGTTGACTGAGCATCAGGCAGCAATCCGCGCCGCTGTCCAACGGTATGGGCTTTAGGAGTGAGAGGCTGTTCTGAGCCAAGTGGCTACCTGTTCGCGTTGAGTAGGCGAGATTCCGCGCTACGCTCGGAACGACGGGGTTGTCTTCGCAAAGACTTCTCGCCTGCCGCTCGGAATGACAGAACCTTTGCTTGCAAAAACATCATGCTTGGAGGTGATGAGCTGTCATTCGGCTACGCGCCTTAGCTTCCTACCTGCCACTTGCGGATGCACTCGGCAATTTGCTTCAGCCCTTGCACCGAGCGAGGGGTTTCACGCAGCACCCAGTCGGAGTTGAGTTCGTACACTTGGCGGGTGCGCACAGCGGGGATGCGTTGCCAGCGCGGGTTGTTCAGAACCGCTTCTGGTTTGGGACCTGCCAGCAGAATGATGTCGGGCGCGCTAGCGAGTGCCACCTCCAAACTTACTGCCTTGAAGCCGCTGACGCTCTGGGCGAGCGCATTGCGCCCTCCAGCGAGACGCATGAGTTCGTCAGCGAAGGTGTCGCGCCCCGCTGCCCAGAGCGGCTCCACGCTAATCAAAAACAGCATCGCGGGCTTTTGGCGTGGGGCGTTGCGCTGCACGCGCGCCACCTCCGCTTGCATCGTGCGGATAACACGTTCCGCAGCGCGCTCGGTGGCGGTGACGCGCCCGATTGCACGGATGAAGGCGTAGAGCTTATCAAAGCGGTTCGGGTTCGCGCTGAGCACGCGTAGCCCAAGACGCTTCAGTACGGGTATCACGCGCGTATTGAGCAGGTCGTGCGCCACTACCAAGTCGGGCTTGAGGGCAACCACGCGCTCGGGGCTGATCTGGTAGTCGCCCACCTTAGGCTTTTGCTTCGCTTCAGGTGGGTAGTCGCACAGCTCCGTCACGCCCACAATCCGGTCGCCCAACCCTAACGCATAGAGGATTTCCGTAATAGACGGCGCGAGCGACACAATGCGCTGGGCTTGCATGGCTGAGGCTTACTTGTTCAGCACTTGCTCCAACGCTTGAGCTTGGAGCTGGAATATTTGCTGTAGTCCGCCGTATGCGAGATCAATCAGCCGATTGAGACGATCGCGCGAGAAAGGCGCGCCTTCTGCTGTGCCTTGCACCTCTACAAACCGCCCCCGATCCGTCATCACGATGTTCATATCCACGGAGGCTTGCACATCTTCCTCGTAGCATAAGTCTAACAGTTCCTCATTGCGCACCACGCCGACGCTGACGGCTGCCACGCGCTCTTGGAACGGCAGGCGCGTGATGTAGCCCTGCTCGACCATCCAGCGGCAGGCTTGGGCAAAAGCTACAAAGCCGCCCGTGATGCACGCGGTGCGAGTGCCGCCGTCAGCCTGAATCACATCGCAGTCGAGCGTGATGGTGCGTTCGCCCAGCAGTGAGAGGTCTACTACGGCGCGAATGGCTCGCCCAATAAGCCGTTGGATTTCCATCGTGCGTCCTGAAGGGATGCCGCGCGCGATTTCGCGTTGGCTGCGCTGCTTGCCCGCGCGGGGAATCATGCTGTATTCGGCGGTGACCCAACCGCTGCCTGTGCCTTTGAGAAAAGGCGGCGTTTTGTCTTCCACGGTGGCGGTGATGACCACACGGGTGTTGCCCATCGTGATTAGGCACGAACCTTCCGCGAACGGATGAAAACCTGGTTCAAACAAGATTGGGCGCAGCTCGTTGGCAGCTCTGCCGTCCACTCGTCGCATAGCGTGGTATAGGATACCTCAGTTGCAGGGGGAAGCGCGCCTGCAGGGCGCACACACGCCCTACAGGTTCGCCAATCGCTCTAAGATGCGTGCGTAGCAGCGCACCAACTTTTTGAGGCTTTCTATGCTGATGCGTTCGTCGGCTTTGTGCGCCTCGCCATCGCCTTCAAAGCCCGCGCCAATAGCCACTAAGTTTGGCATCACGCGGGCATATGTGCCTCCGCCCATCGTGGCGGGCTGGGTTTCGTAGTCGCCTGTCTCCTCACGGTAAACTTGCAGAATCGCCTGAAGGAAGGGGGTGTCAGGCGGGATGTAGAGCGGTGGCGTGTGGCGCACTTCGGTGAGCCGGAAGCCCGTCTGCTCCAGCACGGGCTGTAGCCGCTCCTGCAACGCCTCCAGCGACCAAGTGACGGGGTAGCGAACGTTGAACACGCAGCGCACCCGCGTACCGTCGTAGTCGAAAACGCCCAAGTTGCTGGTGAGTGCGCCGGATGGTTCATCGCTGTGGGCAATCCCAAGGGCAGCGCCGTCTAACGCCTTGCCCCACGCCAACACAGTGTGGAGCCACTGCTCGTTGTCGGGCAGGTTCAGCGGCTCAATTGCCTCCAGCAGGCGCACGACGGCGTTAACGCCGCTTTCGGGGTGGCTGCCATGGGCCGATACCCCTTTGGCAACGGCGCGCCAGCCCGCAGGGTCGGCGTGCCATTCCACGCCCTCGACCTGCGTGTGTGGCTGCAGAGGCAAATTCAGCAATGCTTCGGCGCGATCGGGCACCATGTTGTGGCGTTCGCCCCCACGCGCCCACACCACGCGCACGCCCTCGCCCGTGTTCACCTCCTTCTCCAAGTAAAGGTTGGCGATACCTTTCTCGCCGTAGATGAAGGGCCAGCCTGCATCGGGGCTAACGCCCCACACAGGTCGCTCTTGCTCGTGCGCTAAGTAATACTGCATACACTCCCAGCGGCTCTCCTCGTCGCAGCCGATAATCAGGCGCACACGGCGTTTGAGGGGCACTTCCAGCTCCTTGAGCGCGCGTAGGGCGTAGATACTGGCTAAGGTTGCGCCCTTGTTGTCGGTGGCGCCCCGCGCGTAGATGTAGCCGTCGTGAATCTCCGCGCCAAACGGCGGGTATGTCCAGTCATTGCCCGCCGGTACCACGTCGATGTGGCTGAGTGAAGCGACCATTTCCGCGCCCTCGCCCCAAGTCATATCGCAAGCGTAGCCGTCGAAGTCGCGCGGATTCAGCTCAAATTGCCTACCAAGTGCCAACACCACATCTAGCGCCTCGCGCACGCCCTTGCCAAAGGGCATTGTGGGGGCGCGCTCCTCATCGTTGCGCACGCTTGGCGCACGCAACAGCGACTGGAAATCGCGGATCATCTCGTCAGTGTGGGCATCTATCCACTGGATGAGTTGCTCGCGATTCATAGTATGCTAAGTTCGCGGGCCCATGCAAGGTTCCTGTTGAAGCAACGGTTGAGAGTGGCAGGAGTTCTTGCCTCACCGCCGAAATACCAGCGCACTATGCATGTCGGCTTTCTCACGGCGCCGTTTGCAAACGAACCGCTGGAGCGCGTGTTTGAGTTTGCGCGGAAGCACGGCTTCAAGACGATTGAGCTGGCAGCGGGCTATGGGCACCCACACTTAGACCTAGCGAACCCCGACCTGAAAGCCCTTCAACGCTTGCTCGAGCAAACAGGCGTGGGCATTTCGGCAATCGCTTTCTACACCAACAATACTCATCCCGACCCTGCCGAGCGCCAGCGCAACAACGAAGGCGTGCGCAAAGCTATTGACATCGCCCACGCGCTGGGCGTGGAAGTGGTGTGCACCTTAGCAGGGCATCCTATGCCCGGCAAGAGCAAAATGCAAACCATCGAGGAAGATTGCGCGGCGGTGTTCCACCCACTGTGCGAATATGCAGGCGAAAGAGGCGTCAATATCGCGCTGGAGAACTGGTTCGCCACCAACATCCAAGCGCTAGACCACTGGCAACGCCTGTTTGAGGTGGTGCCCCACCCCAACCTCGGGCTGAATTTTGACCCCTCGCACCTGCTGTGGCAGCAGATCGACTACATCAACGCGGTGTTTCTGTTTGGTTCGCGGATTTTCCACACGCATGCCAAAGATACCGAAGTTATGCGCGCACGCTTAGAGTTCGTGGGCAATCACGGCAGCGGCTGGTGGCGTTACGTGATTCCGGGCTTAGGACAGGTGCGCTGGGGCGAGTATATTGGTGCGCTGCGCCGCGTGGGCTACAACGGCGTGCTGTCGATTGAGCACGAAGACGCAGCGTTGGGGCGCGAAGAAGGCTTTCTGATTGGTAAGCGCTATCTGGAGCAGTACATGGCACCGGAGGTGTAGCGATGCCCAGCCTAACCCCACAACAGCTGATGCAACAGTTCGCCCAGAAGGTTGCCCGCACGCGCGCCTACAGCTACACTTGGGAGTTCCAAGAGCGCGACCCCAAAACAGGCAAACTCGGCGAGAAGCAAATCTACCAGCTGGAGTTTCTCCAGCCTCACTACCGCAAGATGACCATCATTCAGCGTGATCTGTTCAGCAACGGCGCGGTGTTGATTTACAACCCCGACATAGACAACAGAGTGCACGCCCGTAAGGGGCTCCTGCGTCGTGTGTACGAACCGAACGACCCTGAAATCGCCCGCTTTTTTCGAGACCGATCTCGCCTCGATTCTAAAGGATTTGGAGCGGCTGTTTCGGGGCGCGAAAGCGGATTCTGTGAAGCGCGAAAAGCTGGGGCAACGCGAGGGCTACACGCTGCAGTTTGCACCGCCCAAAGATGCGGTGCAGCGGGTTAGCCTCACGCTGGAAGCGCGGGACCTAATGCCCCTGCGAATTGAGTATGCCGATGCGCAGGGCACGCGCTCGCTGCGCGTGTTCACAGAATACGCCTTTCCGAACCTCAAGCCTGAGGATTTTAAGTTCTAAGTGCACGGCAAGGCTCGTACGGTGCTTACCACACGGAAGCGCATCGCGCTTCTGCTGGTGCCCCCCAGAAGGTAGAATCTGCGCTTGCGAACAACTGGCGACCGCTCTGTGCAGGCAGCGAGCGGTTTCTCAGGAGGCAGCCGTGTTCACCAAGCGCGCAAGTGTGCATCCAACGCGGTTGATTGTGGGGTTGGGCAACCCCGGCGCCGAATACGCCCACACGCGCCACAATGTGGGCTTCTGGACCGTGGACCTACTGGCACAGCGACACGGAATTGCACTCAAAACGCGCCGCCACCAGAGCAAGCTTGGGGTTGGGCTAATCCACGAGGTGCCCGTCGTGTTGGCAAAGCCTCAAACTTACATGAACCTCAGCGGCGAGGCCGTGCGTGCGCTGCTTCAGGCGTACTCGCTGCCTCCTGAACGGCTGTTGGTCGTGTTTGACGATATCTGGTTGCCAGTGGGGGCAGTGCGTGTGCGTGCTAAAGGCTCCGCTGGCGGGCACAACGGGATGAAATCTATCCTAGCAGCGCTGGGCACAGAGTCGTTTCCGCGTGTGCGCGTTGGCATCGGGCAACCGCCAGAGGGCATCGACTTAGCAGACTATGTACTTTCGCCACCCACCCCTGAGGAGCGCAGACTGTTGGAAGCCGCCATCCAACGCGCTGCTGACGCTTGTGAAGCATGGCTAACAGAACCGATTGAGCAGGTGATGAATCTGTTCAATCGCGAGGCTCGCCCAGTCGGCGAGTAACGCTCCCTACTCCTCTGCCTCCTTTGTGGAGAGGTACTGATCAAGGCGAGTTTCAAACTCCTCAAGGCTCGCCGATTGCAGAGCATCTGGGTACAGCTGCAACAGCAGTTCGGGATCGTGGATTTGGCTTAGTTTCCGCTGAAGAGGCGTTGGCACGCTTGAATACCGCGCCTCCAAAATGCGCATCAGGCCTTGAACAATTCCTTCCTGCCGACCTTCTTGCCAGCCTGCTTGCCAGCCCTCTTGCTTGCCTTCCTCGTAGCCCTGCCGGAGCCCTTTGCGGATTGCTTCACGCTCAAACGATGCCAAATAAGGTGTGCGCTCCTCACGCTTGATACGCGCCAGCAACCGACGGTACTCGCGTTCCAGTTCTTTGGGTAGTTTCATCGCCCACTCCAGCAATCGTAAAATTTCCTGAACTTGCTCTTTAGTATACCCCAGCTCAAGGGCAAGGTGGGTTAGCTCAATTCGTGCTTGGAGGCGCATATCAGGCGCGTTCTCAGTGTCCATCGCCTTGCGAAACGCCAGCATCAACAGCGCTGCGGGGTTTTTGGAGGCTGCTGCCTGCAGGCGTGCCTCATTATAGTCTAACACTTTGCATGCCACAAACTCAAATTGGGTACGACAGCCAGCTAAACCGCGCTCATAGCGTGTGGGACGCCAGTTAGGGTTCTTGTCTACCAAAATCGCGATGCTTACCACATCACGCCGATACTTGAGCCACGCCAGTGTGTTGTAAATGTATACGCGCTCGGCGAACTCCGCCTGCGCTGCCGACTGTATCTCGAGATGGATCAAAATCCACTGCTCGGTGCCATCGCTTAGGTAGACGCGTGCTAGTTTATCAACCACGCGCTTTTCCGTATCACTTTCAGGGGCGATTTGCAGCATTTCTTGCTCCAGAAACTCGAAACCGCGTTGCCAGTCAACCAGCGCGTGCAGCTCGGGGTGAAAAAGTAAGCTCAGGAAAAAATACCGTCACAAAGTGTTTCCACTGCTCTTCGTAGCTGTGGCGGCGCACTTGAGCCCCCTCAATCCAGCTTGCGCTTGAGTTCATCCAGCTTCATGAGCGCTTCCACGGGGGTGAGGGTAGTGATGTCCAGTTCGCGCAAGGCTTCCAGCACGGGGTGCTCGGCAGCCTCGAACAGAGTTAGCTGCAACTTTTTGGTGCGCACGGCAGGTGCGTCGCTGCTGGGTGGCTGGATGGCGCTCTGCACGCCCCGCTTTTCAAACTCGCGCAGGATTTGCTCAGCGCGTTGTACCACTTCGGGCGGCACGCCCGCCATGCGCGCCACATGCACGCCATAACTCCTGTCTGTGCCACCTGGGAGCACCTTGTGCAGCCAAATGATTCGGTCGCCCTGTTCTTTGACAGCCACGCGATAGTTGGCAACGCCCTCCAAACGGTTTGCCAACTCATTGAGATAGTGGTAGTGGGTGGCGAACAGCGTTTTGCAACCGATGACATGTAGGTACTCGGCAACTGCCCACGCGATCGCCAAGCCGTCGTAGGTGCTGGTGCCGCGTCCAATCTCATCTAAAATCACCAAGCTGCGCGCCGTGGCGTTGTTGAGGATGTTGGCAGTTTCGGTCATCTCCACCATAAAGGTGGATTGTCCTGTTGCCAACTCATCGCGGGCGCCCACGCGCGTGAAAATCCGATCTACCAGTCCAATCTCGGCGCGGTCGGCAGGCACAAAGCTGCCAATGTGCGCCATCAACACAATCAGGGCGTTCTGGCGGATGTAGGTGGATTTCCCGCTCATATTCGGGCCCGTCAGAATAATCAGTCGCTGGCTGGAATCCAGTCGGCAGTCATTGGGTACGAAGGGTTGTTCGCTGAAGCGTTCCACAACGGGGTGTCGCCCGCCGTAGATGTGGATACGGTCTTCCAAGTCTACGACGGGGCGCACATAGCGGTGGCGGACGGCGTTTTCGGCGAATGTGCTGAGCACATCCAGTTCGGCGATCGCCTTCGCCAGCGACTGCAGCGCGGGGGTCTGGCGCGCCACTTCGGCGCGGATGCGACTAAACAGCTCGAACTCCAGCGTGTTCATGCGCTCCTCTGCGCCCAGCAAGATGGCTTCTTGCTCCTTCAGCTCAGGGGTGATGAACCGCTCGGCGTTTACCAGAGTCTGCTTGCGGATGTAGTCGGGGGGTACTTTGCTCAGGTGGGGCTTAGAAACCTCCAAGTAGTAGCCGAACACGGCGTTGTAGCCCACTTTGAGGCTGGGGATACCTGTGCGTTGGCGCTCTTTGGCTTCCAGCTGGGCAATCCAGTTTTTGCCTTCGGTGCGCACTTGGCGCAGGCGGTCCAGTTCGGGATCGTAGCCATCGCGGATGATGCCTCCTGATTTGAGGTCGGCAGGCGGGTCGTCTACAAGGGCGTGTTCCAGCAGGGCACAAAGCTCCTGCAGAGGTGCTAAGCGCGGGGCAAGGGCGCGCAGCAGGGCTGGGGGATGCTCCAGCGCGCTTAGCAACGCGTTCACTTCGGCATACAGCTCAGGAATACGTTGCAGCGTGCCCCGCAGGGCAACTAAGTCGCGGGCATTGGCTGTGCCCGTGCTGGCGCGGGCAGCCAGACGCTCCAAGTCTGCCAGTGGGCGCAGCAGCTGCCGAAGGGCGTCGCGGTGTAGGCTCTGGTGAGCAAGCGCTTCCACTGCGTCTAGGCGCGCGTTAATTGCCTCAGGGTCTAGCAGAGGCTCGTCCAGCCAGCGTTTGAGCAACCGCGCGCCCATCGGCGTGCACGTACTATCTAAGGTCGCCAGCAGCGTGTAGCGGCGCGTGCCATCCAGCTGGTTGCGCGTGAGTTCCAAGTGGCGCCGCGCCGTCGTATCCAAATACATAAACCTCTCCACCGAGTAGGTGGCAAGGGTGCGGAGGTGTTGAAGGGCATCAATGTGGTTGTGTTGAAGGTAGCGTAGGACGAGCGCGGCAGCGTCCAGCCCGCGCGTGTATTCCTCACAGCCAAAGCCCCGCAGCGATTCCACCCCAAAGTGCTGAAGCAATAGCTGGCGAGCGTCGCGCCCCACCCACTCGTGCAACGGCACAGGGGTAATCGTGGTGCCAAGCTGCTCGCGCAGGGTCTGCAGCAACTCCTCTTGGTCGTCGGGCACCAACACTTCGGCAGGCTGGAGCCGAAACAGCTCGTCCAGCAGCTTTTCAAGGCGTCGTTCGCCTGCGATTTCGGTGGTGAGAAACTCGCCTGTGGACACATCCACCACGCCCAGCCCATGCACAGGGTCGCCCAGCACCGCTGCCACCAGATAGTTGTTGGCGCGCGCATCCAGCATCGAGTCTTCCAGCACGGTGCCGGGGGTCAAAATGCGGGTGACACGCCGCTTGACCAAGCCTTTGGCAAGCTTCGGGTCCTCAATCTGGTCGCAGATGGCGACGCGATACCCCTTTTGTACCAGTCTGGCGATGTAGCGTTCATAGGCGTGCACGGGCACGCCCGCCATGGGGATGCGCCCGTTGCTGCCGTCGTCGCGCCCTGTAAGCACGATCTCCAGCTCACGGGCAGCGATTTCGGCGTCTTCGCCGTAAAACTCGTAGAAGTCGCCCACTTGCATCGCCAGCAGCACATCGGGGTGCTCGGCTTTGAGCCGAAAGTACTGCTGGAGCATCGGGGTCTGGGGCTGGAACTTGGGTTGCATCGGGATGGATTATACCTGCTTCGTACCGCGCTCAGCCGTTGCAGCGTCGCACGCGAGGTGGTGCTCCGCCGTGCCTATGTTTTGTATTGCGTAAGAGGTGCGAAATGATTGCGCATGTAATGCAGAACACGCACCCCCACCATGCGTCAAAATGTAAGGTACAATCGCTTTACTGCGAGGAACGAGCCTATGCGACGAGTAGCGTTAATCCTTGGGGTTTGTGGGTTAGTTGCGTTCGCGCTGGCAGACCGCACAAGCGTTTCCATTAGCAACCTGCAAGCGCATGTGAAATACCTAGCGTCGCCCGAGCTGGAAGGGCGATTTGCGATTGCCCCCGGCGCCCACAAAGCCGCCGATTATATCGCGCGCATTTTTGAGCAGTCGGGCTTGGAGCCAAAGGGTACCAACGGCTACTTCCAAGATTGGGAACTGACGCTGGGGTTCAAGCCGGGCGAGGAGAATTACCTTCGCCTCACGGGCGGCACGGTATGGGAAGCCCCTGCGGATGCAATCCGCCCCACGAACCAAGCGAGCAACACACGCGTGGAGGGCGAGCTGGTGTTCGTGGGCTACGGGATTTCCGTCCCTGAGGTTGGCTACGATGATTACGCAAATGTGGATGTCAGCGGCAAAATCGCGGTGATGTTGCGCGGCGCGCCCACTTGGGAAGGCGGAAGCGGAGATATCCAGCGGGCAGCCCGCATTCCCACCAAAGTGCGCAATGCCGTTGAGCGCGGCGCGAAAGGCGTGATTTTGGTAAACCTGCCTGAAAACGATCGGTTGATGCCTGTAGGCATGCGTGGGCGTGCCCCTGCCACTGAAATCGCGGTGTTGAATGTGCGCACCGCAGTGGGTGATAGGCTGCTGCAACCGCTGGGGCTAACTGTGGCGGAAGCCGTCAAGCGAATTCAATCGCAAGGGCAGCCGATTAGCGCCCCGCTGGGCATCACCGCCGAAATGGCAACCTCGTTGGAGCCAAACCGCGGCATCGCGCGGAATGTAATTGGCTTCATTCCAGGTAGCGACCCCACCCTGCGCGATGAGATTATTGTGATTGGCGCGCACTATGACCACTTAGGCTACGGCGAGGTTGGCTCGCTGGCACCCGAGCCAGGCGACATCCACTATGGGGCAGACGATAACGCTTCTGGCACCGCCGCGATTATGGAACTGGCGCGCCTGCTGGCACAAAACCGCGAGCGGCTCAAACGCAGCGTGCTGGTGATTGCCTTCTCCGCAGAGGAGGAGGGGCTGCTGGGCGCGGAATACTTCCTACGCAACCCCACGGTACCCCGCGAAAACATCGTCGCGATGTTGAACTTCGACATGGTGGGGCGTATGACCAACAATCGCGTTTCCATCAGCGGGGTGGGCACAGCCGCCGAATGGGAGTCCATCCTGCGAGCAGCCAACACCGACGGCTTGAACCTGCAGTTGAGCCAATCGGCATCGGGCGGAAGCGACCATATGCCGTTTATGCGCCGCGAGATACCCGTGCTATTCTTCTTCACGGGAATGCACCCCGACTACCATCGCCCATCGGATACCTGGGACAAAATCAACTACGAGGGGCAGGCAAAGATTGTGGCGTTGGCGGAGCGCGTGGTGTATGAGATTGCCAGCCGTCCCGAGCGCCTGAAGTTCACGCGCCCACAACAAGCCAACACGCAACAGCCTGCACGACGGGGTTTTCGCGTGCGTCTGGGGCTGGTGCCGGGCTACTCGGAAGAGCAAAACGGCGTGCTGTTGGAAGGCGTCTCGCCCAACTCGCCCGCCGAGAAAGCGGGGCTAAAAGCGGGCGACCGCATTATTATGGTGATGGGGCAGCGCGTGCGCAACATCGAAGAACTCACCAGCCTCTACGAGCGGATGGAGCCGGGCAAGCCTGTGGAGGTGATCATCATCCGCGAGGGCAAGGAGTTGCGCCTCCAAATCGTGCCCGAAGCGCCGTAGCTTAGCCCCACATCAGCCGCAGCAGCAACGGCTCATAGCGACGGCGCAGCGAGGTATTTGCGTAGCCAATCCAGCCAACGGGGGTGCGGATGTCTAAGGGTGCGCGTAGCGGCTCACCGTGCAAGTCAGTAATCTGCACCCCCAACTCGTGGGCAATCAGCGCGGTACAGATGTCGTAAGGGTGGCAGGTAAGAGGCATTACCGATACGCCCATCCGCGTAAACGCCCATGGACGCACATCCGCAACCAGCCGGTCGCGCCCGCTCATCAACTCGAACAGCTGCCCCCCTGTGGAAGCGTACTGGTCTTCGAACACTAACGGGTTGATGCTTTCGCCCAGCGCTTGTGCCCAGAACTCGGCTTCCAGCTCCACAATCGCGCGCTTCCCTTCGGGAAACGGCTTCACGAAGGTGGCAAAACCGTGCTCCAGCGTCTCGGCGCGGCTGGGGGTGAGCACAGTAGGGTGAATCTCGCCGGTAAGCATGTTGTGCACTTCGGCGTGTGCGCCTTGCCCCCGAATCGCCCACACATGGTACGCCAAATATTGCCGAGTGGTAGGCAACTCGGTTTGCATAGCGAGGAGTACATGCTCTAAGGTGGTTTCGCGCCCGAAGTTGGGGGCGATAGCACTCAGCAGCCACGCGCTGCGCTTGTCGTACATCAGGGGGCGTGTGCCGTCTATCGGGTCAACGATAAGCAAGAACTCGGCGTCGCGCACCGAAGTGCCCTCGGGCAACGGATACCAGCCATCCTCGCCGATGCCTTCGGCAATCAACACAAACGGCGCCTCGCGCGCCCACTCGCGACAGAGGTCTATCAGCAAGGTTTCCAAATGCGTGTCAATCGCGTACTGCGTGTCGCCCCCAGCGTCGTGGCTCACTTGGGCTAGCACGGCGGGGTTCTGCATGCGCATATACCGATACAGATGGTCGCGCAGGCGCAAGTGCAACTGGCGCAAACGGTTCTGATAAAAGCTCAGGTCGCGACTGAGCAGCAGGCTCATAGCGCGGGGATTGTACCTGAAAGCGGGTATAATCGGTTCCAATATGACCATACATCCGAATGTAGGCGACTACATCAAAATCGATGGTTCCTATGGCGAAGGCGGCGGACAAATCCTCAGGACAGCGTTAGCCCTATCGATGATTACGGGGCAGCCAGTGGAGTTTTATAATCTGCGTGTGAAGCGCCCTAACCCCGGTTTGCAGCCCCAGCATTTGACCGCGATTCACGCCGCTGCGACCATCAGCAACGCGCGTGTGGAAGGCGCGTACATCGGCTCGACGGAGCTGCGATTCGAGCCGAGTGAAGTGGTCGGCGGCGAGTTTCTGTTTGATGTGGAGGATATTTCTGGGCAAGGCTCGGCAGGCGCGGTGATGTTGGTGGCGCAAACCATCCTGCTGCCCCTTGCGCTCAAAGGGCAGTCGGCAAAGATTACACTGCTGGGCGGCACGCATGTGGGTTGGAGCCCTGGCACGGACTACATCGAGTTTGTGTATTTGCCTGCGCTGCGCCACTTTGGCGTGGAAGCGCGGATGGAGACGCTGGAGGCGGGCTTTTATCCGCGGGGAGGTGGGCGCGTGGTGCTGCATGTGCAGCCCGCACAGCTGCCCCTCAAGCCGATTGAGTGGCGCGAACGCGGGCGCATCAAGCGCGTGCGCCTGGTGTTCACGATGTCGAACCTGCCTGAGAACATTTTGCGTCGGGGCGACCAAGCTGCCGAAACGCTCATCGGGCTGGTGGGGCTGCAGCCTGAGTTTGTGCACCGCGTATTGCCCTCGCGCGGGTTTGGGTTGTCGGCAACGCTGGCGGTGGAAGCCGAACACGGCTATGCGGGCTTCATCCGATTGGGGCGACGCGGCGTCGCCATCGAACAAGTGGTGGAAGAGGCGTGGAACGAGTTCACTGCATGGGCGAAAACGCGCACCGCAGTAGACTACTTTCTAGCCGACCAGCTGGTGTTGCCCGCCCTATTTGCCGACGGCTCCAGCGCATGGAGCACGCATCGCGCCACCAGCCATCTGCGCACCCTCTTGTGGCTGGTGCCCCAACTGGTGAAAACAGGCGTGGAGCTGACGCAATCGGCAGAAGGGGGCTACCTAGTGCGCATTTTGCCGGGCGAAGAGAACATCAACATCGCTGCCAACGGCAAGCCTTCACACATCGACGAAGAAGCGTAGCCGCCACACATCGCCGTCACGTTCAATGCGCAGCCCGTGATAGGTGACCGACTTCACGGGCGCGCCGTCCCACTCAATCTGTTCGGGCAAAATCGGGCGATAATGTGCCACTGCTTGCAGGTGCCACGCGCCCTCGTGCTCTTCCACAGACACCTCGCTGTAGCGACTAAATAGCCAGTGATGCACCTCAAATCGGTAAAGCAACTCGTTGAGCCAGCGCACCATCAACATCTCGAGATCAGGGGCGTGCAGCTCAATCCTCACTTGCTCGGTTGGCGGATAAGCATCAAGGTCCACCATGAGGTAGAACAACCCTCGCGCGGCGGTTTCAAACAACTCAGGCAAGCTGCTTGCCTCCACCTCCAGCCCCTTATCTGCCGTGTGCTCTAAGATTTCAAACTTGCCCATTGCCCTAAAAAGTATACCGCGTACAGAACTGTTTGAACAAACGAACGGCTCCAACCGTTTTCGGGTGTGCCGATGTGCGTAGCGTCAGCGAGACGCCGACGCTCCGCTTAGCCCGCGCAGGCGGGCTTCGTTTGTACAGGAACGGCTTCTGCCGTATGTGGGTTTAGGCGATAGGTTCACCAGTGCGAAAACTTCAAACAACACTTCACATACACGCTCTGAGCCCCCTCGCTCTGCTCGGGGTGACGGGCTTCTCGGCTCCAACCAACCCTGTCATTCCGAGCCGCAGGCGAGGAATCTCTAAACCCTTTCTGTCATTCCGAGCCGCAGGCAAGGAATCTCACACCTTCACAGGCGATAGGCAGCAACTTAGGTCCCCTAGCCTCTCAGAACGGCAACACCGATACCGACTTAGCAACCAGCGCCAGTGCGATGCCAAACATTCCGACCAAGCCCATGCCGCAGAAAAAGCCTGCCAGCAACACAGGCGCGTAGCGCATCCAGTTCTCTTCGCCGTAGCGTTTCTTGAAGTAGCGGTGCCCCAGCCACGCGCCCAGCAACTTGGGCAAAGTAAAGTGTGGCAGCTGCCCCACGCCGCTGACTAAGCCATAGAACAGCAAAATCGGCAGCTTGAGCGTGTTGAACAACCAAAACAGCCCCAGCCCCGACACAAAACCAATAATGATGCGCGGGATGTTCAGCGCGTTCAGCACCACATCGCGAATCTGGCTCTGCGGCAGGTTGATTTGCTTCCACACCGCCTCCATCTGCGCGTAGTAGGGCCACATCTTTTGCGCAAATGGGAACAGCGGCGAGGGGATTGGGCTGGCTTTCCAGAAAAACGCCCAGAACAGAAAACTCGCGATAAAGATCACGGGCAGCATCACCAGTTCGGCTTTGAGAATACTGGTAAACTTCGTGCCCGTTAGCTCCACCTCGCGGAAGCGTTGGGCTGCCCAACCGTGATCATACAGGGGCAGAGGTGCGTACCAGATGTCCACTTTCGGATAGCGACTGCTGATAATCGCTACCTCTTTGATGAACGGCACTGATACGCCTTGCCCTGTCAGCCCAATCATGCGCGCGGAAACATAGCTGTTGAGCGGGCTCCACAGCAAGCCGAAGCCCACCACGATCCACAGCGGAAAGTCGGGCACGAGAATGCGACACAGCGCGATGTACGAAACCACCGACACTGCCCACACCGCCAGCGGGATCCACAGCGGCGGGTCGCCGCGCCCGGGCGGGGGCATAAGCCCGCGCATCTGCAACGAGCGATTCAACCGATACTCGCGCAGCGTGCGCACCACCATGCCCACGCCAATCGCCGCGATAGCTAACTGCAAGCCCACAATAATCGCCAACCAAAAGTCTAGGTCGGCAGCCAGCTTAGTCTGCAGCGCAGGCGAGTTGGGCTGCCAGTTGGGGATTAGCCCCGCCCGATACAAGATTGGATTACCCACCACATAGGTCAGTACCGAGCTAATCGCGGCGCCCAGCAAAATGTGGTACGGCAACACAAAGCCCACCAGCACCTCGCCCAAGTTGATAGAGATACCAACAATCGCCGAGGGCAGCGTCGCCTCCACATTCTGCGTCAGATCCAGAAACGGGATGGGGATGAGCTGCAAAGCATTGCCAAACAGCGTGCCTGTGAACACTGGAATGCCCACATAAAACAGCCCAAAGCCCATGCCGATCACTGCGCCTGTGGAGAACACGCCCCAGCGCCACGACTCCTCACGGCTGCCCGCCTCTGCCAGCGCCAGCGCGCCCGACGCCGCCACAGGCGCCAGCGGAAACGGCAACTTCTCCACATCGGAGGTCATCCGAAACAGCAGGTAGCCCATGCTCATCCAGCTGGCGCGCCCCAAAATCTCCGTGAGCATCAGCAAAAAGAGGGGCACTGCCCACGCGCTATCAAAGAAAGTGCGCTCGCGTAGCGCGGGCGAATCGGGCGCAGGTACCGCCCAGCGCGGCACCTGGTCGGCTATCGGCGCAGCAGGCGCCGACTGCACAAAAAACTGATCCCAAATCTTCCACTGCAACGGTCCGCCCGACAACCCATATAAGCCCATCGCAGTCAGCGACGCCGCGATGTAATAAAGCATGTAAATCTCTTGGCGGCGCAGGGGCTGCAACGAGCGGCGCATTACCTCGGCAAACAGCACAATCGTGACCCATTCCGCAGCCGCGCCCAATCCAACGCCCGCCACCAGCCCCATATAGATGCTGCCGGGCAGCATCACAAACGCCACAAACAAAAGCCCCAAGAAGGTGCGAAAAGTGAACCCCTCTTGGAACTTGTGTTCCTCAGCGGCGACTTCCTCCGCCGTTTGCCGCGCCCGTAAAAGTTCATCTTGAACCGCCATCGGCTACCCAACTTCTGCACAGGAGCATAAGTTCCTGCTATGAAGACCACTCGGGAGCAAACCCCTTGTGAGGAAACGCACCGTTTTACGCCGAAGGCGTGAAGCCGCGTGGGAAATGGCGCAGTCGCATTCCGTGCCACGCATCAAACATCAGCAAAAACGCACCCTGCACCACAATCGCCCAACCAAAGCCGCTGAGCATACGGTTCTCAGGCACAGCCACAATCAGCCCCACCCCTACCGCGATGTACAAGGCATCAAGCGCGACATTAATCCACAGTAGGCGCAAGAGCTGGCGTACCCAGCCCTCTATGGTGGCAGCATCGGCGTTCTGTTGTGCCTTCTTGCGCACACCCCGCAGTGCCAACAGCGCAATCAGCGCATTCACTGCCGCCCACGCTGCCGTCATCCCCCCGAACGCGCGCACCCACTCGCGCGTGGAAAGCGTCATCGGCAGCCCGACACCCAAGCTCAGCCCCGCCCAAAACAACAGCTGGTACATCATCCGCCGCTGATAGCTCAAAAAACTCATCGCCATTATTTTACCTCTGCTTGGTGATGAAGGGCGTTGCGCCGTCACGCTGCGGGAATAGCCTCCCCGATTGTGAAAATAGGTACAATTACCGCGCTATGGCAATCACTGTGCGCGAGGTGCTACGCTACCTACACGAAATCGCCCCAACTGATTGGGCGTTTCCGAATGACCCTGTGGGGCTGCAAATCGGCGACCCGTCGCAGCGTGTGGAACGCATCTTGGTGGCGTTAGACCCCGACCCGCGCACCGTGACGAACGCGCGCTATCGCGACTGCCAACTGCTCATCACGCACCACCCGCTGATTTTCCGCCCAATCAGCCATGTGCGCTTCGACGACCCCGTGGGGATGGCTGTGCAAGCACTGTGCGAAGCGAAAATCGCGCTGATTGCGGTGCACACCAACTGGGATGTTGCGCCCGGTGGCATCAACGACACCTTAGCGGAGCTGGTGGGGCTGCAGGAGATCCGCCCCTTTGGCAAGGGACCCTCGCGCCAACACTACAAACTCGTGGTGTTTACGCCTACCGAGCACACCGACGCGGTGATTGATGCGATGGCGGATGCGGGTGCGGGTATCATCGGGCTATACCGCCGATGCGCGTTCTACGCGTCCGGCACAGGCACCTACGAGCCAATGGAAGGCGCGAACCCCTATCAGGGGCAGGTAGGCAAGCGCGAGCATGCCAAGGAACAGCGGATTGAGATGCTTGTACCCAGCGAGCGGCTGGAAGCGGTGATTCAAGCGATGCTGCGCGTCCACCCGTATGAGGAAGTTGCCTACGATATCTATCCGCTGCAGGTGCGCGGGGAACATATGCTGGGGCGCGTGGGCGCACTGCCCAAGCCGATGCTCGCCAGTGAGCTGCGCGAATACCTTGCGGAACGGCTGGGCAACCCCTATGTGCGCGTGTATGGCAAGCCGAACAAGCTCGTGCGCGTGTTGGCGGTGGTGGGCGGCGCAGGCAGCGAATACCTTGCGGATGCGCAACGCGTCCTTGCCGATGCACTGCTCACGGGCGAGGTGCGCCACCACCACACTTGGGAAGCGTGGACGCGCGATGTGGTGCTGTTTGAGGGCGGACACGCCGAAACCGAAACGCCGGGCGTCATTCGCTTAGCCGAGCGCCTCCGAACACTGCTGGCGCCCCACAATGTTGAAGTGTTCGCACAAGGAGGGGATTCCTGATGGCATATCGCGTGTTGATTGTCGACGACGAGCCTGTGATACGGCTGGATTTGCGCACGATGCTGGAGGCAATGGGACATACCGTTGTAGGCGAAGCAGACAACGGCGCCGATGCCCTGCGCTTGGCGCGGGCGCTGCAACCTGACCTTGTGATTGCCGATATCATGATGCCCGAGATGGACGGGATTGAACTGGCACGCCGATTAGCTCGCGAGCGTATTGCCCCCGTGCTGATTCTGACCGCCTACAGCGAGCCAGAGATGATTCTGGGGGCAGACAGCGCGGGCGTGCTGGGCTACCTAGTCAAACCGTTTCGAGAGGCAGACCTCGCGCCTGCAATTCAGATTGCCATCAGCCGCTACCGCGAACTGCGCGCGTTGGAAGCGCAAACGCTCAACCTCGCGCAGGAGATTCAGGCGCGGCGGCGCATCGGGCGTGCCAAGCGCGTGCTGATGCAGCAGCTGGGGCTGTCCGAAGAGGAAGCCTTCCGCCGCCTCCAACAAACTGCTGAACAGACGGGCAAAACGCTTGCCGAGGTCGCCGACGCGGTGCTACTGGCATATCAGGTGCAGCCCGAACAAGAGTGAACTTACTTGAAGGGCGCTTTGCGAGCAATTTGATCTAAAGTCAGCTCGCGCATGGCTTGCTCGGCGTAGTCGCGCAAACTGATCCAGAAAAAGTGGGCCGCACACGGACTCACAGCAGAGCAAATCCGTTTGCGATCAAGCAGGCAGTACGGCTTCTCGATTAGCCCCTCCACTGCCGAGACGATATCATAAAAGCTAATCTCCTCAGGCGCACGGCATAGCATGAAACCACGCTTCGCCCCTCGAAACGACTGCACAATGCCCGCCTTGGCTAAATCCTCGAAAATGTTGTACAAGAAGTGTTGCGAGATGCCCGTCTCCTCCGCCAGCTCCTTGACGGTGACGATTGCCCCCTCGCCCCGTTGGGCTAGACGCACCAGGGCTGCGATAGCATACTCCGAACGCGCTCCCAAATCCAGCAACTTTGTCATACGTGCATGCCCCTCACAACGCAGATTATTATAACCCGTGCAGACAACCCTGTCTAGTGCTTAGGTCGTCTGCCCAGAAACATCCACGCACCCGAGACAATCACACCCAGCGCACCAATTGGAAACAGCCACTCGCTAAATGTGCCCAATCGCTCCCAGAAGGTCCACTCTCCATGCGCCCTGCGCAATCCTCGCTCCAACTGCTCTGGCGTGAACTCTAAACCGAACTCGTAATGGCGGATGGCACCATCTTTGTCCAGAAACACCAGCAAGTTGGGATGGTCTTTCACCTGCTCGGAAACATAGGTAAAGCGGAAGTCAATTCCATCAAGCAGGGCGAACAACTCGTTGTCGTCGGGCACGAAGGCGACGCGCCAATTCGAGCGGAACAGCTGGTGCGTGCGTTGGAACTCTGCCATCTCCGCGCGCCCCTCTTTTGGATCAAAGCTGAAAGTAAGCACCGTGTAACTATCGCCGGGCACGTTCAGCTGCTCTAGGGCTTTTTTGAGGCTGCGGCTAATTACGATGCACGCGCTGGGGCACCGCGCATAGATAGGGCTGAGAATGAGAGGTTTACCTTTGAGATCGTGCAGATGGAAGCTGCGCCCTTGCGTATCCACCAAACGCACATCGGGCGGCACGGTGCCCAACACTTTCGGCACATTGGGGGGGACGCCCTGCCCGAAGGCAGAGCATCCCAGCGCGAATGACAGGAGGTATCCAGCAAGGCCAGCAAGTCGTCGCATCATTCGGGCAACCTCGTTTGTTGACCTGGTACTTGCATCGGCACCAAGTTATTGCCGATACTCTGGTAGCCCGACGCGTTCGCCAACGAGCCTCGAGTTACCGACTCGTACAGCGGATAAGTGTACGAAATCGCAATCAGCAGCAGTGTTGCCGTCACCCACGGACGCAGGTTGATGACCAGCGGAATTGGCTCCTCGTGGATGGCTTCGGCAATCGGGAAGTCCAGCTCGGGCTGGCGCACGGGCTTGGCAAACAGTGTGCCGAAGAACGACACCATGTATGCCACGAAGCCCAGCACAGCGATGGAGCCGCCCAACGCGCCCACATGCGACCAGAACAGCCAGTCGGGGCGGTAAAGCAGCTCATTCGTCGGGTCAAGGTAGCTGATGCCGAGGTTGCTGCGGCGCGGCGCCCCCTGCAAACCCGTAATCGAGAGCGCAATCTCAAAAATCACGAAGCCAAGCATCCATAAGTACGGTGCAGCCATCGCCAGCGACTTCGCCTTGATGTCCACACCGCGCAGCTTCGACAGCATGTACAACGTCATGCCCAAGAAGCTCAGCGTCACCAAGCCGCCGACGGTGGTGTGGAAGTGCCCCACAATCCACGCGGTGTTATGCACAATCAGGTTCAGGTTGTACGAGGCGTTCACGATGCCCGTGATGCCACCAAACAGGAACAGGATAAGCCCTGCCACAAAGTAGGGCACCAGCCACTTGTCGCCCTCTTTGTTCCAGTAGGGCAGTTTCGCCATCCAGCCAAATAGCCCCTGACCGCCGTTCATGCGCCCACCATGCTCCAGCGAAGCTGCCACCGTAAAGGCAGTGATGAAGCTCGGCAACGCCACCATAAAGGTTAGGAACGCTTGCCACAGCTTCCAGCCGCTGCTCAAGCCGCCCTCAGTGTATTGGTGGTGCAAGCCCACAGGTATCGAGAGCAGCAGGAACAGCAGGAACGCAAAGCGCGCTGCCGTGTCCGAGTAGAGCTTGCCGCCCACCAGTTTCGGCAGCATCACATAGAGCATAATGTACGAGGGCAGCAGCCAGAAGTAAACCAATGCGTGCCCGAAGAACCAGAATAGGGTGCGCGAGAGCAATACATTGGCCTCCTTCATTAGCCCCAGCGACATCGGAATCATCTGGAACACGACGGTCGCCGCCAAAGGCAAGAAGATAAGGAACCACAGCGTGAAATTAATCAGGTTGCCCAGCACTGCCAACGGCAGCTTGGCGTTGGGGTTTTCGCGGCGCCATGCGACCGTGTTCGGCAACCAGTCGAAGAAGAACGGCACCAGCGAGCCAACCAGCAGCAGTGCCGCGCCCACATAGAAGGTCCAGTGCGCTACCATCGGCAGGTAGAAGGTGTAAAGCACCGTGGCGCCCCCTGTGAGCATCGCCCACGCTGCCATCAGCGTGCCGCCTACCATCAAAATCCACGAAATCCACTGCACACCTTCTTTGAGGGGACGCCGCAGTTGGTGCAACATAATCGCGTTACCAAACGCCACCGCAAAGAAGGTGGTGAACACAATCGCGTTGATGGTGCCATGCAAGGTTAGCCCCTGATAGTAGTTGATGCCGAAGATGTCGGGTGTGCGCAGAATACCTGCGCGCGCCAACACTTGATACAGCCCAAGCAACACGCCAAGAATCAGCAAGATAAACGGAATAATCAGCTCACTCAAGATAATAAACCGCGTCGCACCTCTCACTTGAATCGCCTGTGCTTGCATAGTGGTCGCCCCCTTACTCCACAATCACTTTGCCCGCCATGTTTTGGTGCCCCAGACCGCAATACTCGTGGCACACAATCTGATACTCGCCGGGTCGGTCGAACTTATAGCGGGCGTAGGTCACAGCACCGGGAACAGCCATCAGGTTCACCACAGTCTTGTCGATGTGGTAACCGTGCATAACATCGCGGCTAGTCACATAAAAGTCCACTACAGCACCGCGGGGAATCCGTAGCTCGTTGATGGTGCCCATGTTGAAGCCCCACATAAACGCCACCACATCCACTTGGTAGCGGTTGGGACCGACTTGAACGATGCGTCCTCGATCAAACAGGCGGGCGTTCGGCAAGCAGGTAGGCAGATCGGTTTGAAGCCCTTGCGCTGCATAGACGATTAGCCCGAAAAACATCATCAACAGCGAGAGCGCCAGCGCAATTGCGCGCTTCTCAAATCGATCCATAACATCACCTCCACTGGATAAGTACGCCGTAGACCAGCAACCACACTACGGCATAGAACGCAATCATCGCCCCGAAAAACGCGATGGCACCAATCGGCACAAACTGCTCGCGCGTCTCCTGCATCGTTTCGCCTCCTTCCTAGCGCCGCTCCACGCTAGTTAGGTCATTAGACCAGAATAGTCTAATGGGTATAGGTAGTATACCACAGTCATGGAGGGTTTGTCAAGGGGTTGTGCAAGGAAGTTCGGGAAAAAGTTGGAAGCTGCCATAGCCCATGTTACTGACTGCCGCCCTTGAGCGTCGGGGATTCCCTGCCCCTGCGGGTTCTCCCCTACGCAGGAGAGGGAACCTACGGAGGGGGTTCAAGAGACTAGCTACCCCCTAATATGGCAGGGGCAGGCGTTCCACCTGCCCCGACCACCTACTACAGCTCACCAATCAGCAAGGTAGGCAAGTTGTTTGCTTTCAGTTGCTCGCTGAGTTTGGGCGCAGATTGCGTGAGGTAGGTGTGGATCTCGCCGTACACCTGCTCGAACTCCGTTTTCACCTCGTTGAAGTAGGCGACCTGCGCCAGCGTGGGTCCCGTGTTGCTGCTCATCTGCCCGTACACCGAGTTCAGCCTGCCGCGCAAGCGTGCGCTGCGGGCATACGCCAGCCCCGTGTTCGGGTTGTCCACCTTCGCCTTCATCTCAGCGATTTGCTTGAGGTGTTCGCCAATCGCCTTGTCTACCTCGTCGGGCAGCTTCACATTCTGCTGGCGGGCGGTCTGGCGTAGGTTGTTTAGCTGGGTCTCCACGCTGGTGAGCACCTGCATCGCGCGGTTGAGCTGCCGGATCATCGTCAGCGTCTCCAGCGCGAACTGGTAGCCCGCTTTCATGTTGGTCAGGTACGGCTCCAGCGCAGGCTCCACTTTCACGGTCAGCGGTTGCTCCATCTCAAAGTCGCCTGCGATGAGTTTCACGCGATAGGTGCCAGGCAACACTTGGGGTCCCAGCGGTCCCGTGTTGGGCGGTGGTGGGGTATCGTCGTCGGTTTCGACGGCTTCGCCGCGCGTGCGCAAGTCCCAAACCACGCGGTGGATGCCGGGCTCTTGGGGCACGCGAGTCAGTTCGCGCAGCAGATTGCCCTGCGAGTCGAGGATCTGGATGCGCACGCGTCCTTGCCTAGGCTTCTCTTTGAGGTAGAAGGTGATCATCGCGCCGTAAGGCGGGTTGGGCGACACGATGGGGCGGTCACCGCGTCCGTAGCGCGTCATACGGCTGGAGTAGCGCCACGCGACAGGTGGCGTGAACAGGTGGGCGGGCTTGCTCAAAATCTGGGTGCTAACCTCCTGTAGGGGCGTGATATCATCCAACACATAGATACTGCGCCCGTGGGTGCCCAGCAGCAGGTCGTTCATCAGCGGATGCACATGGATATCGTGCACCGGCACAGGTGGTAGATTTGGAAACCGCTGCCAGTTCTGCCCGCCGTCGAACGACACATACAGCCCGCGTTCGGTGCCCGCATATAGCAGGTTCTGGTTGCGTGGGTCTTCGCGCACCACAAAAATGTAGGCTTCATCGGGCAGACCGTTGGTGATAGGCTGCCAAGTTTTGCCCCCGTCGGTGGTTTTGTAAAGGTAGGGCTTGAAGTCGTTGAGCATGTGGCGGTCAAACGCTACGTAAGCCACCTCGGCGCCGCGCCGCGACGGCTCCACATGCGATACGGGCGAGTTCGGAGGCAAGTTGGGCACACTCTGCGTAAGCTCTATCCAAGTGTTGCCATCATCGGGACTTTTCCATAAGCGCCCGTCGTCGGTGCCCACCCACAGCAACCCCTTCTGGATAGGCGACTCGGCGAGGCTGATAATCGTGCAGTGGTACTCGGCGGTGGTGTTTTCCACCCACACAGGGCCGCCTGCGTCTTTTTGCTTTTCGGGGTCGTTGGTGGTCAGATCAGGACTAATCACAACCCAAGTGGTGCCGAAGTCGGTGGATTTGAACACCACATTGCCGCCCACATACACCGTGTCGGGGTCATGCGGTGAGGGGATAATCGGCGTGTTCCAGTTGAAGCGGTAGCGCAGTTCGCTTGCGGGACCGCCGTCCGCTCGTCGCGCTTGGGGGCTGATGTTCTCTTGGATGCCGGTGGCTAAGTTGGTGCGCAAAATGTTGCCCCCTTGCGACTCGCTGATAACCAAGTTGGGGTTGCGCTCGTGAATCACGCAGAAAAAGCCGTCACCGAAGCTCACCATGCGCCAGTGTTCGTTGACAATACCGCCCTCTTTGTTGCGTGCCCAACCGATCCAACTACCATTATCTTGTAGACCACCAGCTACTTGGTAGAACGGCGCCTCCAGGCTGTAATGGATTTGGTAAAACTGCCCCAGCGGGATGTTGGCAATCACATCCCAAGTTTGCCCACGATCGAGGGAGAACGCCAGCCCGCCGTCGTTGCCATTCCAGATAATGTGAGGGTTCTTGGGGTCTATCCAGAGCGCATGGTGGTCTACATGCACGGTGCTGGCGATTTGTTGGCTGGTGCGCCCGCCATCAATAGACATCCGCAGCTGCGTGGCAAGGAAGTAGAGGCGGTTCTCATCGCTCGGGCACACACGCATGTCGGTGTAGTAGAACCCGCGCGACACGATGCGCGTGTCGTCCGAGATGCGCTGGAAGCTTTCGCCGCGATTGTCTGAGCGGAATAGCGTGCCTTCGTTGGACTCCGCGATCACATAAACCACATTTGGGTTGCTGGGGGCAACCTTCACGCCGACACGCCCCATCAGTTTGGGTAGCCCATTGGTGAGTTTGCGCCAAGTGCGCCCCCCATCCGTGGACTTGAACACACCGCCCTGCTCACTGCCACTGGTGTGTGTCCACGGCTTGCGCTCAAAACGCCACATGCCCGCGTAGAGGATGTTCGGGTTGGAGGGGTCAATATCCAAGTCGGACGCCCCATGATGCTCATCAATGTAAAGCACTTTCTGCCAAGTCTTACCGCCATCGGTGGTCATAAACACCCCGCGCTCAGGATTCGGTCCAAACGCCGAACCCACCGCCGCCACCCATACGGTGTTGGAGTCGCGCGGGTGGATAATGATGCGACTAATCTGGCGGGTTTCGCGCAAGCCAAGATATTGCCAAGTTTTACCGCCGTCGATGGACTTGTAGACCCCACAGCCCACCGAGATGCTGTTGCGCGTGTTCGCCTCGCCCGTGCCCACCCAGATGATATCGGGGTTTTGGGGGTCTACGGCGATATCGCCAATCGTGGTGGTCTCCTGGTCGTCAAACAGCGGTGTCCATGTGATGCCCCAGTTGGTGGTTTTCCACAGCCCGCCCGTGGCGGTGCCCACATAAACTGTGCTGGGGTTGCCCGGAATGCCTTCCACATCGGTGATGCGCCCGCCCATGTTGGCTGGACCAATGTTGCGCGGGCGCAAGTTTTTGAACAACTCGGCAGAAACAGACGATTGGTCGGTCAACGCGCCTGCATAGACAAGGATACTCAGCGCAACGCATAGGAAAATAACTCGCCGCAACATGGTAAGTGTAGTTCGTCGCGAGCGGCGTGAATCCTGCGGAATGCCAGCAGGATTTGTCTTTGGTCCGATTTGCTACCCACAACGGGCAGTAGGTCGCCCTCCCCCGCAACGCCCAATCAAGGGTTAGTCTTCGCGAATGTCGCGGTACCGCTGCAGCCGCTGCTGGACTGCCTCTTCCAACTGCTTACGGAAGTTCGCGGGAAGTTCGTTCCAGCGCACCGGCTTATTCACCAGCGGGCGAAATTCGGATAGGCGCCACCCCAAAACAGTCCCAACCTCCTCTTCACTTTCTCCTCTGGACAGCACCAGATACATTGAGTAAACAGTAAGCATACCAAACAGCCCCTGCAGGCTTTCGTATGCGGGAAGCGCGTTAGGCTCAGAGCGTCGGTTGAGCAACTCAAGGTATTGGTAACCAGCGCGGTAGTTATCAAAGCGGCTGGGAATCGCTGCGGGAAAGTTTTCCGCACTCCTCACTTGAATGGCGACCTCCAACGGAATCCCGTCAGGAAACAGCATCTGAGGTAAAAACATTTCGTTATTCACACCCACTTCCACGCTGCCGCAGTAGATCCACTGATAAAAACTGGCACGTTGGGCAGGTGTCAACTCCAGCTGCCGTATCGGCGTACCCGCGAGCAGCGCGTTCCGCATCCGCAAGGGCAATTTTCCGAGCCACCGCGCCTCGTGCCCACCAAGTTCGCCGAGATCGAAAACAATCATCCCCAAGCCATTCCAACGAGCGCACTCCCCTGCCTCGAATTCCGTTTTCTCGGTCGCGCTTTTCCAAAGGAGTTTGTCATCCAGCGTGGGGTAGCCTTGTTGGGATACTTGCTTCAGCACGCGACTTACCCCTTCGCGGTCAAACCGCACGCCCCAGCAATACGAGGGGAAGCGTGGTTTCGCCACGAGCAGGGCATCTTGCTCCTGCCAGTGATAGTGTTCCAATACTTGCCGATATTGCCCCAAGCGATGGCGCCCATAGGCTGCAGCACCTGCAATACTGCTTATCTCGGTCAAATCACGCTCGCGTGTAAGAGCAATTAACGATTTGCCATGCGCACGCGCGTAAGCACGCAACAAATCGGTGGTGACCATGCTATGAGGCTCGGTTTGAGCAGGATCGCATAGGCGTCGAAGGACTTCATCTACCCGAAAAGATACTTCATATGTGAGTTCGCCCCGAGTGTATCCCGCGAACTCCTCGCGCAACGCCTGCATGGAGGTGTTGTATGCCCCCGCCAACAAGCGTGTCGCTGGACTCCACTCGAACTCGAATCGTTCCCACTCACCCTTAGGCAGCCGCGATTCATTGCCCCGAAATCCCAGCCAGTATGTGGTTCTATAAACTCGGTTGTTCTCCACATCATGCAAATAGATAGTTATTGAAAATGCCTCAGCATCCGTTCGCAAAATGCTGACGAACAGGCGCAGCGTATCGGGGTGCAGCCGCACACCTCTAATCAACTGTCGAGACCGCCAAAACGGACTCAAACGGTAACGACTTTCCCACTGCCGGTTCAAATCGTCTAATCCAATATCTGGGGAATGCCATAGCTCGCGGAACAGGTTCGCCTCATAGGCAAACTGGCGCAGGAGCGTCGTTGGGTCGAAGCCGAGTGGCTCAATGTACTTGCCGCGCTCTGTGCTAAACACCCGCCGCTCCCCTACAGGAATGCGCAACAACTTGGAGATATCCATTCGTTGGAGCAGCAGCGGTGCCCACCGATTGCCGAAATCAAGCGTCCACGCACGACTAAACAATTCCTGACGCTCTGGAGTTTCATACAATGTCTCCATGCTCACATCCGATTGCAGCACGGCTTGCATCAACTCGCGTACCTTGAGCAACTCTTGCTTTAGGTTTTCAGGAGTCCACTGCCACTGTTTTTCCCCTTGCAGGGCTTTCGGAATCGTTTGCTCCAGCTCAACGCGCAGTTCGGCATCATCCTGTTGGCGTCGCTCCTGCGCTCGCTTAGGTGGGCGCGAGAGGCGATACGCGCCGTTTGGCTGGGCGAACCACTCCGCATCCAACGCCTCTGCAAGCCCATCCATCACCGCTTTCAGGGTCAAGTCGGCAACATGCACAATCACAATTTCTTCATCAAGAGGCGGCGCTGCAAACAGCACGACCCCTGTGCGTTGCGAGAGCGATCGGCACACCTGCGCCAACGCTTGTGCTGGCTCTTGAAAAGTGACTTTCTGCTGAAGGCGCGTGTCTTCCGAAAACGCGGGCGCTACAAGGCTTAGCAAAACACTCACCCACACCAGCGATCGCATCGGTTCCTCCTCCACCACCGATGGAGATACGACACCCGATGAAAATTCCTGCTTTGCTTGCCGATAATCGTGAGGCAGAGCGAGTGACAGGTGAGAGCGATGGGCTTGATTAGTACTCTGCGTGTAAGCGCAAGCGGGCTATCTGCCGAACGACTGCGGATGGATTTGATTGCCGACAACTTGGCGAACGCTAACACCACACGCACGCCCGATGGGCAGCCTTATCGGCGCAAGGTGGCAGTGTTCGAGCCGATCATGCCCACTGCGCATTTGCCAGGGGGTGTGCGTGTGGTGCAAATCGTACAGGATCTCACCCCGCCCCGCCTCGTGTACGAACCAGGGCACCCTGACGCCGACCCCAACGGCTATGTTGCCTATCCGAATGTGGATATCGTGCACGAGATGGTGGATATGATCACGGCTACGCGCGCCTACGAAGCGAACATCCAAGCCTTCAATGCAGCCAAGATGATGTTTATGCGCACGCTGGATATCGGGCGCGTCTAAGGTGAGCGCGTATGGAGATTCGGGGCATTGTCAAGGAGCTGCCACGCATAGAAATCCGTGAAATCCAGCCACCGAAATGGCTGAAGCCCCCTACTGCAGCATCGGAACGCGCACCTTACGCCGACTTCGGTACGATGCTGCGAGAAGTGATTGGGCAAGTGAACGAGGCGCAGCAGCACTCGGCGGAGCTGGCACAGCGCTTCGCACGCGGCGAACCCGTAGACGAACAGACACTCATCCTTGCGATGGAGCGTGCTAGCCTCGCCTTTCAACTCACCCTGCAAGTGCGCAATAAAGTCTTAGAGGCATATCAGGAGATTATGCGGTTGCAAGTTTAGTACCGCTTTGGCGCGGGTGCATGGTCGTTCGTATGTTGTGTCGCGCCTTGCCAGAGCTGGCGAACCGAAAAACATAAACGCAAACGATGCAAAACGCGCTGGTTCGGCTTCGAGAACGGTGGAATCAGTTGCCGCGCCACGCTCGTGTGGCACTCGTAGGAGGCGTTGTGGGGCTGCTGACCTTGCTGACGGCACTCGCTTTCTGGGCGAGCAGCCCCACCTACACCACGCTCTACACGGGGCTCAGCCCTGCCGACTCGGCTGCAGTGGTGCAAGCCCTGAAGGAGCAAAACATTCCCGTGCGCACCCGTGGTAGTGGTAGCGTGATTGAAGTGCCTGAAGCCTACGCAGAACAAGCACGGTTGGAGTTAGCCGCCAAAGGCTTGCCCAAAACAGGCGCGCCCGGCTATGCCCGCCTCGAACGCACACCTTTTGGCATGACGCAGGCGATGGAACAAACCACCCTGCGCATCGCCCTCGAAGAGGAGCTACAAAACACCATCCGGCACTTGGAACCCGTAGAGAGTGCGCGCGTGCATATCACCCCCGGCAACGACTCGCCATTCGCCGACTCGCGCACCGAGCCGACCGCCAGCGTGGTGGTGGCTCTCAAGCCTAACGCCACACTCACACGCGAGCAGGTGCGTGGCATTGTGCACTTGGTATGCCATAGCGTGGAAGGGCTGAAACCTGAAAATGTCACGGTGGTAGATGCTGAAGCGCGCCCGCTGTGGCAAGGTGGTGACCAATACGCGGTAGACCACGAACTGTTGCGCACTCGTCGCGAAGCCGAACGCGTCTACGCCGAAGAACTGCGCCGCCAACTCCAACAACATCTGGATCGCGTGCTGGGACCGGGCAAATCCAGCATCGTTGTGCAAGCGGAGCTGAACTTGGATAAGGAAGAGATTCAGGCACAGCGCGTGGAACCTTTAGACCCCAACCGCGCTGCAGTGGTTAGCGAGACCACCGAAACGGAGCGCCTCACCGGCAACCCACCCGTTGCAGGCGGCGCGGCGGGCATCGCGGGCAACCGCGCCGAGACCCCCCTCTACCCTAACGCACCACTAGGGGGCAGCATAGGCGAATATACCCGCGAAGACCGCATCCGCAACTACGAACTGAACAAACAAGTGGAACACATCATCCGCGCGCCAGGGCGTGTGGAACGGCTTAGCGTGGCAGCGCTAGTAGACGAAAGCGTGCCCGATGAGGCGCTGAATGCCGTACGCGCGTGGCTGGAGACCACCGTCGGCGTGATGCCGAATCAGCCCAATCGCGTCGTAACCGTGCAGCGTGTGAAGTTCGACACCTCGCAGGCTGAACAAGCTGCGAAGGAGCAAGCTGCACGCGAAGCTACCCGCCGCCAAGAGCTGCTCTGGAAACTGCTGCCCGTCATCGTCCTCCTGATGGTCACGATTTTCTTGGCGCGCGTGATTGGCAAACAGATTCGTCGCCCCGCCCCCAAGCCGCAACCAGCGGCGGCGCTCCCCAGCGGTGGCGCTGTGGCAATCAGTGCGGCAGGTACCACCCCTGCCGGTGCCCTCACCGACGGCTCCGAGCGCGCGCTGGATGTCACCATCGACGAGGACGGCATCAGCATCGTCGAGGAAGTTGCCCCCAACGGCACAATTATCGTGCGTCGCCAGCGTGCACCTTCAGTCATTGAGGAAGAGCTGGCTGAACGTATCCGCGAGCGCACGCAACCCGAACTACTGGAAATCCAGCGCTTTGCCGAAAATAAACCTGAGCATGTGGCTGCACTGCTGCGCAACTGGATAAAGTCGTAGCATCGGCAGAAACCCTCGGGGCACCAAAACGCCCTACGAGCCAGAGAAAACTATGCTCAAACCAGGCGAGAAGAAGCTCACAGGCAAGCAAAAAGCGGCGATTGTGATTGTTGCGTTGGGCACGGAGATCGCCGCAAAGGTATTACCCCACCTCAGCGAAACTGAGGTGGAGGAGATCAGTCTCGAAATCGCGCGTTTGGGCAGCGTGCCTGCGGAGGTGCGCCAACAAGTCATTCAAGAGTTTTATGAAATCTGCCTTGCTCAAAACCTCGCCTTGGAGGGCGGTATTGACCATGCCCGCCAGTTGCTGGAGCGCGCCTACGGAGCCGAGAAAGCCGCCCAAATCTTGGAAAAGCTGACGCGCGCCCTGCAGTTGCTGCCGTTTGATTCCATCAAGCGTGTCCACCCATCGCAGCTGAGCACCTTCCTGCAAGATGAGCATCCACAAACGATTGCTCTCGTGTTGGCATACTTGGAGCCGCAAGCAGCCGCGCAGGTGTTGAGTAGCCTGCCCCCCGAGTTGCGCCCAGAGGTCGCTGAACGGCTCGCGACAATGGGCAGTACCCCGCCCGATGTGATTCGGCGCGTGGAAAGCGTGCTCCAGCGCAAGCTTTCCAGCATCGCCAGCCAAGAGCTGACCGCAGCGGGCGGTGTCAAATCGCTCGTGGAAGTGCTGCAGTGGGTCGATCGCAACACCGAACGCGCGATTTTCGATTACCTTACCGACAACAACCCCGAACTTGCCGAAGAAGTGCGCAAACTGATGTTCACCTTCGAAGATTTGCTGCAACTCGACGACCGCTCCATCCAGCAAATCCTCAAAGAGGTGGAAATGAAAGAGCTGGCACTGGCACTCAAAGGCGCCAGCGACGCGCTCAAGGAGAAAATCTTCCGCAATATGTCCGAGCGTGCCACAAATATGCTCAAGGAGGAGCTGGAGTTTATGGGACCTGTGCGCGTGCGCGATGTGGAGGAGGCGCAGCAGCGCATCGTGAGCATCGTGCGACGCATGGAGGAAGCGGGCGAGATTGTTATCTCGCGCGGCGGCGAGGAGGAGATGCTCATCTAACATGCAAACGCCATTCCCGTTGCTGGAAACACCATCGGGGGCGGAGTCAGCCGCCTTTCCTCAGCTCAACCCATTCCAACCGCGTGAGAGCGTCCCCCCACCCCAAGCGCCTGCGAAGCTTGCTTGCCCATTTCCTGAATATCAACCCCCACCTCAACCCGAAGCCGTGCCCGATTTAGAGGCAATCCGCGCCGAAGCGGAAGCCATCCGCCTCAAAGCACTGCAAGAGGCAGAACGGATACGCGAGCAGGCGCGTCGCGAAGGCTACCAACAGGGCTATGAGCAAGGCTACTTAGATGGCGAACGCGACGCCCATCAGCAAGCCCATCAAGAACTCCAGCGAACTATTGAACAGCTGCGCGCGCAAGTCGCTCAAGTCATTGAAGCTGCACAAGCCCGCTGTACAGCCTACCTTAGCGAAGCAGAATCGCAGATGGTGGCGTTGGCACTCGAGGCTGTGCGCAAAGTCGTCCGCGAGGAGGTGCGCATGCAACCCGAGCATGTGGTGGCAATCGTGCGCGAGGTGTTGCGCCGGCTGCCCCCCTCAGGGCATGTGCGCGTGCGCGTAAACCCACTGGATTTGGAGACCGTGCGTGCTCAACGCAACACGCTGCTCCAAGTGATAGAGGGCATTGAGGGCATCGAGATTGTGGAAGACCGCCGTGTGGAGCAAGGAGGCTGCATCGTGGAGACTGAGCAAGGCGTGTACGACGCCCGCATCCGCACGCAACTTGCCGAAATCGAGCGCGCCATCAAAGAAGCGGCGTAATCGGGGCACGAGCCATCAAAAAGTCGAATCCCGTTGCTACCGGCTTGCCTTAGGCAGCCTGCTGCGAACCATGCCCCGTTTGCTGGCGTGCCCAGTATAAAATCTTTTCGCGCAGCATCGCAGGCTCAATGGGCTTGCTCAAGTAGTCATCCATTCCATTCTCGAGACACTTTTCGCGGTCGCCCTCCAAAGCATTGGCAGTGAGAGCGATAATAGGTATATGCCCACCGTGCTCCGCCTCAAGGGCGCGGATACGCCGGGTGGCTTCATAACCATCCATTTCGGGCATCTGGCAATCCATCAGCACGAGGTCAAACGAGGCGCGCGAGAGCCGTTCTACCGCTTCCTTGCCGTTGCGAACAAGCTCATATTGAGCACCCCATTGATCCAGAAGGCGCTGGATTACCTTTTGATTGACAGGGTTATCCTCCGCAACCAGTATGCGTACCCCAGTGATATTCGCGTGTGAAGCTTCGAAAGTGGCCGGAGCCGATTGGGTTTGGGTAGGCGGGTCGGAAATAGGCAGCTTCAACTCAAGCCAGAACAAAGCTCCTTTGCCAACTTCGCTCTGGACGCCTATGCGACCGCCCATAAGCTCCACGAACTTCCGCGCGATTGCCAACCCCAGTCCTGTACCTCCATACTTGCGCGTAGTGGAGCCATCTGCCTGTCGAAACGGCTCGAAAATGACCGACTGCTTCTCAGGAGGGATACCAATACCGGTATCCTGAACTTCAAGGCGCACGTGATGGGCTGTCGTGTCGGTAGAGAGCAGCATCAAGCGTGCGACGACCTCACCTTGCTCAGTGAACTTGATCGCGTTGCTCAACAGATTGAGCAGCACCTGACGCAAACGCGTCGGGTCAGTAAGTACATACACTTCCGTATCGGTCGGCAGCTCTTCGCGCAGTGATAGCCCCTTCAGTTGGGCTTGCGGGCGCACCATCGCACAAGTTTCGCGCAGCAGAGCCTTCAAATCAGTGGGCACCTGCTCGAGTTGCATTTGCCCAGCCTCAGCTTTGGCGAGGTTTAAGATATCGTTGAGTATCTCTAGCAGATGATGGGCACTGGTTTCGGCGGTGTGGAGTAGGTCGTGCTGTTCTTCGGTTAGCGGGGTGCTACGAAGCAGGTTTAGCATGCCCAAAACGCCGTTCATCGGGGTGCGGATTTCGTGGCTCATGTTCGCCAGGAACTCGGAGCGCGCTTGCGCCAGCCGCTCGGCTTCCTGCTTGGCTTGCATTAGTGCGCGGCGCGACTGCTCATTCATCAGCGCAGCGGCAAGCAGCTCGCCCAGCTGCGTAAGAAACGCTTCTTGCCCCGTGCTAACAGCCATATGCATAGAACGACACGCCTTACAAACAAAAATCGCCATCCCGAACGTGCGCCCCATCCATCGCAGGGGCACTTGGCAGGCGTGTAACTCTTGATTTAGGCGCAACATCATCGGCTGTGGGTGGGTTGTATCCCACTCTACGGCAACAAGCGTTGCCCAGCTGTTGCGGAAATAATCCGCCAGAGCGCCACCAGCGTAAATCAGGTGTAGCGTCTCTTCATCGCGCTCCCACACAGCAAGTGTTGCTTCTGCGCCGAAAAACCTATATTCTGAGAGCGCGCGACGCACCGCTTCCAACCGCTCTGCAATGGGCAGCTCTCCTTGAAGAACGACCGCTATGCGCGTGAGCAGCTGTTGTCCCTCTGCCCGTTGGGCATCTGCCTGTTCGCGCAAGACCTGTTCTGTGATGTCGTACTGGATGCTGCAATAGCCGAGTACCTGACCATTTTCCAGAATGGGGGCAATTACTGTCTCTGCCCAGTAGTGTGTTTGAGGGCTAAACTCCACCCCGTTGTTCGGGGTTTTCTGTGCAACGCCTTTCTTCCGGTTCAACACGCGCCCACGAAACTGCTCGCCACGCTTTAGCGCCGCAAACAGCTCGGTGTAGAACGACTCGGGCATCATACCGCTTTTGAGGATGTTGGGGCGTTGCCCAATGGCGTCCTCGGGCGCATAGTCCGTCAATGCGGTGAAGGCAGGATTGACATACTGGATGCGAAACTCAGCATCGGTAATCAACATGGCGGCAGGCGACGATTCTATCGCACGCTGCAGGCGCAAGAGCTGCTCATGCTGGAGTCTGGCTGTCTCGTAGGCACGAGAGTTGATGCGATAAACCAAATAGCCGATGATACCTATCACAATGAGCGCAATGAGCAGCGACTGCAAGTACAGTGCAGGGGTGAGAGGCAGCCCCATGCCCCAGCGCACCGTTATCAGCTGCAACACAAACACCGCTATGAAGGGGCGCACCAAGTTGCACAGCGTTCCGAAAAACGGTCTACCGCAGCGCATCGATTCTTCTCAAGGAAGGTTATTCCACATAACGGTGCCTATGCGATATTGCTGCAGCGCAGGGAAGGAAGTCCTCATCGATAAGAGGATATCGCTTGAGTTCCGCCAAGCGTTGCTCGCGGTTGATTTTCTAACTCTGCCCCCCCTTCTTTAGGTTCCCCCGTAAGCGGGGGGAACTGAACTCTGAACGGTTTCCCCTACTGGTAGGGGGAACCTAAAGGCTGATAAGGTACAACGCTCTCCCTCAACCTGAGCGTAGTAGCCCTGTTTTCTAAGAACCCCCTCCTTCGGGTTCCCCCCTGCCTCGCGAGGGGAACCGAAAGGAGGGGGGTAAGGTGGTCGGTGGAGCCAAATCGGTTGCTGGGACAGCCGAGTTGAACCCAAGCGTTGTACCCTTATGCTGTTGCGTTTGCGCAAGTTCGGAGACGGTTTAGCCCGAGAGGTAGATATCGGGTCCTAACGGCGGGCACTCGAAGTTGTCTGCGCCGCGTTTGCGCAGGTGCACACCGTACCACACCACGATGTCCTCATTGTACACACGCTCACCGTTGACGTACTGCGTGATGTTTGCAAACGCACCGCTGCTACCTTGCATTTCAGTGTTACGCGCCTTGACGATCCACACACTGCCCTCGCCCGTGCTGGGCGTCTCGAAAAAGCCGTCGTTTGCGCCGGGCACGATTTCGGCGGTAAAGCCCGTGCTGAGTTTGCGCACACGCCAGCGCATCGGGCGGTTGGGCCATCGCACACGGCGTGCCTCTATTCGGAAGGGTTGCCACACTTCGCGTCGCGCACCACGTGGCGAACTAGTTTCCTCCACGACCAAGCCACCAATGCCGTCTAACGCGAAGTGGAGACGCCAGTAGCCGTTGTGTAGGCGACCGTAGCATACGCACGAGGAATCCACATATCCATACAGGAATCGCGGTTTGATGATGCCAGCTGCATGGAAGCGCCAGCCCGTGATGTAGCGGTACCAGCCCGCGGTACACTCGCTGATGAGCAAGATTTCCTCGCCTCCGGGTTCTTCGTGAATGCCCACGCCGCGGAAGTTGCCTGAGTCGTTGCCATCATCGCAGATAGTGATAGCCCGTGTGCCCGGGTTGGCAAAGCGCAGCCCATTCCCGAGATCAGTGCCCGTACACTTGAAGCAATGTTCGGCGTAAAGCCAGTCGCGGTAGGGACCGCAGCGGTTACCGTCGTAGAACACGTTCAGCACGGGCATGCCACCCCGCTTGAGCACGAGACGCCCATTGAAAAACACATCAGCGATCTCAACGCCCGCGCCTGAGTTCTGCCCGTCGGCGTTACTTCCCGCAGGACGGCGCACCAGCATGCTCCAGATGGGGTTGCTCGCAGGCCACGCTAATGCTTGCCATGCGCTGCCTGAGGGACTGCCACAGCTATTGCTGCTTCCGGGCGGACCGCCACATGCTGCGGGGAAGAAATCGCCCGCCGCTCCGCGCGTGATATTCACATCCGCCACGCGAGCGTCCGTCATATCAATCAAAAAGCTCGCAATTTCGCCTTCGCGCCCGCTGCCTGGTAAGAAATGCATCAACACCGACACCAACCGATGCTCAGGTACCTCGTTGGGGAACAAATCCAGCCTGCCCCACGCACTTAGGGGTCCCGGTTCGGCGATAACGGGTGGCATGCCCGGGGCGCAATAAGCCACCCCACGACGCAACGGCTCGCCGTACTTCGGGTCGGCTGCCAGAATCTGAACTGCCTCTTGGAACTCTACTTCGCTGAAGTAATAGGGTTGCCCCTTGATGGGGGTTACATCCACGCGCTTCGGCGTGGGGAAATCGGCATCCACCTGGTAGCCGATGTTGTGGTCGTAGTCGTAAATAACCAGCGTTGCGCGGTTAGGGTACAGCACTCGTCCGGGTTCTTGGCTGGGCGGATTCTCTAAGGTTGCAGACAACACATTGTAGCGCGTGCCATGCAGAAACTTCAGACGAGGATGCTCCCACAGTGCCCGCGCGTAATCGCGCATCTGGCGCTCGGGAATCACATAAAACACGCCTGAGCGAATGTTTGTTCCCTTCACAGGTACAGCTTCGTGCACGGAGCGGATGATCGGTAACCCCAGAGGATTGTCTGCCTGCAACGGTATTAATGCTGCGATAAGCTTATCCATGTGGTTGCCTCCTATTCAGCGTAGGTTCACCATCGACTCACGCTGATGACCTACAGAATAACATCAATCAATCAGTTCTAAGGTCCAACACCTGTGTACAGTATACCACACTTTGGGGGTAAGAAAGGTAAGTTAGCGTCTGCGTTTCGCGCGGGATTGAAGATACTGCGCTTCCAGCTGATCCAGCTCTTCAGGGGTGGGGCGCCGAGGCACCGACTCAGGTGGCTGAGGTTCACTGGCTTTTGGGGCGCGCGATTGGGGTTTGCCAGTAGTGGCTTCGGTAGAGGTTGCAGCAGCCGACTGAGTAGTTGCCTTACTTCGCTTTTCTGCCAAAGGCTGCAAATCTGCTTCGCTCAGCAACACCACATAGCGCAGGCGGAAGGTTTTCTCTTCCTCGGTGAGGCGGTTGCGCGCCTCTTCCGAAAGTGAGGTGAGCCAGCGTTCGTGCATGCGAGCTTGTTGCTCAGCATGGCGCTCGCGCACTGCTTCGGGTAAGCTTTCAATGTCTAAGTCCACGGCAATCTCCTGGGGGGTGTAGATCTTGAGGATGGTGCCTGTGGCGTTGGCAAGGTGTGGGGCGTAGCGCCCCTCCTGTGCCTCTTTGTCCTGCAAGGGGCGGGCACGCACTTGCACACGCATACCTTCCTTCAGTGTTGCCATTGGTTCAGACCTCCTCAGTGGGCTGTAGGGCAGCTTTCATCGCTTGGATGCGCTCGGCAATCGCTTGCGCGGCGTGGTCAAGGGGTAAGCGTTCAGGGTTTTTGTCCGTGCGCAGGCGCAGCTCCACCTGTTGGTCTTTTACGGCACGTCCCACCACGACCTGCAGCGGGATGCCGATGAGGTCGGCGTCCTTGAACTTCACACCACTACGCTCGTCGCGGTCGTCGTAAAGCACTTCCACGCCCAAAGCAAGTAGCTCAGCATAGAGCCGTTCCGCAGCGGCGCGTTGCTCCGCGTCTTCAGGGTTGACCAATATCAAGATTACCTCGAACGGCGCGACAGTAATCGGGAAACGGATACCGTCCTCGTCGTGGTGTGCTTCAACAACGGCAGCCAAGCAGCGGCTCACGCCCAGCCCGTAGCAGCCCATGATGATGGGTTTCTGGGTGCCATCGGCGTCGGTAAACATCGCGCCCATAGCCTGACTGTACTTGGTGCCCAGCTGAAAGATGTGCCCGACTTCAATCCCGCGCACCTCGCGTAACACCCCTTCGGGGTGGCGGGGCGAGGGATCGCCCGCTTGCGCCACACGCAGATCCGCCCAGATTGGCTCAGGAAAGTCGCGCCCCCAGCACACATGGATCAGGTGAGCGTCAGGAGCGTTCGCGCCAGTGATGAAGTCTTGCAAACCACGCAGTTCATAGTCAGCATAGATGGGCACTTCCGGGGGCAGCCCTACGGGTCCCGCAAAGCCGACAGGTGCGTTAGTGAGGTGTTGAATGGTCTCTGCATCCATCATTTCCACGCTTTCGCCCCCTGCGGCGCGCATCAATTTGTAGGGGTTCAGCTCGCGGTCGCCCCGCACCAGTGCGGCCACAGGCTTACCATCCACGCGCATCAGCAAGGTCTTCACCAAGCGGTCGGGCGTGGTGTTGAGGAAGGCACACACTTCCTCCACCGTGCGGGCGTTAGGTGTGTCCACTTTCTGCATCGGGGGTACATCATCAATAGGCGGTGGCGTGAGTTTGGGATCGGGCAGTTCGCAGCGTTCAGCGTTCGCCGCGTAGCCGCTTTTGTCGCACTGGAGTACTTTATCCTCGCCGCTGTCAGCAAGAATCATAAACTCTTCGTTGCTGCCGCCACCTATCGCGCCCGCTTCGGCATCCACAATCAGCGTGCGCAACCCCATTCGCTGGAACATGCGTGTGTAGGCGCGACGCACTTTTTGATACATCGTCTCCAGTGCCTGCTCGTCGGTATCAAAACTGTAGCCGTCGTACATGATAAACTCACGCGCGCGGATGACGCCGCCCCGCGGGCGCGGCTCGTCGCGAAACTTGGTCTGAATCTGATACAGCAGCAACGGCATCTGCCGATAAGAACTAACCGTGTGGCGCACGATGTCAGTGATTACCTCTTCGTGGGTGAAGCCCAAGGTGAACGGACGTTGGTGGCGGTCTTTGAGCTTGAATAGGATATCCAGCTTGCTGCGCCCTGTTTCGTCCAGCAGCTCCTCGGGCACAAGGGCGGGCATAAACAGCTCGATTCCGCCGATACGGTCGCTTTCTTCACGCACGATTTGCTCGATTTTGCGAATCACGCGCCAGCCAAGAGGCAAGTAAGTATAGACGCCTGCGGCGAGTTTGCGAATGAACCCCCCTCTAAGCAGTAGTTGATGGCTTGGCAGCTCCGCCTCTGCAGGCGCCTCGCGCAAGGTCGGCATGAAAAACTGCGACGCTCGCATACTTCCTCCGTTCGGGGGATAGTGTACCATATGTCGGGCGTTTTGTGCACGAGGCGGCACCGCTTGCACCACCGCCATCTGGCTCCTCTTTTCGGAGCGCGCCGCTGTGTTGCCATGGGCGCATTAGCACCAACTCGTCCCCGCGCCCTCTGGCAGCAGGAATGCTTCCCTCCACGCCGTAATGGTTGATGCACAAGCCGACACGATTGGTACACACCCCGAGGCAGCGCGATAGTCGGGAGGGCAACCCTTGCAAGAAACCTTTATATGGACAGTTCCGTTTGAAAAGCCCACTCAGGGCGCACTGGACTTTCGGTTTCTGATTGACCACACGCCTGCAGGGGTGCGTGGGCGTATCCGCGTGGGCAGCGACGGACACTACTACGCAGGCAACAAGCGCATCCGCTTCTGGGGCATCAACCTCACCGCAGGGGCGTGCTTTCCTGACACTGCCGATGCCGTCAAAATGGCAGACCAGCTCGCCCGCGCGGGCTTCAACTGTGTGCGGTTTCACCATATGGATGCCTTTTGGGCGTCGCCTAGCCTGATTCGCTACCGCGCAGGCAACTCACGCGCATTTGACCTTGAGGCGCTTGCCCGCTTCGACTACCTGTTTGCCCAACTCAAGCAGCGCGGTATTTACAGCAATATCAACCTGCTGGTTAACCGACGCTTCTACGCTACCGATGGATTGCCCGCCGATATCGAGCAAATGGCTGATGTGAAGGCGCAGCACGCAATCGGTTGCTTCTACCACCCGTTGATTGAACTGCAAAAAGAGTACGCGCGCCAGCTGCTCACGCATCGCAACCCCCACACAGGGCTAACCTACGCGGAAGATCCTGCCGTTGTGATGATTGAGATCAATAACGAGAACGGGCTGATTCAGGGCTGGATGTCGGGCTTTTTTGACGAGATGCCTGCCGTGTTCCAACGCGACCTTCAGCGCCAGTGGAACGAGTGGCTCTCGCATCGCTACGCTTCCACTGAAGCGCTGCGCAAGGCATGGCGGCTTTTGCCCGAGTCACTGGGCGCGCCGATGCTGCGCAACCCCCGCTTCACCGATGGACTGCAAGGTTGGACTTTGGAGCAACATGGCGAGGCGCGCGGCGCCGTTCGCATTGAAGGCGGCGCACCCGACGGCGGCAACGCCGCGCGCATTGAGTTTACGCGCCCCAGCCCCACTCTATGGCACGGGCAGTTCAATCAAAGCGGGCTGCGCGTGGAAGCCGAGCGCTGGTATACCTTGCGCTTCTACGCCCGCGCCAGCCAGCGACGCATCCTCGGTGTTAATATTGGGCAGGCGCATGCCCCATGGGAAATCCTCGGCTTTGATGCCACCTTCGAGGTGGACACGGAGTGGCGCGCGTACGAGTTTCGTTTTAGCCTCGCTAAAGGCGATGAGAACGCACGCGTGAACTTCTATCGGCTGGCGGAGCAGACAGGGGTAGTCTGGATTGCCGATGTGCAGCTGATGCCTGGGGGCGAGCTGCCGTTTTTGCCTGCAGGCGATGTGCTCGAGCAGCAGCGCGTGCCCTTTGTGCGCCATCGCGAGCGCGGCAGCACTCCACCCCGCGTGCTGCGCGACTGGCTGGCGTTTTTGTGGGACACCGAGCGCGCCTACTGGCGCGACATGAGCGACTACCTCCGCCGTGAGCTGGGCTATCGGGGCATTATCCTTGGCACGATTGTGGGCTGCAGCACGCCCCATCTGATGGCGCAGCTAGACACCGTTGACAGCCACGCCTACTGGATGCACCCTGAGTTTCCTAGCACCGCGTGGGATGCCACCAACTGGTATGTGCGCAACGCCCCGATGGTCAATGCCGAGCGTGCCACTGTGCATGAGATTGCGCTCAAGCGCGTGCTGGGCAAGCCGTTCACCGTGACAGAGTATGACCACCCCGCCCCGAACGCCTACACTGCTGAAGGCAGGTTGATTTTGGCAGCCCACGCCGCCTTGCAAGATTGGGACGGGCTGTTTTTGTTCGACTACGGCGCGTCGTCAGGCGAAGGGCGCATCGGGGGCTTTTTCGAGCACCGCAACCACCCCGCGAAGTGGGCGCTCGTGCGGGCGTGCGCGGCGCTGTTCCTTCGGGGTGACCTGCGCCCTGCCCACAAACTCATCTGTGCCCCTTTCAGCCACGCCCAAGAGCTGGACGCGCTGCAGCGTACGCGGGCATGGGGGCTACCTGACGGCAGATACGCGGGGCTGGATGGCAGAGCGGCCACAGTGTATCGGCTGGCGCTGGCGTTGGATGAGCGTCAAATGCCCCGTAACGCGCTTAGCCCGCAGAGTGTGTCGGTTCCAGCGACACACCTCGTCGCCGATACGGGCGAACTGCTTTGGAACCGCGACTCAGCCGAGCGTGGTTTTGTGCTCATCCGCGCCCGCCGTTCCAAAGCAGCGATTGGCTTTATCGGCGGGCGCGTGCTGGAGTGGGGCGACGGCTTTACTGTGCAAGTGTTGCGCGCACCACTGAACGGCTTTGCCGTCGTCGCGTTGACCGTGTTGCAAGAGTCGCCGCACTGGCGTGCTTTGCTGACCGCGCTTAGCCATGCCGAAAACACGAACTGGAACCCGCGCACGCTGTACAAAGATCGCATCACGCTGGGCAACCAGTGGGGCGACGCCCCAACGCGCGTCAGCGTGCCTGCCCTCCGTCTTACCCTGCCCTACCCCGCCGAGAAAATACGTGCGTGGGCACTGGATGCTCAAGGCAACCGTATGCGCGCCCTTATGCTCACTCCGCAAGGCAAATCAGCAGCACAGCTGGAGTTCACCCCTGCGCTCAACACTATCTACTGTGAGCTGGAAGTTGCGCCCCGCTAAGCCACGCTACCCCTTCCACGCCCCGCTCAGGCGCAACTGCATCAAACTTATCACCAGCAAGCCGAGCGCCAGCGTCCAGCCCACCGCCGACGCATAGCCCAAATCGCCCGCCACATACCCGTTGATATACAAATACATTACGATCGTCAGCCCTGCCCCATCAGGTCCCGGCGAACGCCCCAACATCACCCACGGCAATTCGAACAGTTGGAACGAGCCAATCGTACTAATCAGCACCACGAAAATCAACACATGGCGAATACCCGGCAGCGTGACATGCCAAAACTGCGCCCAACTGTTGGCGCCGTCAATCATCGCAGCCTCATACAGCTCGCGCTCGACTGCCTGCAGCCCCGCCAAAAAGTACACCATGTGCATGCCCACATACATCCAGAGACTGGTCATCACCAGTGCGGGCATTACCAGCTGAGGCTCGGCAAGCCAGCGTGTATCCAGCGGCAGCCCCAGCGTCGCGTGCAGAAAACGGTTCACCAAGCCATACTGGGGCACAAACAGCACGCTGAACAACACCCCGACAAACACCTGCCCCACCAAATTGGGCGAGAAGAACGCTAAGCGGAAAAACTCGCGCCCCTTGACCCAGCGCGAGTTGAGCAGAATCGCCAACCCCAACCCCAGCGGCACCTGCAACGCCAGCGACCAAAAAGTATACATCGCCGTGTTGCGCACTGCCTTCCAAAAGTCAGGGTCGCTGAACAGAAACCGAAAGTTCTCCAGACCCACGAACACTTGATCACGCGGTCCACTAGTAATGTAAAACGCCAAAACCACGCTTTTCAGCAGCGGATATGCCCCAAACACCAGAAACAAAATCAGAAACGGCGCCACAAACAGATAGGGCGCGAGTTTGTCGCCGCGTGGGGGGCGTCGGCGCGGCGTTGCCTTGGCGGTAATCGGCTTGGCAGTGGGGCTATGCGGTCTCATCTAAGTACGGATTGCGTCGCATCTGGCGGCGCACCTCGTCGGCAGAGCGTTTGAGCTGCTGCTGCACGAAGCCGTCGAAGCCGCGCGCACCATAGCGGTCGTAATATTGCACACAAGCGATGAGCGCCTCGGTCAGCTTGGCTTTCGCCAGCCCGATGTAGGGGCTGGTGTATTGGGGCGGGGTGTCGGGCGCGAGGCGAGCATACAGCCTGCCCAGCGGCTGGTTGCTCCAGAAGGGGCGCGGCTCATCGTAGGCAGGGTGATCCCACATGTCGCGAGCGGGGGGCAAAATGTTCGTGTTGCGAAACTGATCTGCCAGTGCCTCCTTGTTGAAGTACAGATGCATGATTAGCTCCCACGCGAGGTCGGGGTCGGCACAGCGTTTGGTGATGCCAATCATTGTACCGCCCCAAGTGCTGGTGCGCCGCCCGCCCGGATAGAACGCAGGCAAAGGCATCAATGCCATCCGCCCGCCCACTTTGGGCACATCCTGTTCAATCACTTTGGTGCGCCAGTCCGGGGCAACCATAAACAAGTAGTAGCCATCCTCCAGCGCGCGGGTGAAAATCTGCCCACCACCTAAGTCGGTGCCGATCCGATACTTGCCTGCTACGAGGGGCACATAATACTTCAACGTCTCAACGGCGATCTCGTTGTCCATAATGCAGCGTCCGTTCGCGTCGAAGTAGCCACCGCCGCGCTGAAACAGCATCACCTCCAAACTGGAAATGCCCGATGGCGGTAGCTCCATCATAAAGCGTTTGCTTGGCACCGTCACTCGCCTGCCCACCTCTGCAAACTCATCCCAAGTGCGCAGACGATCCACATCAATGCGCAATCGCTCCACAAGGTCGCGGCGGTAGGCGAGCATCACGGGGTGCACATCGTGCGGGATGCCAAATATCCGCCCGCGCGTGGAGTAAGGCGCGAAGCGTGCTTGCACCACGCGCTGCCACAGCCCTGACTGGTGAATTCGTTCGGTAAGGTCGCGGAAACCGATGCTCTCCAGCCTCCCGCGAAAGAAACTGCCCGCCCAGCTAATCTCGACTTCCACCAAATCGGGCACATCAAGGTTTGACCAGAACGCTGCTTGGAGGCGCGAGGTCACCGCCTCGCCCGCCACCACTTGGATATCAACGCGCTTGTTGGGGTGTTTGCGCAGGAAGTCGGGCAGCATTTTCAGGTAGGCGTCGGCGTGGGGCTTGGCGAAGGTCCACAGCCGTAGGTCGGCTGCTTGCTGCTGAGTGCGCCGCATGGCAAGATAGGCACCACTTGCAACAGCCAGCCCAGCCATTACTGCCGCCGATGCCCCATACGGAAACTGCGCCATACGAAAGGTGTATACAACAAGCGTTCAAGCAATTCCTGTTTTTGGAAAGCAAATGCGTCGAGCCGTAGACGAGGAGCCCTCGGTGTCATTCCGAGCAAAGCGCAGAATCTAGAAAACCAAACTGTCATTCCGAGCGAAGCGAGGAATCTGCACAAACGCCGCGACTGCAATCCCTCGCTGCGCTCGGGGTGCAGGGTCTTTTTCGCGGCAACAACCTCGTCATTCCGAGCCGAAGGCGAGGAATCTCCGCTGCACGCTTGCCCACTCACCTGCGACCTTCTGTGTGGGGTATAATCCCCGCTTGGAGGAACGCGCCTTGCGGTACATTCCAAGCATCGGGATGGAAGTGCATGCGCAGCTGCTGACCGAGAGCAAAATGTTCTGCGCATGCCCCACGCGCTTTGGTGATTTGCCCAACACGAATGTATGCCCCATCTGCTTGGGCATGCCCGGCACGCTGCCCGTGCCCAATAAAAAAGCCGTCGAGCATGTCATCCGCACCGCGCTTGCCCTCAACTGCCAAATCGCGCCCGTCGCGATGTTCTACCGCAAAAACTACTTCTACCCCGACCTGCCCAAGGGCTACCAGATTTCGCAATACGGCGAGGTGCACCCCATCGGCACCAAGGGCTACCTCGAAATCGAAGTTGGGGGCGAGCGGTTCCCCGTGCGCATTCGGCGCGTGCACTTAGAAGAAGACACGGGCAAACTGTTCCACTACCTGCCGGGCGAGAGTGAGGTTGATTTCAATCGCGCGGGCGCGCCCTTAATGGAAATCGTCACCGATTTCCCACCCGACCTGCACTCCGCGGAAGCCGCTAAAGAGTATCTGGTACAGCTGCGCGCCGTGCTAACTTACTTAGGCGTATGCGACGGAAAAATGGAGGAAGGCTCTTTGCGTTGCGAACCAAACATCAGCGTCGCCCCCGAAGGCAGCGACAAACTCGGCACGAAAACCGAGCTGAAAAACCTCAACTCGTTCCGCTCCGTCGTACGCGGAATCGAATTCGAGATCGAACGCCACATCAAGATTTTGGAGTCGGGTGGGCAAGTGGTGCAAGAAACGCGTGGCTGGAGCGAGGAAGGCGGCTACAGCTTCCCGATGCGCACCAAAGAGTACGAGCAAGATTACCGCTACTTCCCCGAACCTGACATCGTGCCCATTCAAATCAGCGCGGAATGGCTGGAAGCGTTGCGCGCAACCATCCCCGAGCTACCCCTTCAAAAGGCTGACCGCTATCGCAAGGCGTACAAACTGGGCAATGTGGAAACGCGCATCCTTACTGCGGATATTGATACCGCCACCTACTTTGAGCAGTGCATAGCGCTGGGCGTCGACCCCAAAACCGCCAGCAACTGGATAACGGTAGAACTCCAAGCCCGCCTGAACGACACAGGCATCGCCATCCGCGATTCGAAGCTCACGCCCGCCCACCTAGCAGACTTGGTGGACCTGTTGCACAAAGGCGTGATTTCTGGGCGCATCGCCAAGGAGCTGTTCGACGAGGTGTTCCAGACGGGCGTGATGCCTTCCAAGATTGTGCAAGAGCGCGGGTTGGTGCAAATCTCTGACGAAGATGCCATCCGCGCCGCTGCCCGCAAGGTCATCGCCGAAAACCCCGATGTGGTCGAAAAATACCGTGCGGGCAAGACCACCGTGCTGGGCTATCTGGTGGGGCAAATTATGCGCGAAACCCAAGGGCGAGCAAACCCACAGCGCGCCCAAGAGATTCTGCGCGAGGAGTTGGGGTGAGCCATGACGGGCACGCGAGCGGTCTTGCGCTACGGCATTAGCCTTGTAATGATCACACTGGGTGTATGGGTGATTTATCACGAGTACTTTTTGTATGGTCAAACAATCGGGTTGGCATTAGGCGCACTGTTGATTGTGTGGGCGTTTGTGCGCGTGTGGGCGCTACGACGGTTTGTGGAGCGACAACATCGACGCTGAGGTAATACCGATGGGGCTGAAACTGTTCAGCTGGATGCGAGCAAAGCACGCAACACAGGGGGCGCCACCGCCGCAACGGTTGCTGATACCGTTCAGCAACACCCACGACGACCGTGACGCGTTGCGCTTTGCCTGTGGGTTAGCGCGCGTGTTCGACGCCCACCTTACGGTGCTGTGCTTAGTGGAGATGCCGCGCTCCATCGGGCTGGAAAGTTGCCCCGCCACGCGCCTGCACGAGGGCGAACTGGTGGCTGCCGCCGCCCGCGAAATCGCTGAGGAGGTCGGGCTACCAAACATCGAAACCATTATCCGCCCCACGCATCACTGCGGCTATGCCATCGTGAACGCCGTAGAGGAGTTCAAAACCGACCTCTTGCTAATCACCGCCCGCTACCGTAACGGGCGTGTGAACCCTACTTTGGATGACACCGTAGAGGTAGTATTGCGCAAAGCCCGCTGCCAAGTGTGGCTGTACAGCGCACCTATGGAGGAATAGCGATGCGAATCGTAATCATGGGCTGTGGGCGCACAGGCTCGACGCTGGCGTTGCTAATGAGCCACGCGGGGCACGAGGTGACCGTTATCGAGAAATCGCAGGACGCACTGATGCGTTTGGGCAGACGACACACCTGCAAAATCGTAATTGGCGACGGTTTGGACGAGGATACCCTGCGCCGTGCCGAAGTAGATAAAGCCGACGCCTTTATTGCCTGCACCAACGGCGACAACACAAACCTAATGGTGGTGCAAATGGCGCGCGAGCTGTTTGGGGTTCAGCGCATCGCGGCAAAAGTGAACGATCCCGTGCGCGCCGCCGCATATCGCGAATATGGTATCTTCACCATCACAGGGGGCGCACTGATGGCAGGCTACTTGCGCGACTGGCTGCTGGGCACTCCCACTCAGAACATCGAGCATTACAACCAGCTCTACCCCGAACTGCAGCAGTTGTTGGAAGAGGAGTAGGCAGGTGGGCTCCTACCCGCTTGAGCGCGCCGCGATACGCGGCAGGTAGACCGTGAAGGTCGTGCCCGCGCCCACCTTAGTTTGCACCTCGATGTAGCCCCGCAGTTGCTGCACCGCACCTTGAACGGCTGCCAACCCCATCCCCGTGCCGTGCCCAGACGGCTTCGTAGTGAAAAATGGCTCAAAAATATGGGGCAGTACTTCGGGCGGAATGCCCGTGCCTGTATCGCTAACCGCAAGTGCCACATATTCGCCATTGGGCACCGCGCTGGGGCGGCTGCGGCGTATGGTGCGGTTTCGAACACTCAGTGTGATTACTCCACCATCGGGCATGGCGTCGCGCGCGTTGACCACCAAGTTGAGCACGACCTGGAGTAGAAGGTTTGGGTCGGCATGTACCAGCCACAGATTGGGGGCGATCTCTGTGCGCAGCGTAATCGTTTCAGGTAGCACGCGACGCAGCATTTCCAGCGTGCTTTCCAGCCACTCGCCCACGTTGAGATAAGTTAACTGCACGACTTGCTTGCGGGCATACGCCAGCAACTGGCGATTGAGGTTTGCCGCCCGCTCCGCTGCTTGAATAATCCCATCTAAATACCGATTCAAGGTCTCATCGTGGCTGCGCGAGCGCGCCAGTTCCGCGAAACCAATCACGGCGGTAAGCACATTATTGAAATCGTGGGCAATCCCGCCCGCAATCCTGCCAATACTTTCTAACCGATAGGCCTGCTCCAACTGCTGTTGCATCTGGCGCAGCTCCGTGATATCAGTTTGAATCCCCCACGCACGCACCAATGCCCCGTTTTCCACCACGCCGAAAAAGCTATTCAGAAAATAGCGCTCGCTTCCATCCGCAGCGCGCTCGTGCGATACAGTTCCCTCCAGACGGTAGTTATTGGCCACAAAAGCGCGCAACATCTCCACATTCTGCGGATCGCTTGGCACTAACAGGTTGGCTATGGGTGCACCAATGAGTGCTTCAGGCGACTCTGCACCGTACATGCGTGCAAAAGCGCGATTACACTCCGCCAAATAACCCACCTGTAGTATGCGTTGCACTTGCTCCTCAACAGGGAGGTCAACAGGTATCGGCTCGGTAGCTTCAACACGCCAGATGCCTTCATTCGCAAGTTGCACGAACAGTCGGTAGCGCTCCCCGCTCGCTTGGAGGGACCGCTGTGTCTGCACCAGCTCGGTTATGTCGCGAATCACCCCCCAAGCGCCGTGAACATACCCATCCTGCAAGATCCCGCGCAAACTGTACTCATAATGCCGTTCGTTGCCTGCCTCAATCGCAAATGAGAGTTGGCGCCGCACGAGCTGATATCCAGCACGAATAAACTGAATAAAAATTCTCACCAGCTCTCCACGCTCAAGTGGGCAGTGTTGCCGAAGCAGTGTACCAACAATGTCGTTTATAGTCTTCCCGAAAATCGCAGCGTAAGCGGAGTTGCATTCGGCGACGTATGCGCGCTCGTATATGAGTTCAGCTTGTCGCTCTATAGGCAACTGTACAGCGATGGGCTCCGTAAGCATTATACGGTAGATACCCTCACTGGAAAGTTGCACAAACGCCTGATAGCGAGCATGGCTAAGCTCCAGTTCACGCCGCGTACGTTCGCGTTCTGTGACATCGAAACAGAGTAGGTGCACAACCATACGCCCACGAAGGTTGACCACTGTGTAATGCACCTCAACGATGTGCACCAACCCATCAGCAGCATGTTGGCGCGACAAGCGTACCCCATACCGCTGCTGGCGCACATACTCGCGCAGGTCGCGCGTCCAGTGCAGATTTTCCGCACACACGCAATCAATATGTGCCTCGCGCAACTGCTCTCCATAGAACTGCTGGGCGGCGGTGTTCACAGCCAAGATGGTGCCCGTCTCGAAGTCCACCAGCATCTGCGGAACGCTGCTGTCGTGGAACAGTTGACCCCCCCACTCGTGCACCTCCAAAGCATGCTCCAGCTCTGCGACACGCTCGCGCAATGCCTGCAGCTCCGCTTGCAACTGCTTACTCGTTCGCGCGTTCATAAGCAGCCCCACCTAATTTTTTGGTAGAGCGTATTCTACCTTTTAGTTGGGATTCCTACATACTCACGTGCTGTCAACCCCCGAATTCACCCTTACACAGATTGCATCACTGCGTTGCGTCCGTCGATAAGCCCTCACTCGGTGCCAGTTAGTTTGGCTTGCCCGGAACCGCACGAGCCGACTCGAAACCATGCAGGTATACTCTATGCCACCTGCAACGACGGAGGTGAACTAATGCGAGACTTCATGCCAATTCGGCGCATTGACCACGTGCGCTTTTTCGTGAGTAACGCAAAGCAGGCAGCCTACTACTACCGCACTCTTTTTGGCTTCAATGTGGTTGCCTACTCAGGACTGGAGACGGGCAATCGTCAGGAAGCCAGCTATGTGCTCCAACAAAACGATATCCGCTTCGTGCTGACCGCCCCTTACAAGCAAGACCACCCACTGGCGCAGTGGTTGGTAAAGCACGGCGACGGCGTGCGCGACATCGCCTTCGAGGTGGATGATGTAGAGCGTGCTTACAGTGAAGCGGTGCGCCGCGGCGCGCAGGGCGCCCTAGAGCCAACCGTGCTCAAAGACGAGAACGGCGAGGTGCACATCGCCGCCATCCACACCTACGGCGATGTAATCCACTCTTTTATCAACCGCGACCGCTACAAAGGCATCTTTATGCCCGGCTTCCAAGAGATTTTCATTCCCGGTGAGCCTATCGGAGTGAAGGAGATTGACCACATCGTGGGCAACGTGGAGCTGGGCAAGATGAACTACTGGGTGGATTTCTATCGCGAGGTGATGGGCTTCGAGCTATTGGTGCACTTCACCGACGACGACATCAGCACCGAATACTCCGCGTTGATGTCCAAAGTGGTGCAAGACGGGCGAGGCAAAATTAAACTGCCCATCAACGAGCCAGCCGAAGGGCGACGCAAATCGCAAATCGAGGAATATCTGGAGTACAACGCAGGTCCAGGCGTACAGCACATCGCCCTGCTGACCGATGATATCATCAACACGGTGCGCCACCTGAAGGCACGCGGGATGCAGTTCATCTATGTACCACAAACCTACTATGAGGATGTACCCCGCCGCGTGGGCGAGATTGAGGAAGACCTGCGCGAGATCGCTGAACTGGGCATCTTGGTCGACCGCGACGAAGAGGGCTACTTGCTGCAAACCTTCACTAAGACTGTGCAAGACCGTCCCACGCTGTTTTTTGAGGTGATTGAGCGCCATGGCTCGCGCGGCTTCGGCAAGGGCAACTTCAAGGCATTGTTTGAAGCGATTGAGCGCGAGCAAGCCCTGCGCGGCAATCTGTGAAAACCCCAAATCGCTTACGTTGAGCATAACCTGAGTCGATACCTGTGCGAGATTCCTCGCCCTCGGCTCGGGGCAACAAGTTTACTTGGGCGAAAATGGCTCCGTCATTCCGAGCACGGCGAGGAATCTCACCCCCTCAAAACTGACATGCAGTAACAGGGAGGTTCGAGCCAACTTTACACTGTAGGGGCAGGTTCAGCCCTGCCCCTACAATGTTTTCACACCCACGAACGCCAAGTAAATGGCGTCCTAAGTGGGAACTTGCATTGGCAAAATGTGGTATAATAGAGCAACTACTGTAATGTGTGCCTTCGCCGATTCAGGGGGCATCTTAGCAAGCTCGATTCCCCTGAGGCGAGGGATCAACACACAGACAACTTTTCAGGAGGATGGATGATGCGCACTATCAAGACGGGGACGGGAGCGTTGCTGCTGCTCGCACTGTATTTTACGGGGGCACACGCCTTCTCGCAGGGCTTTGACGATGGTTGGAACAGCGGCGGCTGCGTGCTTACCAACGGCGCCAGCGCCGACTTCACACGCGAGTTCAAGTCGTACCGTACCTACACCATCATCGCAAGCGGCGGTGACGGGGCAATCGATGTGGATTTGGAAATACGCGACTCGCGCGGACGAGTAGTTGCTGAGGACAAACAGTCAGAGAAGACCGCCGTCGTTGTGTTCCGTCCTCTCGTTAGCGGTGACTATACGATTCGCCTCACGCTTGCTAAGGGGATTGGCAAGCCGCTGTGCCACTTTATGGTGTTTGTTGACTCGGGAGGCTGGGATATCTCTCCTGAGACTTTCGCCACCGTGTTGCTACGCTTGGCTGCGGTCGCCACCGTGTTGGAAGCCGAAGTGGAACGGTTCTACGGCTACATTATGCGCCCTAGCGAAAAGATGGACATGAGTATCAGCGGTTTACGCGGCGACTACTACGCTTTCGCGGTCGGGAGCGACCATGTAAGCGACCTTGACTTGGTGGTGCGCCGCAGCGGGCTGACGATTGCACGCGACGACTTCGACGATGCATATCCGATGTGTGAGTTCAGCAACCTTTTTGGAAGCTCTGTGAGTGTGGAAGTGTCGTACTACTCTGGCAAGGGGGCAGCGTTCGTGATGGTTGCTGTGGGCAAAAAGTCTTCTTCCCTGCTCAGCCCACGACGGCTGTAAACTGCGCCGCAGGGGGCACGCTGTGCCCCCTGCTTATTCCACCCAATCGGCGATGTAGATGTTTGTTTCTCCGCGCTCTTTCGCGGTGCGATTGGAAGACCACACCAGCATCTTGCCATCGCGCGAGAACATCGGAAAGCCGTCAAAGTCTTGGGTGTAGGTGACTCGCTCCACACCTGTGCCGTCCAAGTTGATGAGGAACAAGTCGAACTCGCGTCCGCGTGGGTCGTGGTGGTTGCTGGAGAAAATGATTTTTCGGTTGCCGGGTTTCATAAACGGCGCAAAGTTTGCCCCGCCCAAGTTGCTGACTTTCCACTTGCGCCTGCCGTCGGCGGTCATCACCCACAGTTCCAGCTTGCTGGGGCGCACTAACCGTTTGCGCAGCAAATCTTGAAACTCTTTGATTTCCTCCTCAGTTTTGGGGTGGTAGGCGCGATAGACGATGTAGCGCCCATCCCACGAGTAGAACGGTCCGCCGTTGTAGCCGATTTCGGTGGTGAGCCGCTTGATGCGCCCCGTGCGTAGGTTCAACTCCGCGAGATCGATGTTGCCCCAGCGTGTGGTGGTGAACAGCACGCGGTCCCCGCGCGGGTGAAACGAGCCCTCCGCGTTGTAATCATCGCCATCGGTGAGCGCAACGCGATCAGAACCGTCTGCGTTTGCCATAAATAACCGATATGGAAACAGCCCCCACACATAACCCTGCGAGCGGTCGGGGGGTGGTGGTGGTTCCTCGCTCCACCAATCGGTGGAGCTGTAGAGGATCTTTTTGCCGTCGGGCGACCAGAATCCGCACGTGCATCGCCCTTTGCCTGTGGAGACCAAGCGCAGGTCGGTGCCATCGATGTTCATCGTGAACATCTGGTCGGCTTTGAAGGGGGGGCGTGTGCTTTGGAAGATGAGTTTTTTGCCGTCAAACGAAAAATAGGCTTCAGCGTTCTCGCCCCCAAAGGTGAGTTGGCGCACATTGCGCAGGTGTGTCTCACGCGGGTCGTGCAGCACACCGCCGCCCTGCGCGGGCTGCCCCAACGGCAGATGAATACCACACATATCGCCCGTAGTATAGCCAAAGGCGGAGACACGATTCTATCGCGCCGGCGACATCCACTGTTGCGCTGGCGACGCGTCTCGCACCCTCTTGACTTTTCGAGGCAAAATCCGATAGAATTAGCACCGCTCTTGGCAGGAGAACGGCACGCAGGCACGAAGTGCTACAACTCCAACACTAGCCAAGATGAAGGAGGCGACAGACCGTTGGCAAAGGTAGAAGTGCGTCCGAATGAGCCGATTGATAGCGTGCTCAAGCGCTTCAAAAAAGCGCTGGAGCAGAGTGGCATTTTGCAGGAGTACAAACGCCACACGCATTATGAGAAGCCGAGCGAGCGGCGTCGGCGACAGCGCCAGAAGCGCAAGAAAAAATAACCGATGCGTGTGTGGAGGCGGAGTAAGCGCGGTGCGCGTCTAACGGGCGCGCCTGTTTTGTGCGTAGCTGCCGCTTGTCGCTTGCGTCGCGAGCTTGCGGTGCTAAGCGTGTTGGCGGTAGTGGGGCTCGCGGTGTTGAACGGCGAGCTGCGCACGCTGCCCCAGACCGCGCTGGAGCGCGTGGTGGCTGCGCTGGCGCAGGTGGGCTTGATTGCCGCGCTCATCCACCAAACAGGGCTACTCCGCCCTGAAGGCACATGGTTGCGTGCTCCCCTTGCTCATAGCCCACGCGAAGTGCGGCTGCTTTTGTTGTTGCTGATTAGCCTTGCCAGTCTCGTCGGTGTTCGCGCAGCGTCGCTGCTGGGGCAAGGGGCGACATTATCCGCCGAGGTGGGCTTTCTGGCGTTTGCGCCGCTGCTAGCAGGGGGCATGCTCTGGGGCGTGCTGATGCACCCTCTGGTGGCGTGCTACCTGTTTGCGGTGTTGCTGGGTGGCGTCGCGGTGGTTCTACGCCTGCCCGTGCTTGCGGTGGGTGCGGTGGGGCTGGCGGGCTGGAGCGCGGTTTGGGCAATCGCGCCAATGCGCCGCCGCACCGATATGTTCTGGGCAGGGGCACTGCTAAGCGGGTTGCTGCTGGTTGCCGCGCTCGGGATTAGTTTTGCGCAGGCTACCACCTGGCTCGACGCGCTTGGCAGTGGACTGTGGGGCGCCATCACGGGCATCAGTGCGACTGCGCTGTTTTGGCTGGGGCTAACCCTGCTGGAACGCCCTTTCCGCCTCGCCACACCGATGACCTTGCTGGAGCTAGCCTCGCCCGAACAGCCTCTCCTGCGCCAACTGCGTACGGAAGCGCCCGGCACCTACTACCATAGCCAGCAGGTGGGGCAACTCGCCGAGGAAGCCGCGCTGGCGATCGGCGCTGACCCACTACTTGCCCGCGTAGGCGGCTACTACCACGACATCGGCAAACTGAGTAAGCCCGACTTCTTCATAGAAAACCAAGAGGGCCTCGAGAACCTCCATGCACGCATCAACCCCACGCTCTCCGCTCGAATCATCGCTGCCCATGTGCGCGATGGCGTAGAGCTGGCGCGTCGCCACCGCTTACCCACCGCCGTGTGCGACATCATCGCCCAACATCACGGCACTACGCTAATCACCTACTTTTACCACCAAGCCGTAGATGGCGGGCACGACCCTGTGCTGGAACAGCATTTCCGCTACGACGGACCCAAGCCCCAATCGCGCGAAGCGGCAATCGTAATGCTGGCAGATACTGTAGAGGCAGCCTCGCGCGTGCTGGGCAATGTAACACCCGCCCGCTTGGCAAACTTCGTGCGCGAGATGATCGAAATGCGCCGCCAAGACGGGCAACTGGACGAGTGTGGTTTGACCTTTCGCGACCTGAAGCTCATCGAGGAGGCGTTTGTGCGCGTGTTGGTTGCTGCACGCCACCGCCGAATCGAGTACCAAGGCAACAAGGCAGAGGACGAACCCGCCTATGCCGTCCACCCGTAGCCGCTTGACAGTAGCGTTGCAGGTCGCTTCGCCTGTGGCGCGCCTGTTGCGTCAAGAGTTCGGCAGTCGCTGGCGCCCCCACCTCAAGTACGCTTTCCAACAAGCGATTGACGCGCTCACCGCCACTGAACCCCATCCCCCTGCAGGCGAACTAAGCCTCTACCTCACGACCGACCTCGAAATGCGCGCCCTCAACAACCTTTATCGCGGTATTGAACACACCACCGATGTGCTAAGCTTCAACTACTCCGCCCACGCTGCCGAGAACCCCGAAACGCCCGCGGGAGAGATTATCATCTCTGTGGAGACGGCGCAGCGCCAAGCCCCGCTCAACCAGCACGACCTGCTGACCGAACTGCTGATGCTTGCCCTGCATGGTACACTACATGTGATGGGTTATGACGACTCGACGGAGGCAGGGCGTGCGACGATGAACGCTCGTGCAGCGTCGGTGCTGCGGCAGCTGGGTTATGCCGCCCACGACGAGTGGTATTCACAATATGAGAACGCCTGAAGCTGAACCGCCCGAACGGGCACGCGATGCTTCCTCGGTTCCACGCAACGGTGAGGCGGAGCCCCGACCGCCGATTCCTCAGCGACGCCACCCGCTGGACGGCTTCCGCTACGCCGTGGAGGGCATCGTTGCGGTGGTGCGCACCCAGCGCCACATGCGCTTCCACTTTTTCAGCGTGGCGCTGGTGCTGCTGATGGGGCTGCTGTTTCGCCTCGACAAGCGCGAGATGCTAGTGCTATTGTTCACCATCTCGCTCGTGCTGATTGCCGAGATGTTCAACTCCGCAATAGAAGCCACCGTAGACCTCGTGACGAAGGAATATCACCCGAAAGCGAAGTTCGCCAAAGATATCGCGGCGGGCGCGGTGTTGGTCGCCACGCTGAACGCGGTGGTAGTGGCGTGGGTGCTGTTTATGGGCGACTTGCGCCTAGAGCAAATTCGCCTGCGGATGGAACGCGCCGAGCCGACCTTAGCCGTGGCTGTGACGATAGGCGTCATCCTGATTTTTGTGATTGTGTCGCTGGTGAAGGTTCTGGCAACGCAGGGCAAGGTGCGTCTGTTTCGCGGCGGCGCTGTCAGCGGGCATGCGGCGTTGGGCTTTTTCTTTGCGATGGCAATTATTGTGGTGTCGGGCGACCTGCTGGCATCGGTATTGGCATTGCTGTTGGCCGCCTTGATTGCTCAAAGTCGTGTGGATGCCGATATCCACAGTTGGCGTGAAGTGGTGTTGGGCAGTTTGCTGGGCGTGGGCTTGGGTGCACTCATTTTCTGGCTCACACCCCGCTGAGGAGGATAAGTACACGATGACCGACAACCCGAACAGTCGCAACGCGAAGCCAAGCGCACGAATCTGGATTGTTCTGGTGATTGCGCTGATCGGCGCCGCGTGGGCGCTGTACGGACAAGCCACCAACGGTGCCACCACGCCCCCCGCCGAGGGGCTGACCCCCACGGGCAGCTTACTGGTAATCCTCGTGCTGTTGTTGCTGAGCGCGTTCTTCTCGATGGCGGAAAGCGCGCTAACTTCCATTCGCCACAGCTGGGTGCGGATGTTGTTGGAGCAAAAGCACCGTCTTGCCCCCTACTTAGCTGCCTTCAAAAACGAACCGTCGCGCTTCCTTTCAACGGTGCAAGTGGGGCTGAACATTGTGGCGTTCTTAGCATCGGCGGTGGCTGCAACCAATCTTGCCGAGCCGTTGCACACGCTCATGCGCCCGCTGGAAGCCAACACAGGGCTGAACCTGCACGGCTTTAGCGTCGCCTTAGTGGCAATTCTTACTGCCTTTGCGAATGTGGTGATTGGCGAGACCGTGCCCCGCAGCATCGCGATTACTTATGCTGAGCGCGTCGCGCTGATTGTAATTGTGCCGATGACCATCTTTGACCGCCTGTTTGCGCCCCCTATCTGGCTGGTGAACGGCATCACGCGCGCCGTGCTGAAGCTGTTCGGCATCCAGATGATGCGCCTTGCCCCTGTTGTCAGCGAAGAGGAACTGCGCGTGCTGGTGGAAGCAGGCGAAGAACAGGGCGTAATCGAAGAGCAAGAGAAGGAAATGATCCAATCCATCTTCGAGTTCACCGACACCATCGCCCGCGAGGTGATGACCCCCCGCGTGGATATCAAAGCCGCCCCTGCCACTGCCACCGTGCACGACCTTATCAAGCTCATCCGCGAAACGGGGCATACGCGCATCCCCGTCTACGAAGGCAGCCTCGACAACATCATCGGCATCGTGCACGCCAAAGACCTATTACGCTACTGCGATGGCACTTCTAAGTTCTCGCTGCACGAGGTGATGCGCCCCGCCTTCTTCGTGCCCGAAAACAAGCGCGTGGTAGAGCTACTCCAAGAAATGCGTCGCCGCCGCACCCACATGGCAATTTTGCAAGACGAATACGGCGGTACCTCAGGTTTGGTGACCCTGGAAGACCTCGTAGAGGAGATTGTGGGCGAGATTCAAGATGAATACGATGTAGAAACGCCCCCCGAGGTGGAAACACTGCCCGACGGCTCGCTGCTTATCGACGCCCGCCTGCACCTAGACGACGCCAGCGAGCTACTGGGCATCACCCTAGAGTCGGAAGAGTTCGATACCATCGGCGGCTATGTGTTTGGGCAACTGGGGCACCAACCCAGCGAAGGCGAAGCCGTGCGCGTCGACGGCTGGGAACTGCGCGTGCACGCCGTCGAGGGGCACCGCATTCGCGTTGTGCAAGCCACACGTATTGCCGAGCAAGCTCCTGAGGGCGACACCACCATCGAGGGCGCGATGAAGGGCTAACCCTCTTTTGGAAACGCGCCGCGCCTGTGGTAGAATTGGGCAAGCTTGGAGAGGTCAACGATGACACCGCGAAAACCAGAGGGCTACATCGACGGCATACCCCTACATCCTGAAAGCCTGATGATGGGCTATGGCTATCGCCCTGAATGGTCAGAAGGTGCACTCAAATGCCCCATTTTCCAAACCTCTACCTTCGTGTTTCGCACTGCCGAAGAGGGCAAGGCGTTTTTCGAGTTGGCATATGGCTTGCGTGAACCGAAGCCTGGCGAACAGGTAGGGCTTATCTACAGCCGCATCAACAACCCCGACCTTGAGATTCTGGAAGACCGCCTCTGCCTGTGGGATGACGCGGAAGACGGCGCGGTGTTTGAAAGCGGTATGGCAGCGATTGCCACCACCGTGTTAGCGTATGTGCGCCCCGGCGATATGATTTTTCACAACGAGCCACTCTACGGAGGCACCGACCACCTATTTCGCAGCGTGCTGAGCGAGTTCGGCATTCACGCGGTGGCGTTTCCTGCGGGCGCGCCTAACAAGCAGGTGGAAGCCATTTTAGCTAACAGCGAATGGCGCAACCGCCTCGCGATGATTTATATTGAAACCCCAGCCAACCCCACCAACGCCTTAGTGGATATTGAGTTCTGCAGCCACTTGGCGAAAAAGTACGCCCCGAAAGGGCGCGAAGTTGTCGTGGTGGTAGACAACACTTTTTTAGGACCGCTGTGGCAGCACCCGCTCAAACACGGCGCGGACTTGGTGCTCTACTCCGCCACCAAATACATCGGCGGGCACAGCGACTTGATTGCGGGCGCGTGCTTGGGCAGTCGCGCCAAACTCGCCCCCGTGAAAATGTTGCGCACCTTTCTGGGCAACATGGCAGGTCCGTGGACGGGCTGGTTGCTTATGCGCAGTCTCGAAACGCTCAAGTTGCGAATGACTGCGCAAATGAAAAACGCCCGCTATGTCGCCGACTTCTTAGCGGACCATCCGAAAGTGCAAAAAGTGTACTATCTAGGACATCTCACAGAGGAACATCCACAGTACGAAATTTATCGCAAGCAGTGCCTCGCGCCAGGCGGGATGATTTCGTTTGAGATCATCGGGGGCGAGGCGGAGGCCTTTCGATTCCTCAACTCGCTCAAACTTATCAAGCTCGCGGTGAGCCTGGGCGGCACCGAATCGCTGGCAGAACACCCCGCCACAATGACCCACGCCGATATGCCCAAAGAAACCCAACGCATGTTCGGTATCACCGACGCGCTGATACGGCTCTCTATTGGCGTGGAGCACCCCGAAGACCTGGTGCTTGACCTCAAGCAAGCGTTGGAGAAGGTATAGCCCGCTCGGTATAATCTGAACGGTGTCGGTTCTGGAGCAGATTTTGGCAACAAAACGCGAAGAGGTGGCGTCGCGCAAGCGAGTGATGCCTCTTGCGGACCTCAAGGCGCGGATTGCTGATGCGACGCCGCCGCGCGGATTTCGCCAGGCATTGCGCCACACGCATAACCCCATTGCGCTGATTGCCGAAATCAAACGCGCCTCGCCGAGCAAGGGCGTCATTTGCGAGGCGTTTGACCCAATACAGATCGCCGAACGCTACCACGAAGCGGGCGCGGACGCCCTTAGCGTGCTGACAGATGAACCTTACTTTCAGGGCAAGCCTGAATATTTGGCACAGGCACGCGCCCGTGTGCCACTGCCTGCCCTGCGCAAAGATTTTCTGATAGAAGAATATCAAATCTACGAAAGTCGCGCTCTTGAAGCGGACGCGGTGCTGCTGATTGTGGCTGCCCTGCGCGATCGCAAACGCTTGCAAGCCCTGCGCGAACTCGCTGAGTCGCTGGGGATGGATGCCCTTGTGGAGGTGCACGACGAGTGGGAGCTGGAAGATGCCCTCGAGTCGGGCGCGACGCTGGTGGGCATCAACAACCGCGACTTGCGCACTTTTGAGGTATCGCTGGAGACCACTTTTCGGTTGCTGCGCTACCTCCCACAGGAGATCACGCGCGTCAGCGAAAGCGGGATAGAGACCGCGGCGCAGGTGGCGCAGCTGTGTCGAGCAGGCGTGCATGCGATACTGGTGGGCGAAACGCTGATGCGCGCTGCCGACCCCGTTGCCCTCGTGCGCGAATGGATGGACGCCTGCCGATGCGAATCGCCCTAATCCACACTAACGACGCACACAACCGCTGGAACGCCGCCTTTGTGGAGCTGCTGCGCGCCCTCAAAACCCAGCATAACGCGCTGCTGCTCGATTCAGGCGATTGCATTCGGGCGGGCAACTTGGGCATACCGTTGCGCCCCGAGCCTGCGTGGAGGTGGATGCGTGAAGCAGGCTATGATGCCATTACCATCGGCAATCGCGAGTTTCACCTGACGGTCGGGGGGTTTCTGGCAAAGACGCGCGACGCGCCTGCGCCGCTGCTGTGCGCCAACCTGCGCCCCAAACAGCCCGACACGCCCGTGCCCGTACAAGCAGCGTGGCAAACCGTGCATCGTGGCGTGCGCGTAGCGGTGCTGGGGCTAACTGTGCCGATGATTACCCCGCGCATGCGTTCCGCTGCCCTCACCGCGTACCTGTTCGACCCACCGCTTGAGACCGCACGCGCGTGGATTCCGCGCCTTCGCCCCGAAGCCGATTTGCTGATCGCCCTTACCCATATCGGTAGCCAACACGACCGCCGACTAGCAGAAGCCTGCCCGGAGTTCGATCTCATCTTAGGCGGGCACTCGCACACGCCCATTCACCCCCCCGAGCAGGTGAGCGGCGTATGGGTAAGCCAGTCGCCCCCCTACTGTGGCGGTGCGGTTCTCCTTCTGCTCCAACGCGCGGGCGACCATTGGGCGATTGAGCAGGCGGAACTTGTTGGCGCAACCAACCCATAACCCACCCGACAAGAGCGTTTGTCAGGTGGGCGAGCAATATCCATTGCCTTTGCACCAAACAATCGGCTGCTACGCTTTGTGAATGGCGTGCCCAGCGGCGTCGTGGAACGCTTCCATAAGCGATTCCACCAGCGTGGGGTGCGGGTGGATAGTGTCCACCAGTTCATCCAGCGTGGCTTCGAGCTTGATGGCGAGCACTGCCTCTTGAAGCAGGTCGCTGGCGTGCTCGCAGCAGATGTGCACGCCCAGAATCTGCCCGTACTTGGCTTCCGCCACGACTTTCACCAGCCCTTCTTTGATGCCAGCTGCCATCGCGCGCCCCAAGATGCGCGGCGGAAACTTGCCCACTTTGACCTCGTAGCCTTGCTCGCGTGCTTGTTTCTCAGTCAACCCCACACTTGCCACTTCGGGCACTGTGTACACCACATTCGGGATTGCACGGTAGTCCATGCGGCGGTTCGCCCCGAAGCAGTTCTCGGCAGCCACAATGCCCTGTGCGCTCGCCACATGTGCCAGCGGCGCGATGCCCGTAATGTCGCCAATTGCGTAGATGTGCGGAATATTGGTGCGCATATATTCGTCAACGGCGACGTACCGCTTGTTCATCTGAATACCGACGGTTTCCAGCCCAATACCATCCACATTCGGCTTGCGCCCCACGCCGATAAGCACCACTTCCACCTCAATTTGTTGCATCCCTTTAGGCGTTTCCACATGGCAGCGCCAGCGGTCGCCCACACGTTCTGCCGATTTAAGCGTGCTGCCCGTGAGGAACTGGACGCCCTGACGCGATAGAGCGCGTTCCGCCTCTTTGGCAACATCCTCGTCGAACAGGGGCAAAATCTGGGGCATAATCTCCACCACTGTGACATGGCTGCCCAGTGCGTTGAACACATAGCTGAACTCCACGCCCACTGCCCCTGCGCCCAAAATTAGCATGCTGTCGGGCACGAAGGTCGCCGTCACAGCGTCGTCGCTTGTCCATACCTTCTCGCCCTCCAGCCCGGGGATGTTGATTTTCATCACGCTGGAGCCCGTGGCGAGGATAATATTCTTGCCACGCACATAGTCTTTGCTGCCGTCGGCGCGCGTGACTTCAATGGTGTGGGCGTCAATCAGTTTGCCTGTACCTTCTACGGTCTGCACCCCGTTTTTCTTAAACAGCGTTGCGATACCGTTGCGCAGCGTTTGCACGATGCGGTCTTTGCGGGCTTGCATTTGGGCAAAGTCGTAGTCTACTGCGCCCTCAATCAGGATGCCCATCTCTTTGGCGTGCAGCACGTGCTGGTAGCGTTCGGCATGAGCAATCATCGCTTTGCTGGGGATGCAGCCCCAGTTGAGGCATGTGCCGCCCAGAAACTCGCGTTCAATACAGATGACACTGCCGCCGTGTTCCTTTGCTAACTGTCCTGCGCGGATGGCGGCCACGTAGCCGCCAGGTCCTGCGCCTAAAATCACCACATCTGCTTCGTAGGTTGCCATAGGAGCCTCCTGCAGCTTCGCAGAGAGTATACCCGCGTCGCGTTAGATGGGGTAGAGTACGGCGGCGCCTTGCAGTTTGCCCGTGCGGAGCGCGTGCAGCGCTTCATTCGCCTGCTCCAGCGGGAAGGGCGTCGTGTGCGTCTCAATCGTGAATTGGCTGGCTTTCGCGAAGAACTCCTCGCCGTCGGCACGCGTGAGATTTGCTACCGAGCGCACTATGCGCTCGCCCCACAAGATAGCGTAGGGGAAGCCGGGAATATCGCTCATATGAATGCCGCCACACACCACCACACCCCCTTTATCGACGGCGCGCAATGCAGTCGGCACCAACTCGCCTACGGGGGCAAAGATAATCGCGCCGTCCAGTGGTTCGGGCGGCTGCTGGTCGGAACCACCCGCCCACCACGCGCCTAAGCTACGGGCGAAATCCTGCGTGGCGTAGTCGCCCGAGCGTGTGAAGGCAAACACGCGCATGCCGTCGCGCACGGCAATCTGGACGAGAATGTGCGCCGCAGCGCCGAAACCGTAAATGCCCAAGCGATTGCCCAACATCTCCTGGCGGGCGATGCGATAGGAGCGGTAGCCAATCAGCCCCGCGCACAGCAGCGGCGCTACCGCCACATCGTCATACGCCTCCGGCAGAGGAAACACATAGCGTGCGTCGGCGACGATGTATTCCGCGTAGCCCCCATCTAGCGTGTAGCCTGTGAACTGCGCAAACTCACACAGGTTCTCGCGCCCCGCGGCGCAGAAGCGACATTGCCCACAGGTATAGCCCAGCCATGGCACGCCCACGCGCTGCCCCACCTGCAGCCCTTGCACCTCTGCCCCAAGCTCAACCACCTCGCCCACTACTTCGTGCCCTAAAATCAGGGGCAGCTTCGGGCGGGGCAGCTCGCCGTCAAACACATGCAGGTCGGTTCGGCACACACCACAAGCGCGCACACGGAGCAGCACTTGATGCGCTTTCGGCTTGGGCACGGGCAACTCGCGCAGTTGCAACGGCTGCCCTACTTGTTCCAACACCATCGCACGCATGCCAACGCCACCTCCTTAACAACCGCTACCGAAGGCAAACAGCACTAGCAGCAGGTCGGCATCGTTGACCTGGTTGTCGCCGTTCACATCTTCTGGGCGTGCGCCCGTGCTGCCGAACGCAAACAGCACGCTCAACAGGTCGGCGTCGTTGACACAGCCGTCGCCGTTCACATCGCCGTTGGCCGCCAACACGCGCAACGGCAATACCGCCTCACCGCCGGGCACCCCATCGCCCGTGGGCAACTGCCCGAAATACTCGCCGTCCAGCACCAAGCCAGAGTTTTGCGCCGTGATGCTGGGCGAGAAGCGGATTGTGTAAGCGTCGGGTTTGAGCGGCTCGTTGAAGGTCAGCCGCACGCGCCCTGCGCTAGCGTCGTAGGCGAGCGCAAACGGCACCGCCCCACGCGTTGCCCCAACCACGCGCACCTGCGCCTCGTTAATCGCCACTGGCGTCTGGAAATAGACTTCCACTTGGCTTACAGGCGCGGTGACTACACCGGGCGCAGGGTTCATCTCCACAATCACAGGCGGTCCGGGGCGGTACGCCTCCTGGGTGCTACTGCCCTTCAAAATCCACTCGTCGGGGTCAAACGCAAGGTTGGAGACCGTGCCCGAAACGGGCAGCACGTAATACTGCGTCGGCGCGCTGTTCCACACCCGAAAATCCTGCGTGCGGTTGCCGATAGTGGCGCGAATGCCCAGCGGCATTGTGTACAGCCCGTAGTTGCTGGGTTGCGTCTGGCGCACCGACAACAGCAGGTAGGGCTTGCCGTTCACGACGGTGGTCGTCCAGCCCCACGCATAGCTGGGCGCGCCGATGCCATACACCCACGGCTGGAAGAACCAGTCCATCGATTCGCCCCATACTTCTTCTACCACTTGCTGGAAGTCGGCGGTTGTGGCGTGGCTGTAGGCGAAGCGGTTGCGATAGCGCGCCAGTGCCTCAAAAAACTGCTCGGTGCCCAACACCCAGCGCAAGCCATGCAGCACCCACGCCCCCTTGCGGTAGGAAAAGTTCGAGCTGAAAATCTGATTGATGTCGCTGATGTTGTAGCGGTAGACACTGCCGTCGAGGCTTGTGGGGCGACGGCTGAGCATCGCATTGCGCAACGCCACAAGGTCGCTGCTGCCGTTGCGGAACTCCAGCCACAACGCCTCCGAGTAGGTGGCAAACCCCTCGTTGAGCCAAATGTCGTGCCAAGTGGCACAGGTTACCATGTTGCCCCACCACTGATGCGCCAACTCATGTGCCGTCAGCGACTCGCCAAACCCGCCTTGCCCGCTCATCGTCTGATGCTCCATGCCCCCGCTGAACTGGAACTGATAGATGCCATATCGCTCCTCTATGAACGGATAAATGCCATATAGGTCGCTAAACACGCGCAACATAGGAATGCAGCGTTCCCAAGCGGCGCGGTTGGTAGGCGTGTCGCTTTCAGGGTAGATGTAAAAGTCCACGGGCATGGTGTGCCCGCCATAGGTGAAAGTGCGCGACCAATGGTTGTAGTTAGTCGCTGCAAACGCAACCAAGTATGGCGCAATAGGATAGTTATGCCGATAGCGAAAGCGACGACGGTTATTCGGCAAATCCTCCACCGATTGCAGCAGCCCATTGGCGACCGCAAACATAGTGTTGGGCACAATCAAGGTGAAAGTAAGAGTCGCCTTGTCGGTGTTCTCATCTTTGGCAGGCCACCAAGTGTAGGCAAACCATGGCTGGCTGAGGGTAGCTACAATCACCGCCCCCGAGGCGCGCGTAGTAAACTCAATGGAACCCCATCCGCGCGATACAGGTATGCCCTGATAATCCACCCGCAACTGGAACACCTCGTTCTGAAAATAGGTGCGGTCAAACTCCGCGCGCACGGTGGTGATACTCTCGCGCACGAAACTAATCGGGCGTCCATCCAGCCAAACGCCAGTAAGGGTGAAGTTGTCGCGCAACCGAAAGCGAAAGCTGCTCAGCGTAGGCTGCACCACTTGCACGGTCATCACGCAGCTGCCAATCAGCGTGCGCGTGCTCGGAATCACCTCCAGCGTGAGGTCATAGTGTTGCACATCGGTGGCTTGCGGGTCTTGGAACAAGGCGGGGAGTTCAAACGGCACAAATTCCGAATAGCTCGCAGGCACGGCAGCATGGCGGCATAGCGAGCAACCATCACCACCTGCCCAAGCAACAACGCCCATCATCAAGGCTGCCGCAGACAACCAAACGCGCCGCATGGCTATATTATAACCCGAGCCGAGTTTCCTTGTCTGCGGCTCGGAATGGTGAGTATATTTCAAGCACGAATAACCTTGTCACCCCAAGCGCAGCGAGGGGCTCGGCTGTGCAAGGTATACATTCAAAGCTGACGCTGTTCTTATGCAAACAAAACTGCCCCGCCAAGCAGGTATAGCGATGCCCTACAGGAGCCGCCGACAACCCTGCGTTGCGCACGCAAGGTAGAGGCGAACGCGAGGGCTCAAGAGAAAGGTATAATCTCTACGGTTGCTTGCGATGCACCACCCAGCCCAGCCAGAACCTACATCGGAACCCCGTTCGCGGGATACCTCTACTCCGCAGGGCGACGGTACGAACGCCCCTGCCCCGCAAGGCGACGACCGGAATGCCGTCGCACCACACAGCGACGACAGGAATGCCCCTGCCCCGCAAGGCGACGGCACGAATGCCGTCGCACCGCATAGCGACGACAGGAATGCCGTCGTGCCACATAGCGACGGCATGAATGCCGTCGCACCATTGGTGTTGCAAGAGTTCACGCTTGGTACGCGCTCGCTACGCACCGTCTCCAGCGGGGTAGACATCTGGCAACGCATCGCCAACTGGCACAAAGCGGGCTATACGATCGTTATCGCCACCGATAGACCCACGCAGGTCAAAAAAGCTTTGGAAAAGTTGGAGTTGCCCTCATCTCCAAGCCCCCTCTCCCACCGCGTGGAAAAGGCGGAGGCGCCCCGCGGCGCAGGAATGTCCACGCACGCTGCCGATAGTTCCCGACGCGTTGCCGAGAATTCCCCCTCCCCCACGCGGCAGGAGAGGGAGGCAAGAAGTGAGGACATCATCCTTCATCACGGCAACCTCGGCGGGGGCTTCGTGTGGGACGCCCAGAAGTTCGTGCTAGTTACCGATGCCGAGCTGTTTGAAAACCGCCGCTTGCGCCTGCCCCCACGCCGCTTCACCGAAGGCGTGCCCATCACCTCCATCATGGATCTGCAGCCGGGCGATTATGTGGTACACATCTATCACGGCATTGGCATTTTCAGGGGGCTGACCACCCTAGAGCGCGAGGGCGTCAAGCGCGAGTATTTGCTGATTGAGTATGCCCACCCTGACCGCATCTTCGTGCCCGTCGACCAGTTAGACCGCATTCAGAAATACATCGCGCCCGACGACAAGCCGCCCGAAATCAAACGCCTCAGTAGCACGGCGTGGGCACGCACGGTCGCCAAAGCTCGCCAGAAAGCCAAAGAGGTGGCAGAGGAACTCATCCGCATCTACGCCCTGCGCGAAAAAGCCACTCGTCCCCCCTATGGCAAGGATACCCTCTGGCAAGCCGAAATGGAAGCGATGTTCCCCTACATCGAGACCGAGGGGCAGCTGCGCGCCATTCAAGAAGTGAAAGCTGATATGGAATCGCCGCACCCAATGGACAGATTGCTAATTGGCGATGTGGGCTTTGGTAAAACGGAGGTTGCGATTCGCGCTGCCTTCAAGGCAATTATGGCTGACAGGCAAGTCGCCCTGTTGTGCCCCACTACGATTTTAGCCTACCAACACTATCAAACCTTCAAAGAGCGGTTTGAACCGTTTGGCGTGCAGGTGGCGCTGCTCAGCCGACTGATTAGCCCTGCGGAGCAGAAGCGCATCTTGCACGGGCTGAAAACGGGCGCGATTGACATGGTCATCGGCACGCACCGCCTGCTTTCCGATGATGTGCAGTTCAAAAATCTCGGCTTGGTGATTATTGACGAGGAGCAGCGGTTCGGCGTGATGCAAAAGGAAAAGTTCAAAAAGCTGCGTGGCACAGTGGACGTGCTGACGATGACCGCCACACCGATTCCGCGCACGCTGTATATGGCGCTGACCGAGATTCGCGATATGAGCATGATTACCGACCCGCCGCCGGGCAGGCTGCCCATCCGCACCGTGGTTGCCCCCTACACCGACTGGATGGTGCGCGAAGCGATCATCCGTGAGTTGCAGCGCAGCGGGCAGGTGTTCTATGTGGTGCCGCGCATTCAAGGCATCACGCACGTAGCGGAGCGCGTGCAAAAACTGGTGCCCCATGCGCGAATCGCGATTGCCCACGGGCAAATGCCCGCCCGCGAAGTGGAAGATATTATCCTTGCCTTCTACAACCACGAGTACGATGTGCTGGTGAGCACCACGATTATCGAAAACGGTTTGGATATGCCAAATGTGAACACACTGATTGTGGAGAGTGCAGAGCGGTTCGGCTTGGGGCAGTTGTATCAGTTGCGGGGGCGCGTGGGGCGTTCGGATAGGCAGGCATACGCCTACTTTCTGTTCAAGGCAGGGCGCCTGGGCGAGAAGGCGGAGGAACGCCTGCAGGCACTCAAAGAGTTCTCGCATTTAGGTTCGGGCTTTGCGCTGGCGTTGCGCGATCTGGAGATTCGCGGCGCGGGCAACCTGCTGGGTGAAGAGCAGCATGGTGCGATGCGCGCGGTGGGGCTGGAGCTGTATCAGGCGATGCTGCGCGATGCGATTCGGCGGCTGCGCAAAGGCGAAACTAGCTGGGATTTGGAAGCCCCTGTACAAGAGGAGCTGCCCGACGCGAGCAAACTGCCCGTAGACGCCTACATTCCGCACGACTACATCGCCGATGTGGCGCAACGATTGGGCTATTACAAGCGGATCGCAGGCAGTCGCACGCGCGAGGAACTCAAATCACTTGTGCGCGAGTTGCGCGATCGCTACGGCGAGTTGCCCACGCCTGTGAAAAACCTGATTCGGCTGATGGAGCAGCGCATCCTTGCCCACGCACTGGGCGTGCAGAGCATCGGCGTGGAGGGCAAACGGCTCGTCATCAAGTTCAAGCCCGACCGTAAACTCAAAGCACGCTGGCAACTGGCGCTACAGAAGGCTATTCCGGGCACGCGCACCCAGCCCGACGAGATTACCACGCCGTTGGGCGACCACCCCTTGGAGACGCTGATGACCGTACTAGCCGAGCTGAAAGCGGTGGTGGAGGCTGGCTAACCGCTTGCCCTACCCCTCGCGCAGCGGTTCACCCAACTCGGTGCCGTCAGGCAACACGCGTAGATAGCCCAACTGTACCCACCGCACGGGCTGCACCGAACGCACAGGCGACAACACCTCCAGCACGCGCGCTTTATAGTCTAAGCGTTCAATCAACCCCAAGCCATAACACCGCCCTGTGTAGTCAATTAGCCCCACCAGCAGGTTGTGGTAGGCAGATTGGGGCAGCATCACCAGCTTGTTTACATTTGCCAAAGTCATCAGCATCTCAATTTGGGCGTCGTTCAGGGGCTGGCGCACAATCAGGTGTAACGAGTCGCCCATCATCTCGGCGTGCAGGAGCTCCGCGTGCACTTGGTCGGCTAAAAAGCGGCGTCGGTTATCGGAAATAGGCTGCCCTGCCCCCAACCGCCTGCCGATAAAGCGGAACTGGTCTAATGGCAAGGTGTGCGATTGAGCTTTTTCGAAATAGCGGGCGAACGCGGCACGTCGGTGTTGGGCGCGTTGCGGGGGCGACTTGCGCAGAATGGTTTTGGGCACGGGCAACTCGTACAGCTTCCAATTGGCACGCAAGCGCAACGCGCTCAAGATTGGCTCCAGCTCGCCTGCACGCTGCAACGCCACGATTGCTTGTGGACGCAGCAGGTCAATAAGCATTAGTTTATAGGCACGCCCGTGCCAACCGCCGATGTAGCCGTCGGTGTCGATCACCACGCTTTGAGGCTGCAAGGGCATCAGGTCATCCAGCACGCGACGTGCTCCTGTGAGCGCGAGCGACACATGGCGCACAGGCGACACATCGCCCAGAAACGCCAAGCTGTGGGGAGTCAGCTCGCTTAGCAACTCGTAGGGCTTGTTCAGCAACACACTGCTAAAGGTCGTGGGCGGTCCAACAGTGGTCTGCCCGACATCCAGATCTACAAAGCCCGCGTTTTGCCCCGCTTGGTGCTTGAGGCGCAGCAGCAAGGCGCAGAAGGTGGATTTACCTGTGTCGGTAGCGCCCAACGCGAGGATAACGCCGTCGCTACGCACCAGCTCCTCAACTGCTTCTTGCCACTCTGGATAAAGCTCGCGCCAGCGCATTGCCTACAGCTCCAAGTGCATCGGTACAATCGGCGCGGAGTGCGTGAGCGCGCCTACGGAAATATAATCTACGCCCGTCTCAGCGATTGCGCGCACGGTTTGCAGGTTCACCCCACCCGAAGCTTCGATGAAACGCACACGCCCCTTTGCCAGCTGTACTGCTTCACGCAGCAGATCTAAAGGCATATTGTCCAGCAGGATGCCGTCCGCGCCTGCCTCAATCGCTTGGCGCACCTGCTCTAGCGTGGTGCACTCCACTTCGATTGCCAACAAGTGGTGTGCCGACTGGCGTGCGCGTTGCACTGCTTCTCGGATGTCGCCTCCCAACGCCATCAGGTGGTTATCCTTGATAAGGATTCCATCGTACAGCCCTATGCGATGGTTGCGCCCCCCACCCACGCGCACGGCGTACTTCTCCAGCAGGCGCAAGCCGGGTGTGGTCTTGCGCGTGTCCACAATCTGTGCGCCTGTGCCTGCAATGGCATCCACGAATTGGCGCGTGAGCGTGGCAATGCCCGATAGGTGTTGCAGAAAGTTCAGTGCCGTGCGCTCGGCTTTGAGAATGGCGCGCGTGCTGCCCGCAACGCGCAACACTGGCATATCGGGGGCAAGTGGCGCACCGTCTGCGAGCGCGTGCGGAAACTCAACTGCAGGCTCCAGCCGTTGGAACACGCGCATGGCTATCTCCGCTCCGCACAACACGCCATGCGCCTGTGCCAAAATCGTGCCCTGCGTTCGGTGGTTTTCTGGAATGAGGCTATCGGTTGTCCAATCGCCCGCGCCAAGGTCCTCCTCCAGCGCGCGCTCAATAATTGCCTCTACGAGGCGCCACTCCAGCGGCATGATAGCAGGATTATACCTGCGCATTGGGGCATCACCTGTGAAAAATGGTACAATTCCCCTACTGGAGGCAAATAGCATATGCGTTATGATGTGAAGGACTTATCGCTGGCAGAGCAAGGTTTGTTGCGGATGGAATGGGCGGACAACGAAATGCCCGTGCTGCGCCTCATCCGCGAGCGTTTTGAGCGCGAAAAGCCCCTGCAAGGAGTACGCATCGCGGCGTGCTTGCATGTCACCACCGAGACAGGCAACCTGATGCGCACCCTGAAAGCGGGCGGCGCCGAGATTGCCTTGTGCGCCTCGAACCCCCTCTCCACGCAAGATGACCTCGCTGCTGCGTTAGTGAAATACGAAGGCATTTCGGTATTTGCCATCAAAGGCGAGGACAAAGAAACCTACTATCGGCACATTCACCAAGCGTTGGACATTCAGCCCCACATCACGATGGATGACGGTTGCGACTTGGTGACGGTGCTGCACACTGAACGGCGTGAGCAGTTGCCTCAGGTAATTGGGGGCACGGAGGAGACCACCACGGGCGTGATTCGCCTGCGTGCGATGCAACAAGAAGGTGTGCTGCAATACCCCGTCATCGCCATCAACGATGCCTACACGAAGCACCTGTTTGATAACCGCTACGGCACGGGGCAGAGCACGATGGACGCCATCATGCGCGCCACCAACTTGCTGATTGCCGGGCGCAAGGTGGTGGTGATTGGCTACGGTTGGTGCGGACGCGGCGTGGCGATGCGCGCGCGAGGTCTAGGCGCGCACGTAATCGTGTGCGAGGTGGATCCGCTCAAAGCCCTCGAGGCGATTATGGATGGCTACGAGGTGATGCCGCTCGCGCATGCGGCCAAAGTGGGCGATATCTTCATCACCGTCACGGGCAACTACCATGTGATTCGCGAGGAACACTTCCATCGCATGAAGTCGGGCGCCATCGTGTGCAATACGGGGCACTTCAATGTGGAGATTGACATCCCTGCGTTGGAGCAGCTGGCAACACGCAAGCGCACCGTGCGCCCGTTTGTGGACGAGTACCAGTTAGCCGACGGGCGACGGATTTACCTACTGGGCGAGGGGCGCCTCATCAACCTTGCTGCTGCCGAGGGGCATCCCGCCGCGGTGATGGATATGAGCTTCGCCAACCAAGCGCTCAGCGTTGAGTACTTAGTGCACCACAAAGGACAGCTGCCGCGCGGGGTACACTCGGTACCTACCGAAATCGACGCGCAAGTAGCACGCCTCAAGCTTCAAGCGTTAGGCGTGGAGATTGACACCCTCACACCCGAGCAAGAGAAGTATCTCCACTCGTGGCAGGAGGGCACATAACGAACGCTGCGTCGTCGCGGGGGTGGCATTCGGAACAGGGCGTCGCCCCCGCTGCACCCCCGAAACGACAGTTGGGCATAGTACCCTTGCCAAGTGCATTTGTTGGCAGGAATTCATACTGTTGCCTCTAATATCGCTTGCGCTATGTTCGCTCGCGTGGAGAGCGCAGCCTTGCACGGTATTGACGCATTCACCGTGCAAGTGGAGGTAGACCTGCAGCATGGCACGCCTAACTGGACGATCGTAGGGCTGCCCGACACGGCTGTTCAAGAGTCGCGCGACCGCGTACGCACCGCCATCCGCAACTCTGGCTTGCATTTTCCGCTGTTCAAGCTCACAGTGAATCTCGCCCCCGCCGATGTGCGCAAAGAGGGACCTGCTTACGACTTGCCCATTGCTGTCGGCATCCTCGCCGTATCGGAGCAGGTGCCGTTGGAGTCGCTGGAAGGCACGCTGATTGTGGGCGAGCTTTCGCTGGATGGGGCGGTGCGACCTGTCAACGGCGTGCTTTCGATTGCGCTGCACGCACGCGAGGCGGGCAAAAAGCGACTAATTGTGCCCCAAGCTAACGCCGAGGAAGCGGCTGTTGTGGGCGGTGTGGAGGTTTACGGCGTGGAATCGCTGCTGGATACGGTGCAGCTACTGATCAACCCGAGGCACAAGCTGCCCACGCGCGTGGATGTAAACGCCCTGCTAAGCCGTCCTGTGGAGTACGAGGTGGATTTCTCGGAAATCAAAGGGCAGGAACAGGCAAAGCGCGCGCTGGAAATCGCCGCGGCAGGCGGGCACAATGTGCTGATGATTGGTCCGCCCGGCTCGGGCAAAACGATGCTGGCACGCCGACTGCCTACCATTTTACCGCCGATGACTTTGGAAGAGGCGTTGCAGACCACGCGCCTCTACAGCGCGGCGGGGCAGTTGCCTCCCAAGACAGGCTTGATGACCACCCGCCCCTTTCGCGCCCCGCACCACACCACTTCTTACGCGGCGTTGGTAGGCGGGGGCAGCATCCCGCGTCCAGGCGAAATCTCGTTGGCGCATAACGGCGTGCTGTTTCTGGATGAGTTACCCGAGTTCAAACGCGATGTGCTGGAGGCGATGCGCCAACCGCTGGAAGACGGCGTGGTTTCCGTTTCGCGGGTGCAAGCGGCGGTGCAGTTCCCTGCTCGTTGCATGCTGGTCGCCGCGATGAACCCGTGCCCATGCGGCTTTTACGGCGACGCCTACCAAACCTGCAACTGCAACGCCACCATGATTCGCAAATATCTGCAGCGCATCTCGGGGCCGCTACTGGATCGGATTGATATCCACATCGAGGTGCCGCGCCTGCGCCAAGAGGAGCTACTTACTTTGCATGCGGGCGAAAGTTCGGCGGCGATACGGGCGCGCGTGGTGCGTGCACGCCAACGCCAACTGGAACGGCTCCAGCCCTATGGCATTGTGTGCAACGCCCAGATGAGCGCCAAACTGGTGCGTGAACACTGCCAGATTAGCGAAGATGCACGCACCTACCTGCGCACCGCTGTACAACGCTTGGGGCTAAGCGCACGCGCCTACGACCGCATCCTCAAAATCGCGCGCACCATCGCCGATTTGGAAGGGGCAGAACATATCCAACTGCCCCACCTTGCCGAAGCGGTGCAATACCGGAGCATTGACCGCCGCTTTTGGGGCATAGGCTAGACTGAGGTATCCTCTGGCGCGTGGTACGCGTTGGAATCGTTGGTGCAACGGGCTACACAGGCAGTGAGCTGATTCGTCTGCTGAGCCACCACTTGCAAGTGGCGATCACGGCGCTGGTCTCGCGCTCGGAAGCGGGCAACCCCATCCAGAGCGTCTTGCCACAGTTTCAGGGGCTGTGCCCACCAACGCTGAGCGCATATGACCCCGACATGTTAGCGCAGGCATGCGATGTGGTGTTTTTAGCGGGCGAGACAGGCTTTGCGATGGAACACGCGCCTGACTTGCTCGCGCGTGGGCTGACTGTGATTGACCTCTCCGCCGATTTTCGGCTCAAAGACCCTGCGGTTTTCGCCGAGTGGTATGGCAAGCCCCATACTGCGCCTACCTTGCTGAACGAAGCCCTCTACGGTTTGCCCGAGCTGACCCCTACGGAAGCCTATCGCACGGCGCGGCTGATTGCCAACCCCGGCTGCTACCCCACGGCAGCAGCCCTCGCGCTTGCCCCTCTGCTCAAAGTGGGGCTGGCGGAACCAACGGGCATCATCATCGACGCGAAATCGGGCGTGTCGGGGGCGGGCAGGTCGCGCATCAGCGTGGAGTACCTGTTCACTGAGCTGAATGAGAACTTCAAAGCCTACGGCGTAGAGCGCCACCGCCACACCCCCGAGATAGAGCAGACACTAAGCACTGTAAGCGGGCAGACGGTGCGCGTGCGTTTCACCCCGCACCTTGTGCCGATGACCCGCGGAATCCTCTGCACCGCCTATGCGCGCCTGCACACCCCTGTTAGCACAGAGCAGCTCCATGCACTCTACCGCGAGTTTTATGCGCAGCAGCCGTTTGTGGTGGTGCGTCCGCTGGGTAACTACCCCGCCACGCGCGAGGTGTACGGTTCCAACCGCTGCGACATCGGGCTGACGGTGGATGCCCGCACGCAGACAGCTGTGGTTATCAGCGCGATTGACAACCTGGTCAAGGGTGCGGCTGGGCAGGCTATCCAGAACATGAACCTACGGTTCGGGCTGGAGCCAACGATGGGGTTGCCGCAGGCTGGTATGAGCCCCTAAGCTTCGGGCAGCACCGACAGCCAGAGCGTGCCCTCAGCGTCTATCGCCACCTCTATCTGCCCAAGACGCCATAACTCCAGCATTGCCAAGAAAGAGACAAGCAGGTCCATTCGGTCGTGGGCTTCGGCGGCGAAGGTGTCAAACGGCAGCGGCTGCGTGGCTTGATGCAGGCGAGCGCGAATCACTGCCATGCGTGCGTGTAGCGAAAAGTAGCGTCGGTGTGGAATGGCAGTGGGTGGGGGCGTTTGACGCTCCAATAGGCGTTTGAACGCCAGCCATAGCTGGTCGGGCAGCTCCGCACCGACGGGGGCGGACGGCTCATACGCGCGCGGATCAACCGTGCCCCCCCGGTAGTAGAGCTGGGCGCGTGCCTCCTCACGCTCGCGTAGCCATTCCACCAGCCGACGATAGGTCTCGGGCAAAGCGACGGGGGTAAGCGGTTCGTGAGCTTCTTCCGGCTCTGGCTCTGGGGGCGGGGCAAGCAGTTGTTGTGCTTTGCGCTCAGCCAGATACGCCATCACCGCCACGGCATCGGCTGCCTCATCTAAATCGCCCACCTCGCGCCAATACTCATAACACGCCTGCGCTACAGGCGCAAGGTCAATCGTTAGCAAGTCTAACTTGTGGTTGCGTATTAGGTGTACCAGCCAGCCCAGCGAGCCGAACCCCAGCGGTAGTTGCAACGGTACGCGCGGCGGCGCCCACTCTGGTGAACCGATATGAAACCGACGCACGCGCCGATTCTACCCCGCAAAATCACAGTAAAGTTTTGCCTCGCTACTGCCCAAAATACTCTCGGCTCGAAACCTTACTGAGGGGGTTGACGATGGAACAACACTTCGATTGGCGCAAACTAGTGGGGCTGGAACCCAGCGAGGAAGACGAACCAGCGACCGCCCAGGCCAGCGATGTCACCTTACAAATCGCGGGCGAGGAGCAATCGGTGGAAGATGTCACCATTGACGACTTGCTGCGCCAGTGCGTAGAACGCGGCGGTTCCGACCTGCACCTGACGGTAGGGCTACCCCCTACCATCCGCCTCAACGGGCACCTCACACCCTTGCCTTACAAGCCCCTCACGCCCCACGACACCCGTCGCCTTGTCTACGAAGCACTCAGCGACCAGCAGCTGGAACAGTTCGAACGCCACCACGAACTTGATTTCGCCTACACCGTCAAGGATGTCGCGCGCTTCCGCTTCAATGTCTACATGCAAAAGGGCGCCGTCGCTGCTGCGATGCGCGTAATCCCCTCGCGCATTCCTTCCATCGAATCGCTGCGCCTGCCCTCAGTCATCTACGAGGTGGTCAAAAAGCACAGCGGCTTGGTGCTGGTGACAGGTCCCACAGGATCGGGCAAGTCAACCACGCTGGCGTGCATGATTGACCTCATCAACCAGACCCGCCCGTGCCACATCATCACCATCGAAGACCCCATTGAGTACATTCACACGCACAAGCGCGCAATGGTGAACCAACGCGAGGTCCACACCGACACCGAAAGCTTCCACAACGCCTTGCGCGCAGTATTACGCGAAGACCCCGATGTGATTCTCATCGGCGAGATGCGCGACTTGGAGACTATCCAAGCAGCACTGACCTTAGCTGAAACGGGGCACTTGGTGTTCGCTACCCTGCACACGCGCAACGCTCCGCAAACGATTGACCGTATTATTGATGTGTTCCCGCCTCACCAACAAGAGCAAATCCGCGTCTTGCTCGCAAATACCATTGAGGCGGTGTTCGCGCAGCAACTGATACCGATGATTGGGGGCGGGCGCGTTGCTGCCGTGGAGGTAATGATTGCCAACGCCGCTATCCGCAACCTCATCCGCGAGGGCAAAACCCACCAGATTTACTCAATCATGGAAACCCACTCATCGCAAGGCATGATTACGATGGATCGTGCCTTAGCCGACCTACACCGCAACGGCTACATCAGCTACGAGGAAGCCGTCAATCGCGCGATGGATCGCGAGAACTTCGTGCAACTACTCAAAGCTGCGTAAGGAGGCGCAACAATGCCACTGTTTGGCTACGAAGCGGTTGACAACAAGGGGCGCACCCTCAAAGGCACTATTGAAGCCGACAACGAGCAGCTGGTGCTGTCTAAGTTGCACGAGCAGGGGTTGCATGTGGTGCGCATCGAGCCGCAGCGCGAGCGCGTGTCGCCCCTGCGCCGCCTGCGCCGTGCCCAAAAACCCAAACTCCAAGCACTGGTGGTGTTCACACGCCAATTCGCCACCATGATCGACGCAGGCATTCCTATCCTGCGCTGCTTAGACATCCTGCACAACCAAACCAAAGACCTCGCCCTCAAACAAGCACTGGACAGCATCCGCAAGGATGTCAAGTCGGGCATGTCGCTCAACGAGGCGATGGAGAAGCACCCACTGGTGTTCTCCGACCTGTTTGTGAATATGATTCGCGCGGCGGAGGTGGCAGGTATCTTAGACCAAATCCTCGACCGCCTTGCCACCTTCCTTGAGAAGGATTTGGAAGTGCGCCAAAAGGTCAAATCCGCCATGATGTACCCCGTGATGGTGTTGGTGTTCTCGTTTCTGGTGCTGGTGGCGATTTTTATGTTCGTGCTGCCGAAGTTCAAGGAGATCTTCGCTAGCGTGAACGCCGAGATGCCCGCGATGACGATGATGCTGTTTAGCATAAGCGATTTTGTGGTGGGCTACTGGTGGGCGATGGCGGGCTTTGCAATCGGTATGCTGATGGTGGTGCGTGCCTACATCCGCAAGCCAAAGGGGCGCTATCAGTACGACTATCTTAAGCTCAAGCTGCCGATTTTCGGCGACTTGGTGCTCAAGCTGGCAGTGGCGCGCTTTGCACGCACTTTGGGCGTGCTGATTGCCAGCGGCGTGCCGCTGATGCGCACGCTGGAGATTGTGGGGCAAACCTCGGGCAATCGCGTGCTGGCAACGGCTATTGAGAACACTCGCCACAGCCTGCGCGAGGGGCAACCGCTCAGCACGCCCTTCGCTGCCACAGGGCTGTTTCCTGCGATGGTCATCCACATGATGGATATCGGCGAAGAATCGGGGCGGCTGTCGGAGATGATGGTCAAGATCGCCGACTTCTACGAGCAAGAAGTGGACGCTACTATCAAAGGGCTGACCTCTATGATTGAACCGCTGCTGATTGTGTTTTTGGGCGGTATCGTGGGCTTCATTGCGATTTCAATTATGCTGCCGATGTTCAAACTCGTCAGCGCAATTCAATGAGAATCCCAAGTCTCTTTGTCCGCATAGCTGTGGCGTCCGCGCGACGCGGACGCCCCGTCGGCGAGGATGCCGCGTTGCTCGGCCCAGCGCCAAAGTCCGTACACGCTGCGCGGAGCTTCGGATGCACCACGCGGATCTCAGTGCAAGCCGCACCGAAGTCCGTATGCGTTGGGCGGAGACCGTATGAACCGCGCGGACATCTGCGCAACACACAAGGAGGCATACACGGCTCAGGAGGAGCAGAACGATGCTAAAACGCGACACAGAGGAGTTAGTGCGAGAGTATTGCCAAACGCGCGACGTAGAACTGCGTGACGCCATCGTGTTGCAGCTGTCGGGGCTGGTGGAAAGTATCGCACGAAAGTTTCTCGGCTCTGGCGAACCGCTAGAGGACCTCATCCAGGAGGGCTATCTAGGGCTGCTGAACGCGCTTGATTTGTTCAACCCCGAAAAGGGCGTCAAGTTCACCACCTACGCCACGCACCTTATCGTGGGGCAAATCAAGCACTACCTGCGCGACAAGGGCAAAATCATCAAGGAACCCGCGTGGCTACAGGAACTCAACAGCAAAATCAACCGCGTCATCAACGAACTCAGCGCCCGCTACGGACGCCCTCCCACCACCCGAGAGATTGCTGAGTTTTTGGGCATGACGCAAAAAGCCATCGAGGATGTGCTGATGACCCGCGAGGTGTTCAAAGTCAGCTCGTTGGATGCCATTTACGAAGACGACGAGGACGAGTGGCAAAACTACGACCTTGAGAAGCTCAACTGCGAGCCGTGCCAGACCTTCAACTTGCCGATTGAGGAGCGCGTGGTGGTGGAGACCGCGATGCAGAAACTCAAGGAGATTGAGCAGCGCGTGCTGCATCTGTTTTTCAACGAGGGCTACAACCAGACCGAGATTGCGCATATGCTCAAAATCTCGTGCAACTATGTATCGCACATCCTGCGCAACGCCACCCAGAAGTTGCGCCGAATCATCAGCGAGGCGGAGTGGCTAGACGAGCAACGGTTCCGCGCCCGTGCGCTGGAGCGTGGCGACTTCGAGGCGCGGATTTTAGACCCTCAGACGCGCCTGTTTTCAGCAGACTATTTGGTAGTGCGTTTGCGCGAGGAAGTGCAGCGCGCGGCACGCTACGACCACAGCGTGGGCTTTGCGATTTTCGAGTTTGTGGCGGAGAAGCGTGCGCTGGACGCTTTGGGCGAGTTTGCGATGGGTGAGTTGCTGTTGCAGGCGGCAGCGGTGGTGCGCGAGTCGGTGCGCAAGGCGGACATCGTGGGGCGTTATGGCTTTGCGATGCTGGGCGTGGTGATGCCCTACGCGGGCGAGCATGCGCCCCAAATCGCCGAGCGCGTGGCAAACGCCTTGCGCGAATGGCTCACCACTGTCTTCAGCCCGACCATGAGCCAACGCTTCCACGTCCACTACGGCTGGGCATACTACCCCAACGACAGCGAGGACCACGAAAACCTGCTGCGCCAGTCTGAGCAACGGTTGATTGCACAGCGTGCCCAACTCCAACAGGTAGCCTAAAACAGCGTAGGTAGGAACCGCGCCCTGAAGCGCGAACATAGCCTTCGCTATGGTGCGAGTTGGCGTTGTTGGATTGGGCACGATGGGGCGTCAGCATACGCAGGCGTACCGCCAGATGCCCGATGTGGAAGTGGCAGTGGTGTACGACCGTCGCCCCGAACGCGCACAGGCATTTGCCCAAGAGTTTGGTGTACCCATCGCAAACGACTTTCAGGAGTTGCTAAACCGCTGCGATATCGTTGACGTTTGTGTGCCGACCCATCGCCATGCTGAGTACGCTCTGCCTGCGATTGAGGCGGGCAAAGCCGTCGTGAGCGAAAAGCCTTTGGCACGCACTTTGGACGAGTGTGAACGCATCGTGGAAGCCGTGCACCGCCACAAAGCAATCTTTATGCCCGCCCACGTGCTGCGCTTCTTCCCAGAGTATCGCACGGCGCACTTCTTGGTCAAAGATGGTGCTGTGGGCACGGTCGCAGCGGTGCGGATGCGCCGCGGCGGCGATTACCCACGCGCCGAAAGCGACTGGTACGCCGATTTCAACAAAAGCGGCGGCGTGATTTTAGACCTCATTATCCACGACTTCGATTGGTTGCTGTGGACTTTAGGCGAAGCGGAGCGGGTGTACGCGAAAGCGCTGACCTTCCGTAACTTAGACCACTTAGACTACGCACTGGTGACCATCCGCTTCAAGAACGGCGCGATTGCCTATGTGGAAGGCGTGTGGTGCGACCCCAGCGGCTTCAAGGTCAACTACGAAATCTGCGGTGATGCAGGTATGCTGGAGTACGACTCGACCAAGCAGGTGGCGTTGCGCACTGCGGTGCGCGCGGAAGGCGGCGCAGGAGGTGGCGTGCAAGTGCCCTCCAATCCTGCCGTCAATGACCCGTACTATTTAGAACTGCGCCATTTTGTGGATTGCGTCAAAGCGGGTACAACCCCCGAAATCACGGTGGAGGACGGCTACAAGGCCGTGCGCTTGGCACTGGCTGCGATTGAATCGGCACAAACAGGAAAGGTGGTGCGACTATGAAAGTCAAAGTGGGCATTATGAGTTTTGCACACTTGCATGCCGATAGCTATGCGCATTGTCTGCTGGAGAACCCTTCGGCGGAGTTTGTGGGCATCGCCGACCATGACCCGGAGCGCGCCCGCGCCAAGGCGCAGCAATACGGCGTGCAAGCCTTTGAAAGCTATGAGTCGTTGCTGGCGTCGGATGTGCAAGCCGTGATTATCTGCTCGGAGAATGCGCGCCACGCGCAACTGGCGCAGATGGCAGCTGCCACAGGCAAACACATCCTGTGCGAAAAACCGCTGATGACCATGCTGGAGGACGGCAAGGCGATGCTAGCTGCTGCTCAGGGGGCGGGTGTGCACCTGTTCACGGCGTTTCCGTGTCGTTTCAGCCCCGCCTTTCAAGAGATGAAAGAAACGGTCGCCTCTGGTGCCATCGGCGAGGTGCTTGCGCTGCGGGGCACCAATCGCGGCGTCAATCCCGGCGGCTGGTTCAACGACCCTGCGCTGGCAGGCGGCGGCGCGATGATGGATCACACGGTGCATGTGGCAGACCTAATGCGCCTGCTCACAGGGCAGGAGATCGTGGAAGTGTACGCTGAGACGGGCAACAACATGTACCACGCCGGTTACGAGGACACCGCGATGCTCACGCTGACGCTTCAAAGCGGGGTGTTTGCCACGCTTGATTCAAGCTGGTCGCGCCCCAAGCGCACTTTTCCCACTTGGGGCGATGTGACGCTGGCGGTTATCGGCACGCGTGGCATCGTCGAAATGGACATGTTTGCCCAATACTTGGTGCACTACGACGAGCGTGGCGGGCGCATCCGTCAGGTGTTCTGGGGCGACAATATTGACTACCTGATGATTGACGAGTTCCTACGCGTAGTGGCGGGCGGCGAGCGCCAAGTACTAGCAACGGGCGAGGACGGCTACAAAGCCGCCGCCGTCGCCATCGCCGGCTACGAATCGGTGCGCCGCGGGGAGCCAGTGGCGGTTGTCTACTAAACGGCTATACCGCCCACTGCTCCTGCCGATAGCCCATATCCCAGAACATCCACTCGAAGCGACTGGAGATAACGAAGTGCTCTTGCATTGCGGTGCGCTGGGTCTCTGTAAGCGACTCAGCCACCGCATCTGTTATTTCCAGCACCGCTTGCACGATGGTGCCGAACTCCTCAGAGGCATAGGTGTCAATCCACCGCTGGTATAGCGGATTGGGCGAGCCGCATTGCTCTAAGTGCTTGCCTACCTCCCAATAAATCCAATAACACGGGAGCACCGCGCTCAGCCCCTCGTGGAAGGGGCGCGCGTAGCACACCGCCAGCAGGTAGTGCGTGTACGCCAGGCAGGTGGGCGCAAGTGGGGTGGCATACACCTGCTCTGGTAGCAAGCCAAACTCTTTGAAAAAGCCTTCATGCAGCGAACGCTCCACCACAATTGCGTTCTTAGCGTGGTCGTTGAACTCCATCATCCAGTGCTCACTGGGAGCTTTGGCAGCCAATATGCTCAGGCACTGCGCGAAGTAGCGTAGGTAATGCGCATCCTGCACTACATAGAACTCAAACGCCTCGCGGGGGAGTGTACCGTCGGTTAGCCCTGTGATGAAAGGGTGCCGCAAGATGGCTTGGTAGATAGGTGTCGCCACTTGCCAGAGTTGTTCAGTGTAGCGCATAGTGGGATTTTACCCGTTTCCAAAACTGCCGCCTACAGCCCCACCTGTTGCCATGCGCGGTTCAACGCTTGGCGTTGGGCATCGGTGAGTTCGGCAACGGGCGGGCGCGTGGGGCTGGGCGGAAATCCAAAATGCGTCAGCAGGTGTTTGAAGTTCGCAGGCGCAGGGAAAGCGTCTACTGCGTCGGCGGCAGTGTCTACGAGGGTCTGCAGCCCGCGGCAATCCTTGCCGTGCAGGAATGCCTCGTATAGCCGTACCAAGCGTGGCAGGTACACATTTGCCAGCCCGCTAATGGTGCCTGCGCCGCCGCGCTGCAAGCAGCGGGTGAACAGCTTTTCCTCGCCTACCCACAGGCGCAAGCGCGGTGTGTAGCGGGCGAACTGTGCCAGCGCACGCGGACTGCCCGAACTGTCCTTGATGCCGATGAGGTTGGGATGGTCTATCAAGGCGTCTACAAGGGCGGGGGTGATTTTGACGCGCGTGCGTTGGGGAATGTTGTACAGCACTACAGGCAATCGGCTGGCGTCTAAGATGGCGCGATAAAAGGTGATTAGCCCCTCTTGTGAGGCGGGGTAGTAAAATGGGGGGGCAACCATAATCGCATCGCACCCCGCCTTGTGCGCCTGCCGCGCGAGGTAGAGCGCTTCATCCAAGCTACATACGAGGATACCCGCGGTGATTTGAAGTGTACCCTTGTTTGCTGCTGCCAGTTCGTAGAGTTGAACTTTTTCAGGGGTGCTAAGCGAAGGACCTTCACCTGTGGAGCCAGCCACGACCACGCCTTGAGCCCCATGCGCCTCAAAGTGCGCCAATAAGCGTGCAAAAACGGGTGCGTCAACCGCGCCCGCTGCAGTAAACGGCGTGATGGACGCCACATGCACGCCAGCTTTGAGGGGTTCCATCGCTGTTCACCACAGGCGAGGGCGTGCACGCAGAAAATCAAACAGCCCGCGCCAGAATTCTGCCCGCGCCTGCACTTGCTTGCTCTCGGCTTCAATCTCGGCAAGGGCAACGTGCGCTTTCGCTGCTGGGGGGATGTCCATCGCGCGGGCATCTTGCAGCACACGGTGCATCTTTTCCAGTTCGCCATGATCCACCCACACGCCCCCACAGTTATCGCAGGTATCCAAAACAATGTCCGAGGTGTACAAGTAGTTGTATGGACGCAACGGTTCACGACAGACAGGACACAGCCGCTCCCATGGAGGGTCGTAGGCAACAACTTCGGGCTGATAGAGTTTATCAATGCGGGGCAAAATCGCATCGTCAAGTTGGTGGAGGCGTGTTAGTTCGTCGGCGTCGAACCACACCCCTGCACACGCTGGGCACACATCAATGGTGACCCCTAAGTGCACCTGCGGTTTGAGGGCAACTTGGCAGACAGGACACAAACGCTCTCGCATGGCTACTCCCCAACAGGCGCGCCCCGAACTTGTAGTTGGAACTTCGCTGCCAGCGCGCTTGCTTGCATATTAAGTGTACCCTGAATCTGGCGCACCCAGCCGCGTGCTTGGTCTACATACACGGTCATTTCGCCCTGCATTTGGGGCAGTGAGTCGGGCATGGGTTCGACGGCGGTATGAATTTTGTAGCAAGGGGTGCCGTCGGCAGTTTCGGTGCCTTCGAAGCGGCAGAGGTATTTCACTTCCAAGCTGCCGATGCCGTCCACACGCCCCCACTGTGCGCCTGTGCGCACGGGACGGTCGGGGTAGGCGTAGGTAAACGCGCCGATGAAAAAGCCTCCTTGCTCCAGCGGGGTCTCTCTGCCGTCGGGAAATAGTTTCCAGCGGGATTTGCGTTTGAGGGTGCCCAGCGGCGCCGTGAACGCTTCCAGTCGCTTGAGCACTTCGGGGTCGGCTTCTAAGGCGCGCTCAGCGATTGCTGAGCCGTCTGGGGCGACCGATTGAACAGTGTCGGTGTATGCCAGTTCCAGCATGTCGGTTTCATCGCGCAGGGTGGCATGCAGGGTGAGCGTGTAGCGCCACTGCTCGCCCACTTGGAAGGTTCGGCGAATGGTATGGGCTGGCTCGCTGCAGTTGTTCAGCGTTGCTGCAAGGAGCCAGCCCAACGCCAGCCAACGCGCCCGATTTCGCATTAGAACTGATAGCCTACTGTGAGCGCGAAGCCGTTCGCACGGTCGCGCCGCGGTCCGAAGCGATCGGTGAAGTCAAAGTTCAACTCCACGCTGTAGAACTCGTTGAACCTTAGGGTAAGCCCCACGCGCCCGCCGAAGATATTATCGCTGGGACCAGTAGTGTCTACCACAAATAGCCCTGCGCCCAGACGCAGTTGCAGCACCGTATCGCCCTCGCCCAGCGGTTGCTCATATACCTGCGACAGCAGGATTGCCGACACCGTGCCGCGCGAGCCGCCCGTTTGGTGCGTGTACAGATCCGCGCTGAGTTCCGTCGCTGCGCTACCAAACAGCGGGATACCGTCGGTGGTAATCGTCAGACCAACCGCGAACCAGGTTTTGTTGAAGTCTTGAAGGTCGCGGTCAGTGGGGAAGAAGGCGCCGAAGCGCACGCGGGCGAAGGCGTTCTCAAACTGCGCGGTCGCCGTCGCCACCATCAGCACCATGAGCGCACTGAGTGCGCTTACACGAATCCAACCTTTGCTCATCGCTCAATCAACCTCCATGTTCGCGTGGAAATCCCGTGCGTGTGTTCGACACGCCGTTGAGCGTTCCTGCTATTCTTGCACAATCTGCGTGAAGTCGGCGAGTGCCAAATAGAGTCGGTTTGCTGCTGCCAGCAGGTTCAAGCGGTTCTGGCGCCGTGCCACATCGTCGGTCATCACCATCACACCATCAAACAGCTCGTTTACAGGCTCGGAAAGTCCAAGCAGCTCACGGTAGATTGCCTCGTACTGGTGCTGGTAGTAGAGCGATTCGAGGCGGGGGGTGGCGCGAGCAATCGCCTCGTAGAGTGCTTGCTCGCTTGGATGCTCAAACAGGGTGGGGTCTACATGCTCCAAGCTGGCGAGTGCTTTGATACCCTGCTTTTCGGCAGCGGCGAGGATGTTGGCAGGGCGCGTGGCAGTGCGTGTGAGGGGCAGGAAGTCAGGGGTATCTGCCTGCTGCTGTAGCAGTTGCCCCCGTTGCACAAAGCCGTAAACGGAGTCGTCCCAGCCTGCGCTCAAAGTCGCGCGGATGAGGTCATAGCGCACGCCCATTTCCTCCAGCAGTGCCTCGATGCGGCTGTAGAACAGAGTGCGCAGGTCGGCTTGCACGGCGATGAGGGGTTTGAGCGGCGCGCGTTGTTCGCGGTATTCGTCGTGGGCGCGTTGTACCAGCTCTGCCAGCGTGGGGTAGTCGGGTTCGTCTTGCAAGATTTCCACCACGCCAGCGGCGGCGCGGCGCAGCCCGAACGGGTCTGACGAGCCCTTAGGCAGGTAGCCCAGCCCCACATAGCCCACCAGCGTATCAATGCGGTCTAACACGGCTAAGGCGCGTCCGATTGGCGAGGTGGGGGGCGGATCGCCGGCGTGGCGTGGCTCATAGTGCTCCGCAATTGCGGTTGCCACGCGCTCATCCTCGCCCGAGAGGCGGGCGTACTCCGCGCCGATAATGCCCTGCAAATCGGGGAACTCCATCACCATCTGCGTGGCGAGGTCGGCTTTGCACAGGTGGGCTGCCCGTTGCAACAGGGCGCGTTGCTCGGCGTCCCAATCCAGCGCAACCGCAAGCCGCTCGGCGAGGCGCGTCAGGCGATTCACTTTGTCTAACACGGTGCCCAGCTTCTGCTGGTACAAAATCCGCCCCAAGCGCGGCACAAATGCCTCTAGCGGTTGCTTGCGGTCTTCGTCAAAGAAGAACGCGGCGTCGTTGAAGCGGGCCGCCAGCACCCATTCGTTGCCCTCGCGCACCTTATCGGGGTCGCCGTTGTTGTAGACCGATACAAAATGCGGGCATAGCTTGCCCTCAGCATCCACCAGCGGGATGAATTTTTCGTGTTTCTTCATCGCGGAGATAAGCACGGGCGCCGGCAGCCGCAAAAATGCCTCCGAGAAGCTGCCCAGCAGTAGGTAGGGATGTTCCACCAAGTAGACATTCTCTTCCAGTAGGGCGTCGTCCAGCAGGGGTTTGGCGTGGAGCGTGGCAGCGAGGCGGTGGGTGCCGTCAACAATCATGCGGGCGCGCTCCTCAGGGTTGGCGATGACATAGGCATCGCGCAGTTGCTCCAAGAAGGTTTCGGGCGACTGCACTGCAAACGGTTCAGGGGCTAAGAAGCGGTGTCCGCGACTTTGGTTGCCCGAGCGAATGCCTTCCAGTTCGAACGGGATAATCTCTTGCCCGAGCATCGCCACGATCCAGCGGATGGGGCGGGCAAAGCGCATTTTGCGATGCCCCCAGCGCAGCATCTTTGGGAAAGTCATAGATTCGATCATTGTTGGCAGGTGCGCGGCTAAAGCTTCGGAAGCGGGCAAACCGGGGTCATATTCGCGCACGAAGGCGTATTCGCCTTGTGGGGTTTCCATAAACTCAATCGCATCAGGGCTGACGCCGCGCGCCCGCGCAAAGCCGAGGAGGGCAGGGGTGGGGTTGCCTTGGGCGTCGAAGCACGCGCGTTTGGCAGGTCCGCGCACGACGCGCTCTTCGGGGGTTTGGCGCAACGCAACCGACTCTACCAGCGCAATCAAGCGACGCGGGGTGCCAAGCGTGCGAATGGTTCCAAACTCCAGTCGCTGTTCGCGCAGCAACGCCGCGAGTTTATCGTGAAGCTGCTGTAGCGCATCGCGCATAAACGCGGCAGGGATCTCCTCACAGCCGATTTCCAGAAGTAGAGTTGCCCGCTCCATCGCGCAGGATTATACCTGCACCGCGGGGCAGAGGTCTCCCCTGCCCCTAAGGTTGCCTCAGAGTGCCATCGGCATAATCACGCACAGGTAGTCGTCGCCTTCGGCGGGTTTGAACACGGCGGGGCGCAGCGATTCGGTAAGTTCAATTACCACGCCCTCGCTTTCCAGCACGTCCAGTACATCCAAGATGTAGCGGGCGTTGAAGGCGATTTCCAAGTCATCGCCTTCGCGCACGAGGTCTACACGCTCGGTTGCCTCGCCCACGTCGCCCCGCGCGCTGATGACCAACTTCTCGCCATCGGTGCGCAGGTAAACCTTGTTGGAGTTGCTGCGTGCAACCAAGTAAGCGCGCTTGAGCGCGTTGCGGAAGTCGGAGACCATCAGCGTCCACTTACGGTTGTAGGCTTGCGGAATGACACGCTGGTAGTTGGGGTATTGCCCTTCAATGAGTTGGGTGTATACAGCGGCGTTCTCGCCGATGAAGGCGGCGCGGTGCTGCCCTAAGCGCAGGGTGATGGTATCAGCAGTGGGGATTTTGTGCACCAGTTGGATGGCTTTGAGGGGCACGATGGCGCTGGTGGGCTCGCCCACGCCCGAATCGATATGCGCCGTGCACACCGCCAGACGGTGCGTGTCGGTCGCGACCAAGCGTAACACATCGCCTTCGAACTCCATGCGAATGCCTGTGAGGGTTTGGCGGGCTTCTTCTTTTGAGACGGCAAATTCAACTGAGCTGACCATTTGCAGGAACTGCTTGGCGGGCAGCACCACCTCGCTGGGGGTCTCCAGCGCGGGCACAGGCGGGTATTCCTCAGCGGGCAAGCCCAACAGCTGATAGCGCGAATCGCCACTGGTGAGCACGGCTTGATGGCGTTCGCCAGTTTCGATGTTCACTTGCTCGCCCCCGAGCGAGCCGATAAGATCTGTCAGCAAGCGTGCGGGCAAGGTAGTTGCGCCCGACTCGCCCACCAACGCGGGGATAAAGCATTCAACCCACTGCTCTAAATCGCTGCCTACCAAGCGCAGACGGTCTTCGCTTGCTTCTAAGTATATATGGCTTAGGATAGGCAACGAGGCACGTGGGGCTGCCGCGCCTGCTACTACACCTAAGGCGTCGTCCAACTGCTCGCGGTTCACCTGAATTCGCATCGGTCGTCCTCCTTTAGGCGGGGTGATTCTACCTGTCTGGAGCGGTTTCCTGCAGGGGCGGGAATGGTTCGCGGCGTTCGCCCCTCGCGGATGGGGCGTCGGCGGGGGCGCCGACGCTACAATGAGCTTCGTCAGCGGAGAAGCCGAGACGAGCGGAAGGAGCTGGTGGGGTACACTCGGGCAGAAAACACGAGGACAGTCGATGCACACTTTTCGCTGGAAGGCGATGGGCACTGTGTTTGAGCTGATGCTGCCAGACACGGCGCAGGATGCGGAAGCTGTCGCCAACGCCGTGCGCGAGGAGGTCGCACGCTTGGAACGCCAACTGAGCCTCTACTTGCCCGACAGCGACCTGTGCTATCTGAACGCCCACGCCGCCAAGCAACCTGTGAAAGTGGAGCCAGACCTGTTTGAGTTGTTGCAGCAGTGCCGCGCGTTATACGAACTAACAGGCGGCGCATTTGATCCTACCGTCACGCCGTTGTTACGCCTGTGGGGCTTTGTGGATAAGCAATATCGCGTGCCCGCGCCCGAAGCGATTGCCGATGCTTTGGAGCGCGTAGGCATGGAGTTGGTGCTCCTGGAGCCCGAGGGGCGATGGGTGTACTACGCGTTGCCGGGGGTTGAGCTGAACTTCGGCGCGATCGGCAAGGGGTGGGCGGTGGCGCAGGGGGTGCGTGTGTTGCAGGCGTTTGAGGTTTCTGGCGCGTTGCTGAGCGCCGGCGGCAGCACGCTTTACGCACTGGGCACGCCCCTTGACGCAGACAGCTGGCTGGCACGCTTGCCCGCAGGCGAACAAGTAGCACTCCGCGATGCGGCGCTTGCAGTTGCGGGCGATACCGAACAGTACTTCGAAGTCAACGGCGTGCGGTACGGGCACATTATAGACCCGCGCACGGGTTATCCTGCCCCTTCACGCCCGCCTGTGGCGGTAATCGGCGATGACCCCGCTGTGTGCGATGCACTCAGCACCGCGCTCTATGTTGAGCCTTCACTTGCTAATATCGCCCGCACGCGTTGTAGGTCGGTTTCTGTGTCCACCGCGATGGACGGATGCTCGAAGTAAACCATGCGGATTTTGTAGCCGTGTTCCAGCACGCGCAGTTGCTCGAGCATCTCGGTGCGTTCTAAGGGGGTGGGCTCCCACTCGGCGAATTGGAGCAACAGCTCGCGCCGAAACACATATAGCCCAATGTGGCGCAGCACGGGCACTTCAGTGGTCTCGCGAGGGTATGGGATGCGCGAGCGCGAGAAGTAAAGTGCGTCGCTGTTCTGGTCTAACACTACTTTCACCACGCTGGGCTGCTCGTAGTCGTCGGGCTGGGCGTGGCAGTAGAGGCTGCTCATCATCACCTGGGGGTCGTCCAACAGCGGCTGCACTGCGCGCTCAATCGCTTCGGGGTTGAGCAGCGGTTCGTCGCCTTGGATGTTCACATAGATGTCGCCGTCGGTGCGTCGGGCGACTTCCGCCATGCGGTCGGTGCCTGAGCGGTGCGCGTGACTGGTGAGCATTGCCCGTGCGCCGAACGATTCGGCAACCTGCACAATTTCGGGGTCAGGTGTGGCGATGTAGAGTTCGTGCAAGGAGCGCGCTTGAGCGGCGCGCTCCCATACCCACTGAATCATCGGTTTGCCTGCGATGTCAAGCAGCGGTTTATTGGGCAAGCGTGTGGCCGCCAGCCGCGCGGGTATTACGCCAATCACTTTCATGCCTTCACCTGCCACATAATTAGCCCCGACAGCACTTTGGGATAGAAGTAGGTGGATTTGTGGGGCATTTTGGCGCCTGCGCTGGCAACTTGTTGGAGGGTGCTGAGCGGGGGTGGATTGAGCAGAAACGCAGCTGCGGCGGTGCCCGTCTGCACTGCGGTGATTGCCTCCTCCGCTGAGCGCGTGTAGGTCTTGTTTGGCTCGTGGTAGCCGAGCGCGGGCATCACGCGCTCGTGCAGAATCCAAGTGTCAAGGCGCACCAGTGCCTCGGGCAGCCCATCGGCGGGCGGATAGGCTTTCGGGCGAATCAACCACGTGCCGTTGCACCACACAAAGCCAATCGCCTCGCCCTTGTGGTGCGCCATCTGCGCCAACAACGCCTCAGGCGTGGTATCGCTCACTTCAAACTCGGTGCTGAGGCGCGTGCGCCACTCATCAGGCGTGCCCGGCGGCAGCTCGTGCATGATTCGATGGGTGGGCAAAATCACCAAGCCGGGATCATCCAACGGCACCAGCAAGATGGGCAGGAAGCGTTCGGGTGAGCCGTCGTTGCCGTAGGTTTGCCCAAAGCGTAAGGCGGTCTCGTAGCGGTGGTGCCCGTCGGCGATCCACACGCGCGCTTGTTCAAATGCGCGCTCGATGCGAGCCACCGCCACTGGGTCGGTTATCCGCTCCAAGCGATGGAAGCGACCTTCAGGTAGGTCGTCGCCTTCCAGCTGTGCCAGCGGTTCCCACAACACGCCGTCAACAGCCTCATAAAAGGCTGGTGTTGGCTCAAACAACCCGAAAATCGTTTCCAAGTGGGTGCGCGTGGCTTGCAACAGGCGATAGCGATCTTCCTTCACACCTGGAAAAGTATGTTCATGGGGCAGCACAACGCCCGGCTCGTAAGGCTCGGTGTGCAACAGCACGAAGTAGCCTGTGCGCGTGCGCTCGGCGCTGGTCAGCGGGTCGTAAAAACGCTGGGTGTAGCGGTAGATGGCTGGCTCGGGATCATGACGCAGCACGCCCTCAGCCAACCAATGGCGAAACAGGCGCGCGGCGTGCTCGTAACGATCGCCGTTGCCCATCGGCAAGGTGAGGTGCACCACATTGTACGGGTTGCGTGCTGCCAACTCCGCACGCTGCGACTCGCTAATCACATCATATGGGGGCGCCACAACTTCAGGAATCACACGCGCAAAGCGCGTTGCTCGGAACGCTCGAACCTTTGCCATCGCTTACTCTCCCCACGCGGGCAGCCCTTCCTGCCCGCGCCTTCGAACACCTTCTGCTGACAGTGTTGCTCTGCAAGCAAGATTATACCATGCGCGTGTGGTATACTACCTCCGATGGAACATAGCCCATTAAGTGCGCTACTGTCGCAACTGTTTTGGTTGTTTTTTATCTTTCTGGCATTGATGCCGATGCTGCGCCAGCGCATGCTGGAGTCGGCACGGCTGAGCCTCATTCGCCAGATTGAGAAAAAGCGCGGTACGCGCGTAATCGTGCTCATCCATCGCCAAGAGTCGCTTGCGCTGTTTGGGGTGCCCCTCTTTCGGTTCATCAGCATCGAGGACTCAGAGGAGGTGCTGCGCGCCATTCGCATGACGCCCCCCGACATGCCGATTGACATTATTTTGCACACGCCAGGCGGTTTAGTATTGGCGAGCCAGCAGATAGCGTGTGCCTTGTGCGACCATCCTGCCAAAGTCACCGCGTTTGTGCCCCACTACGCAATGTCAGGGGGCACGCTGATTGCGCTGGCAGCCGACGAGATTGTGATGGACCCTCACGCGATGTTGGGTCCAGTAGACCCGCAAGTGGGGCAGTACCCGGCAGCGTCGGTGCTGAAAGTGTTGGAGCAGAAGCCAATAAGCGAGATAGATGATCAAACACTGATTTTGGCAGACATTTCGCGCAAGGCGCTGCAGCAAGCCTACGAGTTGGTCAAGTCAGTGCTGATGACGAATGGCATGGAAGAGTCGCGCGCCAGCGCATTAGCCGACCAACTCACGCAAGGCTACTACACGCATGATTACCCCATTACAGCCTCTATGCTTCAATCCATGGGCTTGCCTGTGCGCACCGATTTGCCTGCGGAGATTTACCAGCTGATGGCGCTGTATCCGCAGCCAGCGCAGCGCAGCTCGGGCGTGGAGTATGTGCCTGTGCCGTATCACCCCGAGCCGGCGGCGCCACCACAACGCGCTCCTGCTGCCCGCCGCCGCAACGCTAAACTGCCCAACTGAAGCACGCTGCGCCCGTATGGTACAATTGTTCCGCCATGAATCAGGCACTGATTCGCAACTTCTGCATCATCGCCCATGTGGACCACGGCAAGTCCACATTGGCAGATCGCTTGCTGGAGTTTACCGGGGCAATCGCGAAGGGCACGCCCGTAGAGCAAGTGCTGGACACGATGGATTTGGAGCGTGAGCGCGGTATCACCATCAAGATGACTGCGGTGCGCCTAAAATACACCGCTAAAGATGGCCACACTTACCAGCTCAACCTGATTGACACGCCCGGGCACGTGGACTTCACTTATGAGGTGTCGCGCAGCTTGGCGGCGTGCGAAGGCGCTATCTTGGTGGTGGACGCCGTGCAAGGCGTGGAGGCGCAAACCATCGCCAATACAAACCTTGCCTACAATCAAGGATTGACGATTGTGCCCGTTATCAACAAGATTGACCTGCCTGCTGCCGAGCCCGAGCGCGTCAAAGAAGAGATGGAGAATGCCTTGCTGATTGACCCCAGCGAGGTGATACTCGCCAGCGCGAAGGAAGGCATCGGCATTGAAGAGATCCTGGAGGCGATTGTGCAGCGGGTGCCGCCCCCCAAAGGCGATCCGAACGCGCCTCTCCGCGCCCTTGTGTACGATTCGCACTACGACCCGTATGTAGGGGTGGTGGCGTATGTGCGCGTGGTGGACGGCTGCGTCAAGCCCGGCGATAAGATAATGTTTATGTCTACGGGCAAAACCTTTGAGGTGGCGCAAGTGGGCTACTTCACGCCCAAGCTCAACCCTGCGGATGCACTGCACACGGGCGAAGTGGGCTATATCACAGCGTCCATCAAATCGGTCAAGGACGCGCAGGTGGGCGATACAATCACGTCTGCCGAGAACCCCGCCGCTGAACCGTTGCCCGGTTTCCGCAAAGTGAAGCCGATGGTCTTCTGCGGGCTGTATCCTGTGCAGGGCGATCAGTTCACCGACCTGCGCGATGCCTTAGAAAAACTGAGCCTCAACGACGCTGCGATTACCTTCGAGCCTGAAAGCAGCGCGGCGCTGGGCTTCGGCTTTCGCTGCGGCTTCCTAGGGCTGCTCCATATGGAAATCGTGCAGGAGCGTCTCGAGCGTGAGTTCGGCTTGGAGTTGATTGCCACTGCGCCCAGCGTTGCCTACCGCGTCTACACCACTGACGGCGAAGTGCTGGAGGTGGACAACCCCACCCGTTGGCCCAACCCCGCCAAAATTGAGTTTGTGGAGGAACCTATCGTCAACGCCACGATTATGGTGCCCAACGACTATGTGGGCGCAGTGATGGAGCTGTGTATGAACCGTCGGGGCGAGTTTGTGCGAATGGAGTACCCCACGCCTCAGCGCGTCATCCTATACTACCGCCTGCCTCTCAACGAAATTTTGCTGGACTTCTATGACCAGCTCAAGTCACGCACGCGGGGCTATGCCTCGTTTGATTACGAGCCTGCGGGCTACCGCGAGGCAGATATGGTGAAAATCGATATTCTTATCAATGGCGACCCAGTAGACGCGCTGAGCTTTATCGCGCCACGAGAGCGCGCCTACCCACGCGCCCGTGCGCTGGTGGAGAAACTCAAAGAGGTAGTGCCCCGCCAGCAGTTCGAGGTGCGTATCCAAGCAGCCATCGGCTCGCGCGTCATCGCGGCGGAGACCATCAAGCCGTTCCGCAAGAATGTAATCGCCAAGTGCTACGGGGGCGATATCACGCGCAAGCGTAAACTGCTGGAGCGCCAAAAAGAAGGCAAGAAGCGCATGAAGCAAGTTGGCTCGGTGGAGGTGCCTCAGGAGGCGTTCCTCAGTGTGCTGAAAGTGAGCGACTAATGACGGGCGCGCTTTTTTACCCCCCTCTGTTTGGAGGCGCGCGCCCACATCTTGCCCTTTATTGGTACTCTTCAAGAATCTGTGTGGCTCGCTCGTTGAACAGGGGCTGGTCGCGGTCATAGGGCGTCCAGCGTTGACGGGGCATGCAAGTCTGCGCCAGTTTGAGCCACTTCGCGCTGCCGTCGCAAAACATCCAGTTGATGCCTTTCTGATGTGATTGGAACAGCCCTTTGCCCTCCACCACCCCACGGCGCAACGCCAACACCTGTGGAATCGACCACCCGCCCAAATCGGGATAGTTCACACGCGTTTCAGTGAGCATAATCAACCAGCTCGGCTCGGGAATCTCCGCATAGTAGCGTGGGCGATGGAGCGGCTCGCCCAGTACCCGAATCGGAATCCCCTCGTGGAAAAAGGAGCCGTTGTAGGCGTAGGAAATAGGCAGTTTGAGCGTGTGTGCCCAGTTGCTCTCGTCGCCCCCTGCGCCCCCGTAGTTGTCGATGTACTCCGACTCCCACTTGTAGGCGTTGGAGGGGCACTCCAGCACCTCCACGCTTTTGAGGTAGCTTAGAACGGCGCGTTTCCAGTTCCAGCTGCTGCCGTGCAGTCCGCCCCAGTCGTTGCTAAGCGGGCGTTGCGCGTCGGGGAAGCGGTTCATCGGGAAGGTTTCCGTGTAGTCGCTCAGGTACATCTGGATCGCCAGTCCTACTTGGCGCATATTGGAAAGGCAACGCGTGCGCCGTCCACTTTCCCGCGCGTTGCTCAGCACGGGAAACAGCAGCGCGGCGATGATGGCGAGAATGGCAATCACCACCAGCAGTTCAATCAGCGTAAGGCCCCAAGTTATGCGTGTTTGCGAGTGCGTGCGTACCATACAACCCCCGTGAGCAACAGCGCGGTGGCGGCGATAAAAGATACCCAAAGCCCCCACGGACGCGGGCGTGTGGGCGGTCTATCCTGCGCCAACCGTTCCAGTTCAGCCAGCGACAGCAACCGCCCTTGCCAGCGATATTGCACAGGCTTTGCCGTGTCACGCCGCACATACGGCGCGTCCACCAAACGATGCCGATAGTCGGCGACCCAGGTGCCTTCGGGCAGGAACTGATTAAGGTCGAGATTGGCTGTTCTCCGAGCTGCTTTCAGCTGGTAAACGACTACTTCCTCCGTCTCGCGATTCGCTGTGTGGGTCTCCTCAATGATTTGTTCGGGAAACCAGTACCCCTCGTGCTTTCGCCACGATTTGACGGTGAAGACGGTGTAGTCATTTTTGTAGTGAGTGTAGGCAGGGTAGTGCTTGAGAGTGACAGGCGCGCTATAGGTTCGGGATAAGATTGCCTCGAATCGGTGTTCAAACTCAGGGGATAGCTCGGCGTAGGCTTTGCCGTCGTCGGGATTGCTCGCAATCAGGGCTAAATCGCCTTCGGGCGTAGGCTTCATCTGCCATTGGAGTTTGTATAGCCCTGCCAGTGACTCGCCGCCCAGCATCACCAAGTATTCGGGCGCGCCTAAAAAACCGCCTCCCCAGCGATTCGTGTGCTTCGTGGCAAAAGAAGAAGTGCGACTCACCTCGAATGTGTAGGGCTTACCCTGAGCGTCGTAAGTTAGCGCGCCAACCCACTCTTCGCTCCAAAACGCAACCCACTTGACCCAATCGGGAGCGTTTTTCTCAGCGTTATAGACAGGCCAGCTTGTCTCGATTATCGTAAGCTGCGGCGTTCGCCGCAGCGTCAGCGAGGTGGTCGTGGAGAAGCGAAATGGTTTGATCGGCATCCGCACCATCGCCCCTGAAGAGTCTGCTGGAGCGCCGCGAGGCGTGTACCCTTGAGTAATCGACACTTCGTACTCAAAGGTCAGCTGCCGCGCCAACTGCTCGCGTTCCAAGTGGGCTTGCCACAAGCGATTCTCGCTCTGTGACCAGCCCAGCACACAACACAAAAGCAGCGTAAGCCCCCACATTGTCTTGTACATTGCCGACCTCCTTCGGTTCTCATCTTTCATCAGGCGCGAATCAGCCCCTGATACGGGTGGCAAGTGGGACCTTGACTATCCACACAAACGCCGAAGTACAGTGTGGTTTGATGGATGTAACATTCTCCCATGCACTTTGTTCGTGTGGCGTCGATGTAGCATCCCCACAGCGGTTTGCCAGCAGGATATTCCACGCGCTCACATCGTGCATTTTTTATGGGCTCGTACGGCACAGGACGTGATGTTCTGGCTATCCCTACAGAAACCAGAACTACTATGCACACTAATCCGAAAAGTAATCGCTGAGATCGCATTTGTTCACCTCCTATCTTAAACAAACGCTGAAGATGGAGCTTAGGGGACATGTCAGTACCGATTTTTCGAGCCAATCCACCCCCACAAGCCGCCCATCAGTGCGGAGGCGACAGGGTCGGGGCCCATAAAGCCCAAGCAAACCAGCGTGCCCAGCGTCGCCAAGCCCCAGCCTGCTTGCCCTGCCTGCGCCCAGCGCCACGCCCGATACGCCAGCGCGCCCGCCAACCACAGCATCAACGCAAACGGCAGCACCCCGTACTGCACCCCCACATCCAGGTAAAAGTTCACTGTGGAGCCGCCGATGTACGGCTCGTCGGGTTCCAAGAACCGCACGGAGGCGCGCGGCTCGCCGAACGGACGGCGGAGCATCACTGCAGGCGCAAGCTTCCACAGCGTCAAACGGTTCTGTACCGACGGGTCGCCCTGTGTGGCATACGCGCCGCGTCCCCACCCCAGCGGCAACGCGAGGGACGCCAGCACGAATACGCCCACCGTCAATCCGAGAGGCAACCAGAGCCGTCGCTGACGCCACGCCAGCAACACGCCCAGCCCCACGCCCAACGCCAGCCCCAGCCACGCGCTGCGCGTCAGCGTGAGATACACTACCGCCGCACTGACGCCCGTGAGCATCAGCCCTGCGGGGCGTCGCCAACCCGACTGCACACTCCACGCCAAGCCCCAGCCC
>Ga0105160_1000013_pt1 | contig 99014 bp, 95 predicted proteins | sample GXS110809BmetaG_FD_89591 | JGI IMG/M metagenome (GOLD analysis project Ga0105160, IMG submission 89591) | Hot spring microbial communities from Gongxiaoshe hot spring, China to study Microbial Dark Matter (Phase II) - GXS 110809B | ecosystem: Environmental > Aquatic > Thermal springs > Hot...
CCCAGCGCGAAGGCAAGCGAGTTTGTTCAGGGTGTCATCGCGCAGATTATGCGTCAGGCAGGCGCAGAGTTCCGCTTCACAGTGGAGTTCGAGGTGAAGGGCGAACTGCCGCGCAATCTGGTGGACATCGCCATCAGCGAGACACTCAAACAAATCGGCGCACAGGTTGACCACGAACAGAAGGAGTGAACGCCATGCAGCCGCCTTACCCGCCCGGAAGCATCATCGAGTCAGCGCAGTTTCCTGAGCCGGTGGAGTTGATACGGTTGGAGCCGTTCGGCGCGGGCTATTGGCGACTGGACGCGCGGGGCTGCGACACCCGCACCGCCTACCAGCAGATTGTCTCCGACGACGACCTACAGCAGATGCGCATCGCTACGCCCGCCCTGCGCGACTTCAAGGGCGACCCTGAAGCGTTCTTTCTGGGCGTCGAAGCGCACCGCCTGCACTACGCCTATCTATTCGATCCGCTGCTGGCGGTGAATGTGTCGCAGATTGACCCGCTGCCCCACCAGATTGAGGCGGTGTACCACTACATTTTGCGTCAGCCCGATGTGCGCTTCCTGCTGGCGGACGACCCCGGCGCAGGCAAAACCATCATGGCGGGGCTGCTCATCAAGGAACTCAAATACCGCGGCGTGGCGCAACGCATCCTGCTGGTCGTGCCCGGACACCTCAAGTTCCAGTGGCAGCGCGAGATGAAAGAGAAGTTCGGCGAGAACTTCGTGGTGGTGGATCGCTCCGTGCAGGACGCGCATTGGGGACGCAATGTGTGGCTGGAGCAGGCGCAGGTGATTACCTCGATGGACTTCGCCAAGCAGGAGAGCATTCTGGCGACGCTGCGCGAGGCAGATTGGGATCTGGTGATTGTGGACGAGGCGCACAAGATGGCGGCGTACCAATACGGCAGCAAGACCGACAAGACGGCGCGTTATCGGTTGGGCGAGCTGCTTTCACAGCGCACACACGGCTTGCTGTTCCTGACCGCCACGCCTCACCGCGGCGACCCAGAGAACTTTCGGCTGTTTTTGGACTTGCTGCGCCCCGGCTTTTTCGGCACGGTGGAGCTGCTGGAGCAATCGGTACAGCAACGCGACAACCCGCTGTTCCTGCGCCGCCTCAAGGAAGACCTCAAAGATTTCAACGGTCGCCCGCTGTTCCCACCGCGCCATGTCAAAACGCGCACCTTCCGGCTCAGCGACCCTGAGAAGCGGCTCTACAACGCGCTTACCGAGTATGTGGAGAACGAATACAACCGCGCCCTTCAGGGCGAGAACCGCAACGCGGCGTTTGCGTTGATTCTGTTGCAGCGGCGGTTCGCCTCCAGCATCTACGCGGCGCGCAAATCGCTGGAACGGCGCAAACAACGCCTCGAAAAACTGCTCCAGATGGGCGTGCGCTTCACCGAAGAGGGGCAGGCACTGCTGTTCAGCGACTGGGACGAACTGGAAGAGATGGAAGAGCGCGAGCGGCTGAAACTCGAAGAGGAGATGCTGGAAAAGCTCACTAACGCGCGCACCCTGGAGGAACTCCGCGCCGAAATTGAGAAGCTTGACCAACTGGTGCGCCTCGCGCGTGAAGCCGAAAAGCAGGAGGTGGAAACCAAGTTCCGCGAGCTGACCGAAGTACTGACCGAGCTGCAGCTGCGCGAGACGGGCGAAAAGCTGCTCGTGTTCACCGAATCGCGCGATACGCTAGACTATCTGGTCGGCAAACTGCGGCGGATGGGCTTCAGCGTGACCGAACTGCACGGTGGGATGGGAATGGACGACCGCATTCGCGCCGAACACGAGTTCCGCCACCACACACAAGTGATGGTCTCCACTGAAGCGGGCGGCGAGGGCATCAACCTACAGTTCTGCTCGCTGATGATTAACTACGACATCCCGTGGAACCCCAACCGCTTGGAGCAGCGCATGGGGCGCATCCACCGCTACGGGCAAACCAAAGAGGTACACATCTACAACCTCGTCGCCTACGATACGCGCGAGGGCGAAGTGCTGGCGACCTTGCTGGAGAAACTGGAGAAAATCAAAGAGCAACTCGGCTCCGACCGCGTGTTTGATGTAATCAACGATATTTTGGATGTAAACCTACGCGATTTGATTATCGAGGCGATTACGAATCGGCGCAACTGGCAGGAGATTGTGCGCGAGATTCAAGCCACGCCCGACGCTGAACTAATCCAGCGTGTGCGCGAGGCAACCCAAGAGGCGTTGGCAACGCGCCATATCGATATGCAGGCGATTCTGGGCGAGACGCGCCGCGCCCGCGAAAACCGCCTCGTGCCGGAGTATGTGGAGCGATTTTTCCAGCGCGCCGCGGCGTACCTGAAAATCGACGCGCGCGAGGTGGAGCCAGGCGTGTGGCGCGTGAAGTCGCTGCCCTACGAGATTCGTCGCCCCCCAGCGGAATTCAGGCGCCAGTTCGGCGAAGTGTTTCCTGATTACGAGCGCATCGCGTTCGACAAACAGGTTGCGCGTGAACGCAACGCCGAGTTCGTCGCGATGGGGCATCCGCTGCTGGAGTCGATAGGGCTGCACCTGCGCGAGAAACAGCAACCGATTTTAGCACGCGGCGCGCTGTTTGGCGACCCATCGGGCACGCTTAACGGTTGGCTCTACTTCTACATCGCCGAGCTGCGCGATGGAATGGATCAAATCGCAGCCCAACAAATCGCTACGCTGTATGTGGACATGGGCGGCGCGATTCGCAGTGTGAACTCCTCGCTCCTGTGGGATTTGGCGCCGTTGCGCGAGGCGCAGCCTCCTAACGATACGCCCCCCGTGAGCGAGAGCGACCTGCAGCAATTCCTGCTCCAGGCGGTGCTGGAGCCGAAGCGCGCCGAACTCACTCAGACCCGCCAGTCGCTGGCACAAATCAAGCGCAAATACGGCATCACTTCGCTTAATCGGCGGATAGGTGAGCTGATGGAAGCGGAACTGCGCACCGATTTACCTGAAGCGGAACGCGCCAACATCCGTCGCCGCAAAGAGGATGCCGAACAGCGGTTAGAGTCGCTCAAACGCCAGATTGAGCGCGAAGAGCGCATTACGCTTACCCCGCCGCGTCTGCTGGCGGTCGCGCGCGTGATTCCACACCCCAGCGCTCCTGCGATGGCATCTGACCCTGAAATCGAGCGCATCGGCATGGAAGTTGCCCTCGCCTATGAGCGGACACAAGGACGCAGCCCTGTGGATGTCTCAGCGGAATGCTTGGGCTACGACATCCGCTCGGAAGCCCCTGATGGCTCGGTGCGGTACATCGAGGTCAAGGCGCGCGCCCACACAGGCGACATCGTGCTAACTCCCAACGAGTGGATTATGGCACAGCGGTTGGGCGAGGAGTATTGGCTTTATGTCGTTGCGGACGCTGCCACTCATCCCAAGCTTCGCCTCATTCAAAATCCCGCGGCGCATCTTCGCCCGACGCCAATTCAGGAAGTCGTGCGCTACCTCGTGCCTGATGCGATGTGGAAGCAAGCGGCGGCGCCTGCAGAGTCGTAGCCAATGCAGGGCGTGAGGAACGATAGCCTTTGGCAGGAAAACTCCCGCGTGCGGAGTATTTCCGTCGCGTGATTACCATAACCAAGGCGCAACCGAGCAAGCAGGCGTCGCCACCCGTGCCCTTTAGTGAACTGATGGGGCGCGACTTGGCTGACCGTGTCGCCATTCGTCGTCTTATCCCTGCAGCGGGGCAAGTGTGGCGTTCTGTGCCCCCCGTCAACGCCTACGAACTCGAGCAACGCTGCGAGTGGCTCAGCAAACGCAGTATCAAAGCCCAAAGCAAAATCCACGCGCTGCGTTTGGCAATCGCTATGTGCGACCTCACCACTTTAGAGGGGGCTGATACGGTGGAAAAAGTGCGTCGGTTGTGCAGCCGCGCCCGCAATCCCTACACTCCACGCCCAGGCATGCCCGATGCCGAAACCGTCGCTGCGCCACCCGTCGCTGCTGTATGCGTTTATCCCACCTTCATCAGCGTTGCCAAGGAAGCCCTGCAAGGCACGCCTATCAAGGTTGCCGCTGTTGGCACCGCCTTTCCCTCGGGGCAGTACCCATTCCACCTGCGCCTCGCCGATGTCAAGTGGGCAATCCGCGAAGGTGCAGACGAAATCGATATGGTCATCAATCGTGGGGCGTTCCTGCAGGGCGACTATCGGCGCGTGTTTGACGAGATCGCGAAAGTGAAAGACGCTTGTGGCGAGCGCGTACACCTGAAGGTGATTTTAGAAACAGGCGAGTTGGGCGATTACGACGCGATTCGCAAGGCGGCGCATATCGCCTTAATGGCAGGGGCAGATTTCATCAAAACCAGCACGGGCAAAATCCAACCCGCCGCCACCTTGCCCGCCACTTTGGTGATGATGGAAGCCGTGCGCGACTTTTACGACATCACGGGGCACGCGGTGGGCATCAAGCCTGCAGGCGGTATCCGCACCGCCAAGGACGCAATACGCTACCTCGTGCTCCTGAACGAAACGCTGGGCGCAGAGTGGCTAACGCCCCAACGGTTCCGCTTTGGGGCAAGCGCGCTGCTCAACGACCTCCTGCGCCAGCTGATAAAGCAACTCACAGGAAGCTACCGCGCCGATGACGAGTTCTCCTACGACTGACCATCCAGTCAAAATTAGTGGTTTTGCTTGCAGGAAAACAGCAGGTGATGTATAATAGGGTAGCTCGGGTTGCTACCGATCCGCTTTGAGCGGGCGGGATTTCTCGCTATGCTCGGAATGACAAGGATTTTACGTAAGACATGCTTGTCATTCCGAGCCGAAGGCGAGGAGTCTCTGGCAAAACACAGTTGAGACCCCTCGCTGCACGCGGGGTGACAAAGAGTGACTTTAGCCAATACGGTCATTCCGAGCTGGAAAGCGAGTGATCTCTTGTAGGTAGCAACTTGAGGAACCCTGCGGAAGGTGGTAGGACATGAAAACGCGGCAGAAGGGCTTCACGCTCATCGAGCTGCTGGTGGTGATTGCAATTATCGCCATTTTAGCAGCAATTTTATTCCCAGTATTCGCGCAAGCACGCGAAAAGGCACGCCAAACCCAGTGCATGAGCAACCTACGCCAATCGGCAACCGCCGTGCTACAATACATTCAAGATTATGATGAGTACTTCCCGATGGCACTGTATGCACCTGCAGCGCGCCCCAACGGCGGCAACTGTGTAATGACCGTGTTCGATGCGATTCAACCCTATATGAAGAACATGGATCTCACACGCTGTCCCAGCGACCCGAACGCGCTCTATATCAACGCTGGCTTCCAGGCATTGATGGGCTACCCGTCCTGTGGCTTGCCACAGACCATCAGCTACATGTATAACTATGACATCATCCGTGCAGGGCGCACCCCATTAGGCTCTGGCTCAATCAGTCGCGGGACGGTTGCAGTCGCCGAGATCCCTTATGTGGCGGAAACCACGATGATTTTCGATGCGGATATTGGGCTTTCGGGCAGCTGCCCAATCATGCGTCGCCAGCCAACCGATGGTAGCATCACTTTTCCCATCCCAATCCGTGCTCGCCATAACGAGTTTGTGCAGGCTAACTTCGTTGATGGGCATGCCAAAGGCGTCAAGGGGCGCAAGTACTCTGGCACAGACTGCTTCTATCTCTATCCAGGACAGACGAGCAACCCTGTGTTTGTGGCGCGCAACGAACTCTGGTGCGTCGGTTCGGGTCCGTACGCACGCTTTTGCGGCACCCAGCCCAGCGACTCGTTCAACAGCTGCCGCCCCTACTTGGAAGGCATAGCTGACCAAGACTCGCTGGGCAAATGCTATCGCTCGGTGCGATAGCCACATACCGAATTCTGGGACTCCGCTTCGGTTCCAGAGGCAAAACCATACTCACTGTGGAGGGCTTATGATGCGAAGAGGCTTCACTTTGATTGAGCTACTGGTGGTGATCGCGATTATCGCCATTTTGGCTGCGATTTTGTTCCCGGTGTTTGCGCAAGCGCGCGAAAAAGCGCGCCAGACCCAGTGTATGAATAACCTCAAGCAGCAAGCCACCGCGGTGCTGCAATATGTTCAAGACTACGACGAGCGGTTCCCAATGGCTGTGTACGAACCCGCCATTGTATCGGGGCAACAGTGTGCGTTTACCCTGTTTGATGCGATTTTCCCATACATCCGCAACCTTGACATTACCAAGTGCCCCAGTGAGCCAAACGCGCTCTACATCAACGCGGGCTTCCGCGCTGTGGTTAACCTACCAACTTGCAACCTGCCGGAGACAATCAGCTACATGTACAACTTCGACTTGATGCCTCCGGGACGCTCGCGCATTGAGCAAAATCCGCCGGCAGTTACCAAGGGTACGGTTCCCCTCGCTGAAGTGGAGTTTCCCGCGGAGACCACGATGAACTTTGACGCTGACTTAGCGTTAGGCGGCACAGGAAGCGTGCTGCGACGCAAGCCCGACTCGAGCAGTATCTTCCTGATTGTGCCCGTGCGTGCTCGCCACAACGAGTTTGTGCAGGCGAACTTTGTGGATGGGCACGCGAAAGCAGTCAAAGCACGCAAGCTCGGTCAAGCGGGGCAGGGGATGCAGTACACCTACCCCGGCGCAGCAGGTTCGAATCCATTCACAGGGCGATTGGGGCCCGACTTTTGGTGCGTGTCGGGCACGCCCTACGCTCGCTACTGCACCACACCGCCTACCAACGAGTTCAACAGCTGCCGTCCGTATCTGGAGGGCGTTGTTGGCGAGGACAGCCTTGGCAAGTGCTACAAGTATATTCGCCTCTGAGCCACGCGAATGACGCTAACCCATCGCGCGTGGATTCTGTTGGGGCTGGGCGGGCTGGTTGCCCTGGTGGGTGCCGCCCGCCCCGATTGGTTAGGGCTGGTGCTTATTGTAGACTTTCTAGCGATAGTTGCGATCGCTACGGACAGCCTCACTCTGCCACGCGCAGAGGCGTTTCGTGTTAAGCGCTTACATGAGCGTGTGCTCTCGTTGGGGGCAGTCAATCGGGTTGAGCTCCTGCTGGAGCACACGCTCACCACGCCCCGCCGGGCACGGCTGCGAGATGAACCGCCCCCACTGTGCGACTACGACCAGCGCGAGTTCGCGCTTACTCTGCTGCCCAGTCAGCCCGCGGAAGCGGTGTACCATCTGACCCCACGCTATCGGGGCGAGGCACGCTTTGAGGATGTGTTTTTGCGCGTGGAGGGACAGTTCGGCTTGGTGGCGCGCGATTACCGCCTGCCTGCCCGCGAAGCAGTGCCTATATACCCGAACTTGCTCCAACTGCGCGAGTACGAACTCCTGCGCCATCGTGGGCGACTGCAGCAAATGGGCTTTCGTCAGCTGCGCTTGCGTGGGCAGGGCAGCGAGTTCGAATCGCTGCGTGAATACACCCCCGACGACGAATTCCGCAAAATCGACTGGAAAGCCACTGCTCGGCGCGGTAAGCCTATCGTGCGCGATTACCAAACCGAGCGCAGCCAGAATGTGATTTTGATGCTGGATGCTGGGCGCAACATGCTGGCAGAGGTGGAGGGCAAGCGCAAATTTGATGCCGTATTGAATGCCGCGCTGATGCTTGCCTATGTGGCGGTGCAGATGGACGACAAGGTGGGCGCGCTGGTGTTTGCCGACGAAGTAGACTTGTTCAGCGTGCCGCAGCGGGGCAGAGCACAAGTAGGTAGGCTCGTCGAGGCATTACACGATGCCCAGCCCCGCTTGGTGGAGGCTGACTACCTTTACGCGGCTACTTATCTGGCAAAGCGCTGGCGCAAACGCTCGCTAATTGTGCTATTCACAGACTTGATTGACCCCGATGCCTCGCGCATGGTGTTGCATGCACTACGCACGCTTAGCCGCCAACATTTGTGTGTGGCGATAACCGTTGCAGACCCGCGCCTACACGCTTGGAGCCGCCAGCCGACCGACACCCCAGCGGCTTTTTACCGACGCGCAATCGCTACCCAAACCCTTAGCGACCGCCTTGCCGCGATGCGCACTCTGGAGCGAATGGGTATCCACTGTATTGATGCGGACCCCGACACGCTGACGGCTGCTTTGGTAAACTACTACCTGCAAGTGAAGGCACGCGGCGGGCTGTAATCCGCACATACTGAGGTACACTCATGAGGGAACAGCCATGCGACGATTTTTAGGCTTTGCGGCTCTGTTCGTGCTGGGGTTTGCGACGGGCGCATATGTGCTCAATAACTACTACCCACGTCGCGGGGCGCAAGTAGTGGCCGCGCCCGCGGGCGAAACTGCTTCTGAACGCAAAGGGTTGCTTTACGCGTTAGAGCAGCGCCCCACAGCAACGGAGCCGCCACCCACCAGCTTCGAGACGATGCTGCGCATGGCTGCGCAGCGCATTTCGCCTGCAGTGGTGAATATAGACACTGAGGCGCGCATGCGCTTTTTGGGCGATGTGCGCCAGGTGCGCGTGGGTAGCGGCTCTGGGGTGATTATCAGCGCCGATGGGTATGTGGTGACCAATAACCATGTGGTGCGTTTGCGCGACGGGCGCGTGGCACCACAGATTTTCGTAACGATGTATGACGGGCGACGCTTCCGTGCCACCGTGTTGGGGACTGACGCCCAAAACGACATCGCCTTGCTCAAGATTGACGGGCGCAACCTACCCGCCGCCCAGATGGGCGACTCCGACAAGCTCCAAGTGGGCGATTGGGTTATCGCAGTGGGCAACCCGTTCGGATTGGGCACCACCGTCACGGCAGGTATCGTGAGCGCGCTCAACCGCTCGCTGGACATTCCGGGCTTACCCAGTGGATTTATTCAAACCGATGCTGCCATCAATCAGGGCAACTCGGGCGGCGCGCTTGCCGACTCGCGTGGGCGATTGGTGGGCATCAACACGGCGATTTACTCGCCTGTGGGCGCAAATGTGGGCATCGGTTTTGCTATTCCTATCAATCGCGTGCGTCAGGTCATCAAGGAAATTTTGGAGCACGGCTCCATCGGGCAAGCGTGGCTGGGGATTAGCTACGCCGACATCAGCGAGCCGCAGGTGCGCCAAATCCTTCAAGAACAGTTTCCGCACCTGCGCTTTCCAACAAATGGAATGTTTGTCAACGGCGTGATGACCGGTTCGCCTGCGGAGGAAGCAGGCATCTTGCCGGGCGATGTGATCACGCACCTAGATGGTCGCCCGTTGCGGCGCATTGAGGATTTGCAGAACTTTATGCGCCGTGCTAAACCGGGGCAGCGGGTGAGCCTGCGTCTCTGGCGCGAAGGGCGCACCATCGAGACCACTGTGACTTTGGGCGTGCGCCCTGAAGGGTTCTGACGAAAGTGTCGGAGAGCAACTTAGGCGGAGATATTACGGGAGGGTCGGGCGGAGCCGTGTTGCCCGATCTGCCTCCCTGCTACCGTTTACAGCTGCGCCCAACGCCGCAGCCCGACGGCGCTTGGCTAATAATCATTCCGCACGCGCCGATGGTGCGTTACAAATGCAGCGCGCTCAGCCACCTGCAGGGCAAGGGAAAGGGTGTTGCGGTGCTGGTGGTAGACGCGCGCGGCAATCCGTTGGCGGAGGCGTTTACCCAAACGGCACAGCAACTAGGTTTGACGACCGTGTCTATCACCACCGCGGAGGCAGACCTTTACGACCCTGCGCAGGTTTGCCGACTACAGCAAGCATACGCCTCCAACGGCTTCACCGACGTTCTGATCTACGGCAATCCATCTGTCGCCGTACTGGAAGCGGCGATAGAGTCGCTTGCGCCGAACGGCGCGCTCAGCTTCACCTGCCACCACTGGCTCGACCTCGTGGCAGTAAATGTGGGCAGACTTTGCCAAGACCGCTTGCTGGTGATGGGCACCACCAGCTGGGACATCACTGATGCCTACCGCCACACGCGCGCAACGACCATCCAAGCGGGCGACCGCCTGTTGATTCTCGGTGCAGGCACCGCGTTGGGGCAAGCACTTTTGCGCCACGCACTAACCGCGCCTGAACTGCCTGCCCAAGTGGTTGCTGTGGATGCTGACGCCACAGCGCTGGAAGGGTTGCAGGCGTGGGCAACGCCCCTTGCTCAGACAGCGGGGGTTGAGCTGCACCTCTACTGCAGCGCAGGAGCCGGCTCGGAAGCCCAGCAGGCGCACCTTAGGTCAATCAGCCCCTACGGATTTGACCAAGTGGTGCTGCTATTTGCCTCTGCGGAAATGGTGGCGTTCGGATACGAGCTGCTGACGGATGGTGGTGTGTTGAACATAGCTGCCGGCTTTCCGCGCGGCACGAAGGTACCGCTTGACTTGACACTGTTTGCCTCGCGTCATATGCGTATCATCGGCAGTTGTGGCGTATCTGCTGCTGACTGAAAAGACGTCCGCCACTCAGCCCAGCACGACAGGTTCCAGGTCGGGGTTGGGATCAGCAGTTCTCCCTGCCTTTGCCATCGGTACCCATCGCCCATCAACGCGCACGCGCACCACATCCGCAGTGAAGTCTGTGTTGGTGCCCTCAACTGTGCTATTGCTAAGAAACGCTGAGCCGACGCCATACACATCCACAGGCGCGCCCGCTTCCTCAAAGGCACGAATACGCGCCTCGTTGAAGCCCCCAGTAGCAACAATTTGGATGGAACGACAATACTGCTGAGCGCGCTCGCGCCATTCGGGGGGCAAGTTCCACTCCTGCCACGCGGTATCCAGCCCTTCGCGCAGTTTGGAAATCAGGCGTGGATTGACGCCATACAGCTGCGTCGCGTCGGGTTCGTCTTGAAGGCTGCGGTCAATCAGACTGGCACTGGTGTCAGGGCGCACGCCGTGCAGGATGTAGCGTTGCGCGGTTTCGGTATCGCCGCGCTCCAGCGCTGCGCGATAGTGCTCAAAGAAGGCTTTTGCCACCGCGCGGGCAGCGCCCACGCAGTCGTTATCAAAATCCACCAGCGCTACCCGTCGAACCTCAGGGGGCATAATCCGAGCGAACTGCAGCATTAGTTCCACGATATCGCCTAAAAAGCTGGCAATGAGTGCGTGGGCGGTAGTGCCACCTGCAACACCTGCCCACAAGCGCGTTTGCACAGGGGTGGAAACAATGGCAGGCGTTTGCGATTGGTGGTCTAAGTTATAGCGCTGCACGCCTACATAGTAGGCATAGCCGTCGTACATTTGGGTGTGGGGTAGATCGAAGCGAGCAGGGAAGAACAAGATAGGTTTGCCCCGCGCAGCTTCCAGCATTCGATAGGTGTTGGTGGCGATACGGCTCATGCGGGTTAGTACGCCCAAGATGGGAGTCTCCAACAGGGCAAAATCGCGATAGCGCCCCCGCACTTTCAGCACGGGCACCACCTGCATTGGATCGCCCTCGTAAGGGGCGCGGTAGCCGTCGTGGACGGCTTCCACTTCCAGCGAGTGAGCGGTGTTGACGAACCGCTCGCCCTCAAAGTAGCCCGTTGCCTCTTGGAGAATAGCCAGCGCTGCATCAATGCCTGCCACGATGGCAAATGGCGCACGACGCGCAAAAAACTGCATCTCTACTTCGATGTCGCCGACAGGCACGGGCATTTGGGGATCCAACCCCAAAGCACGCAGCCGCTCCGAATAGCCCGCAAACTGATAGCCCTCGCGCGACAGCTGCGATAAAATCCGCACGCCGTTGTAAAAATAGCGGTCAGAATAATCCCCGTTTCGGATGCCTTGCCAATCCAGTTGCCAGTGCGCGGGCTCAATGCGAGTACGGTTCCAGACTGCCACCAAACATAAGTATACCTAAAATGCCAGCACACACTGACAAATGCGCGGCGGGTGCGTATAGATAACAACTTGCCTTGTAAACGCCGCACTGGATGCCTTCGTTGTCCTTCTGTGGTTAGATACAACGCTTTGGGGCGGTTCCTAATTCAGGACCCTAAGAACTGCCCCTTCAATCACACGCTTCTTGCGTACAGTTCCACTATGATCCTCTTCTCGTCGTTACGCTCACCCCAGATACAAAGCTTGCCCACGCCAATCCCGAACAGGGCTTTTTAGAGGAATATCTATTTCAACAGTCGCTGTCTGCGATACATCTTGGAGCTCGTCGAGAAGCCGATTTCTGGTTCCACCCCGAATGAGTTCGCAACTAACTGTCTGGGGCATCCTAATTCCTTGCACCTGAGTAAAGGCGAGGGTCTCCCACTTTTGATAGCCTCGCTCCGAACGAAACTCCAAGCGTGAAGGCACATCCCCATGCTTGCGGCTTAGGTTGAAATGTACTTGCCCACCTAAGGGAGTAGACCTTTGCAATGGTCCTGTAGCGGCGCGTGCAGGACTTCACGGCTCATCGCTCCCCCCTGTACCTGCCGAGCAAGCATCCCGTCTGTGCACTTTGCAGCGCAGTAACCGTTCGGCAGTGAACATCGCGACCACCCGCTCTAAAGATAGGCGCCTCCAACCCAGATTCCTGCTACTTTTCCGCTGATTTTACGCTTTCTTAATCGTGCAATTCAGGTATAATAGGGCAGTATGGACACGCCGCATAGACGGCTGCCCGAATTTGTGCGCGCCGCCGTCGAGCAAAGGATTGGCAATGCGGATATTGAGTTCGCTTTAGCGTCCGACCTGTCGCCAGAGGGGCGCTTCGGCGAAAGCTGGCTCGTTCTGGCGAACGGAGCCCTGCTCACTTTACGAGTCGACCACACCCCCGTTGAGACCAGTACCGGCGCGCGTTTGCCGTGGTTGCGCAAGCACTTGAACGGCAACGGTGTGGCGTCCACGGAAGGCGTGGCTCCGCGCGTGTTGGTGCACCTTGCCATACCACTCAGCGAGATTGAAGCGGTACGCACCACACAGCTGGTGGGGGCGTCAGCACTGGAAGCTCAACTCAAAGACGGACGGATTCTGGAGCTGATTCGTTACAGCAGTGCATTAGCCCCCTTGTTTGGGCAGGTGCGCCTGCGGCTTGAAGCCCATCTCAAAAATGAGCTGCCCCCACCGTTTGAGCAAAAACAGCTGGTTTGCGAACGGTGTGGACGCCCCATCCCCGAAGACCACATCTCGTGTCCTGCGTGTCGCTCGCAGAAGCAGGTGTTGGCACGCCTGATGGGGCTGGTGCGCCCCTACTGGAAGTACATGGTTGCTTCCACTATGCTGGCGATGTTAGCAGCAGCGGTGGAGCTGACCCCGCCGTACCTTACAAAGATCCTCATTGACGAGGTGCTGGTGCCTCGCAAGAATGCTCACCTGTTTTTATGGCTGTTGGGGGCGCTGATTGGTGTACGCTTGCTGGGCACGGGCATCAACATACTACGCGGTCGGCTCAACGCTTGGCTGGGCAGCCAAATCTCGTTTATGCTGCGCTCCACCCTCTATCAACACCTGCAGTGGCTCTCGCTCAGCTACTTCGACAAGCGGCAGACAGGCTCCATCATGAGCCGCGTGACGCGCGACACGGAAGCGCTGTATGACTTTGTGGTCAACAGCGCGCCCACCATCGCGCTGAACCTGCTGATGATTATCGGCATCGCGACCGTGATGGTGCTGATGGACTGGAAACTGAGCCTGCTGGTGCTGATTCCCGCGCCGTTTATTGTGTGGCTGTCGCGCTATGCGTGGCGTAGAGTAATTCGGGTCTGGCGCAGACACTGGCATCGCTGGTCGCGGCTGACGGCGCATCTGGGGGGCACGCTGTCGGGCATCCGCGAGGTGAAAGCATTCACCCAAGAGCAACGCGAGATCGAGACCTTCAACAAGCGTAACTTCGAGATCGCCGAGACGGGCATGATTGCGGGCAAAATCAATGCAAGTGTGTTCCCGCTGATTTCGTTTCTGGTGATGTCCAGCTCGTTCGTGATTTGGTATGTGGGCGGGCGCGGCGTGCTGGAAGGCACTTTTGAGCTGGGCAAACTGGTGGCGTTCCTGTCGTATATCGGCATGCTGTTCGGACCGCTAAGCATTATCACCAACATTATGGATTGGGCATCGCGCACGGTGACTGCGGCGGAGCGTGTGTTTGAGGTATTAGACACCGAACCCGAGGTGCGCGACGCGCCCGACGCGAAACCACTCACCGAAGTCAAAGGCGAAATCGTCTTGGAAAATGTCTCCTTTGGCTACGAAAGGCACCATCTGGTGCTGCACGACATCAATCTCCATATCCGCCCGGGTGAGATGATCGGGCTGGTAGGACCATCAGGTTCTGGCAAAACTACACTCATCAACCTTATCTGCCGTTTTTACGACCCCACGCGCGGGCGCATCCTGCTGGATGGCAAAGACCTGCGCGAGATTCGAATGCAAGACCTGCGCCAGCATATCGGCGTGGTGCTGCAGGACAACTTCCTGTTCCCTGGCACGATACGCGAGAACATCGCCTACGCGCGTCCGAACGCCACGCTGGAGGAGATTATCGAAGCCGCCAAAGCCGCAAACGCGCACGACTTCATTATGCGCTTCCCCGATGGCTACGATACTTGGGTGGGCGAGCGGGGGCATCGACTGTCGGGCGGCGAGCGACAGCGCATCGCGATTGCCCGCGCCATCCTGCGCAACCCGCAGATTCTGATCTTGGACGAGGCGACCGCCTCTGTCGACACCGAAACCGAGCGGCTGATTCAGGAGGCGTTGGAGCGATTGGTGCAAAACCGTACCACAATTGCGATTGCCCACCGCCTCTCCACGTTACGCAACGCCGACCGGATTGTGGTGCTGGAGCGCGGGCGCATCGTGGAAGTGGGCACGCACGATGAACTCATGGCACGCGAAGGGGTCTACCACCGCCTCGTGACGATGCAGATGGAGCTCAGCAAGTCACGCCTGTTTATGGGGTGAACTCATCAGGTTTGAATAGTAAGCGGGCTGCTCTCGCCCCAATCGGCTGAAGCCGTTCTCAGGCAGGCAAACCCTGCCTATGTGGGCTGAAGACCCCGTGGGGGCGGGATTCCGTTGGCACAAGCACGGCTTTTGGCGACTGGACATTCGGCTGGTCGAGCATTCAAACTCCATCAGCAGGACTCCTGCCGTACCCCAAGAAAATTCGCGATAGGGGAAACTGCGATGCGTCGCTTGGTAACCTTTGGAGCGCTTGCAACGGTGTTCGCGTTCTGTGGGGGGCAGGTCGCCATAGATATGCCGCTGATTACTTTGCGGATTGTTGACCCCGATGGTCGCCCTGTGCCACACGCGCGCGTGAGTGCAACGGCAATCCTGCAAGGCGAGGAAGTGATTGAACAGTTGACAGAACCTTCTTGGCAGCGTGTTAGCCCACGTGGGCTGTGTGTCATTGATGGGCAACCCCGGCATCGCCAGATCGCTGACGCAATTGTTCGTGGCAAACGCGCGTTGAGGATGACCGTGCGTATCTACGCTCCTGGTTATCGCCCTGTGTTGTTAGAGCATGAGGGCGCGCTGCCTCGGGAGGCGACCGTTATCTTGCAGCCTGCCCGTATAGTGGAGCTGCGTATCCGTAACTGGGACGACCGCCCCGTGAAGCTGGAGTACGCACAACCGTACCTCATTGGGCACGCCGAAGGCTCGCCCATCTCCATCGTGCACACACAGATTGCCTCTCTGTATGACATACGCGACCTACGGGGCAATCCCACGCAAGAATCGAGGCGCATTGCCACACCGCTGTTTTTGGGGTATGGCATTGAAGAGATAGGCGACGGTGTGTACCGGGTATCGCTCCCTGCAGACCTTGAGGGAACTATCTATCTCATCATCAACGCACCCGAGCGTATACGCGGCTACTACCGCGCAATCAGTTCCGAGGAGCTGGCAGCCGGTGTCGTTGAGGTGCGCCTTCCCAAACCCAGTCGCGTCGTGCTGACGGTGGATTTTCAAGTGCCTGAGGCTCGCGAAGCTGCCCAAGCCTACATCAAACTAACCCCAGCTGAGTTTGCCAACGACGAACGCCTTCAAAGCCTTTGGATGAGGTACTCAGGGATGTTTGAAGCCACACCGATCGTTTTTCCGCGCCAGCCGCACCTGGTGATCACCGACCTTGCTCCTGGCGCTTGGGAAGCGTCTGCGTGGCTCACTAAAGGCGAGTATGAGACCGTGGATCGCATCAAGGCGCGTTTGGATGCGCCTGAGGGCGGATCGGTCGCTCTTGCGCTGCGCCCAGAGCCGTTTGACCTCGCGCGCTACCGCGGCAATCGCGCATTGACACTTAGAGTGCAGCGCGCCGGTGGCAGACCGCTGGCGAACGCCCCCTATCGCGTCGAGCTGAACCTGTGGCGGCGCGGCAAGCGTGCTATTATCGCCCAAGGCACGCTCGACGCCAACGGCACGGTGCGCTTGACCAACCTCTACGAAACACCTCAGGGCACAGAGCCAGATGTAAACTACTTAGTCTACATCAACGACACACTACGCAGTAGTTTTACGCTGCAGGCAGGTGATGGGCAGCAACAAATCAACCTTGTATTGCCGCCTAGCATAGGCGAGCCTGCCCCCGACATTCGCGTGGTAGATCTCACGACAGGCAAGCCGCTCACCCTGCAGTCGCTGCGGGGCAAGTGGGTCTACTTAGAGTTTTGGGCGACTTGGTGCGCTCCGTGTCAGACTGTGATGCAAGCGCTTAAGAAAGCGACCGACAAACACGGGGCACGCTGGCGCGGTAGGTTGAAAATCGTGACGGTAAGCATAGATGCTTCGCCCGAGGTGGTGATGCCACACCTTAGGAAGCATGGTTGGGACAAGTTCGCACGCCATACTTGGGATAGCGAGGGGCGAGCTGCTGATGCCTATGGCGTAAGAGGCGTGCCTACCGCGTTCCTGATTGACCCTGATGGTAAAGTTGTGTGGAGTGGTCATCCACTCAGCGAGGATGTTGGAACCAAACTGAACCGCTATTTGCAAGGAGGGAGCAGGCGATGAAAGGTCTATGGGGGCTGGTGATTCTGCTGAGTTTGCCGCTGCTGTGGGGGCAGGAGCCGCTGCCGCAAGCGGTCTTGACCTTGCGCGTGGTGGACAGCGAAGGCAAACCGATTGCAGGGGCGCGCGTAGGTGGGCTGCTGGTTGACCATCGTCAGTTGCTGGTGCTACCTGCAACCCAGCCATTTTGGCAGTCTACCGACGCCGAAGGCGTTTGTAGCGTGCGCTGGGCAGCGGCGCACGAGCCCGCCTTGCGTGAGGTGTGGTATGGCGAGCGTCGCGGCATCGTGTACTTGCTGGTAGGCGCACCCGGCTACCGCGCCCACCTGCTCGCGATCACTCATCCAGCCCCTGCGGAGCACACAATCGCCCTTGCTCCTGCCCAACCGCTGGAGGTGGAGCTATACCCCGTACACGCGCCTCCCGACGATTTCGGCGCAGCACCTGTGTTGAACAAGCCTCTACCGCTGTTGGAACTGTGGGGGCGCCCACCGGGCGAGCTGAGCGTGACAAGCCCAACACCGCTGTATCAAGAAACGCATTTAGGTGACCGCTATGAACGGCTTCCTACGCTGGTCTTTGGGCTGATGCCAAACTTTGGTGTTGAGCGTCTCACGCCGACGCGCTACCGCGTGTGGTTGCCCGCTGATGTCCAACCGCCGCTCGCCTTGCTCATCAATCGCCCAGATTGGCTGTGGGGCTACCTTGCCTTCATCAACGCCGATGCGCTGGCTCGCCGTCGCCTCGCTCTCGACCTCCCGCGCAGCGGCGAGCTGGTCGTGCGCGTGGACATCAGCCAATACCCTGCAAGCGACTCTCGCGAGCGAGTGCTCATACTTGGGCGCGCTGACGCCGAAGAGGCGCGCATCTATGCTCTCCGCACGGTCTTCCTTGACCAGCCCGTGCAAGAGATTCGGCTGGAGAACCTTGCTCCCAGCAGCGAGTGGCAGCTGCGGCTTGCCCTCTATGCACCACAAAACAACTACTCCGCCCAGCGCAAGTTCCGAATTAGACCTGCGGAAACGCGTACCCTCCAGCTCCGCTACGAGCCGTTTGACCCCGACCGCTATAAGGGCAATCGCCAGCTCACACTGCGCTTCATTGAGCGCGATGGCAGCCCCGTCGCCAATCACCCCCTTCAGGTAGTTCTATATTTGCCTGACTATGAGCAGTCCATCACAGTTGCTCAAGGGCGCACGGACGCTCAAGGGCGCCTGCGGTTGCAAAACCTCTACGAGCTGCCGCAACCACCCCAAACCCCCAGCATCGCGCCACGCTACTTCGTTTACTCGCAAGGCGACTACCCAAGCCTTGCCGAGTTTATACTAGTGCGTGGCGACGGGCAGCAAGAGATTGTGGTTCAGCCGCGCTTACAGGAGGGCGACCTTGCCCCCGACATTGAAATGACCGACCTGCGCACAGGGCAGACGCGACGCCTCTCAGAGTTTCGCGGGCGGTTCGTACTGCTCGATTTTTGGGCAACTTGGTGTACGCCGTGCCACCGCGCGTTAGAGCAACTGCACCAGGCATGGACGCAACTTGAGCCTGCGCAGCGCGAACGCCTTCAGATTATCCTCGTGAGCATTGACGAGCAAGCCAGAGGCGTGCTGGGGTTTCTCCAACAGCGCGGCTGGGATGCGTTGGGCGAGGTGATTTGGGCAGGCAAGGGCGGCTGGATGGCACCCGCAGCCCAAGCATTCCGGATCGACTCGATCCCTCGCCAGATACTGATTGACCCCAGCGGGCGCATTGCTGTCTTGGAGGTTCGCAAACCCATCGGAGCGTTGCTCCAAGAGCTGGAAACCCTGACAGGAAAGCTGCCCAACAGCACGAACTAGAAGGCTATGACCGAAATCGCGGTTCAGAACGACCGTCTGGTGGAGCTGTTTACGACGCTATGCCAGATTAACTCGCCGCCACGTCAGGAGCGGGCAATTCTGGAGTATGTGAAAGGCTTCTTGCGCGGGCTGGGGCTGGAAGTGCGCGAGGATAACGCTGCCGACATCGTTGCTGGCGACGCCAACAATCTCGTCGCCACCTTGCCTGCCAACATCTCAGGAGCACCCAAAATCTTTTTCAACGCCCACTTTGATACCGTTGAACCGAACCCCGATGTGAAAATCATCATACAAGACGGCATTATCCGCACGGACGGCACCAGCATTCTGGGCGCGGACGACAAGGCGGGCATGAGCGCGATTTTGGAAGCCATCCGTATCATTGTGGAAAACAACTTACCACGCGGGCAAATCCAACTTATCTTTACCGTGTGCGAGGAGATTGGTCTCAAAGGTGCACGCGCGTTAGACCTCTCTTTAGTTGACAGCGACTTCGGCTTTGTGTACGACACGGGTCCCCCTGTGGGCACTATCATCACGCAGACGCCGTATCACGATCGCCTTGCGGCGCACCTGATTGGCAAACCTGCGCATGCGGGCGTGGAGCCTGAAAAGGGCATCAGCGCCATTCAGATCGCTGCCCACGCAATCAGCCAGATGAGGCTGGGGCGCATCGACCCCGAAACCACCGCCAACATCGGCGTCATTCACGGCGGGCAGGCGACCAACATCGTGTGCCCTGAGGTGTTTATCGAAGCAGAAGCGCGTAGCCTTGACCGTGCCAAGCTCGATGCGCAAATAGGGCACATGCTTTCCCTGTTCGAGCACGCAGCGCACCTGTACGGGGGCGAGGCAATTATTGAGATCGAGCGTCATTACGAAGGCTACCAACTCACGGAGCAAGATTTACCCGTGCAGGTGGTGCGGCGGGCGCTGAAGCGTCTGGGCTTGGAGGCGCCGATGCGCCCCACAGGGGGTGGCTCCGACGCAAACATCTTCATCGCGCGCGGGCTGCCTTGCTGCGTGGTCGGCACTGCCCACCAGAAAATCCACACGCATGAGGAGTTCGTGCTCATCGACGACCTAGCTCGGAGTGTAGACCTAACCCTGGCGATTGTGCGCGAAGTGGTAGAGATGCGCTCGTGAGCACCAATACCCTTCTATTGTCAGGAGCGAACCGATGCGCGTCCTAGAGTTTGTAGACACCCACGCGCCCTACTTGACAATGCAATCCACTGTGCAAGATGCGGTGGATAAGTTGGACTTATACAAAGCCACCGTGCTGCCTGTACTTAATGATGACGGTGCGGTGGTAGGGCTGATTACCGAGCGTCAGGTGTTCGAGGTGCTGTACGCCGAGTGGCAGGTGGCAGCGCAGCAGGTACCTTTGCCTCAGCTCGCGCCGTTCCGCGCCCATGCCCACGCCCGCAAAGATACGCCAATCACGCAGTGGATGACCCCCGATCCACCCGTGCTGAGTGAGCACGCGCCGATTGAGGAAGCGGTCGCGCTGATGCTGCAATACGGCTTGGACGCGCTACCCGTGCAGGGCGAAGGCAAGTTCATCGGCACGATTCGAATGGTTGACTGCTGCCAAGCGTTGTTAGAAGACACACAAACCGAACTATAAGGTTCCCCCTACTTGTAGGGGGAACCTAAAGGAGGGGGTCGGCAAGCGTTGTTGGAAGACACACAAACCGAACTATAAGTCAATCGTCAAACCATGGGGCAGGATGCCGAAAGGGGTTTGCCTGCCTCTACGGAAGGAGGCACAGGATGAGCGCGGCGGCGTGGGCAGTAGGCACTCTCTGTTTCGGGGCGGGATTGGTGGCACCGCTAATGGCTCGGGCACGCGTAGTTGCGTTTCCGAGTTTCGCGTTGCCGTTGGCGTGGTTGCTGGCATTAGTTGCCTTCGGTTTGACTTTGCCTTCCGATCCAGCGCCCTATTTTCAGGCGGGCGGCGCACTTGGATGGGGGGTGCTCACAGCGTCGGGGCTATGGATTGCGGGCGCGTTTGTGGGCAGCCGGCTCCACTATGAATGGTTGGGCGCGTTGCTGCCCCTGAGCGCGCCTGTGCTGGCACTCATTTTCGCCCCGAATGATTTGTTGCCCGCGTTGTGGGGTATCGGCATCGCGACAGGGATTGTCTGGTTGCCGTTGGGGCGTGCGTGGAGCTCTTTGGAGGGCGTGGCGCTGAGCACGCTCGCGCTTAGTTGGGCGACAGGGCTATCGCTTTACGCGGGCACGCCGCGCTGGTTCGGTGTGTGTCTGGCGGGGGCGGGGCTTGCGGCGTTTGGACTGGCGACGCTGTTGGCGCGCCAAGCGAGAAAGGGCTGGTGGTACAGCCATGTGCTGTTGTTTGGGGGCTTTACGATTACTGCGGTAGGTTATCAGTTAGCAGGCTCCAAGGCGCCTTGGCTGATGTTAGTGCTGCAAACACTGATTGCAGCCACACTCGCGCGAGCACTGTCGGGCAGTGAGCCTTGGTCGCGCTATGCGTTGTTGGTATGGGTGGCGCTGTTGGCATCGGCGTTTGCCACGCTACGCGGGTACGGGTTGGCGGTGGCTGCGCTGATGGTTGCGCTCTACGCGCTGGTGATGAGCCATCGTGAGTTCACACGCACGGAGGCGCGCGAGGCCGCGCTCTATACGGTGGGCGCGTTGCTGCTGACCAGTGTGGTGGGCTTTCGGCTATTTGTGCTAAGTTATCCGCTACGCACGCCGCGCGCCGATCTGTATCTCTATTTTACGCTGCTGGCGTTTTTGATCGCGCTGGTTGGCTTGGGGGCGCTGGCGCACTGGTGGAGCTTACGCGGCGAACGCGGCCCCGTGTGGCGCACGCTGCTGGCGGGCTTTTGGGCAACCGTTGCGCCGCTGACGCTGACCGCTATTTTCGGCGAGCGCGCTGCCGCTGGCTGGAGTGTGGGCGCACTCAGTGCGTCGCTCAGCGCGTACTTGTACGGCAATCGTCTCTACCAGTGGCTGATGCCTTTGAGCCTGCTGGCGCTGATTGTGTTGTTGCCGTTGGCAGGTATCGCCGCAACCTTTGCTGAGCAGCCGCGTGAGGTAAGGATTGGTATCGCGGCGGGGTTGACCGTTGCGTTGGTGCTCACTGCGCTACTGGTCGCTTGGCTGGATAGGGAACGGGAGTCGTAGCGGTTTATTCCTCTTGCAGCTCGCGGAGCAGCGCTTCGATTTCGCTGCGCACTTGTGCGCCCGTGTCGGGGTCAGGGGTAAACTCCACGCGCAGCCAACTGCCCTCGCGCGTATCTGGGGGCAGCCAGTGCAGGGGGCAGAGCCAGCGTAAGTAGTCGCCCTCCGCTACGGGCACTAACAACACAGCGATTTGCTCGCCTATGTCGGTGGTCTCGATACGGTCAACGAACACGCGCATCATCGGTGCCTCCGTTCGCGCAGCCAGTTTAGAAGTTCGGTCAAGGGGCGCGTGTTGAGCACGCGCTCTGGGGTTGCCCAGCCGCGCTGTGCCAAGCCGACTGCCAGCTCCATCGCGTGCAGGTCGCGCACGGCGTGGGTGTCGGTGCCCAGGCTAATCCACGCGCCGCATTGAACCAGCAATCGGGCGATAGGCGTGGGCGGGTCCATGCGGGTGGGGTAGCCGTTGATCTCAACGGCTTTGCCCAGCTCGCGTGCGCGCTCGAACACGCGCTCCCAATCGGCTTCGTTGGCAGGGCGTTTGCCGTAGCGTCTGCCTGTGGGGTGTGCCAAAATGTCCACGGCGGGGTGCTCCAACGCGCGAATAAGTCGTTCGGTCATCTGCTCGCGTGGCTGCCCGTGTTCGCTATGCAAGCCTGCCAGCACCAGTTCCGCCACGCGCAGCATGCGCTCAGGCGCCAGCAGCGTGCCATCTTCTAAGATGTTCACCTCAAGTGCGTTGATCAAGTAGGGGCGCCCGCCCAGCTGTTCATTGAGCTGTTCTATCGCCCGCCGCCGTTGCTCGAATGCCGCTATTGGGTCGCCCTCAAACATATGGGCGTGGTCGGTAATGGCTAAATACTCATAGCCGAGTGCACGGGCTGCCTCTGCCAGTTCCTCCAGCGTGTTGAGACCGTCTGACCAGTTGGAGTGGCTTTGCAGGTCGCCACGCACTTGGCTCAGTTGCACCAGCGTGGGCAGTTGCCCGCGCTCAGCGGCCTCGATTTCGCCTGTGTCCTCGCGCAGTGGCGGGGGTATCCAAGGCAGCCCCAGCGCGGCGTAGACCACCTCTTCGGTTTCGGCAGCGATGCACTCGGTGTCGCGCCACACACCATACTCGTTGAGTTTCAACCCGCGTTCTAACGCGCGTTGGCGCAGCCGGATCGAGTGCGCCTTAGAGCCAGTGATGTAGTTTACGCCTGCGCCCCAGTGCGTAGGAGGCACGATTTTGAGATCTACCTGCACGCCGTCGCTAAGGAAGGCTTGGGCACGCCGCGCCCCTTGCGAATAAACCGCGCTGATTACTGGCAAGCGCACAAACGCCTGCACCGCGCGCTCTGGTTGAGTAGAAGCGACCAAGTAGTCCAAATCGCCCACATCTTCCTGCATGCGGCGCACGGAGCCGCCCAGTAGCGCACGCTCCACGCCCTCTAGCTGCTCGATCACTTGGAGCAGTTCGCGCCCGCGATTGAGCGCAAAGCCCAGTGGCGTGCGTCGCTGTGATTTGTGCTTGAGTTCAATCAAATGAAGCAGCCGCTCGCGTTTTTGCGCTCCGAAATTCGGCAGGTTGTCCACCACGCCACTAAGTAAGGCGCTGCGCAGGCTTTCCAAGTCGTGCACGCCGAGTTGCTCATACAGTTGGCGGGCGGTTTTCGCGCCGATACCGGGCACCGCCATCACTTCCAAGATACCACGCGGTACGGTTTGGAGCAGTTGCTCACGCTTAGGAATGGTGCCTGTTTGTAGGTACGCCAAGATTTTCTCGGCGATTGCCTCGCCAATGCCTGGAATTTCCTCTAACGCTTGTTTGCCCCCTTCGGCGATGGTCTCGATCGGGGTTTGCAGCGATTCCAGCACGCGCGCCGCTTGCCGATAAGCGCGGGATTTGAACGGGCTGTCGCCAATGAAATCGCTGAGGTCGGCAAGCTCTTCCAGCTGCTGGGCAATCGCCTCGTTAGACATAGCCCGATTATACCTCTCTGGAGCAGCGTTGCAGCCAATCACTTGCCGCCTTGAGTATGACCGTGCCGCTACTTGGGCGTTTCAAGATTTTTCCGGAACCCCCTCCTTTAGGTTCCCCCTACAAGTAGGGGGAACCGATAAGATGTTCGGTTCCCCTCGCGCAGCAGGGGGAACCCGCGGGAGGGTGCGGAGTTGGAAAATCTACGGCAAGAAACGTGCGGCGGAACCCAAGCGATGTACCCTTGCCAGGGGAGGCTTGTGGGCAACTGCATTTTTTCCAGAGCCCCCTCCTTTAAGGTTCCCCCTACAAGTAGGGGGAACCGATAGGATGTTCGGTTCCCCTCGCGCAGCAGGGGGAACCCACAGGAGGAGGCAGAATTAAAAAAATCGCTGCGAAAAGCGTGCGATGGAACCCAAGCGTGGTGGGAGCCTAACCGATGCGATGGAGGATTGCAATAGTTGCGCTGGCGATGGCGATGGTGGCTGAAGCCCAAGAGCGCGTTATCTATGTGGCGCCCGATGGCAATGATGCGTGGTCGGGCAAGCTGGCTGCGCCAAACCGCGCCCGCACGGATGGTCCCGTGCAAACCTTACAGCGTGCTTTACAACTGGTGCTAAAGGGCGAACCGATGCCGACCGAAATCCGCTTGCGAGGCGGAGTCTACTACCTGACTGAGCCTCTTGTGATTACGCCTGAACACACCGAACGGGCGCAGCGTCGCTTGACGATTACCGCTTACGCAGACGAGAAGCCCGTGATCAGTGGTGGTCGCCCCATCTGCGGTTGGCAGCAAGGCGAGTGGCAAGGAAAAACCGTCTGGATTGCTGAGCTGCCCGAAGTGCACGCGGGCGCGTTCTACTTCCGCCAGCTGTTTGTGAACGGCACACGCGCCGTGCGCGCCCGCTATCCGAACCACGGCTACTTGACCGTCGAGTCGCTGCCTGATCGCATGCCCGATTGGTTTCAGGGGCACACGCGCTTTCGCTACCGCGCAGGCGACCTGCCGCAGCTCCATCACTTGGAAGATGGGGAAGCGCTGGTGTTCAACCGTTGGGTGGAGAATCGGCTGCCGCTGAAGGCAGTAGACCACAATGAACGCCTCTTGAGCTTTGGGAAACGCAGCACTTTTGCCTTGCAAGAGGGCGACCTGTACTACTTGGAGAACCTGCCCGAGGCGCTGGATATGCCAGGCGAGTGGTATCTAAACCAAGCCGAAGGCAAGCTATACTACCTACCGCGTCCCAACGAGCGGCTTGACACCTTGCAGGCGGTGGTGCCCGCGCTTGCGCAGCTGGTGCGCCTCGTCGGCAAGCCAGAAGCAGGGCAGTATGTGGAAGGTGTTCAGCTGATAGGGCTAACGTTTCGCCATACAGAGTGGGCACTGCCCGCTGAAATGGAAACGGGTGGCTTTGTGCAAGCGGCGTTTGGTGTGCCCGCCGCCATCTATGCCGAAGGCGCGCGCCGCTGCGCCCTTATCGATTGCACCATTGAGCAAATCGGCACTTACGCGATTGAGCTGGGGCGCGGCTGCCAATATAACCGCATCGAGAAATGCTTACTCCGCGACTTGGGAGCGGGCGGCATCAAAATCGGCGAGCCGACTATCCGGGAGGATTCCCGCGAGCAAACCTTCGGCAACACAGTGCAGGACTGCATCATTCACGACGGCGGCAAACTGTTTGCCAGCGCAATCGGTATCTGGATCGGTCAAAGCTATAGCAATCGCATCATCCACAACACCATTAGCGATTTCTACTACACAGCAATCTCTATCGGCTGGACATGGGGCTACGGCAAGTCGTTGGCGGGCGGCAACCGTGTGGAGTATAACCATGTGCACCACATCGGGGTGCGCACAGACGGCGACGGACCAATCCTAAGCGATATGGGCGGAATTTACACGCTTGGGATTCAGCACGGTACCGTTATTCGCAACAATGTTTTCCACGATATCGCAGGCTACCGCTACGGGGGCTGGGGGATTTACTTCGACGAGGGCAGCACAGGCATTCTGGCGGAGAATAATCTCGTGTATCGCACCACGCACGGGGGGTTCCACCAGCACTACGGGCGCGAGAATGTGGTGCGCAACAACATTTTCGCCTACGGACGCGACCATCAGCTGCAGGCTTCGCGTCCTGAGGCACATCTGCGTTTCACTTTTGAACGCAACATCGTGTTGGGCAGGGGCGCGCAGTGGCTGGTGGGCGGCATTGATGGCAACCTCCGCTTTGAAAGCAACCTCTACTGGCGCGAGGACGGGACGGAGATCCGCTTTGGTAACGACGACTTCGCCGCGTGGCAGGCGAAGGGGCAGGACACGCGCTCGCGGGTTGTCGACCCGCGCTTTGAAAATCCCGCCACGGGGGACTTTCGTCTCAAGCCCGATTCGCCCGCCTTCGAGAAGGGGTTCCAACCGTTTGATATGTCGCGAGTGGGCGCGCGACGGTAGCGCCCCCTTAGCGCCCCAGCGCTGCCATCGGCGAGGATTGGATCTCTGCTTCGCAGCCCAAATAAAGCGACTGCAGCTGTTGAGGCGTCAGGTGCAGAAGATCCATAAGCCAACTGGGCAGGTAGAACCACCAATCGTCGGGCACTTCGGGTTGGCGCAAGAAGTGGGCGATGTAGTTCGCTAAAATCACGACGCCCACGAGCTGGGGGTCATGCCATGCGCGTGGTATTTCTGCGTGGTGGTCGCCAATCGCCTCCACCAGCTTTTCGGGGAACCCCCAATGCTGGCTCACGGCACGCCCAACCTCGGCGTGGTCGCAGTGGTACACGTGCCGTTCGGCATCCAGCTCGGGCACGCCCTTCGCCGTCAGCGCTTCTACCTGCTCATAGGGGGCATCGCCATACCGGTCTAGCAAGGGCTTGCCGATATCATGCAGCAGCCCCGCCGTGTATGCCTCATCCGGCGACACACCGTCCACCTGCGAAGCCACCAAACGGGCGCATAACGCGGCATCTATCGCGTGACGCCACCATTTGCCCCGCCGCAAATTCTGACGGTCGGTCTTGCCCACGAACATGTCAAACACGCTGACCGTCATCGCCAAGTTGCGCACCGTTTTGAAGCCCAACAGCATCACGGCGTCTTTCACTGAGGCGATCTTGCGTGAGAAGCCGTAATACGCCGAGTTGACCGTGTTGAGCACGCGCGTGGACATGCCTTGATCAATGCTTATCAGCCGCTCCAAGTCGCGCACATTTGCGTTTGGGTTGTTGGTCAAATGGATAATCTGATGCACCACTTGGGGGAGCACCGCCAACTCCTTGACTTTGCCGACAATCGTTTGCGTTTGTGTCGTCATGGGTGGGCCTCCTTAGCCGCTGTAGATGACGCGCACCACTTCCTCAATGCTGGTGCGCCCCAGCAGCACTTTTTCTAAGGCGTCGTCTTTGAGCAAGCGCATCCCTTGCTCCACTGCCACCTTTTGAATCGCGTGGGCAGCAGCGTGCTTGAGCACCAAATCGCGAATGGCATCCGACATCACCAACAACTCGTGAATGCCCGTGCGCCCCTTGTAGCCAGTGTGTTTGCAATGTTCGCATCCTTTGGCGCGATAGATTGTCAGCTCGTGAAGGTTTGACGGCGGGGTGAAGCCGTAGCGCGTGAACTCCGATTCGGTGGGCTGATACGGCTCCTTGCAGCGGGGGCAGAGGGTGCGCACTAACCGCTGCGCCAATACCGCAATCAACGAGGATGCAATCATAAACGGTTCCACGCCCATCTCGATCAAGCGTGGGGGCGCGCTGGAGGAATCGTTGGTGTGCAAGGTAGACAGCACCAAGTGCCCTGTCATAGCAGCTTCGATGGCGATGGTGGCGGTTTCGCGGTCGCGCATCTCGCCCACCATGATAATGTCAGGGTCTTGACGCAGCATCGCCCGCAGCGCGCTGGCGAAGGTCAGCCCCGCCTTTGGGTTCACCTGCACCTGATTGATGCCAGGCAACTCATACTCCACAGGGTCTTCAGCGGTGATGATGTTCACCAGCCCTGTGTTGAGTCGCGACAAAATCGAGTAAAGCGTGGTGGACTTGCCCGAACCAGTGGGCCCTGTCACCAAAATGATGCCGTAAGAGCGACTGATGACTTCTTCGAGCTTGGCGAGCGTGTCGGGCAGGAAGCCCAGCTTCTCCAAGCCCACGCGCACGCTGGACTTATCCAGCACGCGCATAACGATTTTCTCGCCGTAGATGCAGGGCAGGGTGGACACGCGGAAATCGTATTGTTTGCCATCAATGGTTGCGCTGATACGGTTATCTTGCGGCACGCGCTTCTCGGCGATGTCCATATCCGCAAGAATTTTGAAACGCGAGGTGAGCGAGGCTTGCACGCGCTTCGGCAAAACCATCGAATCGACCATCACACCGTCGATGCGGTAGCGCACTTTGATACAGTCGCGCGCGGGTTCGATGTGGATATCGCTGGCGCCGTCGTTGATGGCTTGAGTGATAATCATGTTCGCCAAACGCACCACGGGCGCGTCCTCGGCGATTTCGCGCAGTTCCTCCGCTGAAAGTTCTTCATCCGCCCCCTCCGCCACGAGCAACTCGGTCTCGCCGAGGTCGCGCATTAGCTCCTTGACGGTGTCGGAGACGGCGTTGTCAGTGCGGTAGAGCCGCTTGAGCGCGCTTTGAATATCTTCTTCGGTGGCGATGACGGCTTCGATTTCGTGCTTGGTGTGCTGGCGGATTTCGTCGATGGCGAAGATATCCAGCGGGTCAGCCAGCGCGACGACGAGCTTACCGTTTTCTTTGGTGACAGGCACGGCGCGGTGGCGCTTGGCGAGTTCGTAGGGCAGCAGCGACGCCAGTTGCGGGTCGGGCGGCGTTTCGGCAAGGTCAACAAACGAGATGCCCCAATGGTGCCCCAACACGCGCACGCGGTCTTTTTCAGTGATGTGCCCAAGCTGCACCAGCAGGTGTTCAATCGGCAGGGGCACGCCCTCCTGCTGCTTGCGCAGCGCTTCGTGGAGCTGCTCTTCGGTGATTAGCCCCATCTGCACAAACAGCTCCGCGATGCCCGAAAAGCCCGTCGCGCCGCCGTAGTTCATCGTCAGGGGGGTTATTCCATACTCGTAGGCAAGGTATATTCTGCGGTGCCCGTATGGAAGTTCGGATTGGGTTGATTGCACTCGGGATTACCGTACTGGCGTTCTTTTCGGGGATGCTGGGGTTTGGCGTGGCGTTGGCATCGGTACCGTACCTCAGCTTGTTTTATCCTGACTTGACGCGTCAAGTGCAGCCGATGAGCATCGCGTTAGGGGGCGTAACGGGGCTGTTGGCGGCGTTGGGGTTTGCGCGGTCAGGGTTCGTGCTTTGGGGATATGCGTGGCGGATGGCGGTGGTGGCAGCGCTGACAGCACCTGCGGGCGTTTGGCTAGCACAGCGAGTCAATCCAACGCTGCTATGGGTGCTCTACTTCGTCAGCGTCAGCTACCTGCTCTACCGAATGGTGCATCCGCGCTATGTGGAGAAGCGCAGCGAAGTGCCGTTGGGCATCGCCTTGCTGCTGACTGTGCCGATTGCTATTTACAGCACAATGCTAGGGGTGGGGGTAGGGTTTTTGCTGGTGCCCACGCTGATTGCGCTGGGCATGGAGCCCAAACGCGCTGCAGGCACCAACGCCGTCGTGGTGACGGCGCAATCGGCGACGGCGTTTTGGACGCACCTGCCCCACGCGCAACTGGAGTGGGGCGCACTGCTTGCGGCTATCCTAATGGGCGCGTTCGGTTCGTATTGGGGCGCGCGCTTCACCAGCCTACGCTTGGGCGGCAAGCAAGTGCGTTGGACTTTCGCCTTGATGATGCTGGTGATGATGCTTTACAAGGCGTGGACTTTGGTGCGTTTTTGACTCGCTGTTCGAAAAATCGCCCCGCCTAACAGGTATAATCAGTTCTCGAAGGAGGCGAGCCATCGATGAAGATTTTGGTATCGGTCAAGCGTGTGCCCGATCCATACGCCAAGATTACCCCTAATGCGGCGGGCACGGATATCAACCGCGACGGACTGCAAATGGCGGTCAACCCCTTTGATGAGATTGCGCTGGAGGAAGCGATTCGCCTGAAGGAGGCGGGCAAGGCAACCGAAGTAGTGGCTGTCTCCATCGGCGGGGCGGAATGTCAAGAGCAGTTGCGAACCGCGCTGGCGATGGGCGCAGACCGCGCCATTTTGGTGCAAACCGACGCTTTGCTGGATGCCCCCAGCATCGCCAAGATTTTGGCGGCGGTGTTTCAGCGTGAACAGCCCCAACTGATGCTGATGGGCAAACAAGCAATTGATATGGACGAGAACCAAGTCGGACAGATGCTGGCCGCGCGCCTGAACTTGCCCCAAGCCACTTTTGCCTCGAAGATTACGGTTGAAAACGGCAGCGCGCTAGTGGAACGCGAAACCGACAACGGTATTGAGACCATTCGCGTGCCGTTGCCTGCGATTATCACAGCAGACCTGCGCCTGAACCAGCCGCGCTATGTGGCGCTGACAGGCATCGTGCGCGCCCGCAGCAAACCGCTGGAGACCATCACGCCTGAGCAACTGGGCGTGTCGCCCCAGGCGCGCGTGCGCCTCACGCATGTGGAGTCGCCCCCCGCACGCAAAGCAGGCAAGCGCGTCAGCGATGTACGCGAACTGGTACGCCTACTGCGCGAAGAGGCGCGCGTTATCTAACGAGGAGGTGAAGCGATGAAGGTTTTAGTGGTTGCTGAAACCAACGGCGAGCGCGTTTCGGAGAAGACACTGCCTGCCATCGCGTTCGCGCAGCAGAAAGCCCCGGACAACTTCACGATTCTGGCAATCGGCAACAGCCTGCAAGGCGTTGAAATGCTGACCAACTACGGCGCGCAGGCAGTGCTGACAGTCAACCACCCCGCGTTAGCCAAACCGCTGGCGGAGCGGTATGCGCCCGTGATTGCCCATTACGCTCAACAACTGGGCGTGGATGCCATTGTCGCCACCACCAGCACTTTCAGTCGCGATGTGCTGGCGCGCGCGGCTGGGCTGCTCGACGCCCCGATGCTGAGTGACATTATTACCTTCGAGTCGGCGAACGGTAAGTTGGTCGCCAAACGCCCCATCTATTCGGCGAACCTAATCGGCACCTTTGAAGTGGAGGGCACCCCCGTTGTGATGACCGTGCGTGGACCTGCGTGGGGGAAACCCGAGCCGAAAGCCAGCCAGTCGCCTGTGCAGGCTGTGGAAGCTCCCGCCGAAGTTCCCACGCGCTCTGAGTGGATTAGCCTGCAGGGTAGCAGCGGTGGTCGCCCTGACCTCACGCAAGCGCGTGTGGTAGTTTCTGGTGGTCGCCCGCTGAGAGACCCCGAAACCTTTGAGAAATACATCGGCGGGCTGGCCGATGTGTTGGGCGGTGCCGTGGGCGCCACTCGCGCTGCCGTCGATGCGGGCATTGCCCCCAACGAACTCCAAGTGGGGCAAACAGGCAAAACAGTCGCGCCTGAACTCTACATCGCGGTGGCGGTCTCTGGCTCGGTGCAGCACCTGGCGGGTATGAAAGACTCTAAAGTCATTGTCGCCATCAACACCGACCCCGAAGCCCCCATCTTTCAAGTGGCAGACTACGGGCTGGTGGCTGACCTGTATCAAGTGGTGCCTGAGCTGATTGAGCTGCTCAAAAACGACAAAGGTGCCTAAAGTGTAAGCGAGGTAGGGGCAGGTTATGTACATGCCCCTACCGCGTGCGCGTGAACAGCGCCCGCCGATTAGTCTGCTTGCTCGTTGAAGAAGGTCTCCAGAGGAATCAAGCCCATCTGTGCCGCGCGTCGGAACGCCTTCACGCGGTTGTTCACATTCAGTTTCTCATAGATGTTGGCAAGGTGGAAGTCGACCGTGCGCTTGCTGACAAACAGCGCGTCAGCCACTTCCTGTGAGGAGCGTCCCTGCGCAATCAGGCTCAGCACCTCAATCTCGCGCTTGGTTAACCGAACCGGCTTGCGGTCTTGCCACTTCCGTTGGCTCATAGGTTTCACCTCGTTCCCTGAGATTTCGCCGCCCGCATGGGGTGTATTCCACACTCCTTACCGAAATTTCACAGCGCGATGTTTGCGCAGGTAGGAAAGTTGCGGGCGATCGCGAAATCCCGACCCCGATGCGTCCTATTGACCTCACACAAATTGAGCGCGTACTTATCCTCAAGGTTTCATCGATGGGCGACATTGTGCATGCATCGCCCGTCGCTGCCGCGCTCAAACGCTCCTTTCCGCACCTGCGCATCGGCTGGATTGCTGAAGATAGACACGCGGGCGTGCTCGAAGGTTCCCCGCGCGTGGATCGGCTCCATATCATTCCGCATAAAGCATTGCGCACCCGCCCTTTTGGACGCTCGGCATGGCAAATTGTTGCGCAGCTTTCGCGCGAGTTGCGGGCGGAACGCTACCAAGTGGCGATAGACTTGCAGGGGCTGCTCAAAAGCGCGATATGGGGTGTGCTAGGAGGCATTCCTGTTCGCTACGGGGCGCACCGCATGCGCGAGCTAACCCCCCTGCTGTTGCGTCGCATGCCCATCCCCGAGCGCTCTGACCGGCATGTGGTGCAGCAATATCTGGACGCTGCGCGCTGGCTGGGCGCCTCAGGCGAGTTTCCCGACCTGTACACCTCGCCTGATGATGCCCACTTGCTCGAGCCGCCTGTAGAGTTCCCGCTTTTTGTGCCCGACACGGCACGGCAGCAAGCAGCGTACAAGCTGGCACAGTTAGGTGCGGACGGCAAACCACTCATCAGCATCAACCCCTCCGCGGGCAGAGAGTGGAAGCGCTGGAGTCTGGACAAATTCGCCGAGCTTTCCGACCGCATGGAGACGGAGTGGGGTGTGCCTGTGGTGTTCATCGGCGGACCGGGCGACAAGCCTTTGGAAGACGGGCTGCGTACCCTAAAGAAACGCCCCCTGCGCAGTCTCATCGGGCGTACCAACCTCAAAGAGGCGATGGCGGTGGTGGAGCGTTCTGCGGTACACATCTGCGGCGATACGGGCACTGCACACATCGCCGCCGCCTTCCGCGTGCCTGTTGTGGGGCTGTACGGACCCACGCGTCCTGAACGCACGGGTCCCTACGGGCAACGCGCCAATGTGCTGGACAAACGCCTCCTTTGCACAGCGTGCCCGCCTGACCGCTGCATCCGCAAAGAATGCTTGCAGTGGATTACTGTCGAGGAAGTGCTGGCGAAAGCCCACACGCTTTTGGAACACGCCCGTGCGAGGGCTGAATGAATGGCTGATTAGCAACGCGCCCAAAAGGGCATTTTTTCATGCTTTGTGCCAGCTGCCGCGCTCAACCCCAAGCAAACGCGCTCTAACCTCAGCAGGGAAGAGTGCTGCACTGATAAGAGAACTCCGCATACTCTGAAGGCGTACACGGCGTTGGTGGAGCGTCCTTGGAGTTGGTTGGTGGGCGCGTGGCGTAAAAAAAACCGACTGGCGCGAGAGTATCTTCGCATATGGCGCGCCCAGTGATACGCTTGCGGGGAACTATTCAGAGCCTTCGGTTCAACGGGCAACCCGCAAATCTGCCTGTGTACGACTGGACTGCTTATGATGTGAACACTGCCCGCCCTGCTTCTTAAGCATATTTTCTGGTTGAATGAGGAGTTGATGAAGCGGTCGAATATTGAGGGGGGGGTTGGAGGACAGGGATGGTTAGAAGCCCACTGCGCTTCCTGGGCGGCAAGTCGCGGGCGATTAGTCAGATCCTGCCGCTGGTGCCTGATTATGAGGAGTATCGCGAGCCGATGGTGGACGGCGGTTCTGTGTTCCTCGCACTGCGACAGCGCTTTCCAAACCGCCGGTACTGGAGCAACGACCTCAACTACGACTTGTACTGCTTTTGGAAGGTGGCACAAAAGTGCACCGATAAACTCGCGGACGCGCTTCACCGATTGCGCGCTGAAACGCAGGACGGCAAGTCGCTCTTCTCTCAACTCCTCGACCGCTATGGGCAAGGGGATAAGTTCGAGCGCGCGGTGCGATTTTTTGCTCTGAACAGAATGACTTTTTCAGGCCCTGTCGATTCAGGGGGCTACTCAGAGCAGGCGTTTCGGGGGGCGTTTCACAGCAACAGCGACTGAGCGCATACGCCCGCTGCAGCGCATACTTCACAGGGTTCGCATCACGCACGGGAATTATGAGCCAGTTCTTCGCGAGGCAGGGCAAGGTGTGTTTCTATTTCTGGACCCGCCCTACTATTCAGCAACCGAGTCGCGCCTATATGGCAAGCGCGGCGAACTCCGCCTGAACTTCGACCACCATCGCCTAGCGCGCGTTGCAGGAAACGCCACACCGCTGGCTACTTACCTACGACGATAGCCCCTTCATCCGCCAACTGTATGCCGACTACACGCAGGTGCGCTGGACGCTGCAGTACGGGATGAACAACTATAAGCAGCCAGTAGCGCGTGCGGGTGAGGAACTCTTTATTACCAACTACGCTATAGAAACACGCTCCGAAACGCCTCAGCTATGCATGGTGTTTGAGCAAGGGATTTAGGAGCGCCCACTAGAGGCAAAGGAGCGCAGCCCGACAAAACGATGTGTACCTATGCCTCTGAGCACTCCAAATACTGCGCTATATCGTAAGAAGCATCCTCCGAAACTGGCAGAAAATGCGCCGCTTCAGGCAAGATGTGGGCTGCGCGCTCCGCCTTGTACGGACGGAGAGGGCAAGATACAAATATCGTAAGCGATTGCTGGTGTGAAAGTCGAGAGGTACAGTCTCAAAAAACCCAAGACCTCCTGGATTTTTACCCCCATCACACACGGCGTCGTGCCAACGATTCACGACCTCTGAAACCCTAACTGGCATTGCCCCGAGTGGGGCGAGGCTTCCTAAAAAACTACTTTTTGTCTCCAATTCCCTCTTAAAATCAGTGGGCATTCCGCGAAAATGGTGTATAATTGAAGCGCAGGCGTTATGCGAAGCCCTGAGTGGCTTTGGCGCTCCTGACGTCCCCGCCTGCGAAAGGAGGTGTATGATGGTCTATAGATTGGCACTGGTAGGCATTCTGGCGGCTATCGCCTTATCTCCTGCTCTTGCACAGCGCGCAGGTTTGTTTGGTGAGCCACGCGTGAGTGTGCGTCCGCTTCCGCGCGATGCAGTTTTCGTCGCGCCAACGCACCTGTTTGCAACTACCCCCTCTTTCGTTGCAGCTGGCGCAGAATTCTTCCCCACTGCGCCTACGACCTTGTTCAATAACACAAACACAACAGGCTATTATTTTCCCGTCTCCAACCTCACGCTGGACGATGTGAACATTCCGGTATCCCTCGACACCGACAACGACGGTACCTATTACCTAACCCAGATTGATGTGGCGATATATCTAACGAACTTAGCGCAGCAGCCTGTTCAGATGGAGGTTTACATTGCCAACGCGGATGCTTTCGGCGGCGTCGACCTGAACACTGTTCAGCAGATTGGCAGCTTCAACGAGCAGCTCAGTCCAGGGGGTTGGATTATTTCCTTCTCCTTCCCACGCTGCCAGCCGCTCCAGCAGTCTACTGTGACGGTCTATGACGCCCAGCAGAACCCGTATGGTTGCTTCTGGATTGGCGTGAAGTTCCCGCAGTACTGCGCTCCGCTATATAGCGGAAACGGTCCGGGATGGCTTATGGCAAACGGACCTGACGCTCAAGCGGATGTTTTCTACTGGCAAGGCGATACGAACTGTCAGGGCACTTATGGAGCAGGCTACTACTACTTTGGTGGCAACCCGCGTGGGTCGTTTTACATCAAAGTACTCGGTGCAGCTACACTCGCAGATGCGATTGTGGTTGACCCCGATGTAAACGGCGATCGCTGCGTTAACGACGCTGACCTGCTGGAGGTATTATTCAACTTCGGTGCAACAGGCAGCAACCTCGCCGACGTGAACTGCGACGGTACTGTGAACGACGCTGACCTGCTAGAGGTGCTGTTCAACTTCGGCAGTGGTTGCTAATCAGTTCAGCACAGAAAACACTGTGTGAGTAGAAGTAGAGGGCGCGTGGGTGTTTCCGTGCCCTCTGCTAATAATGCCAGTAGGATTTTAGAGATTGTGGATTGGCCGTTGTCTAAAGATATAGAAAAAACTCCGCAGCAAGGTTGACAACGGGCATGGCACAGGCATCTTGCGGGGCGTTGTGAGCTATAGCGTTCTCTTCCTTCCACTGCCTCTAAGCACTCCAGAATGCTGCTCATGCACCGCACACGGCGGTGAGGTACAGGTACTGCCTACACTGACACTCCGACATCGTTGGATATCTAGGCTCGGCGCGTAAGCACGATGCTGATAGCGGCACCCAAAAAGAACGCTTGCGCCGCAAAGTAGATGCCCAACAACAGCGCAATCAGCGAACCAGCGGAGCCGTAGAGCGTGGCAACCGCCGTGTAAGTAAGGTAAAGCGTTAGCAGCGTGCGCAAGCCCATCAGTAGTAAAGTGCACGCCAGCGCGCCCAGCAGAGCATCGCGAAAACGCGGACGCACAGCGGGCAGCAACCAGTAGAGCAGCGTGTTGCCCAAGATCACCAGTGCAGGCAATAGCGAGCGGTTGAGTGCCCACCCAAGCCAGTAAATGCCCGGCAGATGTTGGGGCAAGCGGGTTCGTATCGTGCTCAGTGCTACCTCCAGTACCACGCTCAATAACAGTAAGCCTATCAGCAAGCATACGCCCGCTGCACCAATCAGTCGCGTGATGAGCCAGTTTTTGACCCCGCTTTCGGAATGCGGGGGCGCATCCCACAAAGCATCCAGCGAGGCTTTCAAGCTTTGCATCAGCCCTGAAGCTCCCCATAACGCCAACAACAAACCGACGAGAGTCGCCCCTGCACCTGAACCCTGCAACGCCGTGCGTTGCAAAATCGGCTCCAGCCCACGCGCTGCGCCCTCGCCAAGCCCCTTGCGCACCCCTGCAAGTACCTGCGTCATCACTTGCTCGCTGCCCAAAAAGTAGCCCGCAGCACCCGTCAACACCAACAGCAACGGCGCAAGCGTGAGCATACTGAAAAACGCTAACGCCGCCGCATGACGCGGCACCGCATGACGCGACCATAACCCAACCACTTGCATTGCAAAGTGATATAGCCCCATCGGCAGCAGTATACTCCCTCGAGCAGGACATGCTTGAAGCTTGCAGGGTATACTCTCGCCATGAGCGAAACGCGCATACTTCGCTTAGGACTACCCAAAGGCAGTCTACAAGAGGCGACTTTCAACCTATTTCGCAAGGCAGGTTGGGATTTCAAAATCCCCACAGGGCGTTCTTACGAGCCAATCTCCGACGACCCAGAGTTGCAAGCGATCTTACTGCGCCCGCAGGAGATTCCGCTGTATGTGCAAGACGGGATACTGGATGCAGGTATCACAGGTTACGACTGGATTCAGGACTGTGGTGTCGACGTGCACGAGGTTATCGAACTGCAATATTCCAAAACCACGCGCAACCCGATTCGCATAGTGATTGCGGTGCACAACGATTCGCCCTTTCAGACGGTGCGCGATTTACACGGCAGACGCATCGCGACGGAGTATGTGCGCCTTACGCAGCGCTACCTGCAGCAGCACGGTGTGGAAGCGCACGTGGAGTTCTCGTGGGGTGCGTGTGAAGTGAAAGTGCCTAATTTGGTAGACGCAATTGTGGTGAACACGGAGACGGGTAGCTCGTTGCGCGCGCACAATTTGCGAGTTTTAGAGGTAATCTTATACTCAACGACACGCCTGATTGCCAACCACACCGCGTGGCAAGATCCCTTCAAGCGTGAAAAGATTGAAAGCATCGCGTTGATGCTGCAGGGCGCGCTCAACGCGGGGCAGCTGGTGGGGTTGAAGATGAATGTGCACGAGTCGAACTTGGATGCGGTGCTGGCGCAGCTGCCTGCGCTACGCAAACCAACCCTCGCCCCGCTTAGCGACAAGGGCTGGTACGCCGTAGAGACTATTCTGGACGAAAATCTCGTGCGCGAGATTATTCCAAAGCTGCGCAAAGCAGGCGCGGAAGGGCTAGTGGAGTACCCGCTCAATAAAGTTATCCCATAGGGGCGCGTAGGTGAAGCGTTTGCGTGAATCCCTTGATGGCTGAAGCCGTCAAGGGATCTCATTTCGAAAGTTGCCAAAACTTTAAGCAACATTTCATATGCATCCGCTCAAACAATTTGTGAGATTCCTCGCCTGCGGCTCGGAATGACGAGGGCTGGCACGGGTTGTCACCCCGAGCGCAGCGAGGGGTTTTAGGGATGCTCTGAGTTGTTCCCCCGAGCGCAGCGAGGGGTCTCGGATGTAGTTTGCCAGAGATTCCTTGTCTGCGGCTCGGAATGACAGATGGGCTCTTGTGAGGTTCCTCGCCCTCGGCTTGGAATGACGAGAGTTGGTCGCGGCTATGAAGTTTGTCTCCCCGGAGCGAGCAAGGGGTCTTGAGCTCGCCGAAGATTCCTCGCCTCGCTCGGGAATGACAGGGTTGGTCGGAGCCAAGTCGTTTGTCCCCCCGAGTGCAGCGAAAGCTGGGTTGCGTCTTGCAGGGGGCGCTTCGCTTTCCGCGTAAGTGGTTGGGGCTTGCCCCTTCACTCTTCTCAGAAGGCGAGGAACGCAGCCTAGTTAGCGACAGAGCTTAACCTTTTCTTTGGAAACGCAGGGTATACTGAACGCCGAGACTGAAGGAGGTTTCGTATGGCAAAAGTCATCACGCATCGCGAGTGGCAGGAGGAGGTGTTGAACTCGCCTCTACCTGTGTTGGTGGACTTCTGGGCGGTCTGGTGCGGACCGTGCCGCTTGATCGAGCCAGTCGTAGAGGAGCTGGCGCACCAATATGCCGATAAGATGAAGGTTTTCAAGGTGGACGTGGACCAAGACCCGCACTTGGCAGCACAGTACGGAATTATGAGCATCCCCACGCTGCTGTTATTCAAGAATGGGCGTGTGGTGGAGCAGATTGTGGGTGCGATGCCTAAGGGCGCGATTGAGCAGCGCATCGCACGCCACCTATAGTAGCTTACCGACACTCCTACCCTTCGTCCTTTATCGCTTGTAATAGACGCCCTGCGCCGAACCGAACTGGGTCGGTGCAGGGCAATCCTGTTTCGTCTTCTGCTTGGGCGATGGCTGCGTGTGCTTCATCCTCGCTGAGGTGAGCCGTGTTGAGCGCGATGGCTACCACTTTGGAGGGATAGAACGCGCCACCCATCGCCGCCACCTGCTCGTAGATGCGAATCACTTCGGGTAGGGGCGCAATCGGCACATCGGGGAAGGTGCGGATGTGGGTTTGCCCCGCGCGATGCACCAAGATGAGATGGGTGGGCTGCGCGCCTCGCAGCAGAGGCAGGGTAGCAGTGGAGGCGGGGTTCGTCAGCGCGCCTTGCCCTTCGATGTGGATGATGTCAGCGTCTTGCGCCAACTCGCAGACGAACTGCTCCACCGCGCCCGAGGCGTAGTCCACACGCACGGCATCCAGCGGGATGCCCGTGCCTTCAATCATAATCCCTGTTTGCCCTGTAGCCAGGAAGCGAGAGCGCATTCCGATGGCGAGGCAGGCGCGATGCATTTCCAAGCTGACGGTCATCTTGCCCACCGCCATGTCGGTGCCGACGGTAAGCACGCGCGTGCATGGCAGGTGGCGTGCTTTGCCCGTGCCGATGCTGAGGTTCGGCGGCTCTTGGCGCACATCCCAAATCCACTGGCAGCCGTGTAGCAGCGGTTGCAGGTCAGGGTGATCTGCCATGCGCGTGTGTAAGCCGTTGACGAGGTTCAGCCCCGCCATGACCGCCACACGCACCTCTTGCCACTGTTCGGGAGGCAGTTGCCCGCCCGAGGGGGCGATTCCGATCACCAGCGTGTCAGGCTGATACGCCAACGCTTCTTGCACCGATGCCACAATCGGTACTGCGCGGGGAATGCCAGTAAGCTCAGGCAGCGACTCGCCAGCGCATTCGTGGTCAATCACCGCGACGATTGGATTGCGGCTATAGCGCAGCAGCCCCAGCCCTGTTTTGCCGAACTGCCCGCGTATCCCGCCGTGCATCAAAATCGCCAATCGGTTTTCAGGGGTCAGCATCGCAGTGCGGGGGATTATACCTGCGCGAAGGCACGGTGCAGGCGTGGCGGTGCTGTTAGCGGCGCACGCGCTGATGCAAGCGCAACAGACGCTCGCGCAAAAGCGGGTCGCGCCGCAGCCGCTGCTGCACCTGCCGATAGGCGTGGATGACGGTGGTGTGGTCGTGCCGTTTCAAGGCTTCTGCGATACGCGTCCATGCCTCGCCCGTTGCCTCGCGCGCGATGAACACCGCGATTTGGCGTGCCTGCACCACCTCGCTGCGGCGACTGCTGCCTACCACCTCCTCGTGGGGCACGCCCAACTCGTCGCACACCAAGCGCACTATCTGCTCCAGCGACAGCGTGCGCGGTTCGGCGTCCACTAAGTAGGCACGCAATACCTCAGCGGCTAACGCAAGGCTAATCGGCTCGCCAGTGATGGAGCTTTGGGCAATCAAGCGGGTGAGGATGCCCTCCAACACACGCACATTCGATTGGATTTTGTCGGCGATTAGCTCGGCAACTTCCATCGGCAAAACCACGCCATCGCGCTCGGCCTTGGCGAGCAAAATCGCTACACGGGTCTCAAAATCGGGCGGGGCGATATCTGCGCACAGCCCCATCTCAAAGCGCGAGCGGAGTCGCTCTTCCACGCCCACCAGCTCGCGCGGCGCCTTATCGCTGGTCATCACCAACTGCTTGCCCGCGCTGTGGAGCATGTTGAAAATATGAAAGAACTCTTCCTGAGTGCGTTCCTTGCCTGCAACGAACTGCACATCATCTACCAGCCAGTAGTGCACGTGGCGGTAGCGTTCACGGAATTCGTCGGCTTTCTGTTGGCGCACAGCTTGCACATAGCTGTTGACGAACTCTTCGCCACTGATGTAAAGGATGCGGGCGTTGGGCATTCGCTGCAGGGCGGCGTGTCCGATAGCGTGTAGGAGGTGGGTCTTGCCCAAGCCAGGTGGGCTGTAGATAAAAAGTGGATTGTAGCGTGGGTTCGTGCCGCTGGCGACCGCAAAGGCAGCCGCGTGCGCCAAGCGATTGCTTTTGCCCACCACAAAGGTTTCGAAGGTGAACTGCGGGTTGAAGCGTGGTGCGGGTAGTGGTGGCTGAACAGTTTCCACTGGTGCAGGAGGCGCTACGGGCAGCGGAGCGAGCTCGGCGGGCGGCGCAGCATCTTCGCCCACCAACTGCACAGTGACTGGTGTGCCCAGTTGCTGGCTCAGCAGTGTTTGAATGTCGCGCAGATAGCGCTGGCGTATCCAATCGCGTCCGAAGGCGTTGTCCAGGCGCAAGCGCACGCAATCCGCCTCTATGCTCACGAGCGTAATCGCTTCTAGATAGCGGCGGCTGGAAGGGGCTACGCGCGTGAGCATTGCTTGCACCACATTGCGCCACGCCCGACGCAACCGTGCCGCCTCCGCATCCTCTCCGAACCGTAGTTGGTCAATTTCCTCCCTGCGCATCGTTGTGCGTCCCTGCTCTCGCCATCAGGGGGGCGGGCTAATATATTAGCATGGCACGGGGCGTTTCCTGCAAGCCTTGCGATTATCAAAAGCCCGTCTTAAGCCATGCAGGTGCTATGAGAGACGATTGGGTGCTTCAATCGCGCATTTTTGTGCATTTTAGCGAAAAAACTTGCCAAAATGCCTTCAATTCAACCTGTTGTGGGGGTGGCAACGCCCCCTACAAGATTTGTGGATGTGCTTTCCAAAAAGTTCGCATGTCAGGTATAATCAAAGCATGACGACGCGCCAAGCATTTGATGCGGAATTGCAGGAGCTAGAAACGAAGGTGCTTGCGATGGCAAGCATCGTGGAAGGGATGGTCGCTGAGGCTGTGGAGGCTTTGTGGCGCAACGATATGGCGCGCGCCGAGCAGGTGCTGCGTCGCGACGATGAGGTGGATCAGATTGACATTGAAATAGAATCGATGTGTTTGCGCTTGATTGCGTTGCAGCAGCCGATGGGCAGAGACCTGCGCACCATCGGCACGATCATGAAAATGATTACCGACATCGAGCGCATCGGTGACTACGCGGTGGATATCGCTAAGGCGGCGCGCAAAATCCGCGACGAACCGCCTGTAGAGCAACTGGTAGACATTCCGCGCTTGGCGAACGCTGCCCGTCGCATGCTGCTGGAAAGCATTGAAGCCTATGTCAAGCGCGATTTGCAGCAGGTCATCCGTGTGTGTCAGCAGGACGACGAGGTAGACGCCCTTTATCGGCGCATTCGGGTGCAGTTGCAGGAAATTATGCGTCAGCATCCTGACCAAGTCACAGCTGCCTCGTGGCTATTGCTGGTTGCGCACTATTTAGAGCGGATTGCTGACCACGCCACCAACATCGCCGAGCGCGTGTGGTTTATGGAGACGGGGCGGCTGGAGCAGCTGGCGAAAAAGCACAAGAGCGGCTCGTTGGAAGAGGCGTTTGCCGAAGCTGCGCAACACGCCGCCGAACAGCGCAACGGCGGTACCGATACCGATGCCATCCCTGTCTGAGCGATGGGCAGCGTTACAGGAGCGGATTGCCGACGTGTGCGCTCGGGCAGGGCGCACGCCTGCGGAAATCCGCGTGGTGGCTGTAAGCAAAGGTATCTCTGTTGAGCGCATAGCCGAAGCCTATGCGCTCGGCTTGCGTGATTTCGGTGAAAACTACTGGCAAGAGGCGCGCACCAAACTCGATGTGCTTCCCCACGATATACAGTGGCACTTCATCGGGCATCTCCAAACCAATAAGGTCAAATATGTAGTGGGGCGATTTGCCTTGATACAAGTGGTAGATAGGGTATCCTTATTGGAAGAGGTGCAGCGCGTGGCAAGTAAGCGCGGTGTGCGTCAGCCGGTGCTGATTGAGGTGCGCCTTGCGGAGGTGGAAGGGCGCGCTGGGGTTAGTTTCGCTGATGCCCCTCGCCTGATTGAGCAGACTCTCACGATGCCGAATGTGGAGTTGCAAGGGCTGATGGGGGTCGCGCCCTTCACCGACGATGAGCGCACGATTCGAGGGGCGTTCCAGTTGCTGCGGCGACTGTATGAGCAGCTGCCTACGCCCAATCGCCAGTGGCTCTCAATGGGCATGAGCCACGACTTTGAGATCGCTATTGAGGAGGGCAGCACGATGCTGCGTATCGGCACTGCGCTCTTTGGGGCACGCCATTAGCCCCGAGGCCACGCGCCGTCGCGTCGGCAGGCACGCCGATGCCCTAAGGCATACACGGAGGTTGACCGATGAGCCGCTACTACGAAGAGATGGAGGAGCGCTATGAGGAGCGCCCAAGTTTGTGGACACGCTTGCGCACTTGGGCGGGCTTTGGACGCGCAGAAGAGGAGAGCGAGGTATTACCGTCGTCCCAGGCACGCTATCGCCAGTTCCACGCTTACCATATCAGCATCCGTAAAGAGATTCACAGCTTGGAAGACGCACGCGTGGCAGCCGACGGGCTAAAAGAGGGCGTTCAGCAGATTATCAACCTTGCTTCCACGCCGCAGGGGGTGCGCGAGCGCGTGATTGACTTCCTCAATGGCGTGGTGTACGCGATTGAGGGCAGTGTGGAGCGCGTAAGCGAGCATGTGTTCGTGTACGCGCCGCCACAGGCGATTATTGACGCGCCCAACACCGCCCGTACCGAGCGCGACTGAACGCGCCTAACTCTGCCGGTAGCGGGTGAGGAGACGGAGAAAGTGGTGCACGCCCTGCTTGCGCGGGCGCATAAGCCCGCCTTTGTAAAGGCGCGAGTGTGCACCTTGGTGTGCTCTATCGTGCAAAAGGCGCGGTATCTCGGTGAGGAAGCCACACAGAACTTACTGGCTGCCCTGAAGGGCTAACCAATGCTCCAGCCTATCAATGTCGGTGCCCACTTCGGGGTAGGGAGTGATGATGGCTTTCACGGGCACACCAATAATGCGTGCCACCCGCTGCTCTACATCGGCTACACTCAGCCAGCGCGGGCAGATGAGTTGTGCCAACGCGAACCGCAGCAGCAAGCCAACACCGATTTGCAATGCCAGTCGCGCGGGTTGCTTGCGGGCGCGGTACAACGCCTCCAATCGGTGCAGTTCGCGTAGGGCAACGGCGCGTCGTGCCCAAAACAGGTTGCCTCCTGTCAGCTCGCCCTCGCGCAGGCGCGCGGTGGTGCGCTTCAGATGCGGGAACCGCTGGCGGCACAGGTCAGCGGGCACCACGGCGTAGGTCAACGCTGCGCCCGATTGCCAACTCGCCTCCAGAAAGAAGCGCACGCTCTCTGCCGTTAGGAACGGCAAGTCCACAGTGGCAAACAGCACCGACTCGGTGGGGCTATGTTCCAGCCCAAGGCGCACATTTTCCAACAGGGTGGGGTGTGGGGGCAGCACGGTGTAGCCCTCGCCCGTGGGCACCTCGCCCACTAACAAGATGGTTTGGATTGCCTCCACGCCGCGCAGGGCGCGCAGCACATGGTGATACATTGGGGCGTCGCCGACTACCACTTCGGCGCGGGTGCGCGCCCCTGTGCGTGCCTTCCATTCGGGGTCTAGCGTGCCACCTGCTAGCACTACGGCGGTGGTGGGTTCCGCGGACGTCGTGGCGGGCGTTTGGGCAAGCGATTGTGGCTTACTCATCGTCGGTTAGCACGAACTGCGCGTAGAAGCGGGTGCGCTCCACCTCAATGCGAAACGGTATTTGCGGGCAGGCGTTGGCAGGCGCGATGCAGTTGTAGGTGAGGATGAGGCTGTTGACACGCTGCATCACGGCTTGGATGCCGTTCCAGCTGTGGTCGCGCCACTCGTGGAAGCGTTCTGCGCTGAGCAGTCGGGCGCGGGGGTATTCGCGCTCGGCGATACGCCACAGGCGCGCGACATCCTCGCGTAGGCGTTCGATTTCGCGGGCGCGCTCCAGCCAATCGGGCAGCACGCCTGCGCTTTTGAGCAGCCGAATGGCAGGGCGCATTTCGGGTGGGGCGAACCACTCCTCATCTAACGGCAGTGGCTTGCCTTTGCCGGGCAGGTCGTCGAACTTGCCCTCTTCCATCGCCTCTTCGATTTTGCGTTCGGCGATGAGTTCAATCACACGCTGGATGTCAAAGCCCGCCTCGCGCATTATTAGCCCGCCGATTGCTCAATCTGTTGGCGCTCCTGCGCGCTCAGGTGGAGTTGCACTTCGGCGTCTGCCAGTTGCACAACAGTATGCTCCTCGTGCGTGCGTAGGTACTCAATGATCTCGTCAGTTTTTTCGGGGGTGAGGCGGCGGTAGTAGACATCGCCGACCTGCATCACAGGGGCATCGCCGCAATTGTTGAGGCACTCTACCTCCGTAAGGGTGAACATGCCGTCGGGCGTGGTCTCACCGAGTTTGATGCCCAGTTTCTGCTCAAGGTACTCCAGAATGCGGTACGCTCCACACAGCATACAGGTGAGGTTGGTGCATACTTCCAGCATATATTTACCGACGGGGGTCTTGTTGTACATCGTGTAGAAGGTTGCCACGCCTTCCACTTCGGCGTAGGAGCGCCCCAGTCGGTAAGCGACCTCAGCGATGGCATCGGCAGTGAGGTGCCCCCCATATTCGCGTTGGGCAATCCAGAGGGCAGGCAGCATCGCCGACTTGCGGTCGGGGTAGTGGGCGATGATGGTTTCCAGCTCTTTGATGGCGCGTTCCGAGAAGCGCAGGTTCAGCTCCTCGGGGCGAGGGGGCTTCGGACGCTCGGTAATCCGAATAATCGGCTGCTCCTGCATAGCGTGAATTATACCGTTCAGCGGCGGCGTTTGCTCGCGCCCACCAAGCGTTCAATTGCATCTGGCTCGCGGGGCAGGGCGCGGCTGAGGTTCTCCACGCCCGTTTCCGTCACGAGGTAGTCATCCTCAATCCGAATGCCGATGCCCTCTGCGGGGATGTACAGCCCTGGTTCAATCGTAAACACCATTCCGGGCGCAAGGGGTAGGTTCGGGTCTAGGTCGTGCACATCCATGCCGAGCATGTGCGAGAGGGCGTGCACGAAGAAGTGGTCAAGAGTTTTGAGTTCGCCGTTTTCATCGCGGGCGCGCAGTGGATGGTTGCGGAAAAACGCGACGACTTTTTGATGGAGCTGCGCCAGCGTGATGCCCGGTTTCGCTTCTTTTTCGGCGTACTTGAGGGCGTCTAACACGGCTTGGTAGAGTTCGCGTTGGCGCGGCGTGAATTTGCCAGAGGCGGGGTAGGTGCGCGTGATATCGGCAGTGTAGTAAGAATACTCCGCGCCGATGTCAACCAGCACAAGGTCACCCGCTTGCACGCGTCGCTTGTTAGCGTTGTAGTGGAGGATGCAGGCGTTGGGTCCAGAGGCGATGATCATCGGGTAGCCCTCGCGTTCGGAGCCGTGGCGGCGGAAAGCATCTTGCGCAGCGCCTTCGAGTTCGTACTCGTGCACACCAGGGGCAAGCCGTTGGGCAAGGGCACGGTGCCCGGCAATGCTCGCCTCGACGGCTTTGCGCATGAGGGCGATTTCTGCGGGCGATTTGATTACACGCAGGCGTGCCATAAGGCGTTCCACGCTGGCGATTTGCGCCTCCGGGTTCGCTTCGCGGATGAGGTCGCCGAGTGCGGTACGGGCCAGGCGGTTCACAAGCACGCGCGGATGCGCTTTCAACGCCTCGCTGAGGAACTCGCGCAGCTCGCCGCGCTCGCGGATATCTTCAATGCCCGACTCGCGGCGGGTTCGCGCGTTCGGTTCGGGCAGCGCGCCTTCAAACAGGCGCGACACTCGCGACTGACGTGGCAAAAACAGCACCACATCCTCGCTCAACGGGCTGCCTTCGGGCAGCACCACCAACACGCCGTTGATGGCTTCCAGCCCGGTGAGGTACATAAAGTTGCTCTCTTGACGGAATTTGAGGCGTGTGGGAGGCGTGCTCTCGCTGGCGATGATGGCAATCTGGTCGCTTTCAAGCAGTTGGCGCAGTTTGGCGCGTCGTTGAGCATATTCGCTGAGCGGGATGCCCCACAAGGTGGGCGCTTCGGCAACCGCCAACCAGCAGCTGCTCAGCAACCACAGCCCCAACCACCATCGCAACGCTGCATTTTGCATGCCGATAGTGTACCTTGCAGGGCAGGTACACTCTATGCCGATGCGGCTGTTGGACCGGTGGATTTTGCGCGAGTTGATTCCGCCGTTGCTGTTTGGCGTGGGGCTGTTCACGGCGCTCGTGTTTGCGGGGGGCTATGTGTTTATGATTACGGAGTATGCCGTAAAAGGCGCGCCCCTGCCACTGGTGATTGAACTTGCCTTACTCTATCTGCCCCAGATTGCGGTGCGCACACTGCCGATGGGGATGCTGCTGGCGACACTACTGGGATTTGGCAGACTCTCGTCGGATTGGGAAATTACCGCCGCGCGGGCGGCAGGTGTGAGTCTGCGACGGATGATGGTGCCTGTATTTGGGTTGGGTTTGCTGGTGAGTCTTTCGGCGATTGCCTTCAACGAGACGCTGGTACCGTGGGCGACTGAACGCGCCGCACGCATCCGCGCAACGATTTTGGAGCAGCTGCGCCTAACCGAACAACAGGCGTTCGGCTTTCCGCAATACAGCCAAGGACGGCTCGATTCGTATGTGATTGTCGCCGGGGGGCGCGATCCGCAAACCCAGCAACTGTTTCAAGTCACTTTGCTTAAGTATGGCACGGGGGCGCGTCGAGAGCCAGAGGTGGTGCTGTATGCCGAGCGCGCCCGTTGGGACGGTGCCGCTGAGTGGACGCTGTATAACGGGTGGTGGCGCACGGCAGGGGGACAGTACGGTTCGTTTGCGGTGTTTCGTTCCGAGCCAACGCTGAATGTCGCGATCCGCCGCACACCGGTGCAGATTGAGGCGATTTTGACCAATGTGGATGAGCGTTCCTTCCGCCAGCTGCGCGAGCAGATTGAGTATTTTCGGCGCGAGGGGGTGGACAGCGCTCAAGTGCGCCAGCTCACGGTGGAGCTGTATAACAAGATTAATGTGCCGCTGGCGAGCGTGATTTTCGCGCTGTTGGGTGCGCCGTTGGGGGTGCGCCCGCAGCGTTCCAGCCCTGCAACAGGCTTTGCGCTCAGCATTGCGATCATCTTTGTGTATTGGGTGATGGCGCGCTACTTGGTGATTCTGGGGCGCGGGGTGATTGATCCGCTGCTCGCCAGCAGCTTGCCGAATCTGATTGGGGCTGCGCTAGCGATATGGCTGATTCGCAAGCGCGAGCGCGCCGCGTGAGAGCGCAAAACAAGCCATTTTTGCCCAAGTGAACTTTGTCATTCCAAGCCGAAGGCGACGAATCGCGTGTCAGTGCAAGTTAGGCTAGACTACCTGCGCTGAGGGCAAGCTGTCGCGCGGTCGCAGAGCCTCTTATATGAGCGAACACCACCACGCGCCACCACCCAGACACTACCGGTCGGTATCGTCAACCCCCACATATGGGCAAATTCGCCCCCAATTGCCCCAATTCTTGGGCTAAGTGGGGGCAAAGCCCTTGACAAACGCTATCTCATATGCTAAAATATAGCCCAGTGGAGACTCAGTGGTAGCCCAGTGGAGACTTGGTGGTGATTTGCACCGATGGCGCTGTTTCAAGGTGGTAGCACAAATGCTGTAGACGACAAGGGGCGCGTGATTATTCCGCTGCGCTTTCGGGCAAGCCTGGGCGAGCGGTTCATCATGACGCGCGGCTTTGATGGGTGCGTGTTTGTGTTTACCACCGAGCGATGGCAGCAACTGGGCGAGAAGTTCGAGAACGGCGCGACCTTTGACCGTAAGAAGATGGCGTTGCAACGCTTTTTGTACAGCGCGGCATCGGAAGTGACGCCCGACAACCAAGGGCGTGTGGCTATTCCGCAGGACTTGCGCGAGTGGGCGGGGATTGAGCCGAACTCGGAAGTGGTGATTATGGGCTGTGCGAACCGCGTGGAAATCTGGGCGAAAACACGCTTTGAGCGGTTGATGGATGAAGCGTTGAGCAACAGCGCCGAGTTGATGCAATACGCAACGGAGATTGGAATCTAAGATGCACAAGCCGGTGATGGTGCGCGAGGTGATGGAGTTGCTGAACCCACCTGTGGGCGGCATGGTGGTGGACGCCACGGTGGGCACGGGCGGGCACGCGCGTGCCCTAGCGGAGCGAATCGGCACAACGGGCACCCTTGTGGCGATTGACCGCGACGCCTCCATGCTCGACCTTGCGCGCCAAAACCTCGCGGATGTGCCGTGCATCGTCTACTATGTCCACGCGGACTATCGCAATTTACCTGAAATACTGCGCGGATTGCAAATTCAAGCGGTGGATGCGATTTTGGTGGATATGGGCGTCAGCAGCGCGCAGTTGGATGACCCGGAACGCGGGATGGCATTTCGCTATGATGCACCGTTGGACATGCGCATGGATAGAGAACAGCCCACCACTGCCTACCACCTGCTGCAGCGGATAAAGATGAACGAGCTGGTGCGCATTTTGCGCGAGTATGGCAACGAGCGTTGGGCGAAGCCGATTGCCCGCGCGATTATCCGCCGTCGCGATCAAGGGCGGATGAACACCACGGGCGACCTTGCGGCTGCCGTTTTGGAAGCGGTGCCGAAAAAGTATCAAGAGAAGCGCATTCACCCCGCCACGCGCACCTTCCAAGCGATACGGATCGCGGTCAATCGCGAACTGGATGAGCTGCAACCCGCGCTGGAGGCAATGGCAGGCTGCCTGAAGGTGGGGGGCGTGATTGCGGTGTTGGCATACCACTCGCTGGAAGACCGCGCCGTAAAGCACGCGTTTCGCAACCTGAGCCAGCGCGCGCGTGCGTTGGCAGGTATTGGTAGGGAAGAGCCGAGCAGTGTTTCTACGCCTGTGCTGGAGATTTTGACCCCCAAGCCGTTGGAGCCGAGCGAAGCGGAGGTGCAAGAGAATCCGCGTGCCCGCAGCGCTAAACTGCGCGCTGCACGGCGCGTGGCATAACGGGAGGAAGCAGATGCCAGCCACAGCGAAACCGAAGGCAGTGCAAACGGCGGCAAGTGTGCCAAAACAGAACACCGTGCCTCGAGCGAGGCCTCGCTCAGCGCGCCCGAAGCCACGCCCACAACGCCCGCTGTTACCCCTCGTTATTATAGGTGCGGTGCTTGCTACTCACCTTAGCGCAACAGCGATGCTCAACTGGGAAACTGCCCGCCGCGAGAGCTTGCGCCGCGAAATAGACCGCGTACGCCTCAATATAGAGAAACTCAGAGGGCAACTGGCAGTGTACACCGATGAGGTGGCGGTGCGCCGCTGGGCGGAGCAGGCAGGGATGGTGCGTGTAGATACCCAGCCCGAGTTGACAATTGTGGGCTTCGAGGCGCCCACGCTACCTACCCAGCCACTCGCGCTGCACTTGCGCGAATAGGGAGGGATCCAAATGGCAACGCGGCGTGCAACCATTCGCCACACAACTGTGCGCTTGAAAACGGACGAGCTGCGTCGGGCGCAGTGGCTCGGCGCCGCGTTGGCATTCGGCGGAGCTGCGCTGGCTGCACGCTTGGTCCAGCTGCAGGTGATTCAGCACGATCAACTGCGTGCGGAGGGCGAGCGCCGACGCCGGCATAAGCGCACACTGTTGGCAAAGCGGGGCGCGATCCTTGATCGCCATCACAAGCCACTAGCGACAAGCGACCTGTGCTGCCACATCGCTATCGACCCGATGAGCGTGCGCGATGTACCCCGTGCGGCACGCGTGCTCGCTGCGCACTTAGGCGAAAGCGAGGAGTTCTGGCGGGACCGTCTCCTGCAAGCGCGCGAGGAGGGGCGACGCTACCTGCGCCTTGCCCAGCGCGCCCCGCTGGAACGATACGACCAGTTGCGCCACGCCCTGCGCCAAGCGTTCAAGCCCTACAGGCGCGACGAGCAGCCCGTGCTCACGCGTGAGTTGGTGCCCATCCGCACTTACCTTCAGCCAACGCTTGCCCCGCAGGTCATCGGGCTAACGCAACCCGTAGAGAGCGGGGCAGAGGGCAACTTCCTGAGGGCTGTAAGCGGCATTGAGCGCGCCTACGATACGCGTTTAGCGGGCAAAAACGGCATTGAAGAGGGCGAGCTGGCGCCTGGGGGTGTGCTGATTCCAGAAACCGTCCAGCGGCGCGTGGTGCCCGTCGATGGGGAACCCGTGCGCCTCACGCTAGACGCAGCTATTCAACAAGCTGCTGAAGACGCTCTGGAGCAACTCTGGCGCAAACATCAGCCCGTGGGTGCGCTTATGTTGGTGCTGGAGCCGCAGTCGGGCGATATTTTGGCGATTGCCAACCGCCCGACCTTTAACTTGGCAACGCGCGAAGGCTTGCGCGTGCCGCGCACGAACAGCCCCACTGAGCGCGAACGCGCGATGGAGCCACTGCGCAACCGCGCGGTGGAGTTTTTGTACGAGCCGGGCTCAACCGTCAAACCGTTAGTGGTCGCGGCGCTGCTGAGTGAGGGGCGTTTGAGCGCGGGAATGCGGTTTTTCTGCGCTGGTGCACACAAAGTGGCAAGCAAGCGCATTCGCTGCGTTGTGGAAGGGCGCAGCCGAGGGCACGGCATGCAGACGCTGGAAGATGCTCTGTGCCACTCATGCAATGTGGCGATGGCACAGATAGGGCAGCGCGTGGGGCTGGAGGGCGTGTATCGCGCACTGCAACGGTTTCACTTATTTGAGCCAACGCGGGCGGGCTTTGCCTATGAGGCAGTGGGACGCACGATTCCACCTGACAAGGTACGGTGGGGCAGGGAGGTGCGCGCAGCAAACCTTGCCTTCGGACAGGGGCTGTTGGTGTCGCCGTTGGCACTGGCAGCGGCATATGGTGCGTTGGCAAATGAGGGGCGATGGGTTGCACCTCGGATAGCCCTGGAACCTGCCCTTGCACGCCCCGAACCTCAGCAGATAGTACAGCCTGCCGATGCCCGCTTGGTGATGCGCGGGCTGGTGCGTGCAGTGGAGGCAGGCACAGGCAAAGCCGCCCAACTGAAGGGCTATCTGGTAGCGGGAAAAACGGGCACGGCGCAGAAAGCTTTACCGAACGGGCGGGGTTATGCGTCAGGCAAGTATGTGGCATCATTTGTGGGCATCGTGCCCGCCGACGCGCCACGCGCCGTGATTTTGGTGATGGCAGATGAGCCGCAACGCGGCTACTACGGCGGCGAGGTGGCTGCCCCCGCGTTCCGACAGCTGGCGCAGTTTTTGATGTGGTACTGGCGCATTCCGTCGTCACGACACGAAAGCATCGTGCCGCGCAGCTTCAGCCGCCCGTTGGGGTAATGAACTATGCGATTGAGTGAACTCACTCAGGGCTTGCCAATTGTGTGGGCACACGGAGATGCCGAAATTCGCGGCATCTGCGTTGACTCGCGCCGCGTGCAGCCGGGCGACCTGTTCGTGGCGATTGTTGGGCGTCAGCGCGACGGGCATCAGTTTGTCGCCGATGCCCTAAAGCGCGGTGCCGCTGCCGTGTTAGTACAAGCTGGTAAGCACAACGGAGCGTTCACGAAAGTGCCCGACGCCGTGTACTACGTTGTGCCCGATACGCGCGATGCTCTCTGGCGCATCGCCCAACGCTTCTACGGTGATCCCTGCCGCCACCTTATCGTTGCAGGCGTGACGGGCACTAACGGTAAAACCACCACCACCCACATGGTGCAGAAAATCTTGGCGGCTACGGGCAAGCCGACGCTGATTGTGGGCACTTTGGGCGCGTGGATTGAATACCCCAATGGCACACGCCACCCGATCGCTGAAGAGGGCGAGTTCACCACACCTGAGGTATATCAACTGCAAGCGATGCTGCGCTGCGCCTTAGACATAGGCGCGCAAGCAGCCGTAATGGAAGTTTCTTCGCACGCGCTGGATCAAAAACGCGCGGACGGTGTGCGCTTTGATGTGGGCGTATTCACGAACCTCACCCAAGACCATCTGGACTATCACGGCACGATGGAGGCCTACGCCCAAGCCAAGTTGCGCCTGTTTACGGAACTGGCAGAGCAGGGGGGCAAGCCGTTCAAGGCGGTCATCAATGTAGACGATGCGTGGGGCAGACGATTTGCTGCTAAAGCGCGTGGGGCAGTGTACACCTACGGGCAGTCGGAAAGCGCATGGGTGCGCGCCACCGAGGTAGAGTTCCGCACCGACGGACTGCGCTTTACCGTGCGCACACCCGGATACGAAGATACCACCTTCGAGTTGCGGCTGATTGCGCCTTACAACCTCTACAACGCGCTGGCAGCAATCGCCACAGGATTGGCGCTGGAGCTGCCGATGGAAGCGATTCAGCGTGGTTTGGCGCAGCTCACTCAGGTGGCGGGGCGGTTCCAGCGCGTGCCTATTGATGCCGACTACCAGGTTGTGGTGGACTTTGCCCACACGCCCGACGCACTGCAGCGTGTGCTGGAAGCAGGGCGTATGCTCAACCCCACGCGCCTGACCGTGCTGTTTGGCTGCGGGGGCGACCGCGACGCCACGAAACGCCCGCTAATGGGCAAAATCGCGGCGGAACTTGCCGACCGCGTGATTTTGACCTCCGACAACCCCCGCACCGAAGACCCCACGCGGATTTTGGAACAGATTTTGGCAGGCGTCCCCGAATCGCTGCGCTACAAAGTAGCCCTGGTAGAGGTAGATCGCCGACGTGCGATTGAGTACGCCTTGCACACGGCACAATCGGGCGAACTGGTGCTGCTAGCAGGCAAGGGGCACGAACCGTACCAGATTATCGGCACTGAAAAGCTACCTTTCAGCGATGTCGAAGTCGCGCAGGAGGTGGCAGGAGCGAAGCGATGAAACGAGCGATGCACTTATCGGAGGTCATTGAAGCCACAGGCGCAAAGCCGCTGAACATCGCGCTGGAGCCCCATGCCAAACGCGCCGCAACCTTGCCACTGTTCGAAACGGCGGAGCAGGGCAGAGCGCACTCCGTCACGGGCGTGAGCATCGACAGTCGCCTTGTGGAGCCGGGCGACCTGTTCGTCGCACTACGCGGCAATCGCACCGACGGACACCAGTATTTGCAAGAGGTGTTTGAACGCGGAGCGGTCGCAGCACTGGTGGAGTATGTGCCACTGGGCGCAGAGGAGATGCCCCTGCTGCGCGTGCCCAACACCGTGCACGCCTTAGGGCAGCTAGCACGCCACTACCGACGCCAGTTCAACGCCACCGTGATCGGTATCACCGGCAGCACAGGGAAGACCACCACCAAAGAGATGGTCGCCACGGCGTTGGAAGCGGGCTACCCGCGCGCTGTGCATAAAAACGCAGGAAACTTTAACACTGAAATCGGTGTGCCCATCACGCTGTTTGGCTTGGACGAGTCGCACCGCTTTTTGGTGCAAGAGATGGCAATGCGTGGGCGTGGGCAGATTGCCTACCTCGCGGAAATCGCCGAGCCGACTGTGGGCATTCTCACCCAAATCGGCTGGTCGCACATTGAGCAGTTGGGCAGTCGCGAGGCGATTGCCGAAGCGAAATCGGAGCTGCTGCAGGCGTTGCCCCCGAATGGCATCGCGGTTTTGCCGCGCGACGACAAGTTCTACGAGCTGCTCCGTGCCCGCTGTGGTTGCCATACCGTTTACACTTTTGGGCGACATCCCGACGCCGACGCCCGCTTGGTGCGCGTGCAGCTGGGCGAGAACCACACCGCGGGTGAGGTGGAGCTGAATCTGCCCAGTTTCCAAGCGCGCGTTTGGCTGGAGTTGCCTTACTTGGGCGAACACCTGCTTGTTAACGCCACCGCCGCGTTGCTGACAGCTACTCTGTTGGGCGTTGACCCCTATGCTGCTGCTCATGCCCTGCGCGACCTGCAACTGCCCGAAATGCGCATGGCGGTGCAGAAACAGCCCGGCGGCTGGCTGCTCATCAACGATGCCTACAATGCCAACCCCGATTCGATGCGTGCCGCGTTACAAGTGCTGCTCACGCAAGTGCCCGCGCGGCGTCGCATCGCTATCTTGGGCGACATGAAGGAACTGGGGGCATACAGCATGCGCCTCCACTGGAGCTTAGGGCGTTGGCTGGCAGGGCAACCGCTGGACTATCTGGTCTTGGTCGGAACCGAAGTGCTATGGACGGCAGCTGCCGCCAGGGAGGGCGGTTTTCCTGCTAGCCGACTACTGCACTTTGAAACGCCTCAGCAAGCGGGTGAGTGGCTGATGCGCACGGTGCAACCTGGCGATTGCGTGCTGCTGAAGGGCTCGCGCGCGCTGGGGCTGGAGCAAGTGGTGATGCGATGAGCGTGTTCGTAGCGTTTCTGGTGGCGGCGCTGACCAGTTGGCTGCTGGGCAAGCCTGTGATTGGCTGGCTGGCGCGAATCAATGCACGCCAAACGGTGTATGCCTACGCGCCCGAAACCCATCGCCCCAAGGAGGGCACGCCCACGATGGGAGGCTTTTTGATTATTTTGGGCGTGCTGATGGGCGCACTGGCTTGGAGCATTAGCCATCGCTACGCACCACTGACACCACTGCTGGTAATTTTCTCAGGAGCGCTGTGGTTCGCCGCTATCGGCTTGCTGGACGATTACTGGATTCGCCGCCTAACAGGACGGCGCGGGCTGGAATGGAAAGCCAAGCTTGCGCTGCAGCTGGTTACAGGTGCGGTGAGCGTCTTTATGCTCTGGCAGGCTCTGCCGTTGCCTCCGCCCGAAGACCCGACTCGCATGTTTACGGGCGTACCCCCTGGCACGCTACAACTGGAGTTCCACTGGGGCTACTACCTATTGGCGGTACTGTGGGTGGTAGGCTGGGCGAACGCGTTTAACCTCGCGGATGGCTTGGACGGCTTGGCAGCGGGGCTAACCGCCATCGCACTGCTGCCCCTTTGCCAATACGCAGGCGTGTTTGAAGGGATGGAGTATGCGCCAATGGTGCTGGGGGCGTGTGTGGGCTATTTGTGGTGGAATGTACACCCTGCAAGGGTGTTTATGGGCGACACGGGGTCGATGTTTCTGGGGGCGAGCTTTGGGCTGCTTACGCTGCGGATGTTGCTCTCGGTGCCCTCGCTGACGCAAGCAGCCAGCTTCGTGGTCATTGGGGGCGTGTTTGCGATGGAGATTCTGAGCGTGGTGGTGCAACTCGGTTCGGTGAAACTGCGCGGGGGCAAGCGGATTTTCAAAGCAACGCCCATCCACCATCACTTTGAGTTGTTGGGCTGGTCAGAGCCGACGATAGTGATGCGGTTTTGGTTGCTGGGCGCGCTGTTTGCCGTAGCGGGGCTACTCTTGATGGAGTTGTTATAGCCTTTGGAAACAGGTGAGCTTATGGACTTCACGGGCAAGCGTGTGGCAGTGATTGGAGCAGGGCGGAGCGGCTATGCCGCAGCTGTTGCGCTACTCGCTCGCGGCGCAGCGGTAGAGGCGTACGATCGTCAGCCGCAGAGCGCATTGCCCCACGCCGAACTGCTTGCCCAACGAGGCATTCCTCTCTACGCCCAAACCGAAGCCCCTGCGAGGCTGAACGGCTACGATATCGTCATCGTCAGTCCTGGGGTGCCGCCGACGCATCCCGTGTTCGAGCAGGCTACAGCCGCAGGCGTGCCTGTTTGGAGCGAGATCGAACTGGCATATCGCATCAGCCACGCGCCCATCGTCGCGATTACGGGCACCAACGGCAAGACGACCACAACCGCGCTCATTCACCACATGCTGCGCACGATGGGGCTATCGGCATACCTGTGCGGCAACATCGCTGGCACCGAAAACGACCTCACGCTCACCGAGGCGGCGGAGCGCGCGCAGCCTCACGAGTGGCTGGTCGCCGAAGTGAGTTCGTTCCAGCTGCTGCACACCCTTACCTTCCGCCCACGCATCGCTGTGATTACGAACATCCGTCACGATCACTTAGATTATCACGGCAGCTGGGAAGCGTATGCGCAAGCGAAAGGCAAGATTTTAGCCAATCAAACTGCCGACGATTGGGCGGTGCTCAACCGTGATGATGCGGGCATTCGCTGGCTATTGGAGCACGGGGGAGCAGGGCAGGGAAGGGCGCAAATCGTCTGGTTTTCGGCAGATGAACCGATTGCGCAACTTTTTGACAAAACCTTAGACCTTTCAGCAACACCGATGCCCGCCCTACAGGGCAAACATAACTTGGAGAACGCGCTTGCGGCGGCTCAGGTGGCAGCGATTTTAGGGGGGCGGGCAGACCAAGTGCGCGATGCGCTTGCCACCTTTCGGGGCGTGCCGCATCGGATGGAGTTGGTGGGCGAGTGGGCAGGTGTGCGCTACATCAACAACTCCATGTGCACCAACGCCGATGCGCTGGAGCAGTCGCTCCGAGCCGCCCCAAAGCCGTGTCTTGTCATCGCAGGGGGTGTGGACAAGAACAACAGTATCCAGCAGCTGGCGCAATCGCTGGCGCACTATGCCCGTTATGTGCTGCTGATTGGGCGTGATGGACGTGCAATTGGGGAAGCGTTGCAGCAACGCGGCTATCCAGACTGGGAGTATACCGAGACGCTGGAACGGGCGGTTGAGCGCGCCCGTGCGCTTGCGAGATCAGGGGAGACAGTGATTCTCGCGCCAGGCTGTGCCAGTTTTGACCAGTTTCGCAACTTCGCGGAGCGCGGGGAGCGCTTCAAGCAACTGGTGAGGGAGGCGTTCGCATGCGTCGGATGAGTTATGGTTATGGGGCGGCAGCGGTGCTGGAGCCGCCGCGCGCTCGTGTGCCCGCGGCATCGGCAGCTCGCGTGCGCCCGCATCCGTTGCTAATCGCGTTGCCGTTTGCCTTGGCGTTGGTGGGGCTGGTGTTCCAAGCCAGCGTGGCGATTGCCGAGCTGCTGCGCAGCGAAACCGCTGCTTCCACAAGCGCGTTTTGGAAAGCGCTGCGCCCAGTGGTAATGCAGTTGCTATGGTTGGGCATCGGCGGTGTTGTGATGGGCATAACTGCTCTAAAGCGCGGGCGATTCTGGATCAGCCTTGCATGGCTTGCGCTGCTGCTGGGGCTGGTGGGCTTGCTGTGGTTAGAGCTGCGTTTGCCCAACACCGTGCGCATTCAAGGCGCAACCCGCTGGATTGGCGTGTCGCTGCCTGGGCTCGGTTCGTTCACCATCCAACCCGCCGAGTTCTACAAGCTGGCGACGCTGTTGTGGTTTGTGGCAATCTATGGCGCGACGCGCCCCCGCTGGACGCTGGGCACCAAGCTGGGCACCTTGTTGTGGCTGCTGGGCATCGCGCTGATTGTGCGCCAACCCGACAAAGACACGGCAGGACTGGTGTTTTTGATAGGCTTTGTGGTAGCGTTTCTGGGCGGAATGCGCTGGCGCAATGTGATGTTGGTCGTGCTCAGTGGCGTGCTGATTGGCGGGGCTTTGGTGATTACGCCAGTGTTGCTCAGTGTTGCCCGCAACGAGCCGCTGGAGCAGCAGCCGGGCGCGTATGTGGTCAAGCGCGTTTTGGCGATGCTCAACCCCGAGGCATATGCCCAAGACGCAGCCTACCAGATGCTGCGTGCCAAGATAGCAGTAGGTAGTGGTGGGCTGTGGGGGGTGGGCATCGGTGAAGGGCGCGAGAAACGCCACCTACCCGCTGCCGAGAACGACTACATCTTCGCCACCATCGCCGAAGAGACGGGGCTTGTTGGCAGTTTGGCAGTGTTGGGCATGCTCGCTCTGTTAGTATGGGCGTGCTTTGACAGCGGGGCGCGTGCCCCCACGCGTGCAGGCAGGCTCTACCTGTTTGGTTTGGGCTGCTGGATAGGCATCGGCGCGCTGATGAATATCGGCATGGCGACGGGTTTGCTGCCCACGATGGGCTTGCCGTTGCCCTTCGTAAGCGCGGGCGGCTCCGCCCTGGTGAGCTTGATGGCGGCAATCGGCATCGGGGTTGCGCTTATGCGCGACCCCCTATAGCCACTGTGTCCTCGCCACTACTACGGAGAGACCATGAACGTTGCAATCGCAGGCGGTATTACGGGCGGGCATCTGTTTCCTGCGCTGACCGTAGCGCAGGCACTCCAAGCACGCGGGCATGCCGTGTTGTATCTCGGTGCTAAGCACGGCATTGAGGGGCGCGGGCCCCTGCCTGTGCCCCATGTCCTGCTGGAGATGAGCGGGCTACGCTCCACGAAGCGCACGCCGTGGTCGGTGGTGCTCACGATTTGGCGTGCCAGCCGCGAAGCCCGTCGCCTGCTCCAAGAGTTCGGTGCAGAGTTACTGTTCACAACAGGGGGCTATGCTTCCATACCCATTGCGATGGCGTACTTGAGACAAGGTCAGGGGCTGGTGCTGCTGGAGCCAGATGCCTTGCCGGGCAAGGCTAATCGCTGGCTGGCGCGACGCGCCCACACGGTGTGCATCAACTTCGAGGAGGCAGCTCACGCCTTTCGCGGAGTGCCGGTGGTGCGTACGGGCTTGCCATTGCGCCCTGAAGTGTACCAACCGCACTTGGAGCAGGGCAGGGCGCGCGCACATTTTGGGCTCAAACGCGAGCTGTTCACCGTGTTGGTGGTGGGTGGCAGTCAAGGGGCACAGTCGCTGAACGAGGCGGTGCTCAACACGGTGCAATATCTGCCGTCGGGAGCGCTGCAGTGGCTACATCTTACGGGCGAGCAACATTTTGATTTAGTGCGCGCCACTGCCGAGCGACTGGGGCTAAATGGCAACTACTATCCGCGTCCGTTCCTTAGCGCGCAGGAGATGGGCATTGCCTACCGTGCCGCCGATGTGGTGGTGGGGCGGGGCGGGGCAGGTAGCCTCACCGAGTTTGCACTCAACGGATTGCCGATGATTATCGTGCCATATCCGCACGCGGCGGGGGGGCATCAACGGTATAATTCACAGGCGTTGGCGACACGAGGCGCAGCGCAAGTAATTGAGCAAGCGGACCTGTCCCCCCAAGTGTTGGCGGAGCGGCTGCTTGCCCTGCGCGACTGCCCCAACTTGCGCGCGCACATGCAAACCGCCGCGCGCCAGTGGGCAATCCCCAACGCGACCGAGCGTGTCGTGCAATTGCTAGAGGAGGTTGGCGCATGTATTCGCCCACAGGCATTCGGCTAACCACGCAGCACGAACCCGAGCCGACCACGCGCTTTCATTTAGTGGGCATCGGCGGGGCAGGCATGTCGGCTCTGGCGCGCTGGCTGCATCATAAAGGCATTTCCGTGAGCGGCTCCGACCTTGTAGAATCACCCACGCTGGAAGCGCTGCGCACACTAGGCATTGACGCCTATGCCCCACACGATTCCACTCGCATGGGGCAACCCGACTGGCTGGTGGTCTCCGACGCCATCCACCCCGACAACCCCGAAGTGATCGAAGCGTTGCGCCGCGACCTGCCCATCTGGCGACGCTCACAGCTGCTGGCATGGCTGCTGCGCGACTACAAAGTCATCGCTATCGCGGGCACGCACGGCAAATCAACCACCACCGCGATGACCGCTACCATCTTAGAGGCTGCTGGTTATGACCCGACCGTGCTCATCGGCGCCGATGTGCCGATGCCACCTCCATGGCAGGGCAATCTCCGCCTAGGCAACAGCGAATGGGCAGTGGTGGAAGCCTGCGAGGCGTACGACTCGTTCCTTGACCTGCATCCCTACATTGCACTTATCACCAATATAGAGGCAGACCATTTAGATTATCACGGTACATTTGATCGGTTGTTGAAAAGTTTTGCGAATTTCGCTAAGCGCGTGCCGTCGGAGGGCTATCTGATTGCCTGCGGCGATAGCCCTGGCGTGCGCCAAATGGCGAAACTGCTGCACGGCATGGGCGGGCACGAGCGACCGCCTATCCTGTATGGGCTGGGGGCGCACAACGACTTAGAAGCGGAAATCATCGAGCGTACGCCGACCTACACCGAGTTCCGTGTGCACAACAGCCACTGGCTTTCCGACGCGGAGCCGATTGTGCGCATCCCCTACTTGGGCGAGCAGAATGTGCAGAATGCGCTAGGGGCAATCTGCATTGCGCTGCTGTTAGGCGTCCCCACTGACACGATTGTGAGCGCACTGGCGCAGTTTCGAGGCGTGAAACGCCGCCAAGAGATTGTTGGGGAGGCGATGAGCATTACACTCGTGGATGACTACGCGCACCACCCCACCGAAATCCGCGCTGCGCTGAGTGCCCTGCGCCAACGCTTCCCCAATCGGCGGGTTGTGGTGGTGTATCAGCCCCATCTATATAGCCGCACGCGCGACCAACTCCACGGGCTCATTGACAGCCTTGCAATGGCGGATTTCGTAGTGGTGACCGATATCTACCCCGCACGCGAGCAGCCGATTCCGGGCGTTAGTGCCGCACTGATTGCCGACGGCTTGCTGGAGCGCGACACACCACCCACCCTGTATGTGCCTGTGAAGGAGCAGATCCCGCAGCGGCTGACGCCTTACCTGCGCCCCAACGATGTGGTGGTGCTGATGGGCGCGGGCGACATTGATAAAATCGCGCCGCTGCTGCTGCGCCGTCTGGAAGCACGCGGGCAAGTGCGTCGCCTCACGGTGGCGGTGTTGATGGGGGGCGACTCGCCCGAACGCGATGTGTCGCTGCTGTCGGGCATGCGCGTGATCCAAGCGTTGGATCCTGTCAAATACCATGCAATTCCTGTTGACCCATCGCTGCGAAGGGGCAAAGAGGGCTTCTGGGGGCTAGAAGAGCTGCTTACCCGCGAGCGACCCGATGTGGCGTTCATCGCGCTGCACGGCAAACACGGCGAGGACGGCTCGATTCAGGGTTTGCTGGAGTTGTTGGGCATCCCCTATACAGGCTCAGGCGTGCTTGCGAGTGCGCTGGCGATGAACAAGTTCGCTGCCAAAACGCTGTTGCGCGAGGCGGGACTGACCACGCCCGAGGCGCTGCTGGTTTGCGACGCCGACGACATAACCCTGCTGCGCATTCAGCGGCGGCTGCAACTCCCGCTGATGGTCAAGCCCAATCAAGGGGGCTCCACACTGGGTGCAATGCGCGTGTTTCACTGGCACGAGCTGCCCCGCGCCTTGCACAAGGCACTCGCCTACGACACCGCCGCGCTGGTGGAGGAGTTAATCCAAGGTATCGAGGTGTCAGTGCCCGTGCTGGGCAAGCGCGAGCCGCAGGCGCTGCCCCCTGTCGAAATCGTGCCCAAAGGCGGTTATTACGACTTCCAAGCCAAGTATGTGCCTGGCGCCACCGAAGAGATTGTGCCCGCGCGCCTGCCTCAAGAAATCCTGCACTTGCTTCAGGAAACGGCGGTCGCCGCGCACCTGGCGCTAGGCTGCGCGGGCATGAGCCGCGTGGACATAATTGTGCGCGACACAACCCCGTATGTGCTGGAGGTGAACACGATACCAGGCTTGACGCCCACCTCACTGCTGCCGCGTAGCGCAGAGGCAGCGGGCATCAGTTTTAGCGAACTGATTGAACGCATCCTCAGCGACGCACTGGAGGGCGTATGAAAGTGCGCAAGCGTGAGCGTGGTGTGCGTGTGCGTATTCACACGGGGACGCCTCTGCCGCCGCTGACGGTGGCAGAACCGCCGCGGGCAGCTTCCATAACGCCCTCACGTCCCGCCGCTGCGCCTAAGCGTACCGCTGTGCCCATTCAGGAGCCGACAGGTAAGTTCCGCCTCACGCCGCCTGCCAAGCCGATGGCGCGGCGCGTCCGCAAACCGAGCCGATGGGCGCCACTGGGACGCTGGCTGTGGCGAGATGCCGAGCCGCTAGGATGGGCAGCGGTGCTGAGCGCACTCGTGCTAAGCCTTTGGTTCTCGCCGCGCACGCAAATCACGCGTGTACAGGTGTATGGCGTGCCGCCGCAGGCGCACCGAGCTGTGGAATCGCTGATTCGCACCCACTGGCGCACGCCGCTTGCGCTCTCCGAAGCTCCGCGCCAACTGGAGCGCACTTTACTCGCGCTGGACTGGGTACAAGCAGCGCGCTGGCGTGCTGCAGGTGTCGGGCAGGTGGCAGTGTATGTACAACCGCGCACGTCCTTCATCGCCGTTGAAGATGCTCAAGGCACACGCCTATGCCTCGATCCAGCAGGACTCGCCTTTGTACCCCCGAACCTTAGCAGATCCCCATTCGCGGGTGTGATTCGGCTGAGCGATGGCTACCAACTACCCCCGCGCGGGGCATTGGTGGAAGGCGAGATGCGTAAAGCGTTTACGATTCTGCATGCACTGCATTCGCATCGCGAGGTTATGCAACCGCGTGTGCAGCTTTCGCGGACGCACGGTATTCGCCTGTGGCTGAGCGTGAAACGCGGTTCCGAAACCGTGCCGTTGCAAGTGCGCTTCGGCGATGCTCGCGCCTTGCCCACGCAGCTGGCGACCTTATCGCGCATTCTGGAGTTGCCCACCGACGCGCTGCGCCGCTGGGCATACATTGATATTAGCACCCCACACGCAGAAGCTGCCAAACCCCATCACTCAGGGGGTGAGCCACTATGAGCGAAAATCGCCTTTATCAAAAACTGGTGTTTTTCTCCATCTGGTTGGTTGTCGGGTTGCTGCTGGGGCTGGCGTTCAAGGAGCAGACCCGCATCCGCACCGCTGAGCTGCCCAGCGCACGCTTGCCCGAACTCGCCCGCGCCTATGTGCAGGAAAAACAATCCAACGCCGCCTTAGAAGAAGAGATTCGCCAACTGCGCCAACGCATCAACGAACTGGAGACCGCCTTCGCCAGCGGTGCCAAGCAAGCCGAACTGCTGAGCCAGAGCTTGCAAGAAGCAAAAATGATTGCCGGTCTGCTGGAAGTGGAAGGACCGGGCATTGAGCTTGTCCTGCGCGACAGCGCGCGCAAACCGTCGGGCGAATCGCTGGAACAGCTGCTGCCGGAGCTGTACACTATCCACGATTACGATTTGCTGCGCGTGGTGAATGAGCTGCGTCAAGCGGGCGCAGAGGCAATCAGTATCAACGGACAGCGTATCGTCGCCACTACGGGCATTCGCTGCACGGGACCAGTGGTGTATGTCAACGACGTGAAAATGGCTTCGCCGTTCGTTATTCACGCGATTGGCGACCCCAAAACGCTGATTGGCGCGCTGGAGATGCCCGGCGGCGTCCTCAGCGACATCAAAAGCGTTGATCCCAAGATGGTACAACTGAAAGCGTTGGACAAGGTGCGCATACCTGCTTACAGCGGTTCCACACAGTTTCGGCACGCGCGCCCTGTCTCAGCGCAGGAGGTGAAGCCATGATTGCGGTTGGCATGTTAGGACTGATAATCGGCGTCATCATCGCGACGCTTGTGTTGAATGTGTCGCTGCCCGAGGAATGGGCTGCCTACTTGTCGCTGGCAGCATTAGCAGGCTTGGACACCGCTTTTGGTGGTTGGCGCGCTTCGCTGGAAGGGCGCTTCCACGCCGATGTGTTCATCTCAGGCTTTATTGTGAACGCGCTGTTGGCAGCCCTGCTAGCGTACTTGGGCGACCGCATCGGTGTTGACCTATTTTTAGCAGCGGTCGTTACGCTGGGCGGGCGGATGTTTCTTAATCTCTCCTTAATCAGGAGGTATTATCTGAACCAGTTTGCGCTGAGGCGGCAACGAGGATGACGCTTATTGTGGGATTAGATATTGGCACAACAAAAGTGTGTTGTTTAGCGGTGCGGCGCCATGCAGATGGAACGCTGCAGCCTGTGGGCTATGGCGTCGCGCCGTGCCGCGGATTGCGCCAAGGGCAAGTGGTTGATATGGAGCAGACAGTCGCCGCCATTCAACAAGCGGTGCACGAGGCGCAAACGATGGGCGAAATCACCATCACGGGTGCGATTGTAGGTGCCACAGGCGAGCATATTGAGTCTATGCAGCGGCGGGCGGAAATCACCATTACGCGCCCCGACCGTGAGGTCACAGCCGAAGACTTAGAACGCCTACGCCTCCAGTTGCAACAGGTGCACCTACCCCCTGATCGCGAGCTGATGCACACACTGATACGACAATACATTCTGGATGGGCAACCAGGTATCATTAATCCCCTTGGGATGAGCGCGTCGCATTTGCAGGCAGAGGCGACGCTGATTACAGGAAGTATAACTTTTTTGCAGAATCTTAGACGCAGTGTAGAGCGCGCAGGCTTGGAGGTGCAGGCGATGGTTCTGGAGCCGTATGCGTCGGGGCTGGCGGTGCTAAGCCCTGAGGAACGCGAGGTCGGGGCTGCCTTGATTGACATCGGAGGTGGCACGACCGATGTCGCGGCGTTCAAGGAGAATGGATTAGTGTTCTCCAGCGCGGTGCCAATTGGGGGTAACCAAGTCACGCGCGATGTGTACATTCTGTTTCGCTTAGCGAATCCTGAGGAAGCCGAGCGACTGAAACGCGAATATGGCAGCGCGCTGGCAGCGCGCGTGCCCGAAGAGGAACGGGTATCCTATCGCGAAATGGGCACACAGGTGGAGCGCCGGGTACCTCGGCGCCTCTTCTCGGAGGTGATTGAGGAGCGAATGCGGGAGATTTTGGAGCTGGCGCGAGACGAGTTGCAGCGCTCGGGGCTGTATAACGAGCTTGCGGCAGGCATCGTGTTGACTGGGGGCGGCTCGAGCCTACCGTGCACTGCCGAGCTGGGGCGGCAAGTGTTCGACGGTTTGCCCGTGCGGATTGGGGCGCCGCAGATAGGGAGCATCCAGCTACCGTCCGCGCTGCAACATCCTGCATTCGCAACCGCCGTTGGGCTAACCCTCTACGGCGCGCTTACTCAACCCGACCCACCAACGGCCCCTATGCCAGCCCAACTATGGCAGCGCATCGTTCAAAAGTTCAAACGCTGGTTTAAGCACTCTTCCTAACAACTCTCTGCAATAGGAGAACCATCATGGCAAAGGATCGCATAACCCATCGAGAGTCGCATCATCCATCCGAGCTGATAGAAGCACAAGCCGTCATCAAAGTGGTCGGCGTCGGCGGCGGTGGCGGGAACGCCGTCAACCGCATGATTGAGGTGGGCGTGCAAGGCGTGGAGTTCATCGCGATGAACACCGATGCCCAGGTGCTCAACAAGTCGCGGGCGCCTATCAAAATGCAGTTGGGCATCGGCATCACGCGCGGTTTAGGGGCAGGGGGCAACCCCGAAACTGGGCGCAGCGCCGCCGAAGAGAGCCGCCATGAAATCCGCAAAGTGCTGGAGGGTGCAGACCTCGTGTTCATCACCGCTGGGCTGGGCGGCGGAACCGGCACGGGCGCTGCCCCCGTCATCGCCGAAATCGCCCAAGAACTGGGCGCACTCACCATCGCCGTCGTCACCAAACCGTTCCGCTTCGAAGGTCCCCGCCGTTGGAAAGTCGCCGAAGAAGGCGCGCAGCTTTTGCGCAAACATGTCGACGCGATGATTGTCGTGCACAACGACCGCCTAATCAATGTGTCTGAGCGCACGACCACGATGACCGAAGCATTCCGTATGGCAGATGATGTACTGCGCAGCGGGGTGCAAGGCATCTCCGACATTATCAACTATCCGGGCGAGATCAATGTGGACTTTGCCGATGTGCGCACCATCTTTCAAGGCGCAGGCACTGCGTTGATGGGCATCGGCAAAGGCACCGGCGAGAACCGTCTCGTCCAAGCCGTGCAGGAAGCATCCACCAGCAAGCTGCTGGAGACTTCCATCTACGGCGCACGCCGCCTGCTGGTTAACATCACCACAGGCGAGGACATCGGCATTTTCGAAGTGCAAGAGGCGATGAACCTGCTCTATGAGATGACTGACCCCGATGAGGCAAACATCATCTTCGGGCATGTCATCAAGCCCGGCATGGTAGATGTGGTGCAAGTGACGGTGTTGGCAACGGGCTTTCCTGAGGAGCCAGTGCGGGCGCCGCAGGCGGCTGCGCAAATAGAGTCGCGCCCTGCGGGGCATCCGCTGGAGTTGGGGCAGGCGGGCTGGCGCACGGGCACCACACCGCCACCACGCACCGCAACGCCCGAGCCGCCACGCAACTTCCCGTCCGAGCGACCCACATCTGCCGATACACGCCCCTCGCGCGAAGACCTCGAAGTGCCTGCGTTCCTGCGCCGCCGCGGGCAGTAGCAACAAAGGCGCAACTTTTCACTTCACTCGGAATGACAAGGATTTGCCTTGTCATTCCGAGCTGCAGGGGAGAACCCGAAATCATCCCAATAGCTCCCTACACACTGAGAGGCAGTCAAGCAATAAATCGCTGAAGCCACCTTGTACACCCCACGCTTACGAACGCTCGCTTATTAGCGGGGGTAACCACACAAAATCACCCAGCGAAGCACGCACTTGCACGGGTTGACCGCTGGGCGGCAGGGGCACAATCACGCGAGTGGATAATCGACTGCGCATACGCAACCGCAAGGAGATGCCCACATCGTACATCACGTGCCCGTTGCCCGCGATGATCACAAATGCTAGTCGCGGCGAGGGCACGGTGCGTTCCAAGTAGCGCAGGGCAGTGTCCGCCATACCTGTGTCCCACACCACTTGTGCCGCGTAAAAGTTATCGTCGGTGGCTTGCCCCGATGGGTGTCCTGCCCCCAGCAGCGCATAAAACAACTTGCGATGGTCTTCCACGCTCAGATCGGGCTCTGGAATGCCCAACCGCTCTGGCTCAGGCACGCTTTGCCAGCCCTGCCGCGCGGTCTGGCGCACCAACGCCCGCGGCACATTCAGCCCTACCAATCGCAGCCGATAGCGGTAGACCACCTCAAAAATCGGGCGATACAGCGCGAAATCGAACCCCCACTGGGTTTGCCACTCACTCTGTTGGATAAACTCCGCCTCGCTCAGACGATTTAGCGTCCACAAGTTTAGCACATACTGTTTTGTGCGATCAAACATTTCCATCCCGACAATCACGCTGCGTCCCACTTGAACCAACGCTTCGACTACCTGCGCCTGAAACTGATGATGCTGCGCAAGGTCATGCTGCTCACCGATTAGAATGAAGGTAGCAGGTTCTAGTAGGCGCACCATCTCCTGCAAACTCACGCTACGGCGACGGTGCGTATCTACAATCTCGCCTGGGCGCACTGTAAGTAGGTACTGGCGTTTCGGGTCGCCGATGGGCAGCGTGTATACCGATTCCGCTTGTTTGAGCATCATCAGCAGAGTTCGCCGCGTCGGTTGATGCTCCTGCAGGAAAAAGAGTCTCGGGGTAGAATTGGGGGCGACGATACGGAGGCAAACCAATGCGCAAAGGCGTAGACCCGATTGGGATTGGCGCGATTGCACTGGGCGTGGTATTGCTGATTGTGCTGGTGGTGCTGAGCAACAATATGATGCCCCAGCCACTGCCTGCGCCGCAGGTGCCCGACTTAGACGGTTTGGCACGCAAGATTGAAGATCCGCTGTCGGCGGCAGCTGCTCCTGCAGGGGGTGGCGGCTTCGGTACCCCAATGATGGGCGGTTTCGGCGCGCCGCCTGGCGGACCTGCCCCTGCCGCTGCTGCTCCAAGCGCACCACCGGGTGGTGGGGGCGGCGGTGGCTTCGGACGCCGAGGCGAAATGCCTGAAGATTACTGAAAACGCACAGAACACTGGCAGAGGTGCTCCGTCTAATCCACATGAGCAAGGGTCGTCCTGCTCTCTAACCCACAAGAGCATCTCTGCCAGAGGCTCGCACAGCGAGCCTCATTTTTTAAGTATACTTGCGTCGCCCCATGCCAATCTCAATACCTACAAGGCTACGGCGGTTCACTCGTCCAGACTTGTATCGTATGGAAGCCGCTGGGCTGTTACACCCTGAGGACGCACAGAACTCAACAAGGGTGAGTAGTTGTACAAGGAGCTGCTGAGGGACACGCCCTACGCGAATACAATCAGCCTCTATGCCAGATGCCCTGATGAACCCCTGCTCGCTTTAGCGGTGGTCAGAGGCACTAAGCATGACTTTGAGACGCACCATCGCCCACGCGCGGCACTCGTTGCAGAAGTTAGTGAAACAGCACTTAGAGCCGTCAGCGACGCAGACGGCGCACCAGTGAGTCCTTATAGTTCTTGAGCAAGAATATTGACGCCCGCAGCGCCAAGCCGATTGGCACCAGTGGGCGCAACGGCGGAAAGATCTTATGTGTGTAGTGCTTTCTATAGAACAGATACATGCTGCGATGGAAAGTAATAATCATTTTATTTGCCACCAAGTCAGTACTGCGCCCAATAGCGTGGATGATTACTGGCTCTGGATAATAAACGACTTTATACCCCGCCTGCCATGCGCGATAACATAAATCCATATCCTCGCAGTACATGAAAAACTGCTCGTCGAAGCCCCCTAACCGCTCAAACACTTCACGCTGAATGAACAGGGCAGCTCCCGACACCCAGTCCACCTCGCGAATGGAGCTATGATCCCAGTCGGTCATCAGATATTCACGGGTGTAGCGGTTGTTGGGAAAGAGTTTGCCGAGGGGGGTGTTGCGAAACAGCGCTGCCGTTGGGTTTGGGAACCGCCGACACGAGTATTGAAGGCTGCCGTCTGGGTTTAGAATCTTGGGACCAATAATTGCAACTTCTGGGTGTTTTTCTGCAAATTCAACAAGCAGGCCGAGCGCGTTCGGCATCACTTCTGTATCAGGATTGAGAATAAACTGATACTTTCCGCGTGCTGCACGAGCAGCCAAGTTATGCCCGCGCGAAAATCCCAAGTTTTGCTCGCTAACTATAAGTTTAATCTCGGGAAACTCTTTCTCCAGCATCTGTACGCTACCGTCGCTGGAGGCGTTATCCACCACGATGATTTCGTAGGGGAAGTGAGGAGGATGCGCCAAAATGGAGCGCAGGGCGGCACGCAATGGCTCCCGCGCGTTCCAGTTGACAATCTGAATGGTGAGTGTTATTTCTGCCATTGGCAGAAGGATACCCCGCAGCAGTGGGGCAGGAACTTCGGCAGCAGACGCGAACCTGTACACGGGAGGTACCAACGATGGCGCGACCTGTAACTTTGTTTACGGGACAGTGGGCGGATTTGCCCCTTGAGGTAATGGCGCAAAAAGCCAAAGAGTTTGGCTACGACGGTTTGGAGCTTGCCTGCTGGGGCGATCATTTCGATGTGGAGCGTGCTCTCACTGAGGAGGGATATTGTGAATCCCGCTGGGAAATCCTCACCCGCTATGGGCTGAAATGCTTTGCCATCAGCAACCACTTGGTGGGGCAGGCGGTGTGCGACCCGATTGATGAGCGGCACAAAGCGATTTTGCCTCCGCGCGTGTGGGGCGATGGGAATCCTGAAAGCGTGCGTCAACGCGCAGCGGAAGAGATGAAGAATACCGCTCGTGCAGCCCGCAAGTTCTTCAACGCTGCGCCCGAAGAAGTCAAACAACAACTCACGCGTGCGGTGGTCAACGGCTTCACAGGTAGCAGTATCTGGCAGTATCTTTACTCGTTTCCGCCCAACCCACCCGATTTGGTGGAGCGCGGCTTCGCCGATTTCGCTAACCGCTGGCTGCCGATTTTGGAGGTGTTCGAGCAGGAGGATGTCTACTTCGCGTTGGAGGTGCACCCCACGGAGATCGCCTATGACATCGTGACTGCCGAGCGTGCTATTCAGGCCGTCAACGGGCACCGACGCTTCGGCTTCAACTACGACCCTAGCCATCTGGGCTATCAAGGCGTAGACTATGTGGAGTTCATCCGCCGCTTCCGCGACCGCATCTTTCATATGCATGTAAAGGATGTATGGTGGTCGCCGACGCCGCGCCTGTCGGGGGTATTCGGTGGGCACTTGAACTTCGGCGATCCGCGTCGCTACTGGGACTTCCGCTCGCCCGGGCGCGGCTCCATCAACTTCGAGGAGATCATCCGTGCGCTGAACGAAATTGGCTATCGCGGACCGCTCTCGGTTGAGTGGGAAGATAGCGGCATGGATCGCGAACACGGGGCACGGGAGGCATGCGCATTCGTGCGTCAGCTGGATTTCGAGCCTTCCGCAATCGCCTTTGATACAGCTTTTGAACGCAAATCGTAGTTGCCAGCGTCTTCGCCGACCAGCCTTACAGGATCTCGTCTACCGCGTTCGGAGGGTGTCGGAGCTGTGAGAGCAAGCGGGGGCAGGTCGAGACCTGCCCCCCATGTGTGTTTGGGTTTTTTGAATAACCCAAGTTGCTGCTTGCCCGTTTCGGTCGGGCGAGATTACTCTCTGCGCTGAGAATGACAGGGCTTTTGCGCAAAATGTGTCTGTCATTCTGAACCGAAGGTGGAGAACCTCCACTGTCCTTCTAAGCCGAAGGGCGCAGGGAACCTACACTGTCATTCCGAGCCGCAGGCGAGGAATCTCTGGCAGAGTGCGATTGAGCCCCGTCGCTGCGCTCCTGACAAGGGTACATCGCTTGGATTCCACCGTGCGTTTCTTGCAGTAGATTTTCCAACTCTGCCCCCCTCCTGCAGGTTCCCCCCACACGTGAGGGGAACCGAGAAAGAATTGTTCGGTTCCCCCTACTGGTAGGGGAACCTAAAGGAGGGGGTTGGGAAAAAACTGCTGCCTCCCTCCTACAGGTCCCCCCCCCGCACGCGAGGGGAACCGCACTCGGCTCGGCTCCCCCTACAGGTAGGGGGAACCTAACGGAGGGGGTTCGAGGAAATCAGGCAACGGTTTTGGCGGTTGAGGCAGCCCTGTACCCTCGTCAGTCGCTTCGCTCGGAGTGACAAACGACTTTGCTCCTACCAATACTTGTCGTTCCGAGCCGAAGGCGAGGAATCTTACAGAGCAACTTGGGTTCGAGTGCGCGAATACGGCATGTCGGGGGCGGGGTGTGTATTCTGCGCCTATCGTGAGGTATGCTTTTGCCTGATGCTACTGGAGTGGCTGGAGTTCGAGTTTGTGCGCAACGCGCTGGTGGCGATGGCGTTACTGGCAGCGGTGTATCCTGTGCTGGGCGTGTTCGTCGTGGGGCAGCGGATTAGCTATTTCAGCGACGCTGTGTCGCACTCTGCGTTTACGGGGGCTGCGGTGGCGGGGCTTCTAGGGCTGCAAGTGGGTGATGCGCTGCTACTAACCGCGCCGATTTTTGCACTGTTGGTGGCGTGGTTCCGTGCTCGCACGCAGCTACCCACTGAAACGCTGCTGGTGGTCGCCATTACGGGAATCTCTGCGTTGGGGATTGCGATTGCTAGTCTTGCCGAAACGCCCATCGCGCTGGGGGCATTGCTCTTTGGCGATGTGCTGGCGATTGAGCAAGGCGATTTGTGGCGGCTGTTTGGGATTGACTGCTTGTTGGTGGCGATGCTTCTGGTGCTGGCACGCCCGTTGGTGCGTATCGGTTTCCATCGGGAGTTGGCGTTGGCGCAGGGCGTGCCCGTACGCGCGGTGGAGACGCTGTTTCTGGTGGGGTTGTCGCTGGCGATAGCGGTGGGGGTGCGTGGGGTGGGCATCCTGCCGATTAGCGCGTTGCTGGTGTTGCCTGCTGCTACCGCGCGTGTGCTGGCGCACAGCTTGCGCAGTATGTTGTGGCTCAGCGCGCTGCTCGGCATGGTGAGTTTGGTCGCTGGCTTCAGCCTCGCCTTGTGGCAGCCGATACCGCCTGGGGCTGCCGCCGCGCTTGGGGCGGTTATGCTGTTTGTCGCGGTTGCTTTAGTGCGACCGGCGCAGGGAGTGGCTCGGTAATGCGGCTCGTGCGCCATCTGCCCGCTATACTGTGGATCGGAATGTTGTTAGTGATTTTTTACTTTTCTTCGCGCGCCGGTAGCTCTGAGCACTCAGCAGAGTGGCTGCGCGCGTTTTTGTCTTGGTTGGCGCCACACTTTGCTGCGCAGCTTACAGAGACGCAACTGGCGCTGTTGAACTTCTTATTCCGCAAAACGGGGCACGGCACGGGCTACCTGTTGCTGACGCTGGTGGGCTATTGGGCGTTGCGCGTTAGCTTCGGGCACGAGCACGCCCCTGCGTTGCGGATTGCCGTCATCGTGAGCCTACTCCGCGCCATCGTAGACGAGATTCACCAATCGTTCGTACCCGGACGCACAGGCACGGTGATGGATGTGCTAATTGACGGTGTTGGGATTGCGCTGGCGGCGTGGTTCTTGCGCACACAGCAGAGCAAAGTAGTAAGGGGATCAGAATGACTCAAGTTGCTACCTATCTGTCTCGGGGGATGCGATTCCTGCTGCGCTCGGAAGGGCATATCTGCTTTCACGAAAGTAAACTTGTCATTCCGAGCCGAAGGCGAGAAATCTCATGTAGGGAGCAACTCGGGCTGCATACAAGCGAAACCTATGTCCGCTCGCGCGTGCCGATTGAGTCCTATAAAAGCGAAACCAGGAAAACGTCCTGGAAAAAATACCGTCAGGAGGTATAATGACAATGCGATACACTAAACTGCTTTGGACTGTTGCGCTCGGGGTCGTCTGCGGCTGTGCTGCGTTTGCGCAGAATATGTTCCTTAATGACCGACAGCAGTTTGTCGGCACTGCCACGATTACTATTACGGGCTGGGGCTCGGCTAATGGACAGGCGAATGTCAGCTCGCCTCCCTTCAGTGGTGTAGCAGGTGCGGGCTTATTCGCAATCAACCCACCACAGCAAGGCACGGGCTATGTCGCGTGCGTGGACTTGGCAAACACCATTAACTTTGGAAGCACCTACGCCTACGAAGTGTGGCTTGCTCGCGGGCGCGCAGGTGCGCTTGCTGTGCTGTACGACACGATTAACTGGAACGATGCCGCCCAAGCGGTTGGCTTCCAATTGGCGCTGTGGGAGCTGGTATACGACAGCTACAACAACCCCGCAAACGACAATCTTTTTGAGGGAAACTTCAGAGTAAGCCTCACAAATACTACTTCAGGCGCGATTGCAGCGGCACAGAACTTCCTCAGCCAGATTGGCAACAATACGGGTCCCTATTTCTACCTGCGTGCGGGCAGCGGTCAATTCCAAGACCTGATTCTGGTGCCGTATGTGCCTGAGCCAGCGAGTATGCTCGCGTTAGGTACAGGGCTCGCAAGCTTAGTTGGCTTGCGTCGTCGCCGTGCGCGCTGAGAGCATCGCACCTGTTGCACCTCCGTTTCCGATGCGCCCCCAGCGGGCGGGGGCGCATCGCATCGGTAGAGCAGATGAGCCGCCAGAAACCGCCTACCAAGATACTGATTTTACCACAAATTGCATCTGCTTGCAAGTCCGGAAATGCGTGTTTCGAGAGTCTATATATGCGACAGTCTCAGGTGCTGTCAATACGAACAATAGCGAGGTGGAAGCATGCGCGCAACAGTCGGAATAGTTGCTACACTGGGACTTTTGACGCTGACTGCGTCCTTGTTTGCCCAAAACACAGCTACGGTGTACTCGCGCAATGCTGTTCCTGGAGACCTCTATACGAACCCCGATAACTTCAGCCGTGGTTCCAATTTCGGGCACCCGAACTGGCGCTCCAATAACACGCGCGGCGGTGCCTCGGTGGGTATTCGCAACAACTATCCGCGTAACGGCAACGGTTCGGTTTACTTGAGCAGCTCCAGTGGCGCCGGTAAAGCCGACAAGAGCATTTCGGAGCGCCAGTCGCAGATGCCTTCGGGAACTTCCAGGCTGACCCGAACAATCCAGCTTCCATTCTGGGAACCTTCGGTCAACTTACCCACCTAAGCTATGACTGGTACCGTGCCGGCAGCTCCACGGTCAATCCGTGGTTTCACCCAGTGATTCGTGTGTATGTGGTAGCCCCCGATAATTAACAATCCACGCTTTGGCTACCTGACTTTTGAGCGAGCCTACAATCAGGGCACAAATCCTGTACCCACCGACCAGTGGGTTAGCGAGGATATCATCGGAAGTGATTACAAACTCTGGGCAGGGCGCACGCTGGGCTTTGGCGACCCGAATGTGAACATCAACGATGTGCTCAAGCCCGTTTCCGAGTGGAAGCAGCTGATTGGCGACTGGCTCGTGGTATCTGTGAGCGCGGGCATCGGCTCGGGTTGGGTTGGTGAGTTCGCAGGGGCTGTTGACAACATTACCTTTGGTTTCAATAACCGGTTCACCACTTACAACTTTGAGGTCGTGCCTGAGCCTGCGAGCCTGTTAGCACTGGGCAGCGGCGCTGTAGGCGTGCTTGCCCTGCGTCGCCGACGCCGCGCCTAAGCGCAGCCTGCCCTTATGATTTGCGAGATTGCCCCCGCTTCGGTGGGGGCAATACTATTTTTCCGAGTTGCAACTCCTACGAGATTGTGAAATTCCTCGCCTTCGGCTTGGAATGACAGCGGTTGGCTACAGTTTGTCGCCCCGAGCGCAGCGAGAGGTCTCAATCACAATCTTTGTGCAGATTCCTTGCTTCGCTCGGAATGACAAGGGCTGGCTACGGCTTGTCACCCCGAGCGCAGCGAGGAATCTTGCCCGGTCAGAACCGATAACCAACTTAGGTTGCTATCTACTTTCCGCGCTGTAGGGAGTCAAAATAGCGTTTTACGCGCTTGCGTTCGGCTGGAGGGATATTCTGCTGGCTCAGCGCTTGCTCCGCCTTCTTTTGGTAGCTGGGCAGCGCTTGAGTAAGAGGCACCGAGCTGCTGCCTGGCGTGGGTGGGGCTTTGTAATCCATGTATTCGCCCGTCAGCGTGCCCAGCGGTGGCGGGGCAGACACCGGGGTGTCTTTCAAGGGGATCTTCAATTCAGGTTGTTTCTCGCCCTGATTGAAGGTTTCGGGTTGTCCGAAGTAGTCGCTTTTGTCCCACGCGCCGCCCGCACCTTGCCCCAAGCCTCTCAGCGCAGCGCCGCCTAACGACATGCCGCTTCCAAGCCCAAAGCCGCCGCTTAGCCCCAGCCCCATGCACGCACCTTGACACTGGCTCAACTCTTTCATCTGCTTGACTTGCTCCAACAGTTGGCGTGCCAGTTCACGGATTTGCGCATCGGTTTTGTATTGCTGTGCCAGTTGCTCCAGCAGTTGTTCTAGCTGCTGTAGACGCCGTTCTATTTCCTCTTGAGTGAGTTTTCGCTGCAGGGGGTCTTGTTGTTGGCGCATCTGTTGCATCTGCTCAGCGAGTTTGCGCAGGTGTTCCATCGCTTCTTTGAAGGCGGGATCGTTGCGCAGCGCCTCTTGGAACTTGCGCAAGAACTCTTGTGCCTCTTGCGAGAGTTTGAGCGCGCGCAGCTGCTCTTGAAGTGATTGAAGTTGTCGCTGCAGCTGTTCTAGTTGCTCTTGGCTGAGCGGGTTGCCGTTGGCGTCCTTGCCCGAATGCAGTTGCTGTTGCAGGGCTTGGATTTGCCGTTGCAGCAGTTCCATCTGGCGTTGGAGGTCGGCAGCTGCGGAATTTTGGAGGGCTTGCAAGCGGCGTAGCTGCTCTTGTAAGGCAGCGCGCTGTTCGGGGGTCAGGGGTCTGCCATTGGTGTCCTTGCCCGACTGCAGCTGTTGTTGCAAGGCGCGTATCTGATGGGACAGGGTAGCGCCATGCAGCGCGTTCAGCGTGGCTTGGAGTTGTTGGATTTGCTCGCGCAGGGCGGCGCGCTGTGCCTCTGTAAGGGGGTTGCCTTGGGCGTCCTTGCCCGATTGAAGTTGTTGCTGCAGGCGTTCCAGTTCGCTGCGCAGGCGTTGCTCGGCTTGGTTAAGTTGCTGCAGGCGCTGGCTTGCTTCGGGGGGCAGCTGGAGTTGCTCGCGCTCGCGTGCCAGCTGCTCCAAGCGTGCGACCGCTGTTTGCGCCTGTCGGCTGAGTTGCTCCAGTGCGCGTTGGTTTTGCTGTTCCAGCAGACGCGCTTGCTCCATCAGCTGGTTGTAGCGCAGCAACGCCTCTTGTTTGCTCATCTTTGCCTCGCGGGCACGCTTGTTGTACAACTCCACTTGGTGGGCGATGTGCTTAGTGAGTTCGTCGGCATCGGGCTTTTTCGCCTCCTCCAAAATGGGCTTGGCGACTTCCTGCACTTGCTCGGCGACTTGCTTGATTTCCTTTTGCTCCTCGCGCCGCTCTGGGACGGCAATTGCCAAGATTTGGGGCAGGAAATGGACAAATAGCAGCAGCGCCAGCGAGCCAGCAAACAGCTGTTGCCACCTACCGAAGCGCAATCGCAACACTTGGCTGGGGCTGACGCTTTGCAGAGCAAGGTGCGCATCTTCTAGCAGCGGGGCGTCAAACAGGTGTGTGCCTTCGGAGTGCTCCAAGGCGGTTTGGAGGCGATCTTTCAGCCCTGCGCGGCGATCTATCAGTTGCGCCACGGCTGCATCCGAGAGGCGAAGCGCCATCGCATAGAGCACGCCAATCGCCATACCAATTCCAACTGTGGCCGCCAACTGCCACGGATAGACAACAAGCAACGCGCGCCAGTCCAGCAGACTCAGCAGTGTGGCGACCAATGCCCCAGCGATACCCCCCATTGCGCCATAGCGCCACGCCAGCAGTAGTCGCACACGCCGTCGGTAAGGGCGCAGTCGCTCCACCCATGATAATACATTCAGCGCCATCGGTTGGAACCCCTACAGCGGTAGTATACCTGCTGCCACGCGGTAGAATTGAGCGTGTTTATCGACGAAGCGGTGATTACGGTGGAGGCAGGGCGCGGAGGCGATGGCTGCGTTTCGTTCCGTCGCGAAAAGCATGTGCCGCGCGGCGGTCCCGACGGCGGCGACGGCGGCGATGGAGGCAGTGTGATTTTGGTTGCCGACCCGAAACTCTCCACGCTGCTGGATTACCATTATCAGCGACGCTATAAAGCCGAATCGGGCAAGCACGGCAGCGGCAGCAACCGCAAGGGGCGCAATGGTAAGTCTATCACTTTGCGTGTGCCTGTAGGCACCTTAGTTTACGATGCCGACACGGGCGAGCTGCTAGTAGACCTTGCCCGCCCTAATCAACGGTTTGTGGTAGCGCGTGGGGGCAAGGGCGGGCGTGGGAATGCCCACTTTGCCACCCCAACGCGCCAGACCCCGCGCTTTGCCGAAAAAGGCTTGCCCGGCGAGAAACGCACCCTGCGCTTGGAACTCAAACTACTGGCGGACGTGGGCATCGTGGGCATGCCCAACGCAGGCAAAAGCACGCTGATAAGCCGAATCTCCGCCGCCAAGCCCAAAATCGCCGATTATCCCTTCACGACCCTAGTGCCTAACTTGGGCGTGGTGAAGTATCACGACCAGAGCTTCGTGGTGGCGGACATTCCGGGGCTGATTGAAGGCGCCCATATGGGCGTTGGGTTAGGGCATGAGTTCCTGCGCCATGTGGAGCGTGCCCGCCTGCTGCTGTTTTTGCTGGATGTGTCGCCGTTTGCGCTGGAACCGCCTCTTGAAGCCTTTGAGATTCTCCAACGCGAGCTGGAGCTGTACAACCCACAACTGACACAAAAGCCCGCGCTGGTTGCCCTCAACAAGATCGACACGCTCGACGAGGCAGGGCGCGCTGCGCTAGAGCCAATCCGTACCCAGTTGGAAGCACAGGGCTATGAGGTATTTTTCATCTCGGCATACACGGGCGAGGGGCTGGAGGCGCTGGTAGCGCGTTTGGCGCAGCGCGTTGCCGAACTGCCACCCCCCGAACCCCTCCGCGAAGCGCCCCCCGAAGCCGCAAAGCCCACCTATCAGCCCGTACGCGTGTACAAAGAAGGCGATGTGTTCGTGGTGGAAGGCACCCTGCCGCTGGAAATCGTGCAGCGTACCGACTTCGGTAACCACGAGGCGATTATGCGCATGCAGCGACGTCTCAAGGGGCTGGGCATCTTCAAGCAGCTGGAAGCGCTGGGCGCGCAAGAAGGCGATACCGTGCGCATTGGCGAGGTGGAACTGGAGTACTCGCCCGAGATCTAAAAAACACCCCCCTCTCAGGGCGAGAGGGGGGCGGCGGAGAGGGGAGCAGGCAGAAGGGAGGTGCTCACTTGCGGTTGGGAGGGAGGATGACCTTGTCGATGACGTGAATCACGCCGTTGGTGCACTCGATGTCCGCCTTGACCACCTGCGCGTCGTTGATTCGCACCGTGTTGCCCTGCACGCGAATACGAACATTTTGACCCTGCAAAGTTTTGAGGGAACGCTGCTTCGTAACATCCTTAGCCATATACTTGCCTTGCACCACATGGTAGAGTAGCACGCGGCGCAGTGCCTCTCTGTCCTTTAGCAGGGCATCCACTTGCGCTTTAGGCAACTTGGCGAAGGCTTGGTCGGTTGGCGCAAACACGGTGAATGGACCCTCACCACGCAGCGCATCGACAAGACCTGCTTCCTGAACGAGCTTCACAAGGGTTTTGAACTGACCCGCTTCAACAGCCGTATCAACGATGTCCTTCTTTTCGGCAGGCGGGTTGCTGACAGCGTAGCCCACCAACGCACTGATCAACACTGCGGAAAAAACGCCCCATAGCCAACGATTTTTCATAGTCGCCTTCAACTGTTTAGCGTGGCAAAATATTACCCGGCGCTTGCGGGGGCGCGTCTGTGATTTAAATCACATTCCCCAGAGATGCAGGGGAGGTTAGCCCAGTAAGAAGCGCACAACTCCGTGGATGAGCCACACGCTGAGTAGCACCAATAAGATGCGATTGACCCAGTCGAAGTCGAGGCGCAGCGAGCGACCGCGCAGCAGGGCGTAGAGGCTGTTGAGCGCAACACCCAATGCAATTGCAACAATCAGAAAACCGATGGGGTTCGCCCGCCACGCCAGTCTAAGTTGCCCGTGCACGATTGCGCTCACGCTGGTGGTTAGTCCACAAGAGGGGCAAGGGCGCCCCGTTAGGTAATAAATCATGCACGGGGGTAGCCCCAGCTGTTGGTGCGTACCGTGTCCTTGCGGGTTAGGGGTAAGGTACCAGGCGATTGCGAACATTACGAGCACGCCCATCAGCAAAAGCGCGTGGCTCCAACGTGCCCAACTGGCTACAGGCACGATTTCGGCAATCCGTCGCTTGCCCCCCTCCTGCAGGCGTATCTCGCGAATCATAACCGAATCATGATACTCCAGCTGGTGTGTTGGCGGATGGCAGCGACGCGCAGCTCAAGATGCTCGCTGAGGCGCCACGCTAACGCGCCGTTGATTTGATTATCGGCATACTCAGCGCGCAGGAATAGGTAATTGTTGAGGGGGATATCGAACCCAATGAAGAAGCTAGGCGCGCCTTCCGCACCGAAGCCCAGATGCACGCGCAAGTCGTGGTCTAACGGCGTTTTGCCCAGCGCGGCGATGCCGTAGGAAATCGCCACATAGTAGCCCCTGCCTTGCGATGTGCGGTTCGTAAGGTCGCTGATGCCCACCGCAACGCCAGGCGCGTAGCCCGGAATCTCGGGGTAGACGCTGTACTGGATGCCATAGACTTCCAGTCGTCCATCAAAGCCTGTGCGTGCACCTTGCACCTCCCACAGGTTGGCAACGCGCAAGTTGATGAGCATTCGAGTTTGGTTAGGGGTATTTTTCAAGGCGCCGACCTCCATCGCCAGCCGTTCGGGGTAGACCAGTCGCCCTGTGGGAATTTCAATTAGGCGGTCCGCAGATGCCGTTTGCAGCACGATTAGCCCCAGCATTAGTAGACCAACTACTCGCATTGCGGGTTTCACAGGAAGAAATGTCCTTCAAAGTGCAGGTTTGCGGGTCCTGTAAGGGTGATTCCATTGTCGGGACAGTATTCCACTTGAAGCGTGCCGCCGCGTGAGTGGACGGCAACCGTCGCTTCTGTCCAGCCTGCGCGGTAGGCGAGCACGGCGGCAGCGGCAGCGCCGCTACCGCAGCCCAGAGTTTCACCCACGCCACGCTCCCAGATGCGCAGGCGCACCGCAGTACGCGATTCCACCACTGCCCACAGCACGCTGGTGCGTTCGGGGAACATCGGATGGGTTTCGAGGCGCGGGCTGACTTGCGTAAACAGGGCATCGTCGGGCAGTGTGTCATTAAAAATCACGGTGTGGGTTGTGCCCGTGTTGACACTGTAGATGCGCAAAGTGTGTCCCGCAACGGTGAGGGGGTAGTCCTCAATCACTTCGCCGTCGGCAAGGGCAGGAATATCGCGCGGGTGAAAGCGGGGCGCGGGCAGGTCGGTGGCGATTGCCGCAACCGCGCCGCCTTGTAGCTGCAGACGCACGGGTATGACCCGACCGCCCAGCGTTTCAATGCCGAACTCAAGGCTGTTCACCCAGCCGCGCTCGTAGGCGTAGCGGGCGGCGCACCGCAAGCCGTTGCCACAGAAGTCTTCGGTGCCGTCGGGGTTGAACATCCGCATGCGGATAGGTGCGTGCTCGCTCGGCTCGATGACCAGCAGACCGTCGGCGCCGATGCCGAAGGGGCGATGGCACAGGCGTTTCGCCAGCGCGCTCAGCTCCAGCCCTTGTGCCGCTACGCCTTCAATGAGCACAAAATCGTTGCCGATGCCCTCCATCTTCACAAAGGGCAAGCGCTGCTCGCTCATCGCCGGTTCAGTAGTGCTTTGACCTCTTGCTCTAACTTCGCGTAGGTGGTGCTGCCCGACCATGCCTTGACGCGTTTGCTCTGCCTATCGTAGAGGTAAAAGCGGGGCACCTCGCCGCGCCACGCCGTGTCAAACTGGTCGGCAAACTGGTCTAAGTCTTGTTTGACCACCAGCACAGGGTAGTTGACGCGCAGGCGTCGGAGCACGGGGGGCACCGTTTGGTCGGCGGTTTCCTCGTCGTCCAGCGAAACGCCGATCAGCTCTACGCCGCGCGCCCGGTAGTCGCGGTAGAAGCGTACTAAGTCGGGCATTTCCTCGATGCAAGGCTTGCACCAAGTCGCCCAGAGGTTGACGATGACCACCCTGCCCTTGAGGCGTTGGATGCGTTGGTTGAGGTCGCGCGCGTTGGTACGTGGCAGCTTCGGTTCGGCGATAACGCCCATTGTCATCGCTGCCAGAGCCACACACAGCCAAAACTTGCGCATAGTGGGGCTATTGTACCCGTTCGCCCCTACGCCAAGTGGTTCCTTGAGGCGTGTCTTCCAAAAGGATGCCCATCGCCCTGAGCTCGTCGCGGATGCGGTCGGCAAGGTCATACAGCTTGCGACTGCGCAGTTCCTGACGCCACGCGATGATGTGGTGCATCAGTTGCTCTACTAGTTCGCTTTGGGCGGCGGCGGGCACGCTCAACGACACGCCCAGCACGGTTTCCATCATCCAGCGCAGGGCGTCCAGCAAGCCCTGAATTGCAGCGGTGTTCGACTGGGCGCTCAGTTCTGGCGCGTTCAAGCGTGTATTGAGTTCGCGCACCACTTCGAACACGGCTGCTAGTGCCTGTGCGGTGTTGAAATCGTGGTTCATTGCCGCGCGGAACTGTTGAAGGTATGGCTCGGCGACCAGCGAGTCGGCATCGGTATCGCCATGCTCGCGCAGGTAAGCTTGTCCGCGCTGATAGGCGGTGCGTATCCGTTCTAGTGCCGCCTTTGCCTCGTCCAGCCGCTCATAGGAGAACTCCAGTGGTGTACGGTAGTGTACCATCAGCAGGAAGTAGCGGATTACCGCAGGCTCGTACTGTTGACGCAGCTCACGGATAGGCACCACCACGCCTGTGGATTTCGACATTTTCTCTTGGCGCAGGCGTACGGGACCCCAATGCAGCCAATAGCGGGCGAACGGCTGCTGGCAATGCAGATACGCCTCCGACTGGGCGATTTCGTTCTCGTGATGGGGGAAAATCAAGTCCATGCCGCCTGCATGGATGTCGAAGCTGGGTCCGAGGTACTTGAGGCTGAGCGCAGAGCATTCGATGTGCCAGCCAGGACGCCCTTTGCCCCATGGGCTGTCCCACGCCGGTTCGCCGGGCTTAGCGGATTTCCACAGCGCGAAATCTTCGGGGTTGCGCTTGCGCTCGTCCACTTCGATGCGTGCACCCGCCAGCATCTCTTCCACGCTGCGCCCTGACAACTTGCCGTACTCAGGGAACTTCTTGACCTCAAAGTAGACGTCGCCGTCTACGGAATAGGCGTAGCCGTCCTCCACAAGCCGTTGTACCATCTCGATAATGGCGTCCATGTTTTCGGTGACTTTGACGAAGTGGGGTAGGCGCACACCTAACGCAAGGGCGTCTTCGATATACATTTTGCTGTATTTTTCGGCGACTTGGGCGGTGGTGATGCCCTCTTCCTGCGCGCGGCGGATGATTTTGTCGTCGATGTCGGTAAAGTTTTGCACGAAGTGCACTTCGTAGCCGAGCTGTTCGAGCCAGCGTTGCACGATGTCCATGACCACCACTCCGCGCATGTGCCCCACATGCGCAGGGGCTTGAGGCGTAAGTCCGCAGGCGTACATGTAGACCTTGCCGTGTTCGCGCGGCACGAACGGCTCTTCTCGGCGCGTCAGCGTGTTGTAGATTACCAGCTCCGCCATATCGTTGGGATTATACCCGTAGGTGTGCGAGTTTTAGGGCGTTCCCCGTATTAGCACAGAGTGGTATTGGAGCGTGGGAGGGCATAATCTCCACAGGCGCGGGGGAAACCCCCGGCGGAGGCGCAGATAGGCGGCGCCCGATTTAACAGGCTCTCATCAGCACCGTCCAGCGCCACCGCCACACCCCCTGCGGCACGCCTTTCCGCAGGGGGCTTTTTTAGAAAGATTTGGAGAGGCGGGTGGGGAGGGGCCCGCCTCTCTGGGGTAGGGGAGGTGCGACCAAGTGATCAGGAGGTTCAAAGGTCAACCTGTACCCTGTCGCTTACGCTTATTATCGGCAGGACGACTGTAAATCTTTAGGGGGTAAAGTACCTGCCATGCCGAGCCGAAGGCGAGGGATCGGATATAGGTATCCGCTCGGATTCGGCAGTCTCTTAGGTAGGGGCTAATGAGGGGCGGGCACTGAACCCGCCCCTTACTTTACACAGAAGCGAGCGACTTTGCCGAAGCAAGGTTTTGTAAGGGCTACTCCTCCTGCCCCTCGTACTTCTCCTTGAGAGCTTGCACGACGCTGGGGTCAGCAAGGGTGGTGGTGTCGCCTAAGGCACGTCCTTCGGCGATGTCGCGCAGCAGGCGGCGCATAATCTTGCCGCTGCGCGTCTTGGGCAGTTCGGCGGTGAAGATAACTTGGTCGGGGCGTGCGATGGCGCCAATCTTTTTGACCACATGTTGCTTGAGTTCTTCTTGCAGCCCGCCGTCGCCTTGATAGCCCTCTTTGATGATGACGAAGGCAGCGATTCCTTGCCCTTTGATTTCGTGGTGGATGCCGATGACGGCGGCTTCAGCGACCGCGGGGTGGTCTACCAGCGCGCTTTCGATTTCCATCGTGCTGAGGCGGTGCCCCGACACATTGATGACATCGTCCACGCGCCCCAGCAGCCAGAAGTAGCCATCCTCGTCGATGCGCGCGCCGTCGCCTGTGAAGTAGGTGCCCTCGTATTTGCTCCAGTAGGTTTGCACAAATCGTTCGGGGTCGCCCCACAGCCCGCGCGTCATTGAGGGCCACGGCTTGGTGATAACCAAATAGCCGCCCTGATTGACCCCAACGGGCTGCCCGCGGTCATCCAGCACCGCAGGGAAGATGCCCGGGAAGGGCTTTGTTGCGGAGCCAGGCTTGGTGGCGACGATTCCCGGCAGCGGGGTAATCATAATCGCGCCCGTTTCGGTTTGCCACCAAGTATCCACAATTGGGCAGCGTCCGCCGCCGATGTGTTCGTGGTACCACATCCACGCTTCGGGGTTGATCGGTTCGCCTACGCTGCCCAGTAGGCGCAGGCTGCTCAGGTCGTGTTTGCGCGGGTAGTGTTCGCCCCACTTCATAAACGCGCGGATGGCGGTCGGCGCGGTGTAGAAAATCGTGACGCGATACTTTTCCACGATAGCCCAGAAGCGGTCGCGGTCGGGGTAGTCGGGTGCGCCCTCGTAGATGATGCAAGTCGCCCCGTTGGAGAGTGGACCGTAGACGATGTAGCTGTGCCCCGTGACCCAGCCTACATCAGCGGTGCACCAGAACACATCCTCGTCTTTGAGGTCGAACACCCACTTGGCGGTGAGCGTGACGCCCGTCATGTAGCCACCCGTGGTGTGCATGATTCCTTTCGGCTTACCAGTGGAGCCAGAAGTATAGAGCAGGTAGAGGAGGTCTTCGCTGTCCATCGGCTCAGCAGGGCAGGTCAGCGGCGCGTCTTTCATAAGGTCGTGCCACCAGAAATCGCGCCCTTCTTGCATGTTGACCGTGTAATCGCCGCCGATGCGTTGGTAGACGATAACCTTTTCAACCGAGGGGGTATGGCGCAGGGCGTCGTCGGCGTTGCGTTTGAGGGGCACGATGCTGCCGCGGCGCCAGCCGCCGTCTGCGGTTACTAACACTTTTGCCTGCGCGTCGTTGATGCGGTCGGCTAACGCTTCCGCGCTGAATCCACCGAACACTACCGAGTGCGGCGCACCGATTCGCGCGCACGCAAGCATCGCGATTATCGCTTCGGGGATGAGCGGCATATAGATGCACACGCGGTCGCCCTTTTGCACACCCAGCGACTTGAGCACATTCGCGAACTTCTGGACTTCGCGGTGCAAGTCGCCGTAGGTGAGTACGCGCTCGTCGCCCGGCTCGCCCTCCCAGATGAGCGCAGCTTTGTTGCGGCGCCAAGTCCTCACATGGCGGTCAACACAGTTGTAGCAAGCGTTCAGTTTTCCCCCAATAAACCACTTGGCATACGGCGGGTTCCACTCCAGCACGGTATGCCATTTCTCAAACCAGTCCAGCATCGTTTCGGCGTGATGCGCCCAGAACGCCTCAAAGTCCTGCGCGGCTTGCTCGTAGATAGTGGGGTCGTTGATATTTGCTTGCTTCACAAACTCCTCCGAAGGCGGAAACACCCGTGTTTCCTGCAATAACGCGTCAATTGCCGTCGGCTGCATTGTCATTACCTCCTCTGCAGGTTCGGATTCGCCTTGTATGGTTGGATTCCTACTCGCTTGCGTGGGTACCTCGGGAAGGGGAGATTCACGACGTAACTTCCGTGTGTTGTGGAGGACAAGAGGTGGCCCTTCCGGGCAGAGGCGAGAAATCTGGATGGGGCTTATTGAGCTCCCTCGCTTTGCTCGGCAGGATTGGTCTCTTCGTATGTGCTTCGTGGGCGGGTGTCGGCAGGAACGCCCACGCTACGAGTGTGGTGCGACGGCATTCGTGCCGTCGCACCTCGTAAGTACCGACATCACTATCGGCGCACGGTAGCGGGTTCTAGCACGGTGAGTTTGCCGCGCTCGGTGTCCAGTTCCGCCAGCACGCCCATTGGTAAGGTAAGCGGGTCTTGAATGTGTCCGAACGGAAAGCCCGCCATAGAGGGCTTAGTCAGTCCTTTAAGATAGTCGTCCAAGATCTCGTCGGGCGTGAGAGTGGCTTCGTTGGGTTTGACGTGTTGGTCCCAACGGGTATCTTCGCTGAAGGCGATGCCGTTGCACGCGTCCAGTTTGCCTGCCAGCTTGAGGTGGTTGAGCATCGCGTCCAGTCGGTAGGGGGGCTCGTCCACATCCTCCAGCACGAGGATAGCGTCGAGGGTATTGATTTCGTAGGGGGTACCGAGAGAGTCAGCGACGAGGCAGAGGCAACCGCCTGTGATGCGCCCTTGCGCCTTGCCGGGCACAATCGTGCGATAGGGGGGATTCCAAGTGGGCAGCTCACCCAGCGGTTCGGGCACTTCTAAGGCGCGCCAGAACACTTCCATCGCGTGTTCGGGGATGGGGCGCGTCATGGTGATGGGCATCGGCGCATAGAGCCCCGCCAACCCCACGTGGCGTAGCAGCCACAGGTGCAGCACGGTGATGTCGCTGTAGCCGATGAGCAGCTTTGGATTGTTGCGGAACACAGCGAGGTCTAGGTAGGGGATGAGGCGTGCTGCGCCGTAGCCACCGCGCGAACAGACAACCGCTGCCACATCTTCACGGGCGAACATCGCCATTAGGTCACGAGCACGCTGCTCGTCGCTGCCTGCCAGATAACCGCGCCGCGCTAGGGCATATTCGCCCAACACGACCTTGTAGCCACGCCGATAAAACGGTTGTAAACCTTTCTCTAATTCCTCAGGGTCAATCGCGCTGGATGGCGACACTACACCGATTGTGTCGCCCGGCTCAATCGCACGCGGTCGAAGTAAATCCATAGCCCCGTTATGCTACGACGCGCTGCTTGCAACTCCTGCCTAATTCGGCGGTGGCGGGAAGTCCAGCACGCGCAAGGGCACCTCCGCGCGCGCTCCCGTGCGACGGTCAATCACGCGCAGCTGGGTGTTGCCGCGTTGCACCCCGCGGATTTGCGCGGTGTTTGCTCCAGTGGCTTGAACGCTGGCAAGGCTCGGATTGACCACTTGCCACTGGAGGTCGCCTTGCACAGTCTCGCCTGTTGTGCGATGGCGCACCGTCGCCGACACCGTAATCACCTCATCGACCCATACTTCCAGTGACTGCGGGCGCACTTCGATGGTGTACTCCGACACGCGCACAGAGATGGGCACCTCCGTGGTGAGGTTGGTGCGGGTATCGGTGATTTTGAGTTTGGTTGCGCCGGCGCGCACGCCAACCACACGCGCCGTGCGGGCATCGGTTGGTTGCACGGTGGCGATGGTGGGATCAAGTGTGCTCCAGGTGAAGGTCGCTTCGGCTTCGGTGTTGGTCGCGGTATTGCGCAAGGTGGCGGAGACGGTTGCCTCTGCGCCTTCGAACAGCTCAACCTGCGCGGGTTCCACCACAATCTGGTATCTGCTCAGGTCGTATTGAATGGAGCTAACCTCGCCTGCGCGGATGGTGAACTCTTGGGCGATCACTTGACCGTTGACCACAATCTCCACGCGGATGCGATGGGTGCCTGGGGGCAGTGTGATTTGTTGAGGGTTGTCTACGCGCTGCCCGTTGACATACACGATGGCGTTGGCAGGCGTGCCCGACACCGCCAGCGAGAAGGTAGTGGCACCACCACCGCCGCCACCACCTCCGCATGCTAGCAGGCTAAGGGCAAACAACACTAACAATCCGAACGTGCCAACCGTGCTTACTCGCCACATCGCTGTTATCCTCTCTGTTGGACGGCTGTTAGAACTCTGCGTTTCCGGGCGTACGCGGGAAGGGGATTACATCGCGAATGTTCTTCATACCTGTCACATACATTAGCATCCGTTCGAAGCCCAAGCCAAAACCTGAGTGGGGCGCAGTGCCGTACTTACGCAGGTCTAAGTACCACCAGTAATCGTGCTCGTTTAGCCCCAGCTCGCGAATGCGCTGGAGCAGCACCTCATAGCGCTCCTCGCGTTGGCTGCCGCCGATAATCTCGCCCACGCGCGGCACCAGCACGTCCATCGCCCGCACAGTGCGCCCGTCGTCATTGAGGCGCATGTAGAACGCTTTGATCTCCTTAGGGTAGTCCGTCACAATCACGGGCTTTTTGAAATACTCTTCGGTGAGGTAGCGTTCGTGCTCGGTTTGTAGATCGTTGCCCCACACGGGGGGAAACTCCCAGTTGCGCGAAGCTGCTTGCAAGATGCGGATGGCGTCGGTGTAGGTGATGCGCTCAAAGGGCGACTCGGCAACATGCTGGAGGGTCTCCAGTACGGTGTTATCAATCCGCTGGTGGAAAAATTCCAAGTCTTCCTCGCAATGGTTGAGCACATAGCCGATGATGTACTTAAGAAACTCCTCGGCGAGGTTGGCGTTGTCTTCTAATTCGTAGAACGCCATTTCGGGTTCTACCATCCAGAATTCGGCAAGGTGGCGTGGGGTGTTGCTGTTTTCGGCGCGGAAGGTGGGCCCAAAGGTGTAGACTTTGCCGAAGGCGAGTGCGAGCGCCTCGGCTTCTAGTTGCCCGCTGACGGTAAGGTAGGTGGGTCTGCTGAAAAAGTCTTGGCTGAAATCGATTCGTCCGTCGGGAGTGCGTGGGGGGTTTTCCAAGTCGAGGGTGGTGACGCGAAACATCGCGCCTGCGCCTTCGCAGTCGGATCCAGTGATGATGGGAGTGTGTACGTACAGAAAGTCGCGCTCTTGGAAGAACTGGTGGATGGCGTAGGCGAGGGCGTTGCGCACGCGAAACACCGCGCCGAAAGTATTGCCTCGCACGCGCAGGTGGGCAATCTCGCGTAGGTATTCAAACGAGTGCCCCTTCTTTTGCATTGGGTAGGTTTCGGGGTCGGCGGTGCCGTAGAGGTGCAATTGATGAAGTTTGAGCTCCACAGGTTGTTTAGGCGCGGGCGATTCGACCAGTGTGCCGATGGCTTCAATACACGCGCCCGTAGTGACTTGGCGCAGCAGTTCTTCGGGAACTACGCCCGCCTCTACCACAATTTGCAGGCTTTTGAAGCGGGAGCCGTCGTTGAGTTCAATAAACGACACGCCTTTGGAGTCACGGCGCGAGCGCACCCAGCCACGCACTTTGAGCAGGCTGCCAATGGGCTGCTCGTATGCCTGCTTGACGGAGACCCACTTCGCTTCCATACGTGGGTATTGTACCTGACAGGCTATTTTTCGTGCTTTTCGTGGGCGGGACGTACCACCCAGCGAATGGGCACGCCTGTGTATGCGTGCCGACGGCGCAGTTGGTTCTCCAGGTAGCGCAGGTACGAAAAGTGCACAATTTTGGGATCGTTGACAAACAGTACGATGGTGGGCGGGCGCACGCTCGCCATCGTGGCATAGTAAATCTTAAGCTGCTTGCCTTTGCGCGTGTAGGGGCGTTCGTATTGCCACTCGTGGATGAGGCGGTTGAGTTCGCCCGTGCCGATGCGCATGCAGTGAAAATCGGCGACCGTTAAGCAGGTGTCCAGGAGTTTTTCAATACCTTTGGCTTTGAGCGCAGAGATGAACACATAGGGTGCGTAGTCAAGCCACTTGAGTTCGTGTTCAGCTGCGCGGATGAAATCTTTTTTCAGGGTGGTCATTTGTTCCACATTGCCGTCGGGGGGTTCACGAAGATCCCATTTGTTGATTGCCCATACGATGCCGCGCCCCGCTTCGGCTGCCAGTTGGGCGATGCGACGGTCATAGTGAGTAATGCCTTCGGTGGCGTCGGTGACGACGATAGCAACATCGGCGCGTTCGATGGCGCGTTGGGCGCGCCGTTGTGCGTAAAACTCCAGCGAGCGTTGTACTTTGCCGGGGCGGCGAATGCCTGCGGTATCAATGAGCACGACAGGGTGGTCTTTCCAGGTGAAGGGGGTGTCGAGGGTGTCGCGGGTGGTGCCTGCGATGGGGCTGACGATGGCGCGCGGTTCGCCCAAAATGGCGTTCAGCAGCGAGGATTTGCCCACATTGGGGCGCCCCACAATGGCGAGTTTGATGGGCTCTTGCTCGGTTTCGGATTCTGGTTCAGGTTCGGGGGTAGCTTGGATGTGCGCGAAGGCGCGTTCCAACATCTCGGCGATGTTGTGCCCGTGCACAGCGGAGATAGGTAGCGGTTCGCCCAGCCCCAGCGCAAAGAACTCGGCGCGTTGGCTCTCCCATAGTTTGGAGTTGTCGGCTTTGTTGACCACCAGTACGACGGGCTTTTTGCCGCGCCGCAGCATGTCGGCGATTTCCTCATCGGCAGGGGTAAGTCCGTCACGCGCGTCTACCAGAAACAGGATGCAATCGGCTTCGTGAATGGCAACCTGTGCTTGCACGCGCACTTGTTCAGTCAGCGGGTCGTCGTCGCTGAAGAGGATTCCGCCCGTGTCGATGACAACGAAGGGCTGCCCCAGCCACTCGCCTTCGCCGTAAAGGCGGTCGCGCGTGACGCCGGGCGTATCTTCCACGATGGCGACACGCTGCCCGATGAGCCGGTTAAACAGGGTGGATTTGCCCACATTGGGGCGCCCCACGATGGCAAGCACAGGTTTACGCGCCATAGCGGGGAAATTGTACCTTCCTGTTGGTCGGGGCGTCGAGGCACAGGTGGGAGTTGCCTTAAACAGAGCCGCCCCCACTTGGGGGGCGTGCTCTGCCGGTGTTCGCTTGAGGAGGTAAGCCAGATGCGGAAAGTCAGTTGCCAAAGCCGCGTCCGCCGCCGAAGCCACCGTCACCGCGGCGGGGTGCACCGTCGCCACCGCCCCAGTTGCCCCAAAGCATGGGGCGACCACCTTCAAACTGGAACGGCTTGCCTTGCATCTGCTGCCACTGTTGGCGCTGTGCGGGGGTCAACACTTCCAGCATGCGTTGTTCCATCTGCTCGCGCATGCGCTGCATCTGCTGCATCCTTTGCCCTTGATTGCCCTGCTGGAAACCACCGCCTTGCCACTGCTCGCGCAACTGGTTGCGGAACTCGTTCATAATGCCCATCAGGCGCGAGCGTTGCTCTTGGGTGAGCTTCAACTCGTCCGCCACTTCGGGGTTGAGGAACGCCATCGGGCCCATCGCTTGGAGTTCCAGCTCGCGTAGGCGTTTTTTCTGAGCGTCGATCAGCACGGAAGTTGGGTCATACTTTTGGCGCAGCTCCAGCATTTTCTCCAGTCGTTGTTCGGGTGACAGGTTGCGTAGTTCGGCACGCGCGCGGCGCTGCTCTTGCAGCATTTGGCGAATTTGGGTTTTCTGTTGCTCGGTCAGATTCAGCTCGCGCTGTACATCGGCGCGCTCTAGCAGCATCGCCGACAAACCCATCCGCCCAGCAGCACCGCCCCGAAAGGCGACGCGATCGCGAACTTGGCGTTGCTGCCCGCTGCCTGCTTGCGCCAACGCGCTCCCAACAAGCACTGCTATACACAGAGTTGCTGCCAAGGTTCGCAGTTGCATGGCGTATCTGTCCTCCGCGCATTATTGACGCATCGGAGGCAGCGATGTTCACTGGGGCGTCTATGGATGTGGGAAATTTTGATACTCGTAGCGCGGCGGGATGCCGCGCTCTAAGCGCTGGAGGGAGTGCGGTGTTGTTGCGCGTAGGCGCACAACTCTTGCAAGGGGCACTGCTGGCAGCGGGGGTTTTGCGCTTTGCAGATCGCTCGCCCGTGGCGTATGAGCGCGACATGGAAGCGGTACACGAGGGCTTCGGGTACGAGGGCTTCTAAGGCATCGTGTGCTTTCGCCTCACCGATGGATTTGGGGATGAGCCCCAGTCGCCACGATACTCGGAATACGTGGGTGTCCACCGGGATGACGGGGCGCCCCATTGCGAAGCAGAGCACGATGGCGGCGCATTTGGGCCCGATGCCTGGCAGGCTCCGCAAGAATTTGCGCGCTTCAGGAGTGGGCAATTCGCGGAGCCAATCCAAGCTGTATTGACCGCGTGCGGCATAGATTGCTTTCAGCACGGCTTGGATACGCGGCGCTTTTTGGTTTGCCAGCCCGCCAGTGCGAATAGTTTCGGCAAGCTCGTGCACGGGTGCCTCTGCGACGGCTTGCCAAGTAGGGTACCGCTCACGCAGGAGCCGATAGGCGCGAAAGGAGTTCGCGTCGGAGGTGTGTTGCGACAAAATGCAGTGGATCAGCTCCTCCAGCGGGTTTTGGCGTGGCTGCCATTCTGCCACGCCATAGAGCGCTTCCAGCCGCGCGACGATTTCCTCAATCAGGGCGGGCATCGGCGGGCGCGCCTGCTGCCTCAGCTCTTGCGAAACGGCATTCCCAACGCTTTGAGCAGCGCCATCGCCTCCTCGTCGGTCTTGGCGGTGGTGCATATGGTGATGTCCATCCCGCGAATGCGATCTACTTGGTCGTACACGATCTCGGGGAACAGAATCTGTTCGCGCAGCCCCATGGAGTAGTTACCGCGTCCATCAAACGAGCGAGGCGACACACCGGCAAAGTCACGAATGCGCGGCAGCACGATGTTGATGAGCTTCTCCAGAAACACATACATGCGGTCGCCGCGCAGGGTGACCTTGCAGCCGATGCGATGCCCCTTGCGAATGCGGAAGTTGGAGATTGCCTTCTTGGCGACAGTGACGACGGGCTTTTGCCCCGAAATCAGCGCAAGGTCGCGTACGGCATTCTCCAGTTGCTTAGGTTCTTGCTCGCCCTTGCCCACGCCCATGTTGATAACGATTTTTTCGAGGCGTGGGATCTGCATCGGATTCTGGTAGTTGAACTGTTGTTGCAGTTGCGGGCGCACCACTTGCTCATAGTGGGTGCGCAGGCGCGGGCGTAGGCGTGCGACTTCGCCTTCGCCTATCTCAAACAGCTTATCTGCCTTCTGTTCTTTAGTTGCTTTCTTGCTCGGTTGCTGTTGCGGTGCTGGTGTTTTTTGCTTAGCCATAGTGCATCCCCTCACTTCGTGGCGTCAATCATTTCGTTGCATTTTTTGCAGACACGATAAAGTTTGCCGTCTTGTCCGCGCACGCGCCCCACGCGCGTTTTTTGGTCGCAGTGGGGACACACTAGCATCACCTTACTAGCGAACAAGGGCGCAGGCATTTGAATTTTGCTGCCTTTTTGACCGAACTGGCGGGGCTTTTGGTGTTTCCACACCAAGTTCACGCCTTCCACAATCAGGCGATTTTCGCGCGGGAAGACGCGCTGCACGCGCCCACGCCGCCCCTTGTCCTTGCCAGAAATCACTTCCACCGTGTCGCCTGTGCGGATTTTCATCCGCAGCGGCTTTTCGAGTTTGCGAACCATCGTTCTCGCCTCCTACAGCACTTCCGGTGCTAGAGAAATAATGCGCATAAACTGTTTATCGCGCAGTTCGCGGGCTACAGGACCAAAGATGCGCGTGCCACGCGGCTCGTTAGTGCGTGGGTCGATGATGACGCAGGCATTCTCGTCGAAGCGCAGCGTGCTGCCATCGGGTCGGCGGATGGGGTAGCGCGTGCGCACAATCACCGCGCGCACCACATCGCCTTTTTTGATGGGCATGTTGGGTGCCGCGTCTTTGACGGATGCCACAATCACATCGCCCACATAGCCGTAGCGGGCGTTCGAGCCTTTCAGCACGCGGATACACATCACTTCGCGTGCGCCCGAGTTGTCGGCTACCTTCAGGCGCGTGAATGGTTGGATCATGGTCGTTCCCTCCTATTGAGCGCGTTCTAAGATTTGGCGCACACGCCAGCGTTTGTGGCGGCTAAGCGGGCGCGTTTCTACGATCTCCACGCGGTCGCCGACGCGGCACTGGTTGTGCTCGTCGTGCGCCATATACTTTTTCGTGCGTCGGATAGTTTTCTTGTAAAGCGGGTGGCGGAAGCTGCGCACCACAGCCACCACAACGGTTTTGTCCATTTTGTCGCTTACCACAATGCCAACGCGCACCTTGCGTCGCCCGCGATAGGGGCGGGCGGTGCCCCCGCTGGGGGCGGGTGCGCTTTCGGCGGTGGTTTCGGACGCTGGCGTGCCCTCCGTAGTTGCCTCCGCTTGGGTTTGGATGAGTTCCTCGCTCATGGTAGTTTACCTCATCGGCTTTGTTCGGTTTCGCGTCGTTTTTCGTTGATTACAGTAAGCACGCGCGCGATATTGCGCTTGAGTTGGCGCATGGAATCGGTGTCTTTGAGTTGTCCGATGGTTTTTTGCACGCGCAAGCGGTACAGTTCCATGCGCATGTTATAGAGTTCCTTTTGCAGTTCTGCCATAGTCATTCGGCGCAGTTGTTCGGGTTTGAGGGGTTTCATGCGCCTTCACCTCCTGTGGGCGTTTCGGTTTCCACGCCCAGTGTAAAATCGGCTTTGGAGACGATTTTGGTTTTGATTGGCAGCTTATGCGAGGCGCGGCGCAGGGCTTCGCGGGCGCGTTCTTCGTCGACGCCGCCCAGCTCCATAATGATGCGTCCGCGGCGCACGACGGCGACCCAACCTTCCACGTTCCCTTTACCCGACCCCATGCGGGTTTCGGCAGGGCGTTTGGTGTAAGGTTTGTCGGGGAAGATGCGGAACCAGATTTTGCCGCCGCGGCGCAGGTAGCGCACGATGGCAACGCGCGCGGCTTCCATCTGGCGGTTGGTAATCCACGCAGGTTCTAAAGCGACCAACCCGAAGTCGCCAAAGTGCAGTTCACGCGCGCCTTTGGAGATGCCCTTGCGCCGTCCGCGCTGTTGCTTTCGGTATTTCGTGCGTTTAGGCATTAGCATTGGAATTCACCTCACTCTTCTACGGGAGTTTCGGAGACACGTCCTTGAGAGGAGCGTCCGCCCTGACCACCACGGCGTCCGCGCCCACCGCGACCGCGTCGGCGGCGTCCTTGCGGGCGTTCGGTGCGAGCCGTTGCTGCAGGACGTGCGCCGCGACGCGCTTCGCCAGAAGGCAGTGCCGACTCGGGCGTAGTCACCGACGAAAGCAAAATGCGCCGCTCCGACATCGGGATATCGCCTTTATAGATCCATACCTTGACACCGATGGTGCCGTAGATGGTGTAGGCGACGGCGAATCCGTAGTCGATATCGGCGCGTAGAGTTTGCAGCGGCACGCGCCCCCAGCGATCCCACTCGGTGCGGGCGATTTCCGCACCGCCCAGACGCCCTGCCACCATCACCTTGATCCCGCGCAGGTTCATGCGCTTAGCGCGGGCAATCGTTTGGCGCATCGCACGGCGGTGCGACACGCGCCGCTCAAGCTGGCTGGCGATGTTCTCGGCAACCAGTTGCGCATCTTGGTCGGGGTTGCGCACATCTTCCACATCGATGCGCAGTTCGGGCTTGTTCGGGTGGATGGCTTTGTAGACGGCGCGGGTGACCTCCTCAATGCCTTGCCCGCCGCGCCCGATGATTTGCCCAGGTCGCGCCGCGTAAATAATCACGCGCACGATATTGGCGGCGCGCTCGATTTCGATGCGCGAAATGCCCGCGCTATACCAGCGCTCTTTGATGGTGCGCCGAATCAAATAGTCTTCATACAGGTAATGGCGGTAGAGTTTTTTCGGCGCGTACCAGCGGCTTTCCCAGTCGCGCGTGATGCCGACACGAAAACCAATCGGATGGATTTTCTGACCCATTAGCTATTTGCCTCCTGCTGCGGTTGCGCGGGAGTTTGTTTGCGTGTACGCGAGCGCGCCTGTGGCGCGCCGACACCTAGTTCTATGGTGATATGGCTGGTGCGCTTAAGGATACGGAACGCTCGCCCGCGATCTTTGGGCAAAATCCGCTTCCAGCGGGGACCCTCATCCACATAGGCGCGATGAATGTAGAGCCCATCCGGTGAGAGCTGATAGTTATGCACCGCGTTGGCAATTGCCGATTCGAGCACTTTTCGGGCGATGCGTGCCGATTTGTTGGGCAGGCGCTGCAGAATTACCAACGCTTCGTTGACTGGCTTACCGCGCACCAAATCGATAGCTAAGCGCGCCTTGCGCGGGGGTATCCGAACATAGCGTGCGATTGCCTTCATGGCTACCTCCTTACTTTTTGACTTTGGTTGTCTTTTCTGCCCCTTTGTGCCCGCGGAAGGTGCGCGTGGGTACGAACTCGCCAAGTTTGTGCCCCACCATCTGCTCGGTGACATAGACGGGCACATGCTTACGCCCGTCGTGCACCGCGAAGGTTAGCCCGATCATTTCGGGCACGATGGTGGAGCGTCGCGACCAAGTTTTGATGGGGCGCTTCTGCCCTGGCGGCAGGTCTTTCATCGCCAGCACCTTCTCCATCAGTTTCGGATCCACATAGGGCCCTTTTTTGAGCGAGCGTGCCATCGTTTACTTCCTCCGTTTGAGGATAAATCGGGTGGTGCGTTTGTTACGTCGGGTTTTGACCCCCAGCGCAGGTTTGCCCCATGGGGTTTTGGGGTGGGGCAGACCAATGGGGGCTTTGCCTTCGCCACCACCGTGGGGGTGGTCGCGTGGGGTCATTGCCGAGCCGCGCACATGCGGGCGGCGCCCCATCCAGCGCGATTTGCCCGCCTTGCCCCACATCTCGTTCTCGTGGTCTAAGTTGCCCACCTGCCCAACGGTGGCGCGGCAGTTGAGGTGCACTAAGCGCATCTCGCCTGAGGGTAGGCGCAGCGTGGCGTAGTTGCCTTCTTTCGCCAAGATTTGTGCAGCGGCGCCAGCACTGCGTACCAGCTGCCCCCCCTTACCCGGATACAGCTCAATGTTGTGAACCATTGTGCCCACAGGGATGTTGCGCAAGGGCAGGGCGTTGCCTGGCAAAATGTCGGCGTCGGGCCCGCTCATAACGGTGGCCCCCACTTCCAGCCCGACGGGCGCAAGAATGTAGCGCCGCTCGCCGTCTTCATATTCCAGCAGTGCAATCCGTGCCGAGCGGTTCGGGTCGTACTCGATGGCGATGACCTTCGCGGGGATGCCGTCCTTGTCGCGCTTGAAGTCGATGATGCGATAGAGGCGTTTATTGCCGCCGCCACGATGGCGCGCCGTCACGCGTCCCATGTTGTTGCGCCCGCCCGTTTTGCGCAGCCCGACCGTCAGGCTCTTTTCGGGCTCGTCTTTGGTGATCTCCTCGTAGGTGGAGGTCACCATCCAGCGTCGTCCGGGCGAGGTCGGTTTCCATTTCTTGACTGGCATTGTGATCCCTCCGCTTACAGGTTGAAGTCTTCAATCGTCTGGCCGGGTCGGATGGTCACGATGGCTTTCTTCCAAGCGCGGGTGTGCCCTTCAGTGTACTTGATGGTGCCGTCACGGCGCACTGCCATGCGCTTAGGCTTGGGCTTCACCCACATGGTGCGCACTTTGATGACATCCACGTTGTATAGCTGCTTGAGCGCGTTTTTGATATCAATCTTCGTCGCGTCATCCGCCACCTCGAACATGTATTGGTTGTGCATCATGCGCAGCATGGTGCCTTTTTCGGTGATGACGGGGCGGATGATGACTTGCGCTGGGTGTTTCATCGTGCCCACACCTCCTCCATTTTGGCGATGGCTTGCAGGGTGGCAATCACGCGCCGCGCGGGTACCAACTCGTGCAGGGAGAAGGCAGGCGCGATGCGCACCAGCACATTCGGAATGTTGCGGAACGACTTATACACGCGCTCGTTGGGTTCGTGAAGCAAGATCAAGATGCGTTCATTCTCGGTTGCGCCAATCGCCCTAAGAAAGGCTACAGCTTGTTTGGTCTTGACTTCGGGGAAGTCAAGGTTTTCTACGACCAGTAGAGCGCCATTTTCGGCTTTATCGGTAAGCACTGTGCGAAAGGCGAGGCGGCGTTCTTTCTTGTTGACAATCAAATCGTAGTCGCGTGGTTTAGGACCGTGCACGATACCGCCTTTGCGCCACTGCGGGGCGCGAATAGAGCCTTGGCGGGCGCGTCCGGTGTGTTTTTGGGGCCACGGCTTGCGCCCACCACCGCGTACCTCGCCGCGCGTCTTGGTGCTGTGGGTGCCTTGGCGCTGGTTAGCCAGCTCAGCGACCACCGTGCGGTGCACCACGCTGGTTTTGCCCTTTGTGCCAAAGAGGCGGTCGCTCAGTTCCACCTCGCCAATTGCCTGTCCTTGCGCGTTGTACAAACTGGCTTTCGGCATACAAATCACCTCTTATTGCTTCTGTACATAGACGATTGAGCCGCGTCCTCCGGGAACGGAACCTTTGATAAGCACGTAGTTTTTGTCAGCTAAAATCTTCACGATGGTCAGGTTGCGTGTGGTTACCTGTTCGCCACCCATGCGTCCGGGCATTGGTTTGCCTTTGAACACGCGCTGCGGTCCGGTGGCACCACTGGAGAGAGGGCGGCGGTGGACCATCGAGCCGTGGGTCATAGGACCGCCTGCAAACTTGTAGCGGCGCACTACGCCTGCAAAGCCTTTACCTTTGGAGATGCCCGTGACTTTGACGATCTCGCCCTCTTTGAACACATGCTCGGCGCGCACTTCTTGCCCGCTGGCAGCTTCGCCCTCCAGCACGGCAAACTCTTTCAGGTAGCGGAGCGGTTTCTCCAGCCCAGCGCGTTTGAAGATGCCCATCATCGGCTTGTTGACACGATGGGTTTTGGTGGGCATGTAGCCGATTTGGGCGGCGTAGTAGCCGTCCTTGTCCGGGGTGCGTACTTGCACCACGTAGCATGGACCTAGCTCTACGACGGTAACGGGCACCATGCGCCCTTGTTCGTCGAAGATGTGGGTCATGCCCAGTTTGCGCCCGATTAGTCCTTTGAGCACGGGCGGTGGGGGCAGTTCGCGCTTGGGAGGAGTTGCCTCAGCGGCGGCTGCCTCGACTGCGGGTTCGCTTGTGGTGGCAGGTTGTGCCTCATCCGACTCCGCTGCTTCTGCCGCTGGGGTCGGTTCGGGCTGTTCTGGGGTTGCCTGCGCACTCGCCTCCGTGAGAGTCTTTTCGTCTTGCATCGCTTCTGCCTCCTTACAGTTTGATTTCGATATCCACGCCGCTGGGCAAATCCAAACGCATTAGCGCGTCAATGGTGCGGTTGTTGGGTTCCAGGATATCGATGAGCCGTTTGTGGGTGCGGATTTCGAAGTGTTCCATGCCGATTTTGTCGATGTGCGGACCGCGGATGACGCAGAAGCGCCGAATATCGGTGGGCAAGGGCACAGGTCCGCGCACGCGCGCGCCTGTGCTTTGCACCTGCTCTACAATCCGCTTCACCGATTGGTCCAACACCCGATGGTCATAGGCTCGCAGTCGTATCCTGATCTTGTCGCGTTTCATCGTCCTCTCCTCCAAAGGGCAAGGCGAAGGCGAATTATACCCACTCGCCCTGCTTCACCATACGCGTTATTAGTCTAAGGTTTCGGTGACGACGCCTGCTCCGACGGTGCGACCGCCCTCACGAATCGCAAACCGCAACCCCGCCTCAATCGCCACAGGCGCCACCAACTCCACCTCCATATTCA